>JABLTR010021113.1_pt1 | contig 31242 bp, 26 predicted proteins | sample 7160071 | NCBI WGS metagenome assembly JABLTR01 (sample SAMN14651230, study PRJNA627086) | human gut metagenome | isolation source: feces | host: Homo sapiens | reverse complement strand
TATATATATTATTTTATAATATCAAAAAATTTTTCTCTGCCGAAATATAAAAAAATGGCCTTTATTAAACCGCTTAAATCTTTAATCTATAAAAAATACCATTGAATGCAGACCGTAAAGGTTTTCAATTTCAATGGTTTCTTCATTTTTCTTTCCACAATTAAATGGAGGAAATCAGTGATTATTAGGGATATTTATAACAAAAAAAATAAATCCCAAAAAGCTCAACAAACGTTGATTTCATGGGATTTATCGGGTGGAGCGGGTGATGGGAATCGAACCCACGTAACCAGCTTGGAAGGCTGGAATTCTACCATTGAACTACACCCGCAACTGACAAATTGTATTTTACCAAAAAATAATGCTAAAGTCAATACCGGCTTGTATTAAAATTAACGCCTGCTTAGCAGGCGTTAATTTTTTTACTTTTGCAGACATAAAGTCTAATAAGTATCCAGAGTTATTTGCCAGAAACAAATATATTTCTGCCCTTGACCGAAAGATTTATCTCATTAAACGTCTTATCACATTCCTCTACAAGAAGCCCTGCTATTTTATCCTCTACATCACGGCGTATGCATGAACGCAAATCTCGCGCACCGCGTTTGCCGCCATATGATTTTTCCGCAAGCGTTTCAGGCACTGCCGACGTCCATGTCAGCGTTATGCCTTTTTCGCTCATCGGACCCTTTAGCTCATCCAACATGAGCACGGCTATCTTCGAAAAATCTTCCCTACTGAGCGGACGGAACACTATAACCTCGTCTACCCTGCTCATAAACTCCGGACGCAGGAAAGCCTCCAGCGCCTTTATCGCCTTTTCTTTCGACGCCTCTGCCTCCGTCTTGTTAAATCCAAGCACATTGTCCTTTTTATCGCTGCCGGCATTTGACGTCATCACTATAATCGTATTTTCAAAATTGACTGTGCGGCCGTGCGCATCGGTTATGCGTCCGTCGTCGAGTATTTGCAGCAGTATATTAAGTACGTCCGGATGCGCCTTTTCTATCTCGTCAAACAGCAAAACCGAATATGGCTTGCGGCGCACCTTCTCCGTCAGCTGCCCCGCTTCATCATAACCCACGTATCCCGGAGGTGAGCCGATTATGCGTGAGACAGAATGCTTTTCCATAAACTCCGACATATCAAGGCGTATAAGCGTTTCCGGCGAGTCAAAAAGCTCCCCTGCAAGTATCTTTACAAGCTCCGTCTTTCCGACGCCCGTCGGACCGACAAATATAAACGACGCCGGACGCCTGCGCGGGCTTATCTGCACCCTTGAACGCCTTACCGCCGCGCATACCGCTTCAACCGCTTCATTCTGGCCGATTATATGCTTTTTCATCTCGTCGTCAAGGCTGTTGAGCTTTTTAAGGTCGCTCTCTTTGACCTTTGACGCGGGTATACCCGTCCACAGCTCTATCACATGCGCCAAATCGTCTTCGTCCACTTCATACGCTGACTCGGGTATTTTTATTTCTCCGCTCTGCATACGCTTTTTGGCAAGCTCCGATTTTACCTCGGCGAGCTGCTCATAATCTACGTTTTCCGTCTCCGCTTCAAGCTCTTCTTCCCTGTTCTCAAGCTCTTTAATATCTCTGCCAAGCGCGTAAAGCTTATCCGCCTGCTTATTCTTCAGACGTTTGGCGGCGCAGGCTTCGTCAAGCAAGTCTATCGCCTTATCGGGAAGATATCTGTCGTTTATATACCGCTCCGATAATACTACCGCGCGATTTATTATATTATCCGGCACCTTTACTTCGTGGAAATTCTCATAATAAGATTTTATTCCCTTAAGCAGCTCAACGGTATCCTTAACCGACGGCTCTTCAACAGTAACCGGCTGAAAACGGCGCTCTAAAGCCGTATCTTTTTCTATATACTTTCTATACTCTGTAAAGGTGGTGGCGCCTATTACCTGTATCTCGCCCCTGGACAGCGCCGGTTTTAGAATATTTGCAGCATTCATCGAGCCTTCAGAGTCGCCGGAACCGACCAGATTATGCACCTCGTCTATAAACAGTATGACATTGCCGTCCGCCTTTACTTCCTGTATAAGGCTTTTAATGCGGCTTTCAAACTGACCGCGGAACTGTGTGCCCGCTACAAGCGCCGTAAGGTCCAGCAGATGTATTTCCTTGTCCATAAGCTTTGCGGGGACGTCGCCGTGCGCAATTTTAAGAGCCAGTCCCTCTGCAATCGCCGTTTTGCCGACGCCCGGCTCGCCTATCAGGCATGGATTGTTCTTAACGCGGCGGGATAATATCTGCACCACCCTATACATTTCCCGCTCTCTGCCTATTATGCGGTCAATGCTTCCCTCTTTCGCTTTCTGCGTCAGATTTGTGCAGTAAGTATCCAAAAACTTGCGTTTTTTCTTCTTTGCTTTCTCTTTTCCGTTTGCACTTGATTTTGCCTTGTCGTCTACAGCTGCGCCGTCGCCCTGATTTTGCCGCGCGCCGCCGAATAAATTCTGCAGAAACGGGAAAGCAGATGTTGCGGCTCCACCCGGTTCGAAATCGCCGTCCTCGCTTTCATCATCTGATATTGTGCTTAAATCGGTATTTTCATCCGCCATTTCGCCATACAGCTCTGAAAGCTGCTCCGACATGGCGTTTAAATCCTCCTCCGGTATGTTCATCTGATTGAGCATATCGTTTATTGGCTGTATTCCTAAGCTTTTAGCACACTGAAGGCATAAGCCCTCAGGATACGATTTATCTCCTTCAATGCGTGTTATATATACAACAGCAGGGTTCTTGTGACATCTTGAGCACATTTTAAGTGGCATAAATTAATCTCCTTAATTACTCTGGGAATGAGCCTCCGCTTTTTCTTCGCGTATAGCGGCCCTGAATAACAAATAGTAGTTTATTACTGAAAATATGATTGAAAGTGTCGCTATTACCACCAGCGTCGTTATGAGCCAGCCGGGTATGAAGCTGTAGACGGTATTTATTATTATAAGCATCATAACCGAATAAAGTATTACCGTCGACATTTTACCATACCATTTGGCGCTTATCGGCCGGCGATCAGTCGATTTATACAGCGTCAGCGCGCCTATCATCATTGCAGATTCTTTTATGGCAAACACAACAAACATGGGTATTACTATCGGATTGTCTATTGCAAGGCAAATTGCAACAGCAGCCTGCGTCAGCTTATCCGCTACTGGGTCAAGCACTTTGCCAAGGTCCGACACCATGTTGCATTTTCTCGCTATAATACCGTCCAGAATATCCGTAAAGCCCGACAGCGCAACGACTAATACCGATATCAGCAAATATATACTCTCGCCCTGACGGCCGATTAAATATAATACTATAAATACCGGTATAAGCAGTATTCTTACTATTGAGAGAATATTGGGAACAGTAAAAATTCTTTTCATCTTGCACTTCCCTTTTATTATATCAGGATAATTATATTATTTATGTATTTTTATATAACATTTTATTACAAAACTAAATCATGGATATATCCATATTGTTTACAAAATTCAATATATACGACTGTGATATTATATCAGCGCCGCTTGGGACAAGGTTTAAAACAATCGTCAGTACTACACAGAGCAGTATTGCAATCAGCCCGCCTTTTATTACGCCGGTAACTGCGCCGAGCACCTTATTCAGCCAGCCCACTATCGGTATTCTCGATATCACGCTGTTCGCCGCACGCGATATTACATGCACTATGCACATCAGCGTTATTAATATAATCAGCATCGCTACACCGGTAAATATGCTTATTATTACAGGACCTGCAACATAGTCGGTTATAGCCTCTGCTACCGATGCTCCATTGTTCTGCAGCGCACCGCTGTATTTCTCTATCGTGCTTTCCTTCGTTATGCCAAAGTTTTCTGCAGCACGCGTCACCACTGACGGCATATTGTCAAATGCGTCTGATATCAGCTCTTCAGCCGACTGACTTGGATCCTGCGTAATCTTTTCCTCTATCGCTTTCGACATAGATGGTTTTACAAAATTATCATATGCCGCGTCTGCTATGGTTCCGCTTATTGAAAAAGCCACAAACATTGATAAAATATATCCGACTATATCTATAACCGTTCTTACAAAGCCTCTTCTTGCCGATGACCATATAAAAAACAGAAGCACAAGCACTATGATAATATCTATAGCAATACCCATATTATGCCCCTTTCAAAACTTATACTATGCTTTTATAATCAATTAATTTTATATTAATATTTCACTTATGTCAAGGCATATAAGGCTCCTATTTTACTGATATTACATTCACCGATGATACTGAAGCAACAGTTATTGTACCCTTGCCGGAGCCCGCTAAATAAGCCCCTCCGCTCATGCATTCATATGTTTTTACCACATTGCACGCTTCATCTAAGCAGTCGATTGACTCGCTTTTCAAAACATATGTATGATTTTCCTGCTTTAGTACCGACGCAATCTCCGTGTCATATGATTTTCTCGACTGCTCTTTGCCGTCTGATGCTATGTTTACTACTGTGTAATTAAGCGTAGAACTGCCAAGCAGCAACGCCGCCTGAGAGCCGTATACGTCATAATCTGCAAGCTGTTCGCCGTTATATGACAGCTCGCTTTGCTTGGCTAATTTGTCAGTCACCGTCGCACAAAGACTATCGCCTACAAGCAAGAAATTACCGTTAGTCAGCTGCTCAATCGACAAAATTACGACGCCGTCATATGTCGCCTCTGCCACAGGCTTGTCGCTGTTTAAAGCATATTTTGAAATGGTTGAGCGATAATATCCGCCTGAAGCAGTGACAGTTGCTACAATAATATGCTTTCCGTCTTTGCAGACGCATAACGATGTTACATCTCCGCTCGTTACATGATGCGTGGATTTCTCTATAAAATTTTTGTTATAAACCTTTATTTCAGCAGAGTATCCGCTTACCGTTGTCGCCACTGCCAATGTTCCGTTTTCCGCCATATCGGCGGTTATTATGGAATTATCCGTTTTCTTTTCGAACAGCGTTTCATAGTTATTATCCACCCTGAACACGCTCGCACCCCTGTCGTATATAAGCGTGCGCGTCTGCGTAGCGCAAATAGCAGGAGAATTATATCCATGAAGTATGCTGCGTACCTGTTTGCCGTTTTTATTATAAATTGCTAAGGATGTATCAGTGAATGTCAGAACGTTATTTCCCTGCATATATACCGATTTTATCCCCCTGTCCGGCTCGGTTACCGGATAGCCGTTGCCGCCGCCCATTGACGCCCACATCATTCGGCTCCACTCAACAAGGCCGCCAGGCGATTTTGTATTAAGAAAGAGCAGAGTTATTATTACAGCTATTATAATAACCGTACTTATTATTGCTCTGATAAAAGCGGCCTTTTTATTTTTTGCGCGCTTTCCTTTTATTACCGTAAAGCTTTGTCCGGCGTTGTTTGCGGCAGCAGAATTTACCCCCGCGGCTGCATTTTTTCCGGCAGCGGAATGCGCGGGGCGGCGCCGGTTATTTACTTTTCCCTTTCCATTGTCGGACAATGCCCTTACCTCCATTAATGCGACAAAGCTTTCACCAGTCGATATGTAATCTAATTTTATCAGATTATACTCCGTAATCGTCTCTTGTTTTTTAAATTTTTTCTTATTTCTATTTTAAAATTTTCTTAAGCGGCCAAGTATCGAAAAATCTTATCAATTGGATTTGTACTATTCCTCAGCGTAATAAACCTTGTCCAGATACAGCCCGTGCGGCGGCGCTGTAAAGCCCGCATTAGCGCGGTCGGATGACAATATTATTTCACTTACTGCATCGCTGTTAATTCTCCCACAGCCTATGTCTATAAGCGTACCGACCATTATGCGGACCATATTATATAAAAAGCCGTCGGCATGTACCGAAAATTCTATCAGCTCGTTATTTTTCTCCACCGATGCACCGAACACCTCGCGCACAGTGTCCTCCACCGACGAGCCGGTGCTACAGAATGCCGCAAAATCGTGTCTGCCGATAAAGTCGGCCGCCGCCATTTGCATGCTATGCAAATTCAGCCGCTGCTTTACGTGATATGCTCTTCCGGTTAAAAACGGGTTTCTGTACGGCGAGTTCAGTATTTTATATACATATCTTTTGCCGCCGGCGCTGTAGCGAGCATGAAAGCCGTTATCCACTGTGCGGCAGCCATATACTGCAATGTCCTCCGGAAGATGAGCGTTAAGGGCCGCCGGTATTTTATCGGCGGGTATATCGGTATCCATATCGAAATGAGCACAGAACATATTTGCGTGAACGCCGCTGTCGGTGCGGCTGCATCCGGTCAGCCCCGGACGACTGCCAAACAGGCGGCAAAGTGCGTCCTGCACCGTTTGCTGTACGGTAATAGCATTATTCTGGACCTGCCAGCCATGGTAATTTTCACCGCAGAACCGTATGGTTAATAGATATCTCATCTCAGCTCACCGCCGCTTAAAACCAGATTATGCCTTTAAGAGTAATATTAAGCGTTATTACTGCCGCTATTACAAGTATCACTATAATTGACGCTATAAGGTCGCGCGCCCCCGCTTTAGGATTGTTGAGACGCGTTCGGCCACTTCCGCCGGTATAACACCTGCACTCCATAGCGTCGGCCAGCTCTACCGCGCGGCGGAAGGAAGATACCAGCAACGGCACAAATATCGGTATAAGAGCTTTTATGCGCTGCATAAATCCGCCGCTTTCCAAGTCGGCGCCGCGCGCCTTCTGCGCACTCATTATCTTATCCGTCTCTTCCATAAGAGTCGGTATAAACCTAAGCGCCAGCGTCATCATCATCGCCATTGTGTGCACCGCGCCGCCAAGGCCTATCAGGCTGAGCGGCTTTAGCAGACGCTCAATGCCGTCGGTCAGCTGTGTTGGCGAGGTCGTATATGTCAGTGCCGCGCTCGATATTATCAGAAGTATTATCCTTATCGCCATATAAACCGAGCGGACAATGCCTTCCTTGGTTATCTCTATTACTCCCCATTCAAATATCGCTTCGCCGTCAACATAAAGAATATTCAGCACCGCTGTCATCAATATCAGCACCCATATCTTTTTTATTGTCCTAAAATAGATTTTAAGCGGCACTCTTGACAGAATTATAGCCGTCATGACAAGTACTACCATCAGCATCATCGACGCCGCGTTTGATGCCACAAACGTCATGACAAGCACTGCAATGAGCAGCAATATTTTTATTCTCGCGTCCATGCGGTGTATTACCGATTTTGCCGGAAAATATTGTCCTATGGTTATATCGTTTAGCATTCAATAAATCAGCCTTTCGATTTGCTTTATGTTTGTCCCGCATACTACAGCGCCATTTACAGACGGTCGCGCCGGATTGCCGTCAGTTGTGCTTTTTCGACGCGCCGCCGGCTGCTTTCAGGCTCACCGTCATCCAATACCTTGCCGTGCAGCATGTATATTGGGGAACTTAGCCGTCTTTGCAGCAGCTATGCAAATATTCAATATATTACGAGATATTGCCGCAAATTTTAACAACATATCTCACTCATTAAGCTGCGCTATCTAATAGCGGCTGTTAAGCAGCGCATTTGGTTTATAAAGCATACGCCTTATCTTTAAATCTGCCGCTTCACTTATCTTATTTGGCGGCAAAAGGAAACAACAGTGCAAAAGTTTATTATCTGCCCTTAGCTTCTATATACCTCTTTATTTCATCTGCGCCGTCTTTTACGGTAAATATATCGTCTCTTATCCCCACACCGGCGGATTTTAGCCCCATAAATATCTTTGTCACGTCCGGTACGTTTAGGCCGACGCTTTTAAGCTCATCGGCACGGGAGAATACCTCGCTTACGCTGCCATGCATCATAAGCCTGCCCTTGTTCATAACCAGCACACTATCCGCCATATATGCCACATCCTCCATGCTGTGTGACACTATAACCATTGTCGTGTCGGTCATCCTCTTATATTCCAAAAGTCGGCCGAGTATCTCGTCACGCCCTCTCGGGTCAAGGCCGGCCGTCGGCTCGTCAAGTACAATCACACGCGGCATCATAGCTATTACGCCGGCTATTGCGGCGCGGCGCTTTTCGCCGCCCGAAAGCTCAAACGGAGATTTGTTAAGCAGTTTTTCATCAAGGCTTACCATCTCAGAGGCAAACCTTACGCGCCGTGTTATTTCCTTTTCATCCAGCCCCATGTTCTTAGGGCCAAAGGCTATATCGCTGCCAACTGTTTCGTCAAACAGCTGATATTCCGGATACTGGAACACAAGCCCCACCTTAAACCGCAGCTGCCTTATCTCTTTCGGATTTTTCCATATATCGCGGCCGTCAAAATATATTTTTCCGCTCGTCGGCTTTATAAGGCCGTTTAGCTGCTGCATAAGAGTAGATTTTCCGGAACCAGTGTGGCCTATTACGGCAGTAATCTTGCTTTCCTCTATATCTATGCTTACACTGTCCAGCGCCCTTTTCTCATACGGCGTGCCCTCGGAATAAACATAAGACAAATCCTTTGTCTCTATAAGCGGCAAATCGCTCACTCCAAACCTTTACGCATATTTTTTAATAAATTCTTTAATAAATTCTTCTTCTGTAAGTATGTCGCTCGGCATTTTATACCCGGCAGCGTTCATCCTATACGCAAGCTCCGTCGCCTGCGGGACGTCAAGCCCTATCGCTTTAAGCTCACTTACGTGTGAAAATACCTTTCTTGGTACATCGTCCATTATAATATTGCCGGCGTCCATTACCACCACGCGGTCGGCTTTAACGGCCTCGTCCATAAAATGAGTTATAAGCACTATGGTTATGCCGGAATTTTTATTAAGGCTTATTATGGCATCCATTACCTCGTCGCGCCCCTTTGGGTCGAGCATGGCTGTTGGCTCGTCCAATACAATGCACTGCGGCTCCATCGCGATTATCCCGGCTATTGCCACACGCTGCTTCTGCCCGCCCGACAGCTTGTGCGGTGCATGGCTTCGGTAATCGTACATATCCACCTTTTTCAGCGCGTCGTCCACCCTGCGCCGAATTTCTTCCGGTGGCAGGCCCAAGTTTTCCGGGCCAAAGGCGACGTCCTCTTCTACTATTGTCGCTACCAATTGGTTGTCTGGGTTCTGAAACACCAGCCCCACATTGCGGCGGATTTCTATCTCATTTTTCTCATCTGATGTGGACATTCCAAGCACCTCCACACTGCCGCTGTCCGGCTTAAGAAGCCCGTTTATAAGCTTGGCAAGTGTAGATTTACCGGAGCCGTTATGGCCAAGCACCGCCGTAAAAGAGCCCTTTTCTATATTCAGATTTAAATCGTTTAAAACATAATTCTCCGTTCCTTCCTCTGAAGAATATTTAAACGATACGTCTTTTATTTCTATGATATTTTCCATTCTTTCCCCCAAGTGTTAATTGAGATTGCTCATTGGAATATATAAAATAGTCCTTATTTCAAGAATAATATAAATTCTATGCTCTCTGCCATCTGGCAATTGTTTCTATTATATATTTCGCCAAACCGACGTTGCCCCGCAGGGAAGAGAACATCTGCTCTCCGTCACTCTAAGCCCCAGTTCATACGATTCGCAGCTGCCGCCCTTAGCATTTACGGCCGTCTCGTTAAGCATATAATCCATAACCGCTGGTGAAAGACCGGTGGTATAGGAATTTACCACTAAAAATGCTTTGTCCTTAAGCAGCTTAATCGTGTCGGATATAAGGTCATATATTTTGTCCTCAAGCTTCCAGACCTCGCCGCCGGGACCTCTGCCGTATGACGGAGGGTCCATTATTATGCCGTCGTAGGTGTTGCCTCGGCGTATCTCGCGCTGGACGAATTTTACGCAGTCGTCGACAATCCAGCGCACCGGCGCCGATTTAAGCCCGCTGGATGCAGCGTTGTCGGACGCCCACGACACCATGCCCTTAGATGCGTCGACATGCGTGACGGCAGCGCCGGCAGCAAGGCAGGCAAGCGTCGCACCACCGGTATAGGCAAATAAGTTTAACACCTTTGCCCCACTCATGTCGGACAGCAGGCCTCCATACATGTCCCAATTTACCGCCTGCTCAGGAAATAGCCCCGTATGCTTAAAACCCATCGGCTTTAAATTAAACTTCAGTTTGCCGTACGATATGCTCCAAACCTCAGGAACCTTTTTATACATCTCCCAAGCGCCGCCGCCCTTGGATGAGCGTATATATCTTGCGTACGCTCTTTCCCACAGTGGCGATTTGCGGCCGCTGTGCCATATTACCTGCGGGTCGGGACGTATAAGCAGAATATCTCCCCAGCGCTCAAGACGTTCGCCGTCCGTCGCGTCGAGCAGCTCATAATCGACCCATTTATCTGCCGTTTTCATTATACACCTCTAAAGTTTATACAATTTTCCCGTTTAAAATGTATACTCACTGTAAATTTTAATTTGCCTTTACTGCCTGGCTAAAAACTGCGTCAGTCAGATTAAAACTTTAATTTGCCTGTCTTAAGCCGGATGTTTATTAAGCCGCAATACGAAAGCAGGCAAAATCTGCACATTGCTTGTGCAGATTTTATGTAAACTCAAGCGCCGGTAGATATAAAGCTTTCATTTATTTTTGAAAAATTACGCGCCGAGTAGTTGCTTTTACAATCAGTGTGCCAGCGGCAAGTATGAGAGCGTAAACCCTTGTAAATTCCGCAAAACGCTGTATTAACAACTGAAATTTAATAGTTAAGCCATTACAGCGCGCTAATGCAAATAATTAACATTGTAAAAGGCGCCGAAAAATCACTTAGACAAGCTTTGCAATTTTATGTTAATATATTCTGAAGAAATATACATATAGCTCATCGAACAATTAATACAGTGGTCTGAAAAAAATCTTATATTATTCAAAGGACTGCTGGCCCGGCACGTCAAGCCCTAAGTGCCGGTAAGCCGCAGGAGTTACGCATCTGCCCCTGCTTGTCCGCGTCAGAAAGCCGATTTGCATAAGATACGGCTCATATACATCCTCTATGGTAACGGCCTCTTCACCGACAGCCGCCGCAAGTGTTTCCAGACCAACCGGGCCGCCGCCAAAGCTCACTATTGCTGTTTTCAGCATACGCCTGTCAAAATCATCAAGCCCTATTTCATCTATCTCAAACCTGTCGAGCGCCTGCCGTGCTACCTCTTCAGTTATTCTCCCATCGTGCTTTACCTGTGCAACGTCGCGGACACGCTTTAAAAGTCGGTTGGCAATTCGAGGCGTACCGCGCGAACGTGAAGCTATTTCCAACGCGCCGTTTTCGTCTATATCAATCTTAAGTATGCCGGCCGACCGCGTTACAATAGTTGCAAGCTCCTGCGGAGAATAAAGCTCCAGCCGGAGCAGAACGCCAAATCTATCGCGCAGCGGCGCCGTAAGCTGACCCGAACGCGTAGTAGCGCCGACAAGCGTAAATTTTGGCAAATCCAGCCGTATAGAGCGCGCCGACGGTCCCTTGCCTATTATTATGTCCAGCGCAAAATCCTCCATCGCAGGATAAAGCACCTCTTCTATGCTGCGGCGCAGACGGTGAATTTCGTCTATAAACAAAATGTCACCCTCGTTAAGATTACTGAGCAGCGCCGCCAAATCGCCCTGCTTTTCTATCGCTGGGCCGGATGTAACGCGCAGATTTACTCCCATTTCATTGGCTATTACGCCGGCTAAAGTTGTTTTTCCCAGTCCCGGAGGGCCGGAAAGCAGCACGTGGTCGAGCGGTTCGCCGCGGTGACGGGCCGCCTCTATGTATATTGTCAGGTTTTCCTTTGCCTTTTCTTGGCCTATATAATCGCTGAGAGATTTCGGGCGGAGCGAGAACTCCGTTTCTACATCGTGCTTTGTAAATTCCGCCGCCGTTATGCGTCCGGCATCTTCAAATCTTTCCATTTATATCACCCGCCCTGCAAGATTTTTCAGCGCAGCTTTTATTATCTCTTCAACGCTTAAATCCGGATTAACGCCCGCAAGCGCATTTGTGGCCTCGTTATGCGTATAGCCAAGCGAAGTCAGTGCGTTTATAGCCTCCGCCACTGCGCCGCCCTGCGCGGACGAAGCTAAATCAGAGAGTACTTCTCCATCTGCGCCGCCCGATACCTTGTCCTTAAGCTCAAGCACTATTCTCTGCGCAAGCTTGGGGCCGACTCCGCCAGCCTGCGTCAGCGATTTTGCATCTCCCGACGAAATTATAAACGAAAGCCTGTCCGGCGTAAAAGCCGACAAAATAGCAATTCCGACTTTTGGGCCAACCCCGTTTACTCCAATAAGTATTTTATATATCTCAAGCTCCGCCGGAGTGTAAAATCCATATAAATCCAAAGCGTCCTCTTTTACATTTAAATATGTATAAAGAGTGGCGGTTTCCCCGGGCTGCGGAAGCTCCTTAATAGTATTAAGGGTGGTATAGCATCGAAAAGCCACGCCGCCGCAGTCTATTACAGCTATGGACGTATCTTTAAGTATTAGAGTGCCCGTTAATGAATAGAACATATTATTTCTCCATCTTTTTATATTTTAAGCATATACAGTATATAAATCAGCAGTTACTTTAAGTCAATTAAATTAAGCTAAAAACTGCGTATATACGCCATGCATGAATTTCAATTATAATCTTGCATGCAAGCTATTTGCCGCGCTTGATATAGCCAATCCGCCGTGCGGCAGGCAAGAAAGTATTATGACGGTATGGGCGCCAACTCAAGAAGTCATGCGCATCTCAAAGCATGATATAAAGATTATATGCATAGTATCTCGCTGCGCTCGTTTGCCCGACTTTCTCCCAGGTCAGCCGCCTAATTTTATCTTCCCTGCAAAATGCCGTGCCGCAGCTCAGACTTATTAATGACTATTTGCCGACGGCGGCAATATTGGGGCGCAAATCATATTTTAGCCACAGGCCGCATATGCCGCTATAGCCGGCCAAGCAACGAGCCGGATGAATGCGCACAGCATATCGCCACGGCAAGCGCATCGGCCGCGTCGTCCGGCTTGGGTATTTTCTCAAGATTAAGCAGCATCCTCGTCATTTCCATAACCTGACGCTTTTCCGCGCGGCCATATCCCACGACCGACTGCTTAACCTGCAGCGGCGTATATTCATAAATCGGGACCCCCGCCTTAACGCATGCAAGTATAGTGCAGCCGCGCGCTTCAGCTACGTTTATCGCCGTCTTGTTGTTTGTATTAAAAAACAACTTTTCTATGGATATTACATCCGGCTTATATTTATTTATCAGCTGTGTCACTCCGTCGTATATGTCATTAAGACGTAAAGAAAAATCAACGCCCGCTTTTGTGTTTACAGCGCCGTAGCTCAGCACCTTAAAATGATTGCCCTCATAGCTTATTACGCCAAATCCGACAATGGCGTAGCCCGGGTCTATTCCTAAAATGACCATTCATATACCTCGGTTATAAATATGCATCATTTATATACCGCCTCATCCCTCTCTGCGCAGACAACAAATTTATAATAAGAATATCAGCCTTATATTTTACCTGTTTTAAGCAGATTTTATTGACGGCATTTCTGAATTATTATACCATACTTGCCATAGCTTAGCAAACAATTCAAGCATAATAATAGATAATTGAGTTTTTCTGCAAGAACATGTCCTTCTTTGAAAATATAAGTAAATTTAGGACATTGCCGGCAATATAATATAATAATTAATTGCATGGCGGTGCCGATATATGCAAAAAAAGACTAATTTGTCTGTTCAAAGCTTTGTAAATTACAATGGGAGGTGTATTAATCTCTCATCAATCAGTAAAGCTCACAAAAACAAAATATCTCAAAGCATAAACATTAAAGCGCTTAACAGATTAAACGAAGGCTATATATTTGAAAAGGGTGCGGCAAAATCTCATATTTCAGACAAAAACAAATAACCGCGCGGTCATCACTCATTAAACATTTATCGAGTGAACCGTGCGGTTTTATTTTATAAATATTGCTAATTCATCAGCGGCAGCGCCGTACTGCAAAACTGCATTATAGGTATATCTGTACCGGCAGCGCCTATCAATTACAATAAAAATTTTATGCAGCCCATATCAATATTATGTAAACTAAGACCAAAATAATATATTCAGCGCTGCACACTCATTTTCACTGTACAATGCTCCATTTTGCACACACAATTTATTCCGAGCTCTCAGACTGATACTGATTGTAACGCTCTGTTACTAAATTTACAAATTCCTGCCATCTGCCGTTTTCACGTATGGTGCGCGGACAGTTCTTGCCGCTGAAATCATGATGCTGCCGCAAATCTGCCGGTGTAAGATTATATGCATTAAGAAGGTATGCCGCAAGCTTTGCGCCGTTTTGGAACGCCTTTTCAAAGTCGCCGTCCTCATTAACGCAGATTTCTATGGCAACGCCGTTCTTGTTGCCGCCGCCTTCCTCTTCGCCGTCGGCAGCGTGATAGGCGACTTCATTGTCCGGCAGATGATGAAAAATTTCATGGTCATCTACCGTATAGTGCCATGAAAGCGGCGTCTCTTTAGCGGTATTTTCAAGATAGTTTGCATGATTTTTGGCATTTGCTCCTGTTGAAGTGTTGTCGGTGTCGTGTATTACAACATATTTTATCTGGCGCAGCGTACCGGGACGTCCGGCGCACCCTTCCGGCAGCAGACGTGTAGTAACGGGTATGCCGTCCACTGTTATAGGATATGCTGGCTCCGTAAGTGCCGGACCCTGCGACAGTCCAGAGTTGCAGCTGCACCTTACAAGCACTATAGTAGAAATTATTGATATTATAAGCAGCAGCGTAATGATAAAAATAAGGCGCCGGCGGGCGCGTATTTTTTTCTGCCGACTACGCCTCGACATCAGTACATATTCTAAATTGTCCATACCTTCTCCAAATTTTGCGAGTTATATGCTTTAGAGCCGCTCTGTCAGCTTCTTCATTATATTCGGTCCAAAGGAAATATATTCCCCATCGGCCGCCTGACTTTCGCAAAAGCAATTAACGCCTTTTTTCTCTATACGGCTGTCATATATCATAAACGGTACCGGGTCGGAGGTATGCGTACCTATGTCAAGCGGAGTTGGATGGTCCGGCATTATGAGTATGCGGAAATCGCCGTATTTTTTTAAGCCTTCTACTATAGGGCCTAATACCAGACTATCTATAAGCTCAATGGCTTTCACCTTGTTTTCCGTCTCAAATCTGTGGCCGCACTCGTCCGGCGCTTCTATGTGGAGATAGACTAAATCGGCGCCGTTTTCAAACTCTTTAAGCGCTGCGTCTTTCTTTCCCTCAAAGTTTGTATCTATATATCCTGTTGCGCCCTTAACATCTACTACATTCATGCCGGTATATTTACCGATGCCTTTAAGCAAATCCACCGCCGATACCACCGATGCTTTAAGCCCGAACTTGTCATAAAAGCTTTCCAAGGTCGGCTTTGTTCCCTCACCCCAGAACCATGCTGAATTTGCCGGACGCTTGCCCTCAGCAACACGCCTCTTGTTTATCTCATGATTACTGAGCAAATCATAGCTGCGCCGCATCATATCTATAATGGGCTTAGCTTCAGGATTGCTGTTTAAATATTCCGTTATCTTGCGGCCGCTTATGTCGTGCGGCGCCGTAAAAGTGCCTATGCCGGTTTTCCCGCCACGCCACAGCAGCAGATTTCGGTAGCTTACACCCGGATAAAGCGAAAACTCATCTGTGCCGAGCTCACTCTGCAGATATTCTATAAGCTTAGCGCCATCACGCGAATCAATGTCGCCGGCAGAGTAGTCAATCATTGTCTTATCGTCATAATCGCCGTCCTCCGACAGCGTTACAAGATTACACCTGAAAGTTACGTCGCTTTCAGACATTTCAACACCGACGCTTGCCGCTTCCAGCGGTGAGCGCCCGGTATAGCATTTAGTAGCATCGTAGCCCATTACCGCAAGATTGGCAACATCGCTGCCCGGCTTCATTCCGTCGGCCACCGTCTTGCACATGCCAACCTCCGACACCTTGGCCAGCGCATCCATATTAGGCTTTTGGGCCGCCTGCATGGGCGTCTTCCCGCCGAGCTTTTCCGCCGGATGGTCGGCCATGCCGTCGCAAAGTAAAACAAGATATTTCATATGTATTTCTCCTAACAATATACATTTAAAAATTAAAGTGCTTTTATCGCTATAATAAAACTCCTGTAGATTTTGAGAAGTATGCAGCTATATTCACAAAGCCCAGTCATCATCGCTGTATACCCCGGCGCCAAACCGCCGGTGCTCTCTCAGCATTGTGCTTAAATATAAGCTTTGCGGCTGAAGCAGTCTGTTTATGGGGCGCAGCACACCCCGGCCGGGCTTTCCCCCGTTTCAAAAATTGAATAAACACAATTTCCCATATCCGTAGGTATAGCTCAGCTGGGATCCCGTCTAACTTGTATACCTAATTACGCATATAGCATAGCGGATTCTTAAGCTGGTCTGCAAAGCATATCCGATGCTGGCCGCGATATATCTACGCCGCATATTTTCAAGCCGATTATGCTCATAAGCAGATAAAAATCCGCTATTTAAAATATTTAACGCCTGACTCAATTATTTTATAGTCAAACTCGCCGGGTATATTTTTAAAGCAGTGCTCCGAATATCTCTCCGAGTGTCCCATTTTGCCGAGCACCCTGCCGTCCGGCGATGTGATGCTCTCAACAGCACAAGTGGAGCCGTTGGGATTAAAGCGTACATCTCCGGTGGGGTTACCGTCCATATCGACATACTGCTTGGCTATCTGGCCGTTCTCCGCCAAAGCCGCTATCACATCGTCAGGAGCTACAAAACGGCCCTCGCCGTGCGATACCGGCACGTTGAGTATATCTCCCACATTGTATGCCGACATCCACGGGGACTTAAGCGACGTCACGCGCGTGCGCACCATGCAGGACACGTGCCTGCCAAGCGTATTAAATGTCAGCGTTGGGTCGTTTTCACTAATTTCCCTTATCTCACCGTACGGTACAAGTCCCAGCTTTATGAGCGCCTGGAAGCCGTTGCATATTCCCAGCATAAGCCCGTCGCGGTTTTTGAGCAGATTATGTACCGCGTCTTTTACAATCGGATTTCTAAAGGTAGTAGCTATAAACTTGCCGCTGCCGTCCGGCTCGTCGCCGGCAGAAAATCCGCCCGGAAGCATGATTATCTGCGATTTGTCTATTAAAGCCGCCATTTCTTTTACCGACTCCATTATATGCTGCGGCGTTAGGTTCCTTACCACAAAAATCTCAGCCTCTGCCCCCGCACGCTCAAACGCCATGGCGGCATCGTACTCGCCGTTTGTGCCAGGGAATGCCGGTATAAGCACCCTCGGACGCGCTGTTTTTATCGCCGGCGATACACTGCTTCGCTTGTCATACAGCTTTATCTCCGGCGACATCTTTGCTTTTGTCTCCGGCTCTATTCTGAACACATCCTTAAGTGTGCTCTCATAAGCCTTAAGCGCCGTCTCAAGGGGTACCTTTTCCCCACAGACTGTAAAACAGCCGCTGTCGTTTGTCACTGCAACCATAACAGCTGTTTCAAACTCGCTCATTATCGTCTCCGGCGATACATCGTGCGCAAGTTCAACTATAAATGCACACTGCGGCGCGTACAAATCTGTTGGATTTTCCAGCAAAATCTCAGCGCCGAGCTTGTTGCCAAACGCCATTTTTGCTATTAGCGCCGCGGCGCCGCCCTCTTTAACAACACCGACGGCGGTAAATTTCTTGGATTTAACATACTGAGAAATCTTATGCAGCAGCCCCTTAGTCTTTGCAAAGTCCGGCAGAGCATGTCCGGCCATCGGCAGCTTAATTAACATAACATCGCTATCCGTGGACTTAAACGCAGCTGAACTTATATCTGCTGCCTTTGCGGATGCTACCGCAAAGCTTACTAATGTCGGCGGAACATCCATGTCGCCAAATGTGCCGGACATAGAGTCCTTACCGCCTATTGACGCTATGCCCATGCCTATCTGCGCAGAAAGCGCGCCCAACAGCGCCGCCGCCGGCTTGCCCCAGCGGTCAGGGTCGTTAAACAATCTCTCAAAATACTCCTGGAAAGTGAGATACGATTTATCTATATCTGCGCCGGCGGCAGAAAGTTTACATAATGACTCAATCACTGCATACACAGCGCCGTGGAACGGACTCCATTTAGAAATGCCGGGAATAAAGCCGTATGACATGACCGACACGGTATCTGTATCGCCGTCAAGCACCGGCAGCTTGGCTACCATAGCCTCCTCCGGCGTGAGCTGATATTTGCCGCCGAACGGCATGAGCACCGTTGATGCGCCGACGGTTGAGTCAAACTGCTCAGAAAGTCCCTTGCCGGAGCATACCTGAAGCCGGCCCAGATTTTTGACAAAGGCCTTGCCCGGCGCTATATCCTTAAGCTCATCCGGCACCGACAGCATGTATTTTTCGCCCTGCGGCTTTGCTATATGCGCCTTAGCCGACTGCCGCACGCCGTTGGTGTTTAAAAAGTCGCGGCTTATATCTACTATCACTGTATCTTTAAAAGTCATCTTAAGCCTGCCGGTCTCAGTTACGACGGCGACCGGCGTCGCCTCAAGATTTTCTCTGTCGGCAAGCTCAATAAAGCGCTCAACGTCTTTTGGCGAAAGGACAACCGCCATGCGCTCCTGTGATTCGGAAATGGCAAGCTCAGTGCCGTTTAAGCCCTCATATTTTTTCGGCACCTTGTCAAGATTTATGTCCAAAGAATCTGCTAACTCGCCTATCGCGACGCAAACGCCGCCGGCGCCGAAATCGTTGCATTTCTTTATAAGTGATGATGCCTCGCTGTTTCTGAACAGACGCTGGAGCTTGCGCTCAGTCGGCGCATTACCCTTCTGCACCTCAGCGCCGCACTCCTCAATAGAGCTTATATCATGCGCCTTCGACGAGCCCGTGGCGCCGCCGCAGCCGTCGCGCCCTGTGCGTCCGCCGAGCAGTATTATAATGTCGCCTTCCTCCGGCTTCATGCGCTTTACATTGGCTTTGGGAGATGCTCCTATTACAGCGCCTATCTCCAGCCGCTTTGCTACGTATCCGTCGTCGTAAAGCTCCGTTACCTGTCCCGTGGCAAGGCCTATCTGGTTGCCGTAGCTCGAATATCCGTCGGCAGCTCCCGTCGTTATTTTCTTCTGCGGAAGCTTGCCGCTTAAGGTTTGCTCAAACGGCTTCGTCGGGTCACCGCTGCCCGTTACCCTCATCGCCTGATATACATACGCCCTGCCGGAAAGTGGGTCCCTTATCGCGCCGCCAAGGCAGGTAGCAGCACCGCCGAACGGCTCTATCTCCGTCGGATGGTTGTGCGTCTCATTTTTAAACTGTAAAAGCCATGTCTCTTCTTTGCCGCCTATATTTACAGGGATTTCTACCGAGCAGGCGTTTATCTCATCGGACTCATCCAGTCCCTTAAGCAGGCCGCGCTTTTTCAGCAGGCGCATGCCCATGGTTGCTATGTCCATAAGCGTTACGGGGCGTGTGGTATTTTCGCCGTATACTTCCTTTCGGGCGTCGTAATACTGCTTAACGGCGCCGCGCACGGCACACCCGTCGGAACCGCACTCCGTCGTTATCTCGGTAAGTTCGGTTTGGAAAGTGGTGTGACGGCAGTGGTCGGACCAATAAGTATCAATCACCTTGAGCTCGGTAATATATGGGTCCCTGCCCTCTTTTCGGAAATAGTCGCGGCAGAAAACAAGGTCGTCGGCCGTCATGGCAAAGCCGTTTGCCGAGTGATATTCTTTAATCTCAGCATCGCTCATTTTGGTAAAGCCGTTTACTGTCTCCGGAATATCCGGCGTGCCGAGATTTGCCTTAAGCGTTGTAGGTATCTTTTCGCTGGCTATTCTTGCCTCGACCGGGTTTATCATATATTTTATAATCTTGTCAAACTCCATGTCGGATATGTCGCCCTTTATAGCTATTGCCGTAGCCGACTGCACATCCGGACGGGCAGACATGGTTACAATCTCCACGCACTGCGCGGCAGAATCAGCGCGCTGGTCATACTGCCCCGGCAGATAATCGTAAGTAAATACCCTGTATCCGTCAAGCGGCGGAAGAGAGCCTTCATAAACTATGTCTACATTGGGCTCTGAAAAAATCGTCTTTTTGGAATATTCAAAATCTTCCTCGCCTATGCCCTCTATGTCGTATCTTTTAAATACTCTTAAATCTTCAATTCCGGTAATGCCGAGCGTACCAGCTATATCGCTGAGTATTCCCTTCGCCTCTATATTAAAGCCGTCCTTTTTTTCCGTAAAGATACGTCTTACCACATTTAAGCCCACCTTTTTTACTATACTGTCTTTAAATTTTCCTATAAAAATACCTTTTTATTTTACCACATCCCCTATTATTTTAAAAGGGCAATATAACATATATATGACTTTTTTCGATAATAAAAATCTGAGGCTTTAATAAGAAAACGCCGTAAAAAAGCGGAGATTTCCTTTTAAGCCTCAGATTTAGCCTGAAATTATATTAAATTTTAGATATAGTAATCTTGCTGGCGCTGTTTTTTACGATAATCGCTGGTCCGCCGCTGCCTATGTCTCCGTAAGGAGTAATAGGAAAGGCATTTTTAAACGAGCCCAACTCACCGGAATAATTAAGACGCGCGCCTGTATCTGCCGGAAGAGCAATATCTACAGACGAAGCCTTTGATGAAATATTCGCCGCAGCTGCAAACTGCTTATAATTAAATGAAGCTTTTCCCGCATTTATATTGCACTCCACACTGCCGCTTATGTTATAAATTTGAACCTTGCTGGCGTTCGATTTAAGCTGTAGCGCGCCGGAAAAGCCATTACAATCTATTTCTGTCTTACCGGCATCGACATCGGCAGATATCACCTTTAAATTCCCGCTGCACGCTGCTGCAATTTTGCTGGCGTCGCATTTTATATACAGTCCGCCGGCATAAGTCTGAGGAAATACAACATCTACCGTTATATCGCTTACCCGCATAAACGACAGCATCATAGACTTATATTTAAGTGTTATATAAATTCCGCCGCCTTGCTCTGTCAGCTCAAGCTGCGGCGCCTTTTCGGGATTGCTCTTTAGTTTGTACGACAGTCTGTAATAGATTTTATCAACGCTTGGCGATGTGCTGATATTAAGTTTTACCGCTTCCATGTTTAGATATATAAACGCAGGATTACCGCTGTATTCATAGTTTGCAACTACATTGCCGTTTGAGTTCATGGCCTCAGCCGACTGCTGACTCTGAGCTTGCGACGACGTCTGCTGCCCATTATTCCATGCAGAGCCCTGTGCAGATGCATTTGAATAGCCGGCGCCGCCCGCGGAAGTGTTTTGTGAAGCGCCGCCATATGACGCTGCGCGCCCGCTCATATACCCTGCCGCAGCCGCTTCCGGGCTTCCCCATGAATTTACTATCTCTTCCTCGCTTTTGCCCGCTGCAAGGCCTGAGTTAAAAAGCCCCTCATAATAAGCTATGAAGTTTTGGCACTCTGCCTGCGGCACTGATGCAAGCGCCTGGCTGAGCCTTGATATATATTCCGATTTTGTCATTTTTACTCCTCCTATATTTAAAAATAGTATATATTTCAAACTGTTTAAGACTATACTTGTTATCGGCAACTGTACTTTTTATTATAATTTGCTGCAAAGCGCCGAAAATTAAAGCATTTTATAATTTGCTTTCTCCGCTAAAAATAGTAAAACATATCTGCCGTTAGGCTGATAGGAAAAACAACTTTTCAAAATAAATACGTATCAAATGCAAAATTATCACGTACTTAAGTCATCGTTTTTGCTTATTTAGCTGTGCGGAATAAATACGATAATAAGCCGACGCAGCTCAACAAGTCATGCCGGTAGTCATACGTTTTATCACGCCAATGCTCACTGATAGTTTTTATTATCTCATAAACATTATGTACAATGCATTATAAATATTTTAACAGATTATTTATTATGGCTTTCTATACGTTTCCTACGCCGTTTCTCACATCGCAAGCTGAGAAGCCATGCACTATGATGCGCCCCAATAGCATAAAGCAAATTTGACGCCAACCACAGCAGCCGGCTCGATATGCTCTTAGACTTAAGAATTGTGTCATGCCGGTTGGCTGCCCTTTTGCCGTCTGCCCGATTAATTTTCACCTGCATATATCCTGCAGCCGGAATAAGCAGCTCATATTCCATTTATTCAAGCGATTTTCACCGGCTTGGGTCTTCACACAGCATAGCCCATATTAATTTAAAGCAGATTTCCCTCATTTTCACCCCGGCGGATGCTTTCGCCAGCCTTTAATCGTGAGTATAATCTAAAATCCTAATCTTATCGCCAATGTCGTTTCTAATGACGTCCTTCATCTTTTTTGCAAACTGGCACGGATATCCGATAGGCGTACCCTTTTGAATGCAGGTGGCAAAGGCTATGGTGTCGGCTCCCCTTCTCACAAGCTCTCTGGCTCTGAGCACCGAGCGTTTTCCGGGACATCCGCCGCAGTTTATAAAGCCTATAATTTCTATTTCTTCATCTATATCTTTAAAAATGCCTTTCTTTTCGCTTATTGTTTTAAAATCTCCTGTACCGGGACAAAAATCCTCGGTCTGCATACATCTTATAATTCCAAGCTTCATTTTACTTTTCTCCTTAAAGAACTGCTAAAGTCATCTTAGCACATGAGCTTTGCCATTTCAACGGACATATCATCAAACTTGTCCAATTATGCAAAGATTTTTTATAAATTTAAAGAAGTTTATGTTTTCGCTATTACGCTGCTATTTTTAAATCTCTGCAAATTATTTTCAAAAGCGGCGCATTTATTTTTGTGTCGCCAAAACAGAGCCTATCTTTATTTATGCCGCTGTTATCAATTTTTGAGTTTTGCGATTTTTAAGGTCTATCCAGTACTTCATGCCGACCAATAAAGCGGGGGCCGTCAGCTCAATTTCATATACAAAATCGGATATGGCTCTCCCTGCTCATCCATTTCCGCTCTTTTATATACCTGAAATCCCATATGCTCATAAAATCCCTTAGCCATTAGATTTTGCTCATTAACAGTCAATTCATTTACCAAATATTTATCCATGCCATATCTAATAAGCTTTTTACCTATGCCCTTTCCAATTTCTTTGGAAGCGACAAAAAGCATTTCGAGTTTTTGACCGTCAATTCCCATGAATGCAATGGGCCGCCCGGTTTCGTCCTCAGAAACAATTAAATTTGGTATTTCTTTTAACGCCTGTAAAACATATTTTTTAATATTTTCTATTTCGCTTTCCGACAAAAACAGGTGCGTTGCCCTAACAGCGGACTCCCACACTTTTAACAGCTGGTCTATAAGCGCTTGCTCTCTTTCTGTATCCTCAGTTATTTTTATTTTCATGATAATTTCCTCATAAGCTTTAATTTGTCATTATTATATCATCGGACTTATTGATGCTGCAATAACGGCGTCACGGCATTTTTGGAGCAGGTTAAAATTTGTACTCATAAATGCAAATGCAAAGAGAATTTTATTGTCTTATTGTGGTTTATTAAAAATTATATTATAATGAAATAGTTAAACACATATCGGCATATTTATTTAGTGTTGATTAAAGCCTATGATATAAAATCAGCATTATATGCACAATATTCAGCAGGCCCAATTTGCAATAAGATTTTTATTATGTTATTGGAGATAAAGAAATGCACAGCTTTTTAAAACGCACATGGGCGAATATTAATCTTGACGCCCTAAAGCATAATTATGAAGCAATAAAAGCTATAAATCCCGAAGTTAATGTAATGGCTGTTATCAAGGCGGATGCATATGGACACGGCGCCGTTCAAAGCGCACATGCGCTTAAAAAGGTCGGCGCAAACTGGTTCGGAGTATCTAACATTGAAGAGGCTATGGAGCTGCGCTTCGGCGGCGTTGACGGAGAAATATTGGTTCTGGGTTATACTCCGCCGGAATACACCGATAAGCTGATAATGCATAAAATAACTCAAGCGGTGTATTCTTCTGATTACGCTGCATCACTCTCACGCGAGGCAAATAATCTGGGAGGACGCGTAAAGGTACACATAAAGGTGGACACCGGCATGACGCGTTTGGGATTTTTGTGTCAGCATGCTGAGAATATTTCTTCGTGCAGTGAAGATATTCTCTCTGTATCTGCTCTCACTGGGATTTACTGCGAAGGAATATTTATGCATTTTCCCTGCGCCGACAGCCTTGACGACGGCGATGTTCAATATACTAAAAATCAGTTTGACATATTCAGCAGACTCATATCCACGCTCGAAAAAAGCGGCATGCATTTCAGGCTCAGGCACTGCTGCAATTCCGCCGCCGCTATTCTTTACCCCGAAATGCATATGGACATGATTAGGGCCGGTGTCGCGATGTATGGCTTAAATCCGTCGCCTGTCACAAGGGGAAAAATTGACTTGCAGCCGGTTATGTCGCTTCATTCAGTGATATCTTCTGTTAAAGATGTAGAAAGCGGCACCTTTGTCAGCTATGGCAGGACTCAACATTTAGATAAATCTGAAAGGCTGGCCGTGGTGCCCATTGGATACGCTGACGGATACCGTCGCTGCTTATCTGGGAAAGCGCATATGCTTGTCGGCGGCCAAAGGGCCCGCATAGTAGGCAGGGTATGTATGGACCAGACAATTATTGACGTCTCCGGCATAGACGGCGTAAAGCGCGGACAGGAGGTTGTCTGCTTCGGACGTCAGGGGGAAAGCGAAATTTCCGTGGACGAGTTAGCGGATATTGAAAGAACTATAAATTATGAAATAGTGTGTCTTATAGGCAAGCGAGTCACAAAAGTATATTATGAAGACGGAAATCAGACGGATGTTATAGGTCTGCTCAAGCACTGACCTTTCAATCTTCAGCTAAGAGCAATAATATTTATTTCTGACTTTCTTTCCCTGAAATAAATATTGTTAATCTTTGTGCGGCATCTGGCACTTTCTTTTGATTTTACAGCATTATAAATTAATGCAGAAAAATAATTAAATTTCTTGTTAGTTCCGACTTTTTATATTACAAATTTTACTAAAAATCGACATTTTAAACCGGCTATTTAAAAATAGTCGGTTTTTATTGTGCTATATTCATATGTTATAAGAGACTATTTTTGTAAGCATTCGATAACTATTTATTAATTATATTTTATTTGAAATTTAATATATTATATAATATAAATAAATTATTTTATTATAGGAGTGATTACATGAAAAAGGTGGTAAGTGTTCTTGTTGCCGCGGCAATGGCCGCTTCGATGTCAGTTTTTGCTATGACAGCGTCAGCGACAAAGGACGGCATAGACTATGTGCTCCCTGTAGACGATATGGATTCGTGGATAGCTGAAATTATGGAGCCATATCAATGGGGTGGCGCACTTGCAGAATGCGACGTTATAAACGGCGAAGTTGTAGACGGCGCAATGAAGCTGACAATGGGCGGCGGCTGGCAATATCCTCATGCGCGCGTAGAGGATATGAATAATGGACTCGTTGCAGTAACGGAAGACGATTATGTCAATTTAGATATCTCCCTCGACACTACTGAGCAAGACATTCGCTTTGGTCTTACATTGGTATGTAATCTTGATACTAAGAACACAAACGTTCAGTTAGCACCGTATATCTGTAAATTAGCTGGAGTCACGCCTGTTGGAACTGGTACAGGCGAACAGGTTCCAGGCGGCGACTACAAGCTTTCATTTAAATTTGTCGACGCCGTAAAATATCTTGATGAAATTGCTGGTTCAACTGTTTACGACTCTCTTTTCGGCGCTGACGGAGATTCTACCGTTTGCAGTATTCGTTTCTATCTCTATTCAAGCACCCCTGAAGATGTTGCTGATAAGGCATTAACAATCAGGAGCTTTACTATTGGAGCAGAAGCCAGCGATACAGATACAAGTACAGGTAGCGGTACAAACAGTACGGCATCAACATCTGGCAACACAAGCACTGGCGGCAACGCGACTACAAGCAGCAAGACATCAACGGCCGGCGGCAAAACTTCAAGCACACAGGTTACTACTGGTGAGAATTTGATTCCGGTAATAGGCGTAGCAGCGCTTGCAATTGTTGCTACTTCTACTGTAATCATCAGTAAAAAAAGAAGCAAGTAAAATAGTTTAATTAATAAAAAAGCAGGCGCAATAGCGCCTGCTTTTTTTTGACATTTAACTAGTAATAACAATTTTACTATATAAATTGCAGAAATAAAGCAAATGCAATATGAAATTTATTGCAATATTAAAAAAGCCAAATATTTTTCATGTATCAATATATTATTTAAAACTATCATTGTATTAAAAAAATGTTTTGTTAAGCTCAACATTTGTTTAAAAAGCACTGCAGCAAATCCGCAAGTTTTCCGACGTGAATTCCGTCAACAAACGAATGATGCGCCTGCACAGAAAACGGGAGCAATATTTTTCCGTCTCTTTCAAAATATTTGCCCCAGTCAAACAGCGGAGTACATGCATCCTTTTTACCTGATATGGTATGAGATATATGCGTGTACGATATCCATGGGAATGGAGAAAACTGGAATACATCCGTTTTTAGCGGTCCTGTAAAATATTCTTTCTGTTCTGCCGCGGCCAGCGATGCTGCAGATACATAATCCTCCATTGTGTCTTTCATTTCTACATTTACCACCTTAAACAGCTCTGTATCTTTATTAAGATAAGTAAAGGCCGTATTTATCCTGTCAAACAGTACTACATTTCCGTCTAAGAAACGATATCTAAACTCCTCTATTTCATTCGCGCATTTTGCAACGGCAAAAATCAGCGATAATGTAAAGGAATAGCCAAGCTTTCTCACCCTTTGCAGAAATTTTGTAATATCAAGCTCAAACGTCACGCAAAAGGCCGGCTCAACGCTGTCTCTGAACACTGCGCAGTGCACCGCCCTCTTCCAGTTCTTTTCGTCTATTACTTTATAGCTGCCAAGCACTTGGATACCCACTTCCTTTTAAATTATACAAAATCATAATAGTGGCAAAAGAAACGCAAAATATATTATCTCACACTGAAATTTGAACAACGAATTATATATGTCATTTATTATTGTTTTTACCTTTTTTAGATTTATGGATATTTCCTTATTCCCCTTTGCGTCATCCATGTTATAATCTCTGTCAAAAATATATCTGAAATATTCATAGGTCTTTTCAAGTTTTAAATACTCATTCAATTTATTTTCCAAAAGACTAAGGATTTCATTTATCTGACGCATTTTTTCTTCAAAGCTTACTTTTGCATAATCTTTTTTAAATTTACACTCATCAAAATTATTCACAGATGATTTTACCTTCTCAAATAATTCAGATAAATCATGCGTATTTTCCCACGGCAAATCATTAATTGCACAGTAATAAGCTTTTAAATACAGCTCAAGAGAGTGCCTGAAGCTGAACATGCACGGCAGATAATATTTGCAATATTTTATATCCTGCTCTGTCGTTGTGCATTCATTAATTTTATTTAATTGCTCTAAATTCAACAGGCAACTGCGTTTATATGAATCTGCGACAAATAAAAGCACCGATACATAGCTAAATTGGGGTTTGCTTTCGGTATTTTTCTTTAAATTAGATTGAAATTCCTGAGCATCAGCATCCAAATCCAAGCCGTCTGGGTCAAAATCAATGTTTATAATCCCATCGTTATTTGTAATTCTACATACTCCATATCCGGAGTGAAGATTTTTCTTATTTTCTGCCATATGTTATTACCTAATAATCGGAGGCAAACTAAACATTTTCAGCTATATACTCGACAAGGCGCTCCGTCTGCTCCCAGCCAAGGCACGGGTCGGTTATGGATTTGCCGTAAACCTCTCCGCTTACATCCTGCTTTCCTTCCTCTATAAAGCTCTCTATCATAAATCCTTTTACATAGTATTTTATATCGTCGCTCCACGTCCTGTTAAAGAGCACCTCTTTCACAATTCGTATCTGCTCCATATACTTCTTGCCGGAGTTATCGTGGTTTGTGTCTATAACTATAAAGTGATTTTTAAGTCCGCACTGCTTATACTTCTCTATAGTGTTTACAAGGTCGTCGTAGTGGTAATTGGGCAGATTACGGCCAAACTTGTCGACGGCGCCGCGCAGTACAACGTGTGCTAGCGGGTTTGATGACGTCTCCACTTCTGTGTTGTTGTAAAGAAATATATGCTTGCTCTGCGCCGCGTGCAGCGAGTTGAAAAGCACGTTTATATCGCCGCTTGTAGGATTTTTCATGCCTACCGGCATACCTATTCCACTGGCGACAAATCTATGCTGCTGGTTTTCTACCGAACGCGCTCCTACCGCAACATAGCTTATGAGGTCATCTACAAATTCATGGTTGTCAGGATATAGCATCTCGTCCGCCGTCGTAAGCCCCGTTTCTCCTATTATTCTGCCATGAAGCTCCCTTATCGACTTAAGTCCGGCCTTTATGTCGGGCATATCGTGCGGATTCGGCTGATACATCATGCCCTTATAGCCCTCGCCGTTTGTGCGGGGCTTATTGGTATATACCCTTGGTATTAAAAAAAGCTTATCCTTAACCCTCTCCTGAAGTTTTGCAAGACGGTGGGCATAATCCCGCACAGCATCGCTGTCATGCGCTGAGCAGGGCCCTATTATTACCAAAAATCGGTCATCCTTGCGCGTTATTATATCGCTGAGCTGTTTGTCACGCTCTGACTTTATTTTCATCTGAACCGCCGTTAATCTGGTTTCAGATATTATCTCTTGGCGGTCAATTTTATCTGTAAGTACTTTAAAGCTCAAATTATCTTCTTCCCTTTTCTTCTATATTTTTCATGCGGCCCGGCCAACTCATATCTGCGCCAAGCTTTGGCGGCGTTAATTTTGTCCCGCCGCCGGATTAAGCAGCACACATCGGTCAAAAGCCGCAGCTTATATTTATATTCGGTCGGCCATTGCCACCGTTTTCAGTATAATAAGCTGAGTTTTGGCGTCGGGTATTTTACCGTTTAGTACGTCGCTGTAAATCTCACTGAGCGGAAGGCGGACGACGTCCAAAAATTCATCATCATCCGGCTGCTGTTCGCCAAGCGACAAATCCTTTGCCGCAAAAAGGTGAATAACCTCGTCGCAATAGCCCGGCGACACATACATTTTTCCAAGCTCTACAAGGCTGCCGGCGGTAATTCCCGTTTCTTCCTTAAGCTCGCGCATGGCGCAGTCATACGGATTTTCTTTATCTTCCAGCTTGCCGGCCGGCGCCTCCAGCAAAACGTCGGCAAACGGATATCTGAACTGCTTAACGAGATACACATATCCGTCCTCCGTCACCGGAAGCACGCACACCGCACCGCGATGTCTTACCACTTCCCTGTGCGATATATGCCCGTTCGGGAGTTTAACTTCGTCGTTATATACTTTTATTATTCTGCCGTCATAGACCGTTTTATTTGATAATGTTTCTTCTGTCAGTTTCAAAAAAATACACCACCGTTAGAATTATTGTCTTTATAATAGCATATATTTTATCAATATGCCACACAAAAAGGCGGTAATTAAAATGAATGATATCATAAATGCGTGTGAATATGACTACATAAAACTCAGGGACGCCGTATATGCAATTAAAGGCCGATATCCATCGGCAGAGCTTGGCTCTATAGGCAAAAGCGTTATGGGCAAAGATCTCTATTATCTTAAAATAGGAAAGGGCAGCAGTATTGTGCTGTATACGGCGGCATTTCACGGTACGGAGAGGATAACCTCCGTGCTTATGCTGAGATTTGCCGAGCGCCTGCTGCGCGCCATAGACGATGACACCGAAATTGCCGGAATAAAAGCGCGGCGCGCAATGATAGGACGCTCGCTTGTAATTGTTCCAAGGGTAAATCCCGACGGCTGCGACATTGCCCTTAAGGGCATAGGCGGCTGCGGATATCATGCGGCTAAAATATATAATTGGTGCGACGGCAATTTCTCAATTTGGAATGCAAATGCCAGGGGTGTAGATATAAATCACAATTTTGACGCCGGCTGGAACGAGCTGCAAAAAATGGAGAAAAACGCCGGAATATATGGACCGTCTCCGACAAGGTACGGCGGTCCATCTCCTGAAAGCGAGCCGGAAACCTGTGCGCTTACCAATCTGTGCCGCAAAAACAGCATTTGTCATGTACTGGCATTTCACAGCCAGGGTGAGGAGATATACTGGAGGTACGGCGAGCATACTCCACAAAAGGGCAAAAAAATGGCGGAGGTTTTTGCTGCGTCGACGGGATATACACTTGAAGCGCCCATAGGGCTTGCATCGCACGGCGGTTTTAAGGACTGGTTTATTGAAGAGTTCCATCGTCCCGGCTTTACAATTGAGGTAGGAAAGGGCAAAAATCCGCTTGACTGCCGCCTGCTTGACGAAATATATGAACGTATTGAAGAAATGCTGGTTTTAGGAATTGTTTTATAGCCGTCAATTTTATAACAATACTTCTTCAAAAAACACTTGATATTTTCAGAGCCATATCTTATAATAATTTGTACGCGGGAATATTTTGATATTGATATAATCGGAAATATTTTCTCGTATATTTTTAATAAGTGCATCGGGATGTGGCTCAGTTTGGTAGAGCGCCTGCTTTGGGAGCAGGATGCCGCAGGTTCGAATCCTGTCATCCCGACCATATTAAGGAACAATCTTTAATACAAAAACAGCCTTCCAAATCGGAGGGCTGTTTTTGTATCTATGTCCGGAAAGCCTGATATTATGGGCTTTCCGGGCTTTTCCTGTTTTCCGGGGACTTGGCGGATTAGGCCGTCATCATCTTGTTTTCCATTGCAGCGATCACATAGCCCTATGGCGGCCCATTTTTGCACCCCCTTGTCTGACTCTCCTGTACCAGAAACGAGGAAACGCTAAAAAGTATAGTTCCCGGACAACGCCACCTCGTTCAATGAGAACAATTTAGCGGGAACCTTACGGCTCCCGCTTTTGTCTCATTCCTGCTCGAATGGCTCTCCGCAATCCCCGCAGATTACATTGACCTCCCGCGTTGCTCGGATGATGGTGCCGCAGCAGGGACAAACATATTTAATGCTGCGGTTAATGGATTTCTTACTTCCGCCCTTGGTGGTGCCTTCCACCGGCAAGCGGCTGGCGTTGATCTTGTCCTCGCCCAAAGTTTCTCTGATCCATGCCTCCGCCTCCGGGGCCAGCGTTGTTACCGTCCAGCCATACTTGGCGTGCTTCTCGATATGCAGGCCGTGG
>JABLTR010013467.1_pt1 | contig 31334 bp, 28 predicted proteins | sample 7160071 | NCBI WGS metagenome assembly JABLTR01 (sample SAMN14651230, study PRJNA627086) | human gut metagenome | isolation source: feces | host: Homo sapiens | reverse complement strand
ACCTGCAACACCCTTGCCTTCGGCTGTATCCTTCCCACTACCGGGCGGATTCGGGACTTTCACCCGTTAGAAACGTGCGCCGCCAGGCGCACTCGCAATGAAAAGGACTGTCCGTCGGGCGGGCAGTCCTTCTTTGATCTCTGTTCAGTTGTTATTGATAAATCCCGCGATATTGTCGAATTCTATGACAGCCCGCTTTATCATCGACTCCTTTGTGGCGAATGCCACGTGTGGAGTCAGGACGGTGTTTGGAGCGTTGACCAGCGGGTCCTCTTTGGACACAGGCGGCTCAGAATCGAAGACGTCTATGGCCGCGCCTGCTATGGTCCCTGCTTCCAGCGCAGCGGCCAGCGCCCTGCTGTCAACCACCGGACCTCTGGCTGTGTTGACCAGTATGGCCGACGGCTTCATCATGGAAAGCTCCCTCTCTCCTATAAGTCCGCGGGTCGCATCGGTGAGAGGCACGTGGAGAGAAACGATGTCCGATCCTCTCAGCACCTCTTCAATGCTGGCGTATCTCACGCCTTTCACTTTACCGGGAGTCCTGTTGTAAGCGATAACGTCCATCCCGAAGGCTTCGGCGATCGCAATGACTCTGCTGCCGATGGCGCCTGTACCGATAACTCCTATAGTCTTTCCTTCCAACTCGAAACCCACAAGACCATCTTTAGTGCCTTCTTTTCTGGTAACGGCATCGCAGGCCACGATGTTCCTGTAAAGATTTATGATGAGGCCAAAGGTCAACTCAGCTACGGCTGTAGTAGCATAACCGGCGCAATTCTGCACTCTTATGCCCCGTTCTTCACAGTATCCCAGATCCACGTGGTCCAGACCTGTAAAGGCAACAGCCAGCATCCTAACCTTCTTGCACTTTTCCAGCACTTCTCTGGGAAACGGGAGGTTTCCTATGGCGATGATATCGGCGTCTTTTCCCCGCCTGCCCAGCTCATCCACATCAGTCGTTCTGGTCTCGTAGCAGATGATTTCGTGCTCATCTCCGACAGCGGCCCTGGCGATTTCCATGAATCGCTTCTCCTCTACCCCCAGCGGCTCCATCACTACTATTTTCATATTATCCCTTCCTTTCACGCAGCAGGTCGCAGACCTCTGCGACTTTTCAGATGGTTTTCGTCTGTATATCTTAAGGATATATTATCATACAGAGCAGTCGAAAAGCAATGAAGAGCCCGTGGTATCGGCATTTTGCCTCTACCTGTATCTTTATTTTTTAAAAACACTTTGATTATTTCGCAGTCCATGTGATATAATCCAGGTGTTGTGTAGCGAAAGCGTAAGTCCAAACGGACTTACGCTTTTTTCGATATAAAGCAGCATTTACCGCGGAAAACGATCCGACAGGAGGACCCTGTCCCGCCATCAAGAAAGAGAGGATACCCAATATGACAGCAGAGAAAGAAAGCCGAAAAAATCTTACTATCACTATATTATCATTGTCACTGCTTACAGTAATGGCTGGCGCCGCAGTGGCTCCTGCCCTCAATACGATAAGCGCCTATTTCGGTGACGCCGGCCAGACCTTGACTCAGATGGTGATAAGTATACCGGCGCTTTTCATCGTTATAATGAGCATAGTGTTCCCAAAGCTGTGCGATCGGTTCAAATCGAAGGGACTTTTGATGGCAGGCCTGCTGCTGTACGTGGCAGGAGGGAGCCTCGCCGGTATCTTTGACAACATCTATATCGTACTGGCCTTCCGGGCTCTGGTAGGCATCGGCGTAGGCATCATCATGCCCCTGTCGACAGGTCTGCTGTCTTTCTATTATTCCAAAGACAAGCAGGATAAGCTGATGGGGTACTCGTCGGCCATGAACCAGATGGGTGGGGTCATAGCCACTCTCGTCGCCGGATTGCTGGCATCGGTAAGCTGGCGTCTCAGCTTCCTGGTGTATCTGATCGGACTTCTCAGCGTTGTGCTGTGTCTGCTTTTTTTACCTAACGACCGTATCGGCACTGAATCGGGGAAAAAAGAGACGATGGTCTTCGCAAGGTATTACCCTTTCATCATCGCCATGTTCCTCCTGATGTTCACGTTCTTCGTATATCCTGCGGAGTTCGCCATTGAGACTGCCAGAGAAGGTGTGATCCCCCAGCATTTCATTGCCGTCATCATGGCAGGGATGGATCTCATAGCTTTTTTAGGAGGACTGTCTTTTTGTCCATATAAAGAAGATAGCCGGAAGCGCCACCAAAATCGTCGCGCCGACAATGTTCGCGTTGGGCTACGCGTCCCTCTGGCTGCTGGGAGGATGGGTCGGCACCATTACCGGCTCAGTCCTGGTAGGTTTTGCCAACGGCCTGGGGATACCTTTTATCATTTCCACGGCTTCCCACAAAGCCGGCAGATCTGCTGCTGTCACAGTGATGCCGATGCTGTCGATGGCTCTTTATCTGGCCCAATTCATGACTCCGCTGATGCTGTCAGCCATCACAAAAGCCGTAGGCGAAACTGCTGTACGACATCTGCCTTATTTGACAGCGTTCATCTCCGCTGTCCTTCTCCTCCTCTGGTCGCTTCTCATCAGGACATCAGCGCCTTCCAGAAAACGGGGACACAGGGACTTTCATGGAAATGACGAAGCATAGTGAGAATGGCATGGCACGGCGGGAAGCAATTTTTCGCGGACATATCACCGTTCTGATCATTCCAGTATGAACCGTTCTATTATTTCATCCAGCTTGCTGCCATCAGCTATATCACTTTCGTAGGTGCATATCAGATTGCTATGCTGCACATGGCCTATGCGCCTGTACGCCTCAATCTTCCTGTATGCCCGCATGAAATACTCGCTGTCCTCCATCATTCCGAAATGTTCCCAGAGGATGATCCGACCATCGCCTGTCATTATGGTAAAATCCGGATAGTATATCTTGTCGTCGATGAAAAGCCGTGCTTCATACCGATATGCTATATGATATTCCTCCAGCTTGGAGCCTATGAATTTTTCCGATTTCGATCTTACCCTTACACCCCTTCCCGTCGCGTATCTGAGGTTTTCCATCTTATAATTATTTTGGGGGTAATCGTCGTATTTCCACTTATACTCATCCGGAGACAGCAGATACATGTCTCCCTCCGGCAGCTGTCTGATTCTCTCCAGAGTCCTGACAGCGGCGTTTTTCTCTATGCTCTCCAGACTGGCGGCCAACTGAGCTTCTGCTGAGCTCAACACAGAACAGAACGCCTTTGCAATCGCGATCTCATAGCCTAATATTCTCTTACGCATCAATCTTCCGGTACTCCTGCAATCCTTCCTTATCGACTTGACCTGCCTGTCCCTATACACATAACAGCAGTATCGTCCGCCTTTCTTTATGATGAGGATCTCTCCCTCCGGCATGCGCCTATACTCCCTCTCCAATGCTTCAAGTCTTTTTTCCCATTTTTTCATTTCTTTCCTGATTATGCTGACAGATCTCTCTTTACCTGTATCCCCATTCATATTTCTATCCCTCGCTTCGCCTTTTTCTATATTTTACCAGTTTTTATATGATTTGTAAACGATTTCTTTTCTTCAGAAGCCACTGCACCCATGACCCGCCCTCCTGCCGTTTGTATGGTGCAAATCTGCCGTTTCAAGGTGGTTTTTTCAAACCGCTGCACCCACATCCCCGATAAAAAGCCCGGGGGTGAGTGCTACTTTCCCGTTATTTTCTTAAAAAATGCACCCACACCCCTCTGATGCATCGGCTTGTAGGTATACAGCGGACATAGCAAGGCGCAGGCGAAGCTATTTTGCACCCAAGGTCAGCATGGCATAAGAAGTTTAGGTGCATGAAAAGCTTCGACGCACGACGCATCCAAAACGCAGATGCGTCTCCGGCGTACCCATATAAATACGCGCAGGCAAAACGCCTGCGCGTATACAAATCACATTCCATATGGCAGGATGCTCTACAGCTTCCTGAGCAGATCCACGATCTCCAGCTTCTCCGCGGCTGTATCGGCAACATCCTTGATGATCCTGGCAGGAACACCGGCTACTACGACTCCCGGCGGAACATCATCCACTACGACAGCTCCGGCCGCCACGACAGCCCCTTTGCCGATGCGACAACCTTCCAGCACTACAGCATTGGCTCCGATGACTACATCATCCTCAACGATCACCGGCTGCGCGCTCGGCGGCTCTATGACTCCGGCAAGGACCGTTCCGGCTCCTATATGACAGTTCTTTCCAACTGTGGCTCTGCCGCCCAGGACTGCCCCCATGTCTATCATGCTTCCTTCGCCGATGACAGCGCCGATATTGATTATAGCTCCCATCATGATCACAGCATTGTCTCCGATCTCAACTTTGTCTCTTATGAAAGCTCCCGGCTCTATCCTGGCTTTGACATCCTTCATGTCCAGCAAAGGGATCGCCGAATTTCTGCAATCGTTTTCGACTACATAATCTTCTATCTTATCAGCGTTCTTTTCCAGGATATCCTTTACCCGGGTCCAGTCGCCGAACACGATCTTGTCTCCGCCACCGAAGACCTGGCAGTCTTCAAAATCCACCGGGGATTTTTCCTTTACATAGACCTTTACAGGCGTCTTTTTTTCAGCGTTTCCTATGAATTCTATTATCTCTCTTGCTTCCATCTTTCGTACATTCTCCTCCCGTTTATCTTGTCGACTTATCTGTTTCCGAAAAGCACGTCTTCCATGGTGTAAAAGCCTGTTTTCGCATCGACTGCGAACTGGGCTGCCCTGAGAGCCCCAGATGCGAAGATTTTCTTTGAAAGAGCCGTGTGTTTCACCTCCAGGACCTCGTCATTCCCGGCATATATCACCGTATGCTCGCCGGCAATAGTCCCTCCTCGTATGGCGTGGATCCCGATCTCCCTGCCTCTCTTCCTGTTGCCTTCTCTGCCAAAAACATGCTCATAACGATCCCTTTCATCGGCTGCCGCCAATAACATCTTAGCCGTGCCGCTGGGAGCGTCCAGCTTTTTATTATGATGCTTTTCTATTATCTCTATGTCGAAGGCATCTTCCAGTATCGGTGTTATTTCGGCGATGATCCTCTTCATCACGTTTATACCCAGAGAGTAGTTGGCGGAAAATACCACCGGTACCGATTCAGCCAGCTCTTCGATCTCCGCTGTCTGTTCCTCCGTGTATCCTGTAGTAGCTATGACCGCCGGACATCCCGTATTTTTACAATACTTCACCAGCATCTCCAGATTGGCCGGGTTGCTGAAGTCTATTATGACATCTACACCGGTCAATTCTTCCGGTTTCTGACCTTCGAGGGGCTCTATCACTCCGGCCAGCTGAAAGCCCTCCTTTTCCTCGATCATACCGGCCAGCACTCTTCCCATGGCGCCGCCGCCTAAAACAGCTATCTTCATCATTATCATACCCTTTCCTCATATCATTTAAACATCGGTTGTCGTCTGCAAGAACTGCAGATCCTGCAATCTGCCATCCATTATCTTCACTGACGGGCCTTCCATATACACATCGCCGTCACCAGATATCTCTATCCCCAGGCTGCCCAGCTTCAGACGGACCTCCGCGCTGTTGCCGCAGATCCCCTTCATACTAGCCACCACTACGGAAGCGCAGGCTCCTGTACCGCAGGCCAGCGTCATGCCGACGCCCCGCTCATAAGTCTGTACTTCGAGCGTATCATCGTCTATCGCCTTTACAAAATTCACGTTGGTCTTTTCCCTGAAAACAGAGTGGTTGCAGATCTCCTCGCCTACCCCGGGCACATCTATGTCATCAAAATCATCTACGAAGATCACTGTATGGATGGTTCCCATAAAGAGACTGTTTATCTCCACATCAGTCCCGTTTTTCAGCGGAAGACGCAAGCCCAGCAAATCTTTTGCCTCCGTATTCCCCATATCATTCGTATCCATCTTTACCGCCTGCGGCCCGAAAATCGGTTTCCCCATATTTATCTTTGCCCTGAACGGGTCGTCGCTGGAGATCTCGACTGTCATATCGCCGGCCAGCGTTCTCACCGGATACTTACGACTGGACTCTATCCTTTCATCACGACAAAAATTAGCAAAGCACCTTATACCGTTGCCGCACATAGGAGCCCTGCTGCCGTCACGGTTAAAGAACACCATTTCCAACGCCGGTTCACGTCTCACCACTATCATCCCGTCAGCGCCGACTCCCGTATTGACATCACAGGCCATACGTGCAAAACCGGGATATCCGGCCTCGTCGATCTCCTTCGAGAGCTCATCTTCCCTAATTATCACAAAGCTGTTTCCGCATCCATGATATTTCGAAAACAACACCATGCCATCACCTGCCTTCTTTCATCGTACTGTCCCGACGCGCCGAGGATCTCACACTTCCAGACTGTACTGATCCGCATATGTTTCCCGCCTTATGACCAGTCTGGCTTTTCCGTCGCGGACAAACACCACTGCCGGCCTTCCCAGTCTGTTGTAATTGCTGGCCATCGAATAACCATAGGCTCCTGTGGAATAAACGACCAACAGATCCCCGGTCTTCGCCTCCGGCAGCTTCGCGTCAGCTATCAGGACATCCCCTGATTCACAATTCTTTCCCGCTATACAATATGAGGCCGCCGGCTTTTCCGTGAGCTTTTCCGCAAGAGCGCATGTGTACTCGGCACTGTAAAGCGCCGGCCTTATGTTGTCGCTCATTCCCCCATCCACGAATATATAATTCTTATCGCCGCTCTTCTTCATATCGCCTATCGTATATAACGTATATCCGGCTTCGCCGACCACTGCTCTGCCCGGTTCCGTTATCAGCTTGGAAATAGTCACATCACTTTTTTCCAGCGCTTCCTCCGCGTATCTCACCAAACTGGCGCACATCTGTCCCAGCGGCACCGGCCTATCCTCTTCTACATATTTTATCCCGAACCCTCCGCCTATGCTCAGTTCGAAGCCGTCAACTCCCCGCGAAGCTTTTATGTCGGCCAGGAATCCTATCATCGTCCCCAGAGCCTTTTCGAAGGACTCCGCTTCCACTATCTGTGAACCTATATGACTGTGGAACCCGGCCAGCTCTATATTTTCATCAGCATCCAAAATATCCATGACCTGCTCTATCTGTGCTCTGTTCTCTATATATATACCGAATTTGGAATCCGGCTTGGATGTCATGATGTATTCGTGGGTATGCGCTGAGATCCCCGGGTTTATCCTCAAAAGCGCTTTTGCCTTTTTGCCTGCCCGGCCAGCAGCCGATACCAGCCTGTCCACTTCCATCACGTTATCTACGACGAAATAGCCTACGCCGGCTTCGAGCCCCATCTCTATCTCCTCGTTGCTCTTGTTGTTGCCGTGGAAATATACGCGCTTCATGTCGACACCAGCTTCCATGGCGCCGTATAACTCTCCTCCGCTTACCACATCCAGTCCCAGGCCCTCCCCGGAAAGGAGCCTGAACAACGCCTTCGATGAAAACGCCTTTGACGCGTATGCCACCTCTGTCTCGAATTTTTCTGATCTGAAATTTTCAACCGCAGCTCTGGCCTGCTCTGCTATTCTTCCCTCATCATAAACGTAAAGAGGTGTCCCGAACTGCTCAGCCAGCGATCTGCAGTCCACCCCTCCTATTTTCAAAACACCCATCTCTTCGCCTTTCTCTTCTTCGTCTTTTTTTGATCCACTGCATGTTCTTACTGCGCTTTTCCCTTTATCTCGCTTTCCCAGGCCCGTCATTCCGGCTGCCATCCAGCCCGCCTCGCTATAAAAGATCCTTCCATATCAAAAAGGTCAGCAAGGCTATACCTTACTGACCTGAAAAATCAAAATATCGTCACATAAGGATAGCACACCTGCCAAAAGCCTGACGCTTTCAGGCAGACAGTCACATGGCTGTTGACCACATGCCCACCGGGACTTCATGCCTGAAACCCCGGTTCGGCGGACTTGCCTCCGAGTGGTTCTCTGCCCGCCGGCTCCCCAGCTCTTCATCGCCTCCGCGCCTCTATCAGCTGTTGTCAGTATACTAGATATCCAATGATTATGCAAGGGTCGATTTGGGTCGGAAATACCTTTAAAAAAGCTGCCGCATCGGGATGCCCCGATACGGCAGCTTCAGTTCAACGAAAAGGCTCAGAAGCCTCTGTTCAGAAATCTCTATATCGATTTTCAGTCTTTAGGTATCGGGTCGAATTTCTTTCCTATGATAAGGAAGATAACTCCCAGAGCCAGCATGATTATGCCTGCCCATCTTGCTATCTCTATCATCAGCCAGAAGTTGCTCATGATACCGGAGCCATATGTTTCAAGATAATAGGCAGGACCCCACGAGCCTTCATACCATACAAGGAAGAAGGATCCTACAGTGCAGACAAATCCGAACAGCAGGAAGAAGAATCCGAATCTCTCTATGTCGCCCAGAGCCAGCTTGGTCTTAGGGTTGATAGGATTGTTCTCAGGATCTTTCTTGTAAAGTCCGCCATATATCCACTTGCAGATAGGATAGAATATCACAGCCGCAATGATGGCGATGAATCCCAGCAGGAAATACTCCGTTCCGTTTACATAGAAGCTGATAACGCCTATGATGAGAGGGCCGCCGCAGATATATATCGGCGCCAGCTTGCTCTTTACATAGTAGAGATCTCCTCTCTTCTCAACAGGATACTCTTTTCTGATCTTTACATAAGCAAACGACAGGCCTACATAAAGGACGAACAGTACCGGAGAAAGTATCGTTACCAGTATCTCGAAGTTGAGGTTTACCAGGATGAGGTTTACCACAGCCGCCAGCACGATAGGGATTACTGGCACCTTTCTGTTCGGAGACAGCTTCGAGAGGAACTTCGGGCAGAAGTTGTCCTGACCCATCGGTATGAAGGATCTGGACGATGATGTAATCAGTGCGTTGAATATGGAGCACTGCGCTATTACTGCCGCGATCATGAAGGCGGCGCCTGCCCATGTCCCCACATGCTCAGAAAGCACTGACGAATAGTCGAGGCTGATCCCCCACTCGCTCCACGGACCAGTGGATACGATACCAGCCAATGTAGGGAGCAGATAGCTCAGCGTGATGATGACGATAGCTATCTTCATTCCCTTAGGGATGATCTGAGGATTCTCAACTTCTCCGCCCAGGAATGAGATGGCCACATAGCCGCAATACATCCATACTCCTATGGCAAGTCCGGTACCCCAGCTGGAGAAGGCGTTGTCCCCCTCTACCATGAACGGCTCAAACGGATCGTTGGTCCAGTTGGCAAGACCTACTACTGTTACCGCGGTAAACGCCAGCAGTATGATGATACAGAATATGGTACTTGCGATACTTACCTCTTCGAGCCCTCTCAGGTTGATGATCATGAATATCAATATGAACACCGCCTTGCAGAGGAAGGCTGTTACCGGGGTAAGAGGCACATACATGCCTATGTAATCCACGGCCAGAACTACATATGCCGGTCCGGTCAGGTAATTGGCCAGCGCCATCCAGAAGCCCATGGAAAAGCCCCAGAATTCACCGAAGGCCATCTTCGACCATACATAAGGACCTGCGTCTACCGGAACAAGGTTGGAAAGCTCCGAGCAGTACAGTCCTATCGGCATGGCCCATAAAATAGGAATGAGTACGAGTAACAGCAGAGTAAGTCCCGGGCCTGATGACGAGATCATTGACTCGATACCGAAAGCCCCGCCTGCGCATGCGCAGTAAATGAAGAAGACCATCGTCGGAAGCGCGAAATGCTTCTTCTTCATACCGGGAGTAGCATCAGTCAATACCTGTCCGCCCGTGTAATTGACTTTTGACATAATTCTCTCCTTTCATGATAATAATGATAATAAGTTCCCGCCGCAAATATTGATGCGGCGTATATACAAGCCTTCCGGCCAGTATTGTCCGTAAAGAGCTGCCACACCTTACGCCTTGTAAGTCGTCACACCATCCATCACAGTCTCTATGACTTTTACATTATGGATATCCTCGAGAGGAATGTCAAGGATGTTTTCTTCTAATATTACGAAATCTGCGTATTTTCCGACTTCTATCGACCCGATGACGTCGTCCATGTGCATCTGATACGCATTGTTGATGGTGAACCCTTCTATGGCCTCCTGCACTGTCGTCTTCTCATCCGCAGGCTCCAGCACAGGCGCGTCAGGCTGCCCGTACATCTTCCTGGTAGCACACATTTCTATGCTCTTGAGAGGCTCCCTGCCGTATTCGTCTACAGGGAAATCGCTTCCCAGTGCCATCCTGGCTCCTCCGTCTATCAGGCTTCTCATCCTGAAAGTCTCGTTGTTTATATGCCCCAGCACCTTATCCATCAGCGGATTGCCATACATCCATACTCCTGTGCTGTTGGCGATGATATCGTACTTTCCGAAAAGTGGGATATCGTCAGGAGCCACGTACTGGGAATGAGAGCAAGTCACCCTGCAGTCGTCATAGCCCGCCTCACGGATAGCCTTCGCCATGGCTACGACCGATCTGGCCGCCACATCTCCGATAGCGTGCATATTCACGTCGAGTCCTTCCTTCGCGGCTTTGAGCCCTGCCTCGGCGGCGGTCTTTTCATCCATAAGCGGTTTGACTACCGAGCCGTCTTCAGGATACGGCTCACTGAGAGCCGCCGAACGGCTTTCCATCGTACCATCGTTGATTATCTTGAACAGATTTATCCTGAATTTATCATCGTTGTACTTTTCCCTCGCTTTAACGATGGCTTCGATCCTGGAGTCCACCAGATCCACATCGTCCAGATGACATGTACAACCAACGAACCTCTGCAAATATTTACCGCTGTCACGTATCGCATCCAGCGCTTCGTAATACTGCTTTTCCAGATATGAATACATCCCCACGTCTACCGTGCCCGTCACTCCCATGGCTGCATAGTCCGCGGAATTTTCCGCCATTATATTGATGACGCTGTCGCTGTCGAAGAAGTTTATCTTGCTCATTATCATGGCCTGGGCGCGTCCCTCGACGATGTGTCCGGCAGGCTCGCCCTTTTCGTTTCTCGAAAAGTAATGGAGCCCCGGCAAAGGATCCGGAGTATCCTTGGTTATGCCTGCCATTTCGAAGCACTTGCTGTTGCCCCATGCCTCGTGAGCTCCGCTTCCAAGGAAGAACATCGGCTTATCCGGACAGATATCATCCAGCAGCTCTTTTCTCGGCCCTTTCTCATCGAAGAGCCACTCAGCGTATCCGAGGCCGAAATAAGCGCCGGCGTCAGGATGCTCAGCCACATATTTTCTTATATTATCAAGACATTCATCCAGAGTCCAGTCTATGTCGAAGACTATCTGCGACAGCACATGAGCTGCCATCACAGGATGACAGTGACCGTCAATGAAGCCCGGTAGCATCATCTTTCCGTCCAGATCATATATCTCGGTATCCTCATCGCAAAAAGCATCCGCTCCTGCTCTGTCTCCCACATACACGATCTTATTTCCCTCAACAGCTACGGCTTCAGCCCATTCACGATCCTTGTTCACAGTAAATATGCTGCCATTCACATAAAGCTTATCTGCGCTCATCTCCTATTCCTCCTTCATGATGTCTTCTGATGTCGTCAAGATACAACTTTTTAAAATTTCTTACTTTTTAAAAATTATATAACCTTCCGTAGGGGCTAAGTCAAGATGTTTTTTGAGGTATTTCGAGCAAAAGGTAAACCATTACTTTATGTTTTATGATAAAATGATCATATCATCTACCCAGGAAAGGTCCATAGACAATGAAAATAGGAGAATTCTCAAGAAAATTCAACGTTTCAGTCTCTACTGTGAGACACTACATAAATCTGGGACTGCTGATACCGGAAAAGAACGGATTCCAGTACAGATTCACCGACACCGACTGCCGCGACATGGACATCATCTCCTCCATGAAGTCCGCCGGCTTCAAACTTGATGAGCTCAACAAGTATCTGAGTCTGTACCGCTTCTATAATAAAGATGATTACATTCTCTACGAAAAACTTCTTGATTTTCTTTCTCTGAAGAAACAAAGCTTACTCGAAGAGCGGGATCGTATCGGCACCTTCATCATGCTGCTGAACAAGTGTATCAAAGATGTGGAAAATGAAAGGGACTCCGCTTCCCGCCGTCTCATGGATAAGGAGAAAGAGGCCAGCAGCGGTATGCTTCCCGGAGTCCCACTGGACGTCATCGATCTGCTGACCTGTCCTGACTGCGGCCGAAAGCTCAATGTCTCCGGCGCCGATATCTTCGATAATTCCATCATCACCGGAGGATTAAACTGCTCCTGTGGTTACAGAGCTTCCATCGAGAACGGCGTCATACTCACTTCTGAAGCAGATGATCTGGACAACAACCTTCAGTTCCTGGACCGCTATTTTGGCGAGGAAAACCTCATCAGCAATGAGGATGGCATCGTGCTGATGAGCATGAGCGAACACAGCAATGCCTACCTCACCAACTTCTACAAGGGCGGAAAATGGATACAAAAAGAGCTGGAGGCTCTGGATACGAAGGGAAAAACGATGCTTTTCCCCGACATCGCCTGTCAATACCTGTACAGCTACCTGGAAAACGACGATGCCTACGATAACATCTTCATCGTGACTGCGTTGACAGAGCGGACGATACATGCTATGCGTCAGCACATAGCCAACGCCCGCCCCGATTTCAAGGTCGCCTATGTGATAAATCAGGACGGCAGACTGCCCCTCAGGAAAAACTCCATCGATATAGTCGTGGATTACATGGGATCCAGCAATCTGGGCTTCTTCATGGACAGACATTACTTCGACATGATCGGCCAGTCCCTCGCCAGAGACGCCGTCATCCTCGGTATGGCAGAATACTACAGGCGGGACAGCCTTTCACTGGAAACGATACATCGCCTTTATTCTCACGCCGCGTCTGACGTCTTCACACTGGGGTTCATCAACGGAGCCCTGGCCCGCGGCGGATTCAGCATAGAAAAGTTCGAAAAGGTAGACGAAGGTTACGAGCCGGGGCGATTCTTTGAATATCACCACCCCGGCGACGTGCGCACCAATATCGTTTATCTGGCCAAACGCCGCTGACCCGCCGTTTCCGGCTATCTGGCCAGTCTGTACAGCGCCTCGGCGTATATCTTAGCCACAGACATCAGCCTGTCCACCGAGATGCTTTCATTCTCCACGTGGAACAGCAGCGGCTCGTTCTGCAATGCCATACCATATGGCACGAAGTCCTTCAGCACCCTGGCATAGGACCCGCTGCCGTTGGCAAAAGGCTTCGATTCGTTATCTCCCGTAGCCTCCCTGTAGACCTCGATCAAGGTCTTCGCCGGTTCCTGCTGCGGATCGACCCGGAATCCCTCTATATTGAGAGTCATCTCAACGCTAAAGCCTGTTCCGGCCAACGCCTTCTTCACCCTTCCGACCATATCTTCCGTTTCCAGCGAAAAAGGCAGTCTGGCGTTGAAATCTATATCGAGCTTCCCGTTCTCATAAGATATAAGACCCATGTTGTTGGTACTCTCGCCGGTCTCATCCTTTTCTCTGATCCCCAGGCCTTCTCCCGTCACATCTCTGCACACAAGCGGCGGCAAAAGCTTTATCCCCCCACATATGTCACGAGGCTCGTAATCCATCTGCGCCAGCTCTTCCAGGAGCATGGCGATGGCGTTCTTTCCCTGTTCCGGCGTGGAAGCGTGAGCAGGCACTCCTGTGGTCTTCACTCGCTTGACTTCGTTCCCCTGGCTATCGGTAAATATGGCCTCGGCCCATGACGGCACGATGTTGATGGCATCCCCGCCTCTGATGGATTTCAGGATCAGGCCAGTTTTTTCGTCCTGAGTCCCGGCGTCCATCCCGGCAGTCATCATCGTGAATCGTGTATTGACGAAATGTTTTTCGGAAAAGCATATAGGGAAGAAGGAATCCGGCACGATGCCGCAGGACGGTATCCTTTCGGCCTTCTCCAGGTAGCGATGGAGACAAGGAAAATATCCGCCTTCTTCGTATGAGCCGACTATCTGGACGATATTCCTGGAAAGAGGCAGCCCGCTTTCCCTGATAGCCAAAGCAGCGTAAAATGTCGCGATAGTCGGTCCCTTATCGTCTATGGCACCACGGCCATATATCACGCCATCGTGGAGCTCTCCGCCGTAAGGAGGATATTTCCACTCTCCTCCTGCAGGAACCACATCTACATGGCCGACGGTCCCCACAGCATCGTCTTTTCTCTCCCCGAAATCCAACTGGCATGCTACGTTATCGTAATTGGTGACATCGAAGCCCTTTTCCTTACCCAGCTCCATCATGTACTCCAGAGCCTTTTTTGGGCCTTCCCCGAAGGGAGCGTCGCACTTGCCTACCTCGCCTTCCATCTCCGCCACTGATTCTATCCTGATTATTTCCTGCAGCTTTTCGACCATTTCATCTCTATAGCCATCCAGTATCGCAGCTATCTTTTCGTTCATTTCACCGTTCCCTTTCTCGCTTTCCATACGCGATCACGCTTTATATACAGTCTTCCCATCCATTATGGTCTCGCGCACTTTGACTTTATGTATCTCTGTCAGAGGTATATCGAACAGATTCTTCTCAAGCACCACCAGATCGGCATATTTGCCCACTTCGATGGAGCCAAGCTTGTGATCCATATGCATCTGATAGGCGTTGTTTATAGTATAGCTCTCGATACCGTCTTTGACTGCCAGCTTTTCCTCATAAGGCTCCAGCACCGGCAGTTCCGGATGATCGAAGAGTTGTCTGGTGCAGCCCATCTCTATCCCCTTCAGCGGTTCGCGGCCAAACTCATCCACAGGGAAATCAGATCCCTGCCCCATACGGCAGCCGCCGGCTATCATTGTCTTCAGTCGGAAAGTATGGTTCTGCCTGTCTCCGATGACCTTTTCCATGTCCGGATTACCGTAGTGCCATACGCAGGTGGTATTGGCGACGACATCGTACCGTCCGAAGAGAGCCAGCTCCTCATCCTTCACATAATCGCAATGGGAATTGACGATACGGCAGTCATGATATCCGGCCTCCCTTACAGCCTTTGCCATGGCCAGAGTGCCGCTGATAGCCTCGTCGCCTATTCCGTGGACATTGATGTCCAGGCCTTCCTTTGCCGCCCTGAGTCCCACCTGGGCAATCTCCTCCCTGTTGAAGAGCGGATATACCATCGAACCGTCCTCATTGTAAGGCTGGCTCAGTGCAGCCGATCTCGTCTCGAGAGTCCCGTCGTTTATTATCTTGAGGAAATGTATCCTGAACTTGTCGGAATCGTACTTCTTCCTGTACTCTATCAGTCTCGGGATGATGACGTCCACATCGCCCTTTTCCGATATCATCCTGCCGCAGCCGAAGAATCTCTGCTTGTAGGAGCCTTCTTCTATCATCTTCGGGACTTCCTCAAAGTATGTATCGAGAGCGAACTCAGGCGCGCCCATATCGCAGGTGGAGGTCACGCCCATGGCCGCGTACCCGTCGGATCCGTCCCTCAGGGCTTCTTCCACCTTTTCCTGACGGAAAAAGTCGATCTTATCCATTATCATCGTCTGCGTCGCCATCTCCAGCAGATGACCTGTCGGCTCGCCCGCCTCATCTCTGTGGAAATAGTGGAATCCCGGTATCGGATCCGGCGTATCTTTCGTTATCCCCGCCAGCTCCAGCGCCTTGCTGTTGACCCACGCTTCGTGGGCGCTGCTTCCCAGGATCATAACAGGCTTATCGGAACAGATAGCGTCCAGCAACTCCTTCTTAGGGCCCTTCTCATCGAAGATCCACTCCGCGTATCCTATACCGAAGTAAGTCGGTTCGTCAGGATTGTCCTCTACGAACCGTTCTATCTCCGCCAGGCATTCTTCCACGGTCCATTCGATCTGAAGATATACGCCGCACAGGTACTGAGCCGCCATCACAGGATGACAGTGACCGTCTATGAATCCCGGCAGCATCATCCCCCCGTTCATATCGTTTATTTCCGTCTCGTCTCCGCAGAATGCCTTGGCGCCTTCGTCGCTGCCCACATATACGATCTCGTTGCCCTTGATGGCTACCGCCTGGGCCCATTCTTCCTTACCGTTTACCGTATAAACCTTTCCGTTCAAATACACTTTGTCTGCCTTCATAATGGCCTCCTTTTCCGCACGGATTCACCTTTGGATCTTTCCCGTAAATTTTTACTATAAATTTTTTTAAAGATTACGATTTTTTAATAATTATATAACCTGTCGTAAGGAACAGGTCAAGGTGTATTTTGCATTATTTTTGTAAAAACGAAAAGCCCCTCTTCACATTTCCGGCATTCTCCTTTCGCGACAGCTTTCCGGCGGGCGTCCGGATCCTGCGTGAACTGCGGCAGAGCCAACAGGCCGGGAAAATGACGAACCGGGCAGGAAACGACTCATGCCGCTTCCTGCCCGGTTCCAGAAGTTTATTATAGAGAAACTGAAAATTGCTTATTTTAATATATCTTCGATGGCTGCCATAGCCGCGACCTCCTCGTCACAATAAGTCTTCACGTACGGGAGTATCCTGTCCAGCTCACTCTGGTATATGGCGATAGCCGCATCGTAATCTATCTCCGCGTCCTCATCTTCCGCCTGCCTTACCAGCTGATATGTTGCATCTCCAACATAACATACTGGAATCATTTTGTCCAGAGCCCAATATGCTTTACTGTCATCCACCTGAGACGCGTCATACTGTACCAGGATATCTTCCACCACCTGCTGATCGAACAGGTAATAAGAATAATCCTTCTCGCCATTGAGGGTCCATGCTATATCGAGAGCTCCTGATTCTTCATCTTCAGCGTAGAGTTCCTCCTGCTGAAGAGCTTCTATCATCCCTTTGAGCCCGTTTATGTTAGCATCCAGATTAGGATGGCCCGTATACACGTCTACGTCATCCGTCTTGGTGCATTGAGTCTGCACAGTTTTGAAAGCCTCCAACGTCGCCTGATTCAGCTCCGCGCCTTCCGCTCTCAGCTCCGACAGCTCTTCCTCTGACGCTTCTCCGCTGACAGCCTCCTCGTATCTGGCATTGACATCTGCGATCCTGTCATTATGCTCCTTCGCCACAGTCCTCAGGCTGTCGATGGACGCCAGATAAGCTTCCGTATCGACTCCGGCTTCCTGCGCCACTTCTTCGTCGAAGTTGTTTTCAATATCATCGCAGGCTGCTGTGATATCCAGCTCAAGAGCCGGCATGCTGTCGATATAGATGGCGAAGGCACCGAACCAATTGATATTAGTCCTCATGGTATCCTCGTCCCACGTGTCCTTGTCGTCCGATGACGTATGGTATCTCTGCTGCATAAACGTATCATCCTCGAAGCCATTGAGGATATACGGCACGCCATGCCACCTGTATGAGACGCCATCCTCCATCACATTTACAGAACCCGCTTCTTCTGATACTACCACATCTCCTGCCGTCGTGACAAGTCCTGTTTCTGTGACCATCTTGCTGACCAGGCTGGCAAATTCCGGAACGCAGCTGATATTCAGCTGATCCCCTTCCACTGCAAACGCCGGGAGCTCACAGTTCAACATAGCCAAAGTCTTACCGTCCCAGCCCAGATCTGCCTCGTGCATCATGCCCCACGCACCGGTAGTATAATCGAACTGGGTATCCGTCGCGCCCCATTCCTCAGCGCCATGAGCGACGACAACGATATCGTTCTCAGGAACATATCCCGAATCTATCAGCGCCTTCGCCACAGCAAAATCCAAGGCGATGGCCGCCGAATCATCCTGGAATCCGTACCAGTATTTATCGTAATGTCCTGCTATGAGTATCTGCTGATCGGAGGACCTGCCCTTGATCTTCCCTACCACATTGTATGTAACGCCAGTGCCCTCTTCCAGGACAGCGTCTACCATCAGAGTAGCTGTGTCGTTCCCGGCCTCTATGGCATCCTGTATTTCCTTGGCCTGATTGGCGCTTATTGCCACCGTAGGGATCAAATCACCGCAACAGATATCCTGGACATTGACCGTATCGTCGTTGAGTTCTCCGTATCCGCCTGTGGAATATGTCACGATGGCAGCAGCCCCTCTGCCGTAAGCCTGCCTTATGTAATTGTCGATCCATGCCTCATTCCACTGGTCGACTCCCGCCAGCACGATCTTGCCGCTCACGTCCTTGCCTTCGTAATCAGCTTCAAATCCTGTCCCCACATCAACTATCTCCGCCGTGATCCCATCCGCGTCAGTACCGCTGCACTGGTACGACGCCGGCATCAGATCGATGTCTGTCCCCTCGATGGTAAGGCTGGAATCATTGAACTGGAATTTATCCACCGTGGTGCCTACCTTCTCCACGTCAGTGAGCCCGATGGACTTCATCTCTTCCACCAGAAAATCCGCCGCCCTGTGCTCTGCATCGGAGCCGGCGGTTCTCCATCCCAGTTCATTATCCCAGTACTCCTCATCGTAAGCCAGCGTTTCAGCCAGATCATAAGCGTACTCCATATCGATGCTGTCGATGTAGCTCTGCACATCTTCCGCCATGAACAACTGGGAATCCACCGTGTTCTCCGAGCTGCCGCATGACATCATTGAAACGGTCAATGTCAGCGACGCCGCAGCACAAGCAAATACCTTCAAGCTTCTTCTCATTCTTTCACTCTCCCCTCAATTTTTGAAGCATTTAAATTTTCTGACTAGTCTAACTTTACATTATATCGGAAAGAAAATCAATAGTTATCAGCTATCTCATATCCTATCCGTCTTGACTTTTGTTTTTTTCGTTATATAATAAGCATTGTTATAGTAAGATTTCTTATTATTTAAGGAGGGAGTGTGCTCATGGAAAGCCTCCATTATCTTCTCATGAAATCTCACGCCATGGTCCACAGGCGTGTAACATCGAAGACGTCATCCATCGGACTCACTTCAGGTCAGCCCAAGGTACTGGACTTTTTACTTCGGTTTCACGAAGCTGATCAGAAAACCATCGCCGCCTACTGTGAAATAGAGCCGGCCACTGTCGGCAGCATTTTATCCCGAATGGAAACATCGGGGCTGGTAGTCCGTCGTCAGAAGGAAGGGAATCGACGTTCACTCTACGTTTCCCTTACAAAAAAAGGCGTAAACGCTGCCGAAAAGCTGACGGAGATCTTCCGCTCGGTCGAAGACGAAGCTACCTGCCGCCTTTCGGAAGATGAACGTGACACGCTGCGGGAGCTTCTTTCACGGATATGCGATACCCTGAGCGGACCGGAAGCCTCCGATAGTAACGAATAGTACAAAAGAGAATAGGATGGTGTAAAAATGGAAAAAACAGAAGAATGCAAAACCGAGAATATGCGGCAGCCTGTATCTGCGGAGCATGCTGCCGGAGAACACGCCGGACACAGCACAGACCACCTGCCGATGCGGGTCTTTTTGTTGTGCGCAGGTCTTTCCATCATGGCTTTCGGCATCGCCCTATCCATAAGAGCCACTCTGGGTACATCACCTATTTCCAGTCTGCCCTACGTCACGGCCGAAATGTCCGGCCTATCCGTGGGGATAACGACCATCGTCATGAATTTCGTCTTCATCCTGATACAGATAGCCATCCTGCGCAGGCGATACGACTGGTTTCAGCTGCTGCAATTCCCGGCAGCCGTCCTGTTCGGACTGATAATCGACGCGGCCGGGCTGCTGACGGCAAAACTGCCCTGCGACACCTACCTGGAGCAGTGTATAATCTGCGCCGCCGGCATCATTTTTATTGCCTTCGGCGTCAGCGTGGAAATAAGCGCCGGCCTGATAACAACTTCCGGCGAAGGCATCGTGCTGGCCATATGCCAGGTCGCCCCGGTGAAATTCGGCAATATAAAAGTCGCGCTGGATTGTTCGCTGGTGTGCATTTCCATACTGCTGTCCTTCGCCTTCCTGGGCGGACTGGACGGCGTCCGCGAAGGAACTGTTGCGGCGGCCATTTTCGTGGGACTCATCACCAGGAAGACCAACGGTGTCATGGAAAAAGTCAGCTGCGCCCTCCTGGAAAGGTAGGACGCAGCCTCGCAGCGTTCGCGCCTCGTCCGGCGTTCTTTTGCCCTTTTCCTCAATCCTCCTGCGCCCTTTCCCACAGGACCGGCATCCCCTGAAGCTCTTCTTCCGTATATGGCTCCGTCCTTCTCATATCTGCTTCGCTTCCATAATAGACTATGTCCACATCGAAATCCATGTCCTGATCCCATATTTCATATCGTCTGTCCTGCTCAGTGATTTCCCTTCCGATCAAGGGATCCACATATCTGGACCACAGGTTCTCTTCATAACACAGGATGTATATGTTCTTCTTTTCCCCATCGATCACAACGCCTGCATTATCCCCATACCCGTACGAGCTGTAGTAGTTCTTCCCGGTAAATTCCGCGTACAGGCTTCCGTCCTCGTATTCTACATTTACCAGCGAAGCATCATAGGGAATGACCCATGTGTGGAGCACCGCCAGGCAATACAGCCCTGCCAGCGCCAGGACGGTCGCCAGGACCGATATGACTGCGATCCTGATTTTCCTTTTCCGGAATTTTCTCCTGAATCTGCGAAAGAGGCCGGCATTTTCCTTTTCCTCCCCTCTGCTGATGGGTATGAGTATCCCGCTTCGCAGCCTTTCCAGCTCCTTTCGACAACCCTCACAGGAAAGGAGATGTTCATCTATCATCTTCCGTGACTCATCACTGACAGCATCGTCCACATAGAGCGGAAGCAGATCTCTTATCACCTGGCATGGTATTTTGATATAAGGTGTTTTACCGTACGATATCTTACTCATGATTTTCCCCCTCCATATATTCAAGGATACGAGCCTTTGCCCGATAAAAGGTCACCCGGGCCCAAGTGTCGCTTTTCCCGAAGATTTCACCGATTTTCCTGAAAGGCAGCTCGCCCATCGCCCTCAGCATGAAGACCTCTTTATACGGTTCGCTCATCTCGTGAATAAACGCATGTATCAAAAAAGCCTGCTCTTCATCTTCCACCGCATCTGTAAAGGATACGCCATCGCTTATGCCGGATTCCTCTTCGGGCAGCGGATATTCCCGCTTGTGCTTCCGGCAATAGGAATAATAGGAATTCCTGGCTATCACAAAGAGCCACGCTCTGATGTCCTTCGTCCCGTCAAAGGAATCTATGGCTTCCACAGCTTTGACGAATGTCTCCTGCGCTATCTCTTCCGCAGTGTGTTCATCAGCTGTCAGTCCGCACAGGAAGACGAATACGTCCCTGAAATATCTGTCATAGATCTCGGTAAGCTCCAAACTTCTCACCACCCTTCACCTCAATAACGCAGCCAGTCTGAAAACGTTACAGAAAATCGAAAAATTTTCACCCTTCTCTGCCCTGCCGCTTCATTATATCATCGATATCGCCTGCTTGTATTTCTATATTTTTCCATGTAAATTATTGACTTTTTAGTGCGGTTGCGTTATGCTAATGGCAATATATTCCATATTGCGGCAGTGAAGGTATAAGTATATAATGAAAGGGGAAATTGGAATTGGAAAAGAAAGAGCTGAAGGACCTCGACCTGCTGGACAGATTCCTGTTTGCGGAGGCTATCGAGGATCCTGAAACGATGGAATTGATATTGGAGATCATCCTGGGCAGGGAGGTCATATTAAAGCATCTGCCCCAGGCTGAAAAGGAGCAACGAAGCTTTCTGTGGAGCAAACAGGTGAAGCTGGATGTCTGGGCCAAGGACGTGGACGATGTCGTCTATGATACAGAAGTCCAGAAAAAGAACACTAAAGATTTGCCTAAGAGGAGCAGGCTGTACAGCAGCATGATAGACAGCAAGCTGCTGTTTCCCGGAACATCCGGTTACAACGCCCTCAACGATGTATATATCATCATGATAACACCTTTCGATGTGTTCGGAAAAGGGCTCTACAGATACACCTTCAGCATGAAATGTCAGGAGATGCCAGACATCGAGCTTGCGGACGGGGCCACCAGGATATTCCTCAACACGAGGGGAACGGAGCCCGATGGAGTGAGTCATGAGCTCATCGAACTTCTGAAGTACTTTGAAGACTCTACCGATGAGACAGCAAGCAAAGCGGGAAGCAAGAGGATATCGAGACTCCACGAAAAGATTTCCGATATCAAGGCCAGTGAAGAGATCGGGGTGAAATTCATGAACGCATGGGAAGAAAAACTGCTGGACAGACAAGAAGGATATGATGAGGGTAAGCAGGAGGGTCTTCGAATCGGAGAAGAGAAAGGCCGCAAGGAAGGCATGGAGGCTGGCGAAAAGAAAGGTCTTCGTGTTGGAGAAGAGAGAGGACTTAAAACCGGCCGGAAAGAAGAGCGCAAGGAAATCGCCGTCAGGATGAAAGCACGCGGAATGAGCCTTGAAGAAATCGCAGAGATAACAGGACTGGAGCTCTCCCAACTGGAGAAACTGTAGTAGCAGGCGCTGCGATAAATACCTGAAAGCCGCCCTATCGGCAAAAGCTATGATGGGGCGGCTTTTCAGTATACATCTAGTGTTTTTCCATCTGCTTTTTATCTGTACAGCTCAGCAAACTCGTTCATAGCTGCGATTTCGCGGTCCATGGCCGCCTTCAGCTGTTGCTGCTGTGCTGCGGCAGCATTTTCATATATCGTTATCTCTTCATCGAAAGACACATCTTCACCGGCTTCCACGGCTGCCGCTTTTTCCAGCAAGGACATTGTGGCTTCACTTGTATCAGCAAATACCGAGCCCTTGCCTGTTCCCCAGAACAGATTGTCAGGGTTAGTCTCTTCGTGAAGTGTCGCAAGAGACATGTCGTTCGTCTCAGGGCTGAAATTATAATAACCATATTCGGTCGCGCCATTTATTTGCCATGCCAGGTCGAGGGCCCCAGATGTGCCGTCTTCACTGGAGAGTTCCCCCGCTTCAAGGGCGGCCACGACTCCGTTGAACATCAGGAAAATATCCCTCCTGTTATGAGCAGCAGAAGATTGTTATCATAGAGCGTCCCCGCTATGAACGAGGAATCCAGGCTGTTCGCAAGAAATGACGAAAGTCCGCCCTGAGAAAGATTGATGACAGGAACCAGCAGCGTCAAGAACAAAAAGACAAAAATCACGCCTTTCAGCGCTCCCGCCACCAGACCCAGGTACTTGTCCCCTTTTGACAGGAGATTTCCCCTTTCCCTCCTGGCAACAGGCTGAACGACCACCCTCAATATCAGCCGTATCACGATGATCACGATAAGAAAACTGAGGACAGAAAGTATCATACCGGTTATCATGGCAACCAGTATATCGGCTGTCTCCATGGTAGTCACTGTCAATCCTCCGCTTATTATATCCGGTAATCCATCGGTCACCGACATCGCTGAGTCCGCGTACCCGTAGATCTCACCGGCGATGGTATCCGATACGGCATTCCCCAGGAAGCTGTCCCTCAGGACTCCCGCGAGAGGATCAGTCAGAAAGAAGGCCGCCACCAGCGCTCCTATCCATCCCAACGCGTGAACGAAAGTATATATGAACCCTCTGTGCAGTCCCAACGCCATGGGCAATATTAAAATCAACAATATTATGATGTCTAAAATCATAGCGTCTCCCCTCTTTTCATATATTACTAGAAAAAACGGTATTAAACAAGGAGGGCACCATGGATTTTACAAATATCAGCAAAAACCCCATCATGCTGAAGGAGGAAAACAAAAGGTTCGCCTTTGAGCGTGATAAGGAAATACGCGGTTACATCAAGCTGGAGACTGACGGAGACAAAGGTCTGATGGTCGTAACGGTAGAAAACGTAAAATTCTTCCCGAGAGGCGAATATTCATATAAGCTCATCCTCACAGGCGTGAAGAAGGAAAAGCGACACTACCACATGGTCGGCAATATTTCTCTGTCGGCTTACGGCAAGGGGGAGGGGAGCTTCCGCATAAATCCGAGAGATCTGGATGGCCAGGGGCTCAGCCTGCGGGATTTTTCCACGGCAATCATAGCCGCCATGTCGATGGTGAACCATCGTGAGGCTCTGCATCCAGTCCTCAGCGGCGAGCTGTCCGCTCCCGGAGAAAAGAGCGCGCGCCCGGCAACGCCGAAGGACTACAGTCCATTTTATAACAGGTTCGTCCTGGAAAACTGCATAGGGCTGGCGAAGGAACAGGACAGATTCACAGATATTCTGCCCTTCGACCACGACCTGACCGGAGCCACATGGAAAAAGGTGACCGACAGCAAACTCTTTCCCATCATCTCTCCCGGGTCCAAAGCTCCCATCGCGAAATACGGCCATTTTCTCTTCGGATGGCAGGACACCCACTACTTCCTGGGAGTTCCCGGCAGATTTTTTCCCGACGAGCAGCCTGACGGCGGAAAATCAGGCTTCGCATTCTGGCAGCCCATCATGGGAATGGAAGAAAAAGCCCAGGATGGTTCTCTTCCGGTGGACGAACGCAGAAAAGAGATATATGGTTACTGGATAGCCGCTATCAACAGGTTCAACGGCCACATCGAGGAGCTCCCTCATATCCCGGACAACTCTTCCGGACGCTCTAAGTAAGACGCTCTCAGTAAACTGTAAAACTTTTCATTCATCCCCTCCTCCGAAAAAGTTCTGTCCAAAACCACATTCCCTGTGTTTCCAATGTCTGAAGGCACTGCACCGGCATCTTTCTCCCCTTGTGCGCACGGTAAAATCCACTTGATAGAAACATCAAAGTATGATACCATTGAAAAGTATATGAGAAAGTATATGTTTGAAGCTCTTGAGGAGGCAAAAAAGGCCGCTGCCGCAGGGGAGATCCCTGTCGGCGCCGTCATCGTCCATAACGGCCAGATCATTGGCAGAGGCCACAATGAAACCGAGACGAAGAAGGATCCTACCGCTCACGCGGAAATCCTGGCCATAAGGCAGGCCGCCCGGCATCTTGGCGGCTGGAGGCTTCCGCAATGCGACATGTTCGTGACTGTCGAGCCATGCAGCATGTGTGCCGGAGCCATCGTATGGGCAAGGATACGCAAGCTTTACATAGGTACGATGGATCCCAAGTCCGGAGCGTGCGGCTCGGTCTTCAACATTCCTCAGGAACGCAGACTCAACCATTTCACAGAGATAGAGACCGGTCTGATGAAAGAGGAATGTTCCTCTCTGATGAAGGACTTCTTTAAACAATTGAGAAAAAGAAAAGCGGAGGAAAAACATCAATGAAAAGAATAGGCGCTTTATTCTGTCTGATTATTATAACGATGACCCTGCTGGTCCCTGCCAGCTTTGCAGCCGACAGCTCAAACAGCGGCAATACCGACAGCGCCGGATTTACGATAGAATCATCGACTCCCGAAGACGGAGCTACCGGCGTATCAGTCGAAAACCTCAGTGTAAAGATATATTTCAGCAAGGAGATGCTTCCTGAAAGCAAGAGTATCCGCCAGGCCAACGCCAAACAATTCAAACTGACCAACGCGAAAGGGAAAGAGATCCCTATCAGAGTCTACTACAGTCATAAGGAGCGTAAAGACGGCCTGATGATGGTCGTATCCGACATCGTAGACACGGATATCCAAATACAGGGAAACACCGAATACACGCTTACCATAGGCGAAGATCTGCAAGCTACAGACGGCACCACGCTGGGCCACGAGGAGACCATAGAATTCAGGACTCTGGATCAGTCCAGATCGACAATGGTATACACCATCATGATGATAGTGATGATAGTCGGCATGATCTTCTTCAGCATGAGAAGCGCCAAGAAAGCCATGGAAAAGGAAAACGATCAGAAGCAGAAGAAGGATACGGTCAATCCGTACAAGGAAGCTAAACGGACCGGCAAATCCGTAGAGGAGATCGTCGAAAAGGATAAGAAGAAAAAAGCCAAACAGGCAGAGGCCATGGCCAAACAGAAGGCAAAGGAAGCCGAATTGGAGGCCGAGCTGGAAGCGATGGAGGCAAAGCGAAACGCTAAACAGAAGAAAGCCTCTACCAAAAAAGTATCCTCTCCGAGACCTATCTCGGCAGCCGGAAGCCAGTACAAAGTCAAGGTCGTAACGACTCAGAGCCCTCAGAAACCGCAAAACAGGAAAGGTTCCACAAATCCTAAGAACCAGACCGGAAAACAAAAGAACGCAAAAAACAGGAACAAGAAGAAATAAAGTCGAACGACTGAATCATAACAGGTGAGCCGGGGGCTCACCTGTTTTTAAGGGAGTCGATAATATTGAAAAAAATACAGTTAAATTCCTTTGCTAAAATAAACCTTTCGCTGGACGTCTTGGGAGTATTGGACAACGGATTCCATCTGGTCGATATGGTAATGCAGCAGATACTTCTGTGCGACGATATCCTTATCAAATGGAAGGACGAGCCGCAGGATCAAAGTATACAGATCAATGTCTCCACCAACCGTTATTTCCTCCCTACGGACGAAAGGAACCTTGCATATAAGGCAGCTCTGCTGATGGCAGATAAATACGGTGATAATCGCTCCGGCAAGGTGACGATAGATATCAGGAAACGCATACCCGTAGCGGCCGGACTGGCGGGAGGCAGCGGCAATGCAGCGGCAGTGCTCCACGGGCTCAATATCCTCTGGGGTCTGGAGCTTTCAATGAAGGAGCTGATCGAAACGGGAGAGCAGCTGGGGTCCGACGTCCCCTTCTGCGTGATGGGACAGGCGGCGGCTGACAATACCCTGAAGCCCCGTTTCCTGGGAGATCCTCTTGCCTGCCACTGTGCGCTGGCGACCGGAACAGGTACCACGTTGAAGCCGCTGAAAAAAGGTCTGAGAAGCCATCTTGTCCTTTCAAAACCGCCGCTGAGTGTTTCAACGGCTACAGTTTACAAGGGCATCGATTCCATGATCATAGATCGGCATCCTGACAACAACGAGCTGGTAAACGCCCTTTCCTCCGGCTCGATGAAACTGGTAAGAAAAAACATGATCAATGTTCTTGAAAATTTTACATTGACGCAGTATCCTATAGTTAAACAGACCAAGATGAAGCTGGAATCCCTGTGCGGCGCTGATAACGTTCTTATGAGCGGGAGCGGTCCCGCCGTTTTCGGCCTTTGCGAAAACATCCGTCGATCCAGACAGATATGCGACGACATGCTCAAGCTGAACAGAGAAAGTTTCTGGACCCGTACAACGTGGTGATAAAAATCAATTTTTATTTCAGGTGAAAGATTATGTTGAATTTTAATATCCAAAATCACAAGCCATTGAGAGAAATGGTATATGAAGAGCTGAAGATGCAGATACTCACGGGAGCTATCGTTCCCGGCACACGAATGATGGAAGTCGATTTGGCCAACCAGATCGGTGTGAGCCGCACCCCGGTAAGAGAAGCTATCCGGAAGCTGGAAAAAGAAGGTCTGGTAGTGATCGAGCCACGCAAAGGCGCCTACGCTTCGCAGATCTCCACGAAAGACATGGTCGAGATACTGGAAGTGCGTCAGAACATGGAAGGCCTGGCAGCCTATTTCGCGGCGTCCAGGATGCAGCCGGAGCAGCTTGAAGAGCTGAAGGAGGTCTCATCCAGATACAATACAGCCGTCACCAACGGTAATATGGAGGACATGATAAAGTACGATACACGCTTCCACCGCATTATCGTAGAATCGTGCAACAACAAGATCCTCGTTCAGATGATAGAGCAGCTTCAGGAGCTGGTCCTCAGATTCAGATATATCTATTACGATGATTTCCGCCGAGCGGAGAACATGCCTGAGGAGCACAGGATGATATTGGAAGCAATCGAAAGAGGCGATGCCGATTCCGCACGGAATGCGGCCGATATACACATCGACCGCCTCAAAGAGCTGGTCATGCAGGAAGACCTCAAACCTAAACACGCCAAATAAGACCGGAAAATCATTCTGAAGTCTTTCAGCCATGCTGCACATCAGCAGGAAGCAACTGCCGATGTGTAGCTTTTTAATATGCGTCTTCACCAACAGCTCCGATCTTTATACCATTTCTTCGTATCCCTGTAATATTATGCTCCCTTCCGAATATTCTTTATGAGGAACACTTTTCATAATGAGAAGGAGGTAGCAATACATGAACATATCGCCTTATGATAATCTGCCGACAGGCGACAAAGATCCGAAACAGGAAAATCCACAGCAAGCAGAAGGCTTACAATATGTGGACGTACCTCTCGACGAACTGGCTGCCGAAGCATCCGACGAGGCAGTACCGCCGCGGCAGTCAGCAGAAGAAGGCGCCGGGGAAATCACGCTGCCGGAGGTCTCCCCGCAGCAAGGAGAAGAATCATCCGATAATGAACCAGCGGCGCAAAAGGACGATCCGCGGCCCGAAGAAAACATCGTGGAAAACAGCGCCGCGAAGAAAGCACCCGTGAAAAGAGAATCGCCGGAGGCTTCCCCATCTCAGGCAAAAAACCGGGAAGCAAGCAACATCTCCGTCTTTGCTCCTTCATCCGGGTATTCGAAACTTTCCCTAAGGAATATCGCCGATACCGGAGAATATCTCCTTCCTTTTGAAGAAACGCTGCTGGTACCTGACACCATGCCTGACATGGAGAAGGTCCTGTTCGCCGAAGGCTCCGTCCTCCTTTCGCAGCCCGCGAAAGCCAGCTACAGAAAAACTGACAGCATTTCCGGCGAACTGATCATATATACCGTATATAAGCCCGGGAGCGATGCCACATCCCCTGTCGATGTCATCAGATCCGCCGTCGCTTTCAATACCGATAAATGCTGGGATACCTCGGAAAGCGACACCTTCCGGGCCACTGTGTCCGTAAAATCCGTGTCGGCAGAAATGCTCAACGAGCGTAAATTCACCGTCAAAGGAACCATTTCTATCCACTACACCGGGGTCTCTCAAAAGGAACTGACGCTTTTCAATGGAGCGAACGACAACGACCTGATACGCAGGACCGATTCTGTCAAAGCTGCCAACCTCATATTCGAAGCTGATGAGACGACGGAGATCTCCCAGGAGATCGATATCCGCGAAGATCAGCCTGCTCCCGTGAAAATACTGAAAGAGCGATTCGACATAGTTGAGAACCACAGACAGATCACTTCCGGAAAGCTGGTAATAAACGGCACCATCATCTCCGAGATCCTTTATCTGGGGCAGGACGAGGACGGCGATACCGAGCTGGGATGTCTGAAAAACAAAACAGATTTCACTCAGTTCATCATAATCGACAAAGACGTGGACGCGGATCTGCTCTACATTTCGTTTACCGACGACGGACTGAAAACGATCATCGAAAGCCAAAACCGTTTCCAGCTCCAGGGCAAGATCACTTCAGTAATATGCGGGTATGAAAATATGGAGATCCCCATCGTATCAGACGTCTATCACAGGAAACAGGATATCGATTTTGACATCTCCTGTCAGCCTGTGTCCTGCCTGGAAGGCACAGTTTGCGGTGAGATATCGTCCAGAGAGATAGTTAACATCGAAGAAGAAGACAGCCGCCCGGAAACTCTGCTCTGCGGTTCAGGCAGATTAACAGAGATCCAGGGGACAGCAGAACGCGGCAAAGTGACTATAGACGGAATGATCGCGGTAAAAATACTGGCGCTTGACGCTGAAGGACAGCCGCTTGTCATCGACAGCCAGGTCCCGCTCAGAGGAGCGCTGGAAATGGCCGGAACGTCCGAAGAAAGCACTGCGGATGTTTCAGCGGCCCTCAAGGAATTCTGGTTCGACTCCATAAACCCGAGACAGCTGGAAATAAATGTAAGTGTTTCCATAGAAGTACGGGCCATAGGCCAGGAAAACTTCACTACTGTCGACAACCTGCGATTCATCGAGCCAAGCTCCACAAGAAAACACATATCGATGGCGTTATATGTAGCAGGCCGTGAGGATACTCTGTGGGATGTGGCCAAACGGTACAAGACAGATGTGGAAACACTGAGTCGGCTCAATGGCATCGACAGCGATCACCTTTCTGAGGGAACAAAGCTGCTGATCATGCGATAATCTGCTGAAATAGCGATACCTTCCCGGAAATTTTCCAATATCATGTATAATTTTCCTCATCAGTGTAAACACTTATCATACCGGATAAAGTTCACACAAAAGGGGGAAAAGATAATTGAAAAAGATGTCCGATGAAAAAAAGTGCGTTCTCTGTCTGGCACTGGTGATATTGATGGGGTTCATCCTGTTCTATACATATATCGGGGACAGTCAGAACCAGTATGAAGGGATCGTGCGGCTCCACGTTCTGGCCAACAGCGACACGGTGGAAGACCAGGCACTCAAACTCAAGGTTCGGGATGCTGTCATAGAATATATGGAAAAACAAGACGATCTCAACAGCGCCGGGGAGGCCAGGAAATATCTGAGTGAAAATCTCAACAGACTGGAAGAAATAGCGGAAGGAGTCATTGCCTCTGAAGGATATGATTATTCAGCCAGGGCCGATCTGGGGGTGCGATATATCCCGGAAAAAGCCTATGGAGGTATTACATTCCCCGCAGGGAATTACGAAGCCCTCAACATCACTATAGGCCGGGGCGAAGGGGAAAACTGGTGGTGCGTACTCTTCCCGCCACTGTGTCTGCTGGAAGAAGGAACAGCCACGGACGATGAGGTGGTCTCCGGGGATGAAGCATCTGAAGGAAACAATGATGATGAAGGATCTTCGGAAGCCCGGAAGCTCAGGCTCAGATGGAAGCTGGCGGAAATACTGAACGAAGGGCAAGACTCCCAACAGGGAAAATAGGAAGTACAACGATAAACCTCCTGTATCATAATGACGTGAAGAGGAGCTGACTCATCGGGATTTCTCCGATGAGTCAGCTCCTCTTCATTATCCATTTCCATCTTCCACGGCAAAGAACCGACATCACTGAAACAGCGACGCCAGACTCTTGCTCCTGAACTCGTTTTTCAGCATTCCCTGAATATGCCCAAATTCTCTGTGGAGGCAGCAATCGGCGCCTTCGTTCCTTGAGCAATCGTATCCGCTCTTCATACATTCTATGACCAGAAACGTATTCTCGAAAGCGCTGATCACATCATAAAGCGTCAATTCATTGCAATCTCCTTTGAGAGTGTATCCGCCCTTAGGCCCTCTCTTCACCGACAGTATTTCCTTCTCCTCCAGCTTTTTAAGAACTCTGTAGATAAACGGCGACGGTATGTCCCTCCTCTCGGAAAGATCCTTTGCCGACATGGGTCCATTGTTGTACAATTCGTCCAAAATCCTTATGGCATATTCAACCTCTTTTATAATTAAAATATGCATCACCTCCAATGGATTTCAATCGGTCTCTTTTTGTCAAGTATATAATATTATACCACAATTGTCAAGTATGCTCTCTCCCTGCCGTGTCAATTTATTGCCGCCACTGCCGGCAGACCGCCCGGCCGACTTTTACACAATCGAGTAGGAGGCGGTGACTAGCCGCCGTCCTCTCACACCACCGTACGTACGGTTCTCGTATACGGCGGTTTCAATAGTTGACGTGCATCTT
>JABLTR010064519.1_pt1 | contig 31368 bp, 26 predicted proteins | sample 7160071 | NCBI WGS metagenome assembly JABLTR01 (sample SAMN14651230, study PRJNA627086) | human gut metagenome | isolation source: feces | host: Homo sapiens | reverse complement strand
TATTGCCTATAAAGACGTGACCGGAGCGGCGCGGGAAACCATGCGCAGAATTGTTGACCAGCTAGAAACTGTTGAAAATCCGTCGGAATTGATTCAGGAAAAGCTGCTGGAGCTTGCACTGGAACTGCGCACAGCCACCGGGAAAAAGCAGTACGGATATCTCAAAAAGCCGCTCAAGGATATGGTGGATTCCATCGTGGATGAACTGGAAAAAATGCCTGAGGTTGCTGCGTATTATGCCGTCTGGAACGACCTGCGCGATACGCTGGAGGGCTACTACAAAAGCAAACCGAGACAACACAATCCACTCTCACAGCAGAAAGAATTCCGAGCCATCAAGAACGCAATCATTCAGGAAGCGGAGCGTTTGCGCTGTCAGCTTGAAGAATCCTCTGCGCAGACTTCTGCAAATCCGATGCTTGTAACCGAAAATACTTCGTCCCCAACCTCTCGTTCTGTGCGGCTTCCATCCGAGTATCTGCTGAATTCAACTATCAGATTGTTCCATCAGATGGTGCAAATCTTCCGCGAGAACGCTGCGCCGCCCAGCAATCCAATGGGTATCCGCGTGGACTCCAAGCGACGCAAAAAGCTCATCCAAAAGCGGCTGGCAATGGGACATAAGCAGGACGACCATGAGCAGGCACAGGGCTATGAACAAAGTCTGTAAATCCTGAATGTCTTGGGCGTGTAATACAAATGAGGATATGAGTTTACATAACTATTTCCAAGAGCGCAGTCAGAGCTACTTCTGGGGGATTTAGCGGCGCAAAAACTGCGCCGCAGTAAACAAAGAATGGGCTTTTTTCCTGAAATGGAAACCCCTGAAAAATGTCCGAAATTTTCAAAAAATTGCTAGACTTTATTGATTTTCTGTGGTAGTTGTTTGTGTTACCAAAACGGAAAGGGGAACACAGATGGCGAAGAAACGGGCAAACGGAGAGGGCAACATCCGCAAGCGGAAGGACGGACGCTGGGAAGGACGGTACACAGCAGGCATCGACCCGGAGACAGGGAAACCAATCGCAAAGAGCGTCCTCGCGAGGACGCAGCGCGAATGCAAGGAAAAGCTCCAGAAAGCGAAGGAGGAACTCGAAAAGATCGATGTGACGAAGCGCCGGGATTACACGGTTGGCGAGTGGGCGCAGCTCTGGTACGAGAACTACGCGAAGCCTTCCGTCCGGGCATCGACGGCGGCATATTACAAGAACTACATCGACCAGCATATCGTGCCGCACATCGGGGAGATTAAGCTGACGGCGCTCACGACGCTGCAAATTCAAAAGTTTTACAACGAAACGAAGGCGCATGGGCGAGTGCAGCGGTACGAAAACATGGATGACCTGAGTCTCAGTAATAAGACCATCCGAGGGTTACACACAATGCTGCGGCAATGCTTGGAGCAGGCGGTGACGGAGCGGCTGATTCCCTACAACCCCGCAAACAGCTGCCGCCTGCCAAAAAAAGGAAAGAAGAAAATGCAGATCATTCCGCCGGAGAAAATTCGCGACTACTTAAAAGCGGCGGAGGAATGGGGCGTCCTGCCGATGTTCTATCTGGAATTGAGTACCGGCGTGCGGCGTGGCGAACTGGTGGCACTGCTGTGGAGCGACCTGAATTTGCAGACGAAAACGCTGACTGTATCAAAATCTGTGTCGCGCGGCAAAGGCGAGCTGGTCGTGGCAGAACCAAAAACGGAAAATTCGGTTCGTGAAATCTATCTCAGCGACGAAGCAATCCGACTACTGGTGGAGGATCGCAAGAATCACCCGTTCAGCCCATATATGTTCCCGTCGCCCAAGACTGGTGGAATGTATGGTCCGGACTGCGTTGGAAGGATTCATAAGAAGCTGCTCGAAAAAGCCGGAATTGAGGAGCACGTCAGATTTCATGATCTCAGACACACATTCTCGACGCTGGCAATCCAGAGCGGAATCGACCCGAAAACAGTCGCGGAAATTCTCGGTCACGCCTCGGCGGAATTTTCGCTGGATGTCTACACCCATGTGACAGCAGGCATGAAAAAAGAAGCCGCACAAAAAATCAGCGGCTTCATGGCGAGTGTCGGATAACGGAAAAAATGAACAGAAAAGCGCACGCCGCCTGCCGGAAAAGCTCCGGCAGGTGGCGAATTCTCTCTTCCGACAATTTCCGCTCCGAATTTAAACTGTACCCCAGGAAGTGGACAAGGAAATGACCCATAGCGGCGCGAAATATGGTATGCTGAAGGCAGGAAGAAGGAGACGGCTATGGGAACAAGGAAAAAATTCAGCGCGGCGGAGCAGGAGCTTCTGCGTGCAAATCCGTACACGGAGAAGGTCACGGAACATCAGATCTCGTTCACACTGGCATTCAAACAGGAATTTTGGCGGCTGAGCGTGGAGGGTTGCACCGGGAACATGGCGCTGCGGAAGCTGGGCTACGATCCGGAGCTGCTCGGCTTTGAGCGCGTCCACAACATCACAAAGCGCATCCGCCGCGCGGGGAAATCACCGGAGGGCATCCAGCCTGCGCCAAAATCCCGGATGCGAATCAGCAGGGAGCAGTTCGGTGCGGCAGAGCTGGAAAAAATGTCCCGCCGGGAGAGTGAGCGCCGGATGCAGCAGGAAATCGTGTATCTTCAGCAGCAGATGGCATTCTTAAAAAAATTATGCGGCAGCCGGAAAGCGCGGATTCGGATACCTGAGTATGGAAGATAGCAGCTTTAAATTCGGCGTCATCCGGGCCACAAGCATGGAAAAATCGAACATTCTTACAATATTCGAGCTGTGTGAGATCGCGGGCGTTTCCCGTTCCGGCTATTACGCGTGGCTTTCCTCCGAGCAGAAGCGAGCCGCGCGTGAGGCACAGGATGCGGCGGATTTCCAGCAGATTCTGGAGGCTTACCGGTTTCGTGGTTACGCCAAAGGCGTGCGCGGCATTCATATGCGGCTGCTGCATACCGGCGTCCGGATGAACGGAAAGAAGATCCGGCGGCTGATGAAGAAAATTCGGTCTTGTCTGTCCGATCCGCAAGGCAAATCCATAAAAAAAGAGACAATCCTGCACAGCGACCAGGGCTGCCATTACACCTGTATCAAGTTCATTCAGCTCGTGAAAAACAGTAGCCTGCGGCAGTCAATGTCGCGGAAGGGAAATTGCTGGGACAACGCGCCGCAGGAGAGCTTTTTCGGACATATGAAGGACGAGTTGGCGGAGATGATTCCAAATTGGACGTGCTTTGCGGATGTGCAGCGGTCAATCGACGACTGGATGGACTACTATAACAACGACCGATACCGGTGGGATCTGGCAAAGCTCTCGCCGAACGAGTATTACCGCTACCTGACAACCGGCAGATATCCATGCTAGCGAAATGGGTCACCTTATTTTGTCCTTGACTTGGGGAGCGGTTTAATTCCCGTTTGGGTCGGGTTTGGGTCAAACGGTAAAGTCACAAAATTCTCCATCGGAAAAAGTTCTGAAAACGCAGAAAAATCCGGCTGAAATCGGAAGATTTCAACCGGATTTGGTCGGAGTGTCGGGATTCGAACCCGAGGCCTCTTGGTCCCGAACCAAGCGCGATACCAAACTTCGCCACACCCCGTCAGCCCGATTATTATAACGAAGAAGCGGCGAATTGTCAACATCTTTTTTTCAAAATGTGCATAGATTTTGAAAAGTATGGAGACAGGGGAGGCGGGCGCATGAAACGACACGGAACATACAATGCTGAAGGCGCAGAGCAGACCCGTTTGGAGATCACCTTTGGCTGTCCGGCGTTTTTGTGCCTGATGGGCTGCGTGTGGACGTGGCGCGGGATGCTGCTGTTCCTCTGTGCGCTGCTGCTGCATGAGGCCGGGCATGCGATCGTGCTGCGGCTGGTGCATGTACGGGTGAAGGCGGTGCGGCTCGGCTTTGGTGATGTCGAGATGGAGACGGCTCCGCTTGGTTACTGGGAAGAACTGCTTTCTGCGTGGGCGGGGCCATGCGTGAATTTCCTGGCATATATGGCACTGCGGCGGCAAATGCCGGCATTTGCTGCGGTGAATCTGTTGCTGGGCGCTTATAACCTGCTGCCGATCATGCCGCTGGATGGAGGCAGAATGCTGCTGGCGGCATTGTATTTGCGGCTGCCGGAGCAGACCGCTTGGCTGGTCGGGCGGGTGTGGAGTTTGCTCGTGATCACGTGTCTGCTGGTGCTTGCACTGTGGGCCGCGGGCGCGGGGCGAGCGGGGCTGCTGCCGCTGGTGATGGTGCTTGGATCGTATGCGCGGCTGGCGTTGCACGAAAAAAGCGTTGCGTTTTGCGGCGGGAACAGGTACAATAAAAAATAATGTGCCAAAATCCAAGACCAGAGGTTTACCATGACAGATACATTTCACCGCATTCTGCTGAATGTGCAAAAGCCGGCGCGCTATCTCGGCGGCGAATACAACCAGATCGTCAAAAACCGGGCGGACGTGGATGTGCGCGTTGCGTTCTGCTTCCCGGATACCTACGAGATTGGCATGTCGAACATCGGCATGCGCATCCTCTACGGCGTGATGAACGAGATGGAGGGCGTCTGGTGCGAGCGCGTGTTCGCGCCGTGGGGCGACATGGAGGCGGAGATGCGGAAGCACGGCCTTCCGCTCTGGGCGCTGGAGAGCCACGACCCGGTCTCGGCGTTCGACCTGATCGCGTTCACGATCGGCTATGAGATGAGCTACACCAACATCCTGAATATGCTCGATCTCGCTGGCGTGCCGCTGCTGGCGAAGGAGCGCGAGGGACTGGAGAACATCGTGTTTGGCGGCGGCGTCTGCACGGTGAATCCGGAGCCGCTGGCGGACTTCTTCGATTTCTTCTCGCTCGGCGAGGGAGAGGACTCCACGCGCGAGATCGTGGAATGCTACCGCGCGGCGAAGCGGGCCGGGAAGGGCAAGGCGGAATTTTTGCTGGATGTGGCAAAAATTCCGAGCGTCTATGTGCCGTCGCTGTACGAGCACAGCTACAACTCAGACGGAACCATCGCGGCCATCACGCCGTGCCCAGGTGCGCCGAAGCAGGTCACAAAACGCATCGTGGAGGATCTTGACCATGCGTATTTCCCGGCGAAGACCATCGTGCCGTCGACAGAGATCGTCCACGACCGGTCGAACCTCGAAATTTTCCGGGGCTGCATCCGCGGCTGCCGGTTCTGTCAGGCGGGGTTCTGCTACCGGCCAATCCGCAGCAAAAGTGCGGACGTGCTCTGCAAGCAGGCCATCGAGTCGCTCGAGGATTCCGGCAACAGCGAAATCACGCTGGCGAGCCTTTCAACCTCTGATTATCGCCAGCTGCCGGAGCTGGCGGACAAGTTGCTGGCCTACTGTGAGCCGCGCAAGATCAACCTCTCGCTGCCCTCGCTCCGCGCGGACAATTTCTCGCGCGAGCTGATGATGAAGGTGCAGAAGGTGCGAAAGAGCGGCCTGACGTTCGCGCCCGAGGCCGGGACGCAGCGGCTGCGCGACGCGATCAATAAGAATGTCACAGAAGAGGAAATTCTTACAACTTGCCGCACGGCGTTTTCCGGCGGGTGGAACAGCGTGAAGCTCTATTTCATGCTGGGCCTGCCGACCGAGACGGACGAGGACGTCATCGGCATTGCGGAGCTGGCCTATAAGATCATTCAGGAATGGAAGGCGAATGCGGCCAACAAAAAGCGCGGCCTGTCCATCAATCTGGCGACGGCGTATTTTGTGCCGAAGCCGTTTACGCCGTTCCAGTGGGAGGCGCAGATCACACCGGAGGAATATCTGCGGCGCGTGCATCTGTTACAGGAGAACATCCATTCGCGGAGCATCGATTACCGCTATCACGAGTCGAACCTTTCACAGCTCGAAGCGGTGCTGGCCCGCGGCGACCGGCGGCTCGGGCCGGTGCTGCTGGCGGCGCAGCGGCTGGGATGTAGGCTCGACGGGTGGGACGAATACTTCCGCTATGACCTCTGGATGCAGGCGTTCCAAGAGGCGGGCGTCGACCCGACGTTCTACACGACGCGCGGCTTCGGCGAGGACGAAGTTCTGCCGTGGAGCACGATCTCCGTCGGTGTGAGCGATGGCTTCTTCCGGCGGGAACGGGAGAAGGCATACCGGTCAGAGGTGACGCCGGACTGCCGGACAAAGTGCGCGGGCTGCGGCGCGCGGAGACTCAGCGAGGAGGGGAAATGCGATGAATCGACTGCTGTTTGAAAAGACCGGCGATGCGGTCTATCTCTCGCATCTCGACCTGATGCGCACTTTCCAGCGCGCGTTCCGCCGCGCGGACATCCTGATCTGGCACTCGCAGGGCTTCAGTCCGCGGGCTTATGTGTCCATCGCGCTGCCGCTGTCGGTCGGCGTGGAGAGCCGGTGCGAGATCCTGGATTTTGAAATTGAAGACGGCTCGGCAGATCTGGCCAAGCTGCCGGAGCTGCTCAGCCGGACAATGCCGGCGGGGCTGCGCGTGCTGCGGGCTTACGAAAGCGCGGTCAAGGTGAAGCATCTGACATATTTGCAGTCCGAGGTGACGCTGGAATATGACGGCGGCGTCCCGGATGGGGCGGAGACGGCGCTCGCGGCGCTGTTTGCCCAGGATGAGATCCTGGTGGAGAAGCGGAGCAAGAAGGGCGGCATGGTCGACGTCGACCTCAGGCCGCTGCTGCGGTCGCTCACGATCCGGAAGGTGTCGCCACAGGAGCTGACGCTGGATGTGGTCGCCTCGGCGCAGAATCCGGGCATGAATCCGCAGCTGCTCGTCGCGGCGATCGCGCGGCACCTGCCGGAGCTGCGGCCTGATTTTGCGCGTATCCGGCGCGTGGAAATTTTTGATGAACAGATGGAGGTGTTCCGCTGATGGGCAAAGCAACGATCCTTGGGTTCAGCCCGAATCTGGCCGCGATGATCTCGTCCGGCGGCCGCATCTCCACGATGGAGGGCACGGCGGGGGAGATCTGGCAGAGGTCGCTGGAGCTCGGCGAAGAGAAGAATGAACGGCTGATCGGCAAGGTCGTCTCGTCCGGGCATACGTCCGTGCTGGAACATGGTTATGTCAACCTGTCGTTTGAGGATGTCTCGGTGTTTGCCGAGCAGTTTCTGATCGAGTTCCGGCTGGCCTCGTTCACGGTGAAGTCGCGCCGATATGTCGATTTTTCGAACTGCGGCTGGGTCACGCCGTTTGCCGATGCAGCGCGGAGTGCAATCTATGATGAAGAAGTGCGGCGGCTGTTCGGCGTATACGACGCGCTGTGCGCGGCGGGCGTGCCGAAGGAGGATGCGCGGTTCGTGCTGCCCTACGGCTTCCACAGCAATTTCTTCTGCTCGATGAACGCGCGTGAGCTCGTGCATGTAATGAATGAGCTGACCTACGGGCGCGGCGCGAAATATGCGGAGCTGCGCGCGCTCGGCGAGAGCCTGTTTGCCCAGTGCGAGGCGCAGGCCCCGTATCTGGCGCTCCGGAAGGAGCGGGAATATGCCGTGCAGCCGCCGGAAGTCCCGGCGGGCGAGGTGCTCCGCTGCGACGCGGCGGTGACGCTCCTGGATGGGACGGCGGAGCCGGAGCGGCTCATCTGCCGGGCCTGGCAGATCGGGCAGGGGAGAATGCCAACGGAACTGGACGACGCGCAGATGCGGGATGTTCTGGCCGCGCTGCTCCGCCAGCCGCGCAAGCGCGAATTGCAGCAGGCGAGCTTTACGCTGCTCTTTGGCGGAATGTCGCTCGCGGCCCTGACGCACCTCACGCGGCATCGGATGCAGGCGCTCGTCGCGCCCGATCTGCTGAAAAATGCGGACTATGACCGCTATGTGCTGCCGCAGAGCGTGGTGGACTGCGGAATGGAGGAGGTCTACCGTGCGGCGTTTTCCGGCGCGGCGGCGTGTGCGGAGCGGCTCACGGCGATGGGTGCGGATGAGACGCAGCTTTGCTATCTGCTGCTCAGCGGGCAGACCGTCCCGGCCGCGGTGACGATGAATGCGGGCGAACTCTATACATTTTTCCGGCTGCGCACGTGTACGCGCGCGCAGTGGGAGATCCGGACGATCGCCGTCGAGGCGCTGCACGTGCTGCGCAAGGCGCATCCGCTGCTCTATTCGCTCTACGGGCCGACGTGCTTCATGACCGGATGCTGCCCGGAGGGGAAGATGTGCTGCGGACGGCAGAAGGAAATGCAAGAATTTTTTGAAAATTGATCTTGACCGCGCGAACCTGGCCGGGGTCGCGCGGTTTTGATATTTTTCGCATTTTTCAAAATTCATGCTTGACAAATGGACGCAAGTCTGTATAATAATACTTGCGTTTCGGCGCAGCACCTTTTTAGGGGATTTGTGTAACGGTAGCACACCGGACTCTGACTCCGTTTGCGGGGGTTCGAATCCCTCATCCCCTGCCATTGTCGTCGCGGACTTTGCTAGTTCGCGACGACTTTTTGCTATGCAAAAGCATAGCAAAATCAGGAATGTGCCATTTCCTTGCCCCTGCGGGGCAACCGGAAATGATGCACAAAAACTTCATGCACCGGCATTTGCACATTTTCGTGATGCAGCGTTCATGCATGAAGTTTTAGACCTTAATTCTTTTATAATATTGTATGCCCTTGAAAAGCACCGTCGGATGTGATATACTTTATGGTGAATTGTTATGCACATTTTGACTGGAGATTTTCAGGAAAGGAGCCTGTTATGTACTCCTCAGCTTACGTTTGGGCCAAGGTTCTCGGCAATATGGAATCACGGCTGACGGCGGCGGTCATCTCGACGTGGTTTGACGACGCGGAGATTCTGGAGCTGACCGACACGAAACTCGTGTTATACTCACCGTCATCGTTCCGGAAGGACATCATTCTGCGCCGCTGCACCGATTATATCAAGGACGCGATGCGCGACGAGTTCCAGATGGAGGTCGAACTCGAGGTCATTGATGACACCGAGATCGACGCCTACCGCGAAAACCAGAAGAAACCGCAGTTTGTCGAGTTCAACCCGCAGTTCACGTTTGACAAGTTTGTCGTCGGCTCCTCCAACCGCTTTGCCCACGCGGCGGCCATCGCGGTGGCCAATGCCCCGGCGGAGACCTATAACCCGCTGTTCATCTACGGGCCGTCCGGCCTCGGCAAGACGCATCTGCTCTACGCCATCGCCAGCGAGGTCCATAAAAAGCATCCAAGCTATAACATCGTCTACATCAAGGGCGACCAGTTTACGAACGAGTTGATCGCCGCGGTGCAGGAGGGCCGGAATATTGAGTTCCGCAGCAAATACCGCGGGGCCGATCTGTTCCTCGTCGACGACATCCAGTTCATTGCCGGCAAGGATTCGACACAGGAGGAATTCTTCCATACGTTCAACACGCTCTACGAATCGCACCGGCAGATCGTCCTGACGGCCGACCGGCCGCCGCATGAGATGCTTCGGCTCGAGGACCGATTGAAGACGCGCTTCGAGTGGGGCTTGATCGCGGACATTCAGCCGCCGGATTATGAGACGCGCATGGCGATCATCAAAAACAAGGCAATGAGTCTCGGGCTCGAATTCCCGGACGACGTGTGCGAATACATCGCAGAGAACATCACGACGAACGTGCGGCAAATTGAGGGAACGGTCAAGAAGATCCTGGCCTATCGCGATTTGCAGGGCATGCCGCTCGATGTGGCAAGTGTGTCACGCGCGATCAAGGACATGTACAAGGGGAAAGCCGAGAGCCTGCCGACACCGGGCCTTATCATCTCGGAGGTCTGCCGGTTCTACTCGATTGAAGAACAGGTGCTGCGCGGGTCACTGAAAAATAAGAATACCGCAGAGGCCCGGCAGGTGGCGATGTACCTTTGTCGAAAGCTCACGAATCTCAGTCTGCCGGACATTGGGCGCGAATTTGGAAGGGACCATTCGACTGTGCTGCACGGACTCAATAAAATCGAACGGCTGATGGCCGATTCGACATCCGGACTGCAAGATAATATCCGAGATATTACGGCGAATATCAATAATAAGCTGTAGGTTTTGCGCCCCCTTTCTTTTCTTGGAAGATTAAAACCGTTCTTTTCTTTCTGAAGGAGAAAGAAAAGAATGGGTTCAAAAACTATCCACATACTGCTGTGGATAGTGGAAACCGGAGCTGTTGAAAAGCGTTTGACGGATGTTTCACAAAGATTGCTGTGGACAACGTTATAAAATATTCAGATGTGGCTGTGGAACAAAAACCCTTGAGAAATCAAGTGGAAATAGAGATTTCCACATAAAATCGTACTACTAATACTTACTACTATATTTATCCTTTCTTTCTGTGGAAAGAAGAGAAGGAGGAACCGCGATGAAATTTTCCTGTGAAAAAAATCTGCTCGTCTCGGCCATCTCGGTCGCCAGCCGGACCGTCGCCATGAAGAGCGCCATCCCCGCACTCGAGGGCATCTATATCCGCGCGGGTGTGAAGGTGATGCTTTCCGGGTATAATCTGGAAACGGGGATCACCGTCGGCGTCGATGCCGAGATCCGAGAGACCGGCGAGGCCATCTTCCCGGCGAGGCTGTTCTTCGACATCGTGCGGAAGCTGCCGGACGATACCGTTGAGGTCAGCGTGGATGAAAACTTTAAGGTCTCCATCCGGGGCGGCATCTCGTCGTTCTCCATCACAGCGATGAGCGCGGAGGACTATCCGGAGCTGCCGGACGTGGAGAGTGAGAAGGGCGTCATGCTGCCGCAGAAGCAGCTGAAGGAGATGATCTCCGGGACGATCTTCGCGGTCAGCGAGAATCAGGCCCGGCCCATCCACACGGGCTGCCTGTTTGAGGTAGAGGAGGATTCCATCACGGTCATCGCGGTCGACGGCTATCGCCTCGCGCTGCGGCGCTGGACGCCGGAGGGCGGCATTGGCCGGCAGATGAAGTTCGTCGCGCCGGCGGCGGCACTGAAAGAGGTCGAGAAGATCCTGACCGACAGCGACGACGACTGCACGTTCTACCTCGGCACGAAACACATCCTCTTTACGATCGGCGAGGCGACGCTTGTCTGCCGCATCCTCGAGGGCGAGTTCCTCGACTGGCGGCGCGTGCTCCCGGAGAATAACCCAATCAAGCTGGCGGCGAACGTCTCGGCCATCACGGATTCCATCGAGCGCGTGAGTCTTGTTATTTCGGAGAAGCTGAAGAGCCCGGTGCGCTGCACGTTCGGCGACCAGACGGCCGATTTCCGCACGGTCTCGACGATCGGTGCGGCACACGACGTCTGCCAGATCGCGGGCGACGGCAAGGATCTCGAAATCGGCTTTAACTGCCGCTATCTGCTCGACGCGCTGCGCGCCGTACCGGATGGGGAGTGCATGCTGGAGCTGAGCAACGGCCTGAGCCCTATCGTACTGACGCCGTGCGACGATACGCGCCGCTATAGCTATATGGTGCTGCCGGTGCGGCTGAAGGCGGGGGAATGAGATGAAGGTACGGGTCACAAAAAAGGTCTCGGATGGGATCGTGGACATTCCCATTCATACGGAGTACATCAAACTACAGGATTTTCTGAAATTTTGCAACGCCGTCGAATCGGGCGGCATGGCAAAAAATTTCATCGTGAATGAAGAGGTCGAGGTCAACGGCGAGGTCTGCACGCAGCGCGGCAAAAAGCTGCGGCCGGGCGATGTGGTGACGTTCCTTGGGAACCGCTGGCGCGTCGCCGGGGAGCAGGCATGAAGCTCACCGGGCTGACGCTCTACCACTTCCGCAACTATGAAGAGCTGCACCTTGCGCTGCATCCGGGAGTGAATCTGCTCGTCGGCGAGAACGCGCAGGGGAAGACAAATCTGCTGGAGGCGGTGTTCTACCTCTCCACGGGCGGCAGCTTCCGCACGAGCCGGGCGCAGGAGCTGATCGGTTTCGGTGCGGAGTTTGCAGACCTCTCGTGTGAGCTGTTTTCCGGCGGGCGGGAGCAGAGCATCCGCGCGGTGCTCTTTGCAAACCGGCGGCCGCGGCAGCTCTACATCGGCGGCGTGAAGCAGCGGTCGGCAGCGGAGCTGCCCGGCGTGCTGACGACGGTGCTGTTCTGCCCGGACGACCTACAGATATTAAAAGCTGGTTCGGCGGGCAGGCGGAAGCTGCTCGATACGGCACTCTGCCAGCTGCGGCCCGGCTACGCCGCGGCACTCGCCGAGTATCGGAAGCTCTATGACAGCAAGAGCCGCATTCTGAAGGACTATCACGAGCAGCCGTCGCTGCTTGATCCGCTGCCGGAATTCAACTACCGCATGGCGCAGGTAGGCGCGATCCTGATTTCCAGCCGCGCACGGTATCTCCGCGAGCTTGGCGCAGCGGCGGGGGCCTATCACCGGGAATTTTCCGGCGGCCGCGAGAGACTGATGCTCCGATACCAGACGGTATCGACAATCGACGACCCGTTTGCGGACCGGCGCGTGCTTTTCCAGCAGATCCTGAGCCATCAGGAGGCCCATTATCGGGCGGAGCTGGACTCCGGCCAGTGTCTGACCGGGCCGCACAAGGACGACTTTGACGCGGCGCTGGACGGCCTGTCCATCAAGGCCTACGGCTCGCAGGGACAGACGAGAACGGCGGCGATCAGTCTGAAGCTTGCGGAGCGGGAACTGTTTCGGCGGGACACCGGCGAAGAACCGGTACTGCTCCTGGACGACGTGCTGTCCGAGCTGGACGGGACGCGGCAGGATTTCGTGCTGAATCAGATCAGGACCGGCCAGGTGCTGATCACGTGCTGCGAGCCGGAGAAACTGACGGGCCTTGGGCAGACGGTTCAGATCCACGGGGGACAGGTGATGCAGGATGTATCTTGAGATCGGCAATGATCTTCTGATCGAGAGCCGCGCAGTGCTCGGTGTGTTCGATCTCGACAACACGTCTTGGTCGAAGCGGACGCGCGCTTTTCTGAAGGCGGCGCAGGAGAACGGCGAGCTGATCGATGCGGCGGAGGAACTTCCAAAGTCGTTCGTGCTGACGCAGGAATTCGGCGCGCAGAGGGTCTATCTGACGAAATATAACGCCGCCGTGCTGACGCGGCGGTTTGAGACAGCCCGGGAACGGGCGGCATATCCTTTCGGAAAGGAATATACAGAATGAGCGAAGAAGTATTGAAAAACGACGTGGTCGAGACCGAATATGACGCCAGCCAGATCCAGGTTCTGGAGGGACTGGAGGCCGTGCGCAAGCGGCCCGGCATGTACATCGGCTCGACGAGCGCGTCCGGATTGCACCACCTCGTCTATGAGATCGTCGACAACGCGATCGACGAGGCACTGGCGGGCTATTGCCATCACGTCGAGGTGACGATCAACGAGGGCGACACCATCACAGTCCAGGACGACGGACGCGGCATCCCGGTCGACATTCAGGCGCAGACCGGACGGCCCGCGCTGGAGGTCGTCTACACGGTGCTGCACGCGGGCGGCAAATTCGGCGGAGGCGGATACAAGGTCTCCGGCGGTCTGCACGGCGTGGGCGCGAGCGTGGTCAATGCGCTGTCCGAATGGTTGGAGGTCGAGGTCGCGAAGGACGGGCACATCTACCAGATGAAGTTCGCGCGCGGACATATCACGCAGGAGATGCGCATCATCGGCACGACGGACGAGCACGGGACGAAGGTCACGTTCAAGCCCGACCCTGAGATGTTTGATACGCTGGAATATGACTATGAGACGCTGCACACCCGGATGCGCGAGCAGGCGTTTTTGAACGCGGGGCTGCACATCACGATCACCGACGCGCGCATCGGTTCGCAGGACAAGCCCGAGAAGGAGCGCTTCGACTCGATGTGCTACGAGGGCGGCATCCGCGAATTCGTCCGCTGGTACAACCGCCACAAGACGCCGCTGCACGAGCAGGTGGTCTATATGGCGGGCAAAAAGGGCGACCAGACCGCAGAGGTCGCGCTGCAATACAACGATTCGTTTACCGAGACCATCGTCTCATTTGCGAACGACATCCATACGCCGGAGGGCGGCATGCACGAGGAGGGCTTCAAGCGGGCGTTGACGAATGTACTCAACGCCTACGGCATCAAAAAAGGCTATCTCAAAAACGACGACAAGCTCAGCGGCGACGACGTCCGCGAGGGTCTGACCGCGATCGTTTCCGTCAAGCTGACAGATGCGCAGTTTGAGGGCCAGACGAAGGCTAAGCTCGGCAATGCGTCGATGCGGACGCTGGTCAACTCCGTTGTGTCTGACCAGCTGGCGGTGTTCCTCGAGGAAAATCCCACCGTCGGCAAGGCCATTCTCGACAAGGCCATGACGGCCAGCCGCGCACGCGAGGCCGCGCGCAAGGCGCGCGAGGCCATCCGGCGCAAGACCGGACTTGAGTCCGGCCAGATGCCGGACAAGCTCCGCGACTGCAACGACACCGACCCGGCGCTGACCGAAATTTACATCGTCGAGGGCGACTCCGCCGGCGGCTCCGCCACGCAGGGGCGCGATTCGCGGTTCCAGGCCATCCTGCCGCTCTGGGGCAAGATGCTGAACGTGGAAAAGGCCCGGGCCGACAAGGTCTATGGCAACGACAAGCTCGCGCCGGTCATCACGGCGCTCGGCGCCGGCATCGGCGACGAATTCAACCTCGAGAAGCTCCGCTATCACAAGGTCATCATCATGGCCGATGCGGATGTCGACGGCTCGCACATCCGGACGCTGCTGCTGACGTTCTTCTTCCGGTTCATGCGGCCGCTCATCGAGCGCGGCTACGTCTATTCGGCGGTGCCGCCCCTCTTTAAGCTGACGCGCGGAAAGACGACGCGCGTGGCGTATTCCGAGCCGGAGCGCGACAAGATCTCCGCCGAGCTGCGCGCGGACAATCCGAATGCGAAGGTCGACATTTCGCGCTTCAAGGGTCTCGGCGAGATGAACCCGCACGAGCTCTGGGAGACGACGATGGACCCCACAACGCGGACGCTGCGGCGCATCACCCTGGAAGACGCGGTCGCGGCCGATCAGGTGTTCACGATTTTGATGGGCGAGGCCGTCGAGCCGCGCAAGGAATTTATTGAACAAAATGCAAAATATGTCGTGAATCTGGATATTTAAAAAGCCCTCCTCTATAAGAGGGGGGGAAGATCGCCGAAGGCGATCAGGGGGAGAATTTGAAGCTCCTCCAGTCACCTTCGGTGACAGCCCCCTCTTGGTAGAGGGGGCCTTTGGTGTGAAGAAAATCAGTTACTCCTACCTTGAAAAGGAGAAAGCATAAATGGCACATAAGAAAGATTACAAGCCGGAGGACATCCTGTTTCCAAACCAGACGATCGTTCAGTCTGAGCTGGTACATGAGATGCAGTCCTCCTATATCGATTACGCGATGTCCGTCATCGTGGGCCGTGCGCTGCCTGACGTGCGCGACGGTCTGAAGCCCGTCCACCGCCGCATCCTCTACGCCATGTACGAGGACGGCCTGACGAGCGACAAGCCGTTCAAAAAATCGGCGACGTGCGTCGGCGACGTGCTGGGCCGATACCATCCGCACGGCGACGCATCGGTCTACGACGCGATGGTGCGTCTGGCGCAGGACTTTTCCATGCGCTACATGCTCGTCGACGGGCACGGCAACTTTGGCTCCGTCGATGGCGACCCTCCTGCGGCCTATCGTTACACCGAGGCGCGCATGTCGAAGCTCTGCAACGAGATGCTGCGCGACATCGACAAGGACACTGTCGACTGGGACCCGAACTTCGATGAGAGCCGGAAGGAGCCGCGTGTGCTCCCGTCCCGATTCCCGAACCTGTTGGTCAACGGCTCGTCGGGCATTGCCGTCGGCATGGCGACGAATATCCCGCCGCACAACCTCCGCGAGGTGATCGACGCCTGCGTCTGCATCCTCGACAATCCGGAGGCGGAACTGGCCGACCTGATGGAATGTATCAAGGGCCCGGATTTCCCGACGCGCGGCATCATCATGGGTCGCAGTGGGATCCGCGCGGCCTATGCCACGGGCCGCGGTAAGGTCACCGTCCGTGCCCGCGCCGACTTTGAGGAGTTCGGCCAGAACCGGACGCGCATCATCGTCCATGAGCTGCCGTATCAGGTCAACAAGCGAATGCTCATTTCGTCGATCTCTGATCAGGTGCGCGACAAGCGCCTCGAGGGCATTTCCGACCTGCGCGACGAGACCGACCGAAACGGCATGCGCATCGTCATCGAGCTGAAAAAGGACGCCAATCCGCAGGTCGTGCTGAACCGGCTGTTCGCGCAGACACAGCTGCAGATCACGTTCGGCGTGACGATGCTGGCGCTCGTCAACAACCAGTCGCAGCCGAAGATCCTCTCGCTGCGGCACATTCTGGATGAATATCTTTCTTATCAGGAAGAGATCATCACGCGCCGGACGCAGTACGATCTGCGCAAGGCGCAGGAGCGGCAGCACGTGCTCGAAGGTCTGCTCATCGCCGAGGACAACATCGACGAGGTCATCAAGACGATCCGCGAGAGCTATGACAACGCGAAGGAACGGCTGATGGAGCGGTTCCACCTTTCCGAGATCCAGGCGCAGGTCGTGCTGGACATGCAGCTCAAGCGGCTGCAGGGACTCGAGCGTGAAAAACTCGAAGCGGAATACCAAGAACTGGAAAAACGGATCGCGTATTTCCAGGAGCTGCTCTCGAACGAGACGATGCTGAAGGGCGTTTTGAAGGACGAACTCATTGCCATCCGCGATAAGTACGGCGACGACCGCCGTACCGAGATCCAGGACGTCGAGGATGAGATCGACATTGAGGATCTCATTGAGGAAGAACAGTGCGTCTTTACGCTCTCCCACGCGGGCTACATCAAGCGCGTCCCGGCGTCGACCTACCGCGCGCAGCGGCGCGGCGGCCGCGGCGTGACCGGGCAGACGCTCCGCGAGGAAGATTTTGTCGAGAGCGTTTTCTCCGCCTCGACGCACGATTACCTGCTGTTCTTCACGAACGCGGGCCGTGTCCATCGCCGCAAGGGCTATCAGATCCCGGAGGCCGGGCGCACCGCGCGCGGCACGAACATCGTCAACATCCTGCCGCTCGAACCGGGTGAAAAGGTCACGGCGGGCATCACCGTACACGATCTTGAAGAGGACAATCTGCTCTTCGTGACGAAGCAGGGCACGGTCAAGCGTCTCGAGCTGAACTGCTTGAATACGGCGAGAAAGGCCGGCATCCGCGCACTGACGCTTGGCGAGGGCGACGAGCTGATCGCCGTGCTGAAGACGACGGGCGATGAGAATATCCTGCTGGCCACGGCGCATGGTATGGCCATCTGCTTCAACGAGAACGATGTCCGCATCATGGGCCGCGACGCGGCCGGTGTGCGCGGCATCGCGCTGGACGCGGACGATTATGTCGTCGGCGCGGGCATTGCGGCGGAAGGAAAGCAGCTGCTGACCGTGACGGAAAACGGCTACGGCAAGCGCACAGAGATCGAAGAATATCTCCGCCTCGGCGAGGACGGCGCGCGCCATCCGCAGCAGCGTGGCGGCAAGGGCCTGAAAAACTATAATCTGACTGCGAAGACCGGTCTGGTGGCCGGTGTGGCGATCGTCGAGGACGGCGACGACGTGATGCTGGTGGAGAACGGCGGCGTGCTGATCCGGATGCCGGTCGATTCCATCAATATCTACAAGCGCGACACGCAGGGTGTCATCCTGATGCGTGTGGATGAGGGCAGCCGTGTCATCTCTATCGAGCGCGTCGACCGCGAGGAAGAGGAGCCGGAGATTCCTGTGGAGGAATAACAAATGGAAATGGGCGGGGCATAGCCCCGCCCGTAAAAATCGAAGATTCTATTTGTAGGGGCCGATGCCCTCATCGGCCCCTACAAGGTGCGGTAGAAAATTGCAAAAGCGGGCGGACAGTACCCGCAAGGGGCATGCCGCATCTGTAACGCTCCTTCGTCGCGAACAGCTGCGCAAAGTCGTCCGCCCCTACAAAGCGTTCCAGATGGAGTTTTGAAATATGAAAACAGTGACGATTTATACGGATGGGGCCTGTTCCGGGAATCCGGGGCCGGGCGGCTGGTGCGCGATCTTGGAATACAGCGGCATTGAAAAAATGCTCTCCGGCGGCGAGGCACAGACGACAAACAACCGCATGGAGCTGACGGCGGTCATTCAGGCGCTGCTCGCGCTGCGCGAACCCTGTATTGTCGAGCTGTATTCCGATTCCAAATACGTGCTCGACGCGCTCGAAAAAGGCTGGGCCTGGGGCTGGCGGCGGAAGGGCTGGATCAAATCGGACAAAAAACCCGCGCTGAACCCCGACCTCTGGGAGATGCTGCTCGGTCTTGTCAGCCAGCACGAGCTGCACTACCACTGGGTCAAGGGCCACGAGAGCAACGTCAACAATAACCGCTGTGACCAGCAGGCGGTGCTGGAGAGCCAGAAATTCAAATAAAACATCCACATCTTCGTAGGAAGATGGGGATGTTTTTTAGACTTTTTCAAGAAGTGCGACCGTCTCGATGTGGGCGCAACGTGGGAAGAGATCGACGGCCTCGGCGGTTTGCAGCGCATAGCCGCGTTCCCGCAGAAGCTTGACATCGCGGGCGAGCGTTGCGGGATCGCACGAGACATAGACGATGCGTCGCGGACCCATCGCGGCCATGGCTTCGATGACATCCGTGCTGACCCCCTTGCGCGGCGGATCGACGACGATGACGTCGGGCCGTTCCCCTCTGGCCGCAAACATCTGCGCGGCCTGGCCGGCGTCCATGCAGTAAAATTCGGTCTTATCTGCGAGGCCATTGCGCACGGCGTTCTCCTTCGCGTCCTCGATGGCCTGCGGCACGACCTCCACGCCGACGGCCCGCCCGGCCTCGCGCGCGAGACAGAGTGTGATCGTGCCGGTGCCGCAATAGAGGTCGAGCACGGTCTCTGTCCCGGTCAGGGCCGCAAATCCGAGCACTTTGCGATAGAGGATCTCCGCCTGATCGTGATTGACCTGATAGAAGGCCGCCGGGCTGAGGCGGAACGTCAGGCCGCAGAGCGTGTCCTGGATCCAGCCGGGTCCGTAAAGCGGCAGGAACGTGTCGCCGAGGATGGTGTTCCCCTTTTTTTCGTTCGGCGTGAAGACGATGGACGTCACGTCCGGCGCTGCGGTGCGAATGGCCGCGGTCAGCTCTGCGCTGCGCGGGAGCTGTTTGCAGTTTGCACTGATGCAGACGAGCGTCTCGCCGCTGACCGTGCCGCGGCGGATGTAAATGTGGCGGATATAGCCGCGTCCGGTTTTCTCGTCGTAGGCGCGGATCTTGTACTGCCCCATCCAGCGGATCACCGCCGCGCGAATCGCATCGGCACAGTCCGGCTGGATGCGGCAGTGCGCGATCGGGATGACGCGGTGCGTCCCAGCGGAGAAAAAGCCCGCCTCGGCGCGGCCGTTCTGCTCCTGCACCGGGTACTGTACCTTGTTGCGGTAACCGTCCTGCTCTGCTGCGCCTGTGATTTTGAGCGATTCCAGCGTGCAGCCGCCGATGCGGTTCAGCGCATCCAGCACGCGCTGGCGCTTCAGCTCGGTTTCCAGTTCATAGTCCGCATGGCGGAAATCACAGCCGCCGCAGGCCGGAAAATAGGGACAATCCGGCTCGATGCGGTGCGGCGAGGCAGCTTCCACGCGCAGGAGCTTCCCGTGCGCGGCGGTCTTGCCGATGTTCACGACGCGGACAAGGCAGCGCTCGCCGGGCAGCGCACCCGGCACAAAGAGCACCTGCCCGTCGACCCGCGCGATGCCGCGCCCGTCGCTCGCCGCGCCGACGATCTCAACGTGATAAGTTTCGTTTACGTTCATACTGTTCTCCAATTTGTTTCACGTGAAACACAGCTCGGGATCGCGTTTTGGAATGTTTCACGTGAAACACTCACTCCGCAAGCCGCTCGCCGGTCGCGGCGTCGAATGTGTAGATTTTTTCCGTGACCTCAGCCGCGCCGTCCACCCCATAGCGGACAGAGAGCGAATAGGTCAGAATCAGCGTGCCGTCTGCCATCGAGATCGTGTAGTCGCCGTCAACAAAGGCCATCGCCTGCGCGTCGAGTGCAGTCTTGTAGACCTCATCGTCCGCATAGCTTTCGAGCGCGGACTGGAGCTGCGCCATACCATCATTGATGGCCTCGCTGGCCGCGTCGGATGCAAGCGTCAGATGCGGGATACGGAGCGTGTAGGTCACAACTTCCTCAATGTCATGCTGGACGGTCTGCGGCTCGTCAAACCAGCCGTCGACGACGGACTCTGGTTTCAGCTCATCGGCCGGGAGCGTCACAACCTCGCCCGGTGTGCTTTGCGGATCGGCAGCGCTCGTTTCAGGCTTTGCAGACTCGACGGGTACATCAGCGGGAAGTGTGGTCGCATTGCAGGCGGACAGGAATATAAGGGCCGCGGCCGTCGCCGCGAGAATGGTCTGTTTCATACGTTCACCTCGACGATAGTTTAGCATAAGAAGGGCCTTGTGTAAAGCGGCGAAGCTTGCTATACTGTTCAAAGACGGAAAACGGGGGGATCAGGATGCTGAATTATGCGCACTGCGAGCTATGTCCGCGAAGATGCGGCGTCGACCGGACAGCGGGACAGTCGGGCTTCTGCCGGATGCCGGACGAGCTGTTCGCGGCAAAGGCGATGCTGCACTATTGGGAAGAGCCGGTCATTTCCGCAGCCTACGGCGCGGGGACGGTTTTCTTCTCAGGCTGTACGCTCGGCTGCCTCTATTGTCAGAACGATGAGATTTCGCATCAGAATTTTGGAAAGCTGCTCTCCCCTGCCGCGCTGCGCGAGACATTCGAACGGCTGATCGACGACGGCGCACAGAACATCGAGCTCGTCACACCGACACATTTCCTGCCGTCCATCCTCCCGGCCCTGACGCCGAAGCTGCCCGTCCCGGTCGTCTACAACTGCGGCGGCTATGAGCGCGTGGAGACGCTGCGCGAGCTGGAGGGCCTCGTCGACATCTATCTGCCGGACATGAAATATTCCGATCCCACGCTGGCGAAGACGCTCTCTGCCGCGCCGGATTATCCGGAGGCCGCGGCGGCGGCCATCGAGGAAATGTACCGGCAGGTCGGCCCAGCGCAGATCGAGGACGACGTGATGCAGCGCGGCATGATCGTGCGGCATCTCGTGCTGCCCGGCTGCGTGGACAATTCGCTCGGCGTGCTTGACTGGTTCTCGGAGCATTTTCACAGAAAAGGCGTCTGGTTCAGCCTGATGAGCCAGTATGTGCCGATGGGCCGCGCAAAAAATATGCCGCCCTTCGACCGGCATATCACCGAGGATGAGTATGCCGCCGTCTGCTCGTATCTCGAACTATGTGAGATCGAAAACGGCTATACACAGGACTTTTCCTCCGCGATCCAGGACTATATCCCGAACTTCGATTTGTCCGGTCTATGAGACGGAATAAAAAATTCCGCAAGAAGGCAAAACAAATGTTTGATTTTTGGAAGCGCTTGTGTTATACTGGACGCAGTATAACTGGGAGGCACTGGTATGGCACGGACGAGCAACAAACGAGAGCAGATCCTGAATTTTCTGACCCAATTTATGAATGAACACGGCTACGCGCCCACGGTGCGCGAGATCTGCAACGCCGTTGGCCTGCAGTCCACGGCGACTGTCCACTATCACCTCAATGCCCTGCGCGACGCGGGCCTGATCGAGATGGACGAGATGAAAAAGCGGGCCATCTCGCTCCCCGATGCGCAGCGGGCCGACCGGATCCCGGTCGTCGGCGTGGTGACGGCGGGCGTGCCGATCCTCGCGACGGAGCACATCGAGGGCTATATCCCGTGGGACGGCGAGGCGGGCTGCTTCGTGCTGCGCGTGCGCGGCGATTCGATGATCGGCGCGGGCATCCTCGACGGGGACAAGGTCGTCGTCCGGCCGCAGCCGGATGCGGAGAACGGCGAGATCGTCGTGGCCCTGCTCGACGATTCGGCGACGGTGAAGCGCCTGAAAAAGACGGGGCGCGACGTCTGGCTCATGCCCGAAAACCCGAGCTACGAACCCATCCCCGGCAACGAGGCAAAAATTCTGGGCCGTGTGAAGGCCCTGATCCGGGAATATTAACGACAGGAGGAGCAGCTATGAACGTTGAAAAGGCGCTGAGCGCGCTGCGGGAAAACGGATTCGACGCGCGCTGGTTTGCCACGGCGGCGGAGGCCGCGGACGCGCTCTGCGCGGAGGTGAAGGGCAAGACCGTCGGCATCGGCGGGAGCGTCACGGTGGAGCAGCTTGGCGTCTACGACCGGCTTTCCCGGGAAAACACGGTCTACTGGCACTGGTGTCAGCCCGCGGCAGAGGCCATCCGGCAGGCCGAGCAGTCGCAGGTCTATCTCCTCTCGGCCAACGCCGTCAGCGAGACGGGCGCGCTGGTCAACATCGACGGCACGGGCAACCGCATCGCCGCGTCGCTCCATGGGCGCGAGCGCGTGATCTTCCTCGTCGGCGTGAACAAGCTGGCCCCGACGCTGGAGGACGCCATCGACCGTGCGCGGAATGTCGCCGCGCCGCTAAATGCCAGGCGCCTTGCACGGAAAACGCCGTGTGCGCTGGCCGAGCCGATGCACTGTCACGACTGCCATAGCCCCGAGCGGATCTGTAAGGGTTTCGTGGTCCAGACGCGGCCGATGGGCGGCGTCGGCAAGACCGAGGTCTTCCTGATCGGCGAAACGCTTGGATATTGAATCAAAAATACAAACGCGGCCCGCTTTGCGGGCCGCGTTTTCTGTGTGCGTGTAGGGGCGGACAGGGATTTTTCAGAAGCGCTTGTAGGGGCCGTTGCCCTCATCGGCCCCTACACGCCGCAGCGTGCATAAACCCAAAATCGAAGCGTCATTCTGAGCCAGTGACCGATGTCACTGGCGTGAGAATCCCGTGGATCTTCTAGGAGGGTCAAGGGGAGCGTCGCTCCATTTCAGACTCCATAAAAATCCACGGGATTGCGAACCAGCCAGCGGGCTGGTTCGCAATGACACGTCTATTTTAGATTTTGTTCGCCTCGACGGAGATCAATATTCGAAACAACTTCCACCGACAAACTCCCGGATGATCGAATCCTTTGGAACATAAGGCACGTCGAGCGGCGGAAGCGCAGAGACCACGGACATCAGCACGGACAGGCCCTTTTCCTGAATAAATGTGTCGTCGAGGTCTTCGGTAAACTGCGGCAGCTCGCGCAGGTCCTTGGCGAGGATGCAGAGTTCATAGTCGTGGAAAGAATCGATGTGGACGCTGGCGTTCGGCTTGTTCGGCTGGATGTATTTGCGCTCGCCCGCGTCGACGGACTGGGCCCGTTCGATCGTGTCACGCAGACTGTGGCCGCGGCCGAGATAGTCGCGGATCATGCGGCGGGCAACGCGGACCTGCTCCGGCTTGACGATCTGGTCGTCCGGGGTGATGATGCGGGTACGCGGCGCGACGTAGATGCCGGTGGCGCGGGAACGGATCTGGTCGAAGACGATGGGATTCAGCATGTGGATGCCCTCGGCGATGACGACGGCGTCGTCGCTGCCGGTCATCGGGTGGAAGCCGCCGGTATTCCCGGTCATGAAATCATACCACGGCACCTGCATGGTCTTCCCTGCCGCGAGGCCGTCGATGCAGTCGAGCAGCAGGTTCCAGTTGACGCAGTACGGCGATTCCCAGTCCTCAGCCTCGGGCGGACGCTGATCCAGCGGGAGGAAGAAATTGTCCATGCTGAGCAGACAGACACAGACACCGAGATTTTCAAGATACGCCTTGAGGCGCATGGCGGTGGTCGTCTTGCCGGAGCCGGACGGGCCGGTCAGGCAGACGAAGGGCTTTTTCGGCTGCGCCGAGAGCACGGCTGCCGCCGCCGCGCTGATCTTATCGTGAAATACCTCCTCACAGCGGAGGACGAACTGTGTTTGATTGCGCATGGCGAGGATAATATCCTCCATATCGATGACACGCATGATCTCACCTCATGATACAATATAATTATGCCTGCTCCGTCTGCGGCGCGGCCTGTTCCAGCTTGGCGCGGAGCTTTTTCCAGATGACGAAATAGCACACGGCGTGAGCGGCCGCCGTGACGATCCAGCTGATGGGATAGGATATGTAGAGCATCTCCAGCGTATGCGTCCAGCGGAAGAGCGTCCAGATCCAGACGATGCGCAGCAGACATGCGCCCGTCAGGCTGACAAGCATCGGCAGCCAAGCGCGCCCGAGGCCGCGCACCATGCCGCACATCGCGTCCATCAGGCCGCAGAGAATGTACGGCGCGATGACATAGTAGTTGCGGATAACGCCGTTTTGGATGATCGCGTCATAGGCCGGGTCGCTCCGCGCGATGTAGATGCTGAGCAGCTGCGGGCCGAAGACGGTGCTGAGCAGGCTGAGCGGCACGCCGATGATGCAGACCGCTGCGCAGCTGCCCCAGAAGATGCGGTCAATGCGGTCATAGCGCCGCGCGCCGAGATTCTGGCTGGTGAAGGTGATGGCGGCGTGATAGACCGAGTTCTGCGCGGTGTAGGTGAAGTTGCCGATGTTGCCGGAGGCGGTGTTCGCCGCGACGACGTCTGCGCCGAAGCTGTTCACCGCGCTCTGCACCATGACGTTCGAGATGTTGAAGAGCATCGACTGCAGGCCTGCCGGAAGACCGATCTGCAGCATCTGGACGGCTTCGTCGCGGTAGAGCCGGATCTGGCGGAGCGAGATCTTCGCCGCGCCGTCGAACCGCAGCAGGCAGCGCATGACAAGGAACACCGAGATGATCTGCGAGATGACCGTCGCGATGGCGACGCCGGCGACATCGATCTTGCAGACGATGACGAAGAACAGATTCAGCAGCGCGTTGACCACGCCGGAGACCGTCAGATAGATCAGCGGGCGGCGCGTGTCGCCGTAGGCGCGGAGGATGGCCGCGCCGAAGTTGTAGATCAGCGTGAAGGGCACGCCGAGGAAATAGAGCTTCAGATAGAGCGTCGACTTTTCCAGAATGTCCGCCGGCGTCTCCATCCATTCGAGCATCGGGCGGCTGAAGAGCAGGCCGATGGCCATCATCAGCAGGCCGAGCAGCGCGCTGAGCGCGACGGCGCAGTGGCTCGCGCGGGAGACACCGTCCGCGTCATGACAGCCGACGCGGCGCGCGACCAGAATGTTCACGCCGACAGAGATGCCGATGAAGGTGTTGACGATGAGATTGACGAGCGTCGACGTCGCGCCGACGGCGGCAAGGGCGATGCTGCCCGAGAATTTGCCGACGACGATGACGTCCGCCGCATTGAACAGCAGCTGGAGCATACCGGTCGCGGCCAGCGGGAGCGTGAATTGCAGGATGCGGGGCAGGATCGGCCCGTCGATCATGTTCAGTTCTTTGGCGTTGGAAGCTGCCATACGCTCTCTCCTTTACCTTAAGCTCTAGTATCATACGTCAGCGGCCGCTGAAATGCAATCCTCAAAATCTGAGAATTGCGGAATTCCGAGGGGCGCGCGGGCGAACATCATCCACTCCCCTGTTTCCGGATGGAAAAAGCCGATGCGGCACGACCAGAGGGCGATCCCGCCCGCCTCGCCGAGGCCGTATTTCCGGTCGCCGAGGAGGGCGTGGCCGCGCGAAGAAAATTGCACGCGGATCTGATGCGTCCGCCCGGTCTCGAGTGCAACGCGGACGAGGGTTTTGTCGTCTATACGGGCGAGCACACGATAGGAGAGCCGCGCCTCCTTCGCGCCGGGCGTCCCGGCCTCGGCCACGCGGGTCAGGCCGTCGCAGCGGTCGCGGAGCAGAAAGTCCTGCATCTGCCCTTTTTCGGGAAGCGTTCCGTGGACGACGGCGAGATATTCCTTCTGAAAGCGGTGCTCCCGAATCTGCTTCGAGAGGATGGACGCGGCCATGCGGCTGCGCGCAAAGACCATCACGCCGCCGACCGCGGCGTCCAGCCTGTGGACGGTGCGGACGCAGTCCGTGCCGAGGGCGGCGCGCAGCAGGGACGGCATGCCGCCGGGTTCGTCGGTCGAGAGCACGCCGGGCGGCTTGAGGCAGACGGCGATCCGGTTGTCCTGATAGAGAATGTCCATATCTGGCTCCAAACGTAAGGTGATAAATCGGAATCATATTGTAGGGGCGGACGACCCTGTCCGCCCAAAGGCTCCCTTGTGTAAAGGGAGCTGGCGCCGAAGGCGACTGAGGGATTGTCGGGCGGGCAATGCCCGCCCCCTACGAATTCTATTGCAGTTCTGGCGGTGAACGTAGGGGCGACCATTGGTCGCCCGCAACAACCCCTCCGTCAAAAATCAAAGATTTTTGACACCTCCCCTTACACAGGGGAGGCTTTACCCGCTGCGGCGGGGCGATAGATACGCCTATTTCCACCATTATACCACAAGATACGGGCAATTTTGCAAGGGATTTGGAGAAGTCTTAAAAATTCTTAAAAACCCTTGGAATCCCAAGAAAATATGCTACAATGTGGATGAAAAACCATCAGGAGCGTGCGACTATGGAACAGACCATCCACATCCTCGTCGTGGACGACGAGCCGGATATTCGAAGAATTTTACATATCATGCTGGAGCATCAGGGCTACCGCGTACACGAGGCCATCAATGGCCGCCGCGCCGTGGAGTATATCCGGGAAAACCCGGACACCGACCTCATTTTGATGGATATCATGATGCCGGAGCTTGGCGGCGTCGAGGCCAGCCGGGAGATCCGGTCGATCTCCTCCGCGCCGATCCTGTTCCTGACGGCCAAGAGCCAGGAGCGGGATATGCTGCAAGCCTATCAGTCCGGCGGCGACGATTATCTCGTCAAGCCGTTCTCCAGCGCGGAGCTGCTGATGCGCGTGGAGTCGCTGCTGCGGCGCTATCGCGTCTATAAAGGAAAGATCAACGGCAAGATCCTGCGGCAGGACATCGTCCTCGACGAGGAGAACCGCCGCGTCCTGCGCGACGGCGCGGCCGTCGAGCTGACGGAGACGGAGTTTTCCATTTTACAGTATCTCGCCGCGCAGAAGGGCAAGGTCGTCTCCGTGAACGACATCTACGAAAACGTCTGGCATGAAAAGTATATGCCGGCGTCGAACAATACGGTCATGGTCCACATCGTGAACCTCCGAAAGAAGCTGGAGCGCAATCCCGCTGAGCCGCGCCTGATCCGCACCGTGTGGGGAAAGGGGTATCAGATTGACTAAAAAATCTGCCTTTTCCTCGCTGCGGACGAAGCAGCTGCTCGTGCTGCTGGTCGCGATCGCATGCGCGGCAGCGGCCTATTTCGTGGCGAACTGGATCGGCGACACACTGATCGAGAAGGTCTATCTCGACCAGAAGGCCATGCAGAAGCGCGAGCGGGCCATCGTCAGCGAGCTGCAGACCTATGTGCAGGAAAACCGCATCTCCTCGCGTGATACCGACGCCGTGGCCCGCTGGTCTATGAGCAAGAGCGATACCTATGTGATGCTCTACCGGAACCAGCGGCTGGCCTTCGAGGCCGGCTGGTGGGGCGTGGACGATGTGGACGAGACGGATGCGCCGCCGCTCCTGTCCAATTCCGCGGGCGTCTATCCCATCTACTTCACCGACGGGCCGATGCAGGCCGTGGTCTATGACTTTTCCGAATCGCGGCTCTATACGCTGACGACGATCGTGAGCGTGCTCATCGGGTGCTTTGTGCTGATGTGCTTCATGCTCAGCTACAATGGCCGCATCACGCGCACGATCGTGACGATCGCGGCGGAGGTCGAGCAGATCGGCCGCGGCGATCTGACCGCGCGGCTTGAAAAGCCCCGCGGTAATGATGAGCTGGCGGGCCTGACCGAGAGCGTCGAGCGGATGCGCGCCTCGCTCCTGCACAAGACCGAGGAGGAGCAGAAGGCCCTCAAGCAGAACTCCGACCTCATCACCGCCCTCTCGCACGACATCCGCAATCCGCTCACGGCCCTGCTCGGTTATCTCGACATCATCTCCGCGCAGCGCGATCTGCCGCCCGACACGGCAAGCTATCTCGCTGCCTGCCAGGAGCGCGCGGGGCGCATCAAGCAGCTGACGGATGAGCTGTTCCGATACAGCCTCCTGTTTTCGAACGATGAGCTGCCGATGCGGCTGGAGACGTATGACGCTTACGTCCTGCTGGAGCAGCTGCTCGGCGAGGCGCAGGCGGAGCTGGAGAGCGCGGGTTTTGCCACGCGGATGGTCATGCCCGACACGTTCTGCCGGGTGCGCGTGGATGTGCCGTATTTCAAGCGGGTGCTCGACAATCTCTTTGCCAACGTCCGCAAATATGCCGACCCGGCGCAGCCTGTGTCCATCGCGGCCCTGCCCGAGAACCGGACGCTGCATATCTGCATCTGCAACACCATCCGTGCCGATTCCGGCCAGGTGGAGAGCAACAAGATCGGCCTGCGCACGGCGGAAAAGATCCTGACGCAGATGGGCGGCAGCTTCCGCCGCCACGAGGCGGACGGGAAATTTACCGCCGAGGCCATCCTTCCGATCGTCTCGGAGGACGCGGACGAGTAGGAGCGGCGTAATCTTAAATTATTCTTAAAAATCAGGCGAAGGACTTCTCATCCGGAAAAAACCTGATATGATGGGGACAACAAAGCAATCATTGTGCGCGGTTCTTCCGCAGAAAGGAAACTGACTATGAAACATCGTATTTTTGCCCTGTTTCTGGTGCTCGTGCTGCTGGTCGGCGTGCTGGCCGGCTGCGGCAAGAAAAATAATGGTGACAGTGACACCAGCAATGGGAACTCCAGCATTATCACGCCGACAAAGGACGACCAGTCGCAGGTGACATCGAAATATGCCTATAAGCCGACGTATCTGACCGTACCCGCCGAGGTGGACAGCGTGACGGGCGTGGCGGCCAAGGGCAGCACGGTCTGGTTCACAGCCAGCATCCCCGACGGGGAGCAGACCGAGACCTATACCTACACCGATGAAAATGGCGAGGAACAGACCGAGACCTATACATATACCAATTACCGGACGGCGCTCTATTCGCTCGATCTGGACAGCCAGGTCTGCGCTGAGGTGCAGGGCCTGACGCTCCCGTCCGTCGAAGAGGGCTGGGAGGGCAGCAGCTACGTCAACAACTTCCAGGTCATGGACGACGGCAGCATCTGGATTTTCTGCATGGTCAATCAGTATAAGACCGAGCTGCCCGACGATTTTGATCCGAATACACAGGACGAATGGCAGTATCAGGTCAATGAGAACAAGACCGTCATGGTCCACCTTGACGCGACCGGTGCCGAGCTGGCCCGCTTCGACCTGATCCCGCCGCAGGACGAAACGACGGACGGCACAGCCTCGCCCGACACGGTGGTCGGCTCCGCCAGCGGCGGCAGCTTGACGACGTATGTCGACATGCCGGCGAGCTATTATTCCAACATCTCCTCCGTCGTGGTCGGCGAGGATGGGACGATCTACGGCTACGACTGGCAGAACGTCTACCTGTTCGACAGCGAGGGCAAATATCTCGCGACGATCGAGGCCGGAGACAACGGCGGCGAGCTGAAACGCCTCGACGCGAACACCGTTGGCTCGATCACCTACATCTACGACGCCGAGAACGAGACCGGCTCGAACTATTTCGTGCCGATCAACGTCGAGACAAAGTCGTATGACACCGAGCACAAGACCGCGCTGCCCAACAGCGCGTGGGACATCTATCCCGGTGTCGAGGAATATGACTTCCTCTACAACTACAACAGCAAGATCTTCGGCTACATCTCGTCGAGCGACACCTCGGAAAAGCTGCTCGACTGGATGGACAGCGACATCAACCCGAACAACATGAGCAGCTTTGCCGTGATGAACGACGGCCGCATCATCGCCGTCCTGAACCACTGGGACGACGAGACCAGCGTCAACGAGCTCGTGCTGATGGAGCGCGTAGACGCCTCGAGCCTCCCGGAAAAGACCGTCCTGACGCTCGCCTGCTTCTATCTGGACTATAACATCCAGCAGAAGATCGTCGACTTCAACAAGACGAGCGATGCCTACCGCATCGTGGTCAAGGACTATTCCGAGTTCAACACGAACGACGATTACAGCGCGGGCCTCACCAAGCTGAACACCGAGATCATGTCCGGCGTCATCCCCGACATGTTCCTGACCGAGAATCTGCCCATCGAGCGCTACGCGGCCAAGGGCATCCTGACCGACCTCTACGAGCTGATCGACAGCGACTCCGAGCTGACGCGCGAGAGCTTCGTCCCCCAGATCATCAAGGCCTGCGAGACGGACGGCAAGCTCTACGAGCTGCCCGCGAGCTTCATGGTCCAGACCGCATTCGGCCTTTCGAAGGTCGTGGACGGCTATGACGTCTGGAACGTCGCGGCCGTGCAGGACGCGATGACCAAGCTGCAGGAGGACGCCTACGTCTTTGACTATTACACCACGCAGGCCACTGTCATGGGCAACTGTGTCTCCAACAACCTCTCTGCGTTCGTCAACTGGCAGACCGGCGAGTGCTCGTTCGACAGCGAGAGCTTCATCACGCTGCTGAACTTTGTGAAGTCCTTCCCGGCGGAATTTGACTGGGAGGCTTACGACAGTGAGCACAGCGGCGAGTATGTCGATGATGCGACGATGATGAAGAACGGACAGAAGCTGCTTTCGTCGGCATATCTTTACGGCTTTGAGGATTACCTGTACAGCATGAGCCAGTTCGGCGACACGGAAATCTCCTTCGTCGGCTATCCGTCCGAGGATGGCACGAGCAATCACCTGTTCTCCACCAGCCAGACCTTTGCCATCTCCACCACGTGCAAGGCCAGGGACGTCGCGTGGAACTTCCTGAGCCAGCTGGTGCGCGAGGACTATCAGTCCGGCGACAACGTCTGGAACTTCCCGGTCAACCAGAAAGCCTTTGATGCAAAGATGAAGGAAGCCATGACCGAGGAATATCAGACTGACGAGAATGGCAGCCAGATCCTCGACGAGAACGGCGACCCCATCAAGATCCCGAAGACTTCGTATTATACCACCGTTGCGAGCAGCAGCTCGATGGATGCGGCTGCGGCCAACGACACCGGCCGCGTGGACATCTACGCGCTCAGCCAGGAGCAGGCGGATCAGATCCTGGACGTCATCTCCAAGACAACGCGCCTTTCCGTCTACGACGAGTCCATCATGGACATCGTCAACGACGAGGCCGCACCCTTCTTCGCCGGTCAGGCGACCGCCGAGGAGACGGCAGCCGCCATCCAGAGCCGCGTGAAGCTCTACGTCGCCGAGCAGAGCTAAGCATTTCCCGGGGCGGGCAATGCCCGCCCCTACGGAAACCCAAAATAGAATTTGTAGGGGCCGATGCCCTCATCGGCCCTCGCCCCGCCGCAGCGGAAAAGCCTCCCTTGTGCAAAGGGAGGTGTCAAAAATCGAAGATTTTTGACGGAGGGATTGTTGTTTCACGATTTTCCAACGCACCTCAATAGACGCTATAGGGGCGGGCATTGCCCGCCCCCAACAACTAAGACAT
>JABLTR010002260.1_pt1 | contig 31418 bp, 28 predicted proteins | sample 7160071 | NCBI WGS metagenome assembly JABLTR01 (sample SAMN14651230, study PRJNA627086) | human gut metagenome | isolation source: feces | host: Homo sapiens | reverse complement strand
TTCTAGCGAATGCCTTGCAACTTTCTCCAATTTGGAGATGCAACATTCTCCAATTCCCGTTTGCAACTTTCGGTAATTCTATTTTACAATAAACACCTTACGTTCATCAAGCGATGACCTTGCTACTGAAATTCCTACTATTTTCTCTGTGCCACCTTTAATTGATCTGCCAGCAATCAATCCTGCCTGAGTCATTCCTGTCCCTGTTGCACAAAAGATATAATCAAATTCTATTCCCATGCCACTCTTTTGTAAATATATCTCATTGTATACCTTTTCATATGCTCTTACAGGAACTGCTTCATTTCCCTGTCCGTATTTATCGCCATATATATAATATGGATCAAGACCATCCTTTTGGCATTCATCCAATACTTTCTGAACAGTTTCTGCCACGTTCTCTTTTGTACAAGTATGGAATATAGCCTCACAAGCATTTACCAGTTTGCTATTATTAGTATAAGTGCGCTGACCATTTGGGTCTGCCGGAGATATAATATGGCATATTCCACCTCTGTTGTAATTCATATTCGCCAGTACTCTGCATAAATTAGACCGAGCATTCCCATAGCCAATCATACAGTTCTTACCCTTTGTATCCATGTCTCGAAAATATTCTTGCGCAATTCTTACTTTATTCCCTCCAAATGAAAAAGGTAATAAATCATCACGTTTTATATATAAATGAACACCCGTCAAATCTGTATTCATTTTCATAATTGGTGTAGTAAATTTCTCCATTTAAAATAATCTCCTATTATAATAAGAAGTAACTTTTGTTCAACTATTTTATTACCCTTTAAGTCGTTTAACCCGACTATAAAGTTTCCAGAATTTACTTTCTTTTATTTTATCTAACTCTGATAATAATTCACTTTTTTGTTGATTGACATTATTATAATATTGTTCTATCTCTTGTAATTCTATCAATTCAGTATATACTTCTACCTTTAATTCTCCTGGTTCTAAATTGGATAAAAAGTACTGGGGATCGGAAGTATAAAAAGTATCCCACTCTTCTTTTTTTATGCAATTTGATCCTAAAATATCGACTTTTTTACCATTATTATTGAGAGATACTATGTTAAATCTTCGGTATCGCCCTTCGTCTAAATCCAAGCGAGTTTCAACCACATTATTACATTGGAAATCGTCTAATTGTATTGTAAATATACATCTACCTAAGTGTTGAATAAATACTTTCTTCTTTATACATTCCTTTATGTTATATCCTTTTCCTGTATTAAAGAATAAAGTAACATCTAAACATCGGTCTGGATTAATTATATTAAACAAATCATACTTTTGTTTATCTATATTAAAACTCTTGCTAGAATAATTATATTTTTCTTGTATTAACCTTACTTTCTCTCTATCTTGAAAAATTTCGTACAAGATTTCTAGTCCTATCAGCCAGTGCGCATGCCCTGGTCCTGTCAAAAACATTTGTGCAAGAGCAAATTCCTCCACCATTTCTCCATTAATAATATACTTTTTACATTCAGGAAAGACATTTAATACTTCATGACTTTCCAACAAGCCTTTATATTCCCTAAGAACAAAGATTTCTTCAGTATGAATTCTCTTTATGTTTTCCATCCTTTCTCCACTAGTATTGGATTCATCTCTATGTTTCCTAAAGCCTACTAATCTTTCTTGTATAATATAAATTTCTGCATACTTACAAAGCCTCACCCATTGAAAAAAATCAGGATACCCGTGTAACCCACTTGATATTATACCATACTTAATATATACTTCCTTTCTTATAAGAACACTAGGATGACATAAACAGTTACGATGATAAAAGAAGTAATGCAACCACTCAAATCTATTTCTATTGGGTTGTTCAAATATATTAAATTCCTGGTCAAATTCTTGTGGATATTCTATTCCCTCATCATCAATAAATTTTACCTTGGTAAAACATGCTGCTATCTCTTTATTATTATCTAACACTCTAATTTGCTTTTCTAACTTCGTATTTTCCCAAATATCATCACTGTGCACTATAGCAATATATTCTCCAGGCAAATTTTCGACTTGATCTTTCAGTCCAGATCCCCCTTGGTTAAATTCATGTCTTATAACTGTAATTCTTTTATCTAATTTTGCATATTTAGTAATTATATTCCAACTATTATCACTCGAACAATCATCAACAATAAATAACTGAAAATCTTTATATGTCTGATTTAAAACACTTTCTATGCAAGGGCCTAAAAATCTTTCATGGTTATATGAAGTTAGCCAAATCGTTACTTTTTCCAAACTATTATCCTCCAATTTAACATTAATTCTAAATACACACTTAAATCAAGAACTAAGACCAATTATACATCTAATCGGGATTCTCATCAATCATCTTTTATACCATGCCTATTTTTTATTCCTATTAATAAACAAAGGGAGAATCCTCGAAAGTTTTAATGTCTCATTGAAGATTCTCCCCTTATTAAACTAATAACTTAATAATTTTGCCATATAGCCATTTATGATACTGTAACCATAGCCTTTTGCCATAGCCCAGCCACAATTAGGATTAGGGTTTTCCTGAATTCCCAGCCATTCTATATATGGCGCGCTACCTTTTTTAACATACTGGTATCTTGGATCCACACACTCGCTATTAAGTCCTGCACTAGATGCATATGCCTTTAAATGTTGCACATGGGCTCTAATTCCAATTTGCACATTTTTAAAACTATTGCCAGGTACACCGTTTCCTGTTGCGCCTAAGCCTGCAAAGTTAAATTGTCCTATCTTGACATCCCCAGTATAGCGCAAAAAGTTTGTTTCTTTCATCGCCTGAGAAAAAGCAACTTCAGTCTTTATACCTTCACGCTTACACTCTAAATCGTACAGTTCACAAAAACGTGTTATATTAGGTGCATCCGTGTTTGCATAAAATGCTGGATATTGGGCGTTCGAATTATAATATTTAACCATTTGCTGAACTGTTGTTTCTGTTTCTCCCATTATCATATGGTAAAATGCCGTCTTGCCATTTCTTCCTTCATTCAGTCCAAAATTCATATAATGCCAAACATACAAACTATTGTTTTCACCATATAAATTGCGCAAATCGGCATAGTTGTTTTTATAAATATTTACGCTGAAATCTTCACACCCCTGTCGTCCTTCGGAAATACCGAAATTAACAAAATGCCAGATGGCTCCTAAATCATCATTTTGATAAAGTTTTTTAATATCAGGATATTTATTTATATAGTATTTAAAGTTATAAACGGACGAATAATCCACTCCTTCATACAGAGTTATAGCCCCATTAATTTCAGTAGTACCAGTTGCACTTCTACCCTCATCTTTTCCAAAATTCATATAATGAATATAATAAGACGTCCAATTATTTCCAAAACTCTTTCTCAAATCTGGATATTTATTCCAATAAGAAATCACGTCAAATTCTTTATTTCCTGTCCTCTTTTCTGCCATGCCAAAATTAACAAAATGCGCGATTGCTCCAACATCATCATCAGAATATGCTTTTTTTATATCTGAATACTTCTCTGCATAGTATTCAAAATCATATACTGCTGAATAATCTACTCCATTATATTCTGTAACAGGATTTGTGATCTTTGATACCCCAGTTGCTTTTCTTCCTTCCTTTTTACCAAAATTCATATAATGAGTGTAGTACAAATACCAGTTTTTGCCGAAAGATATCCTTAAATCTTGATATTTATTCCTATAAGATTTAACATCAAAGGTTGATATCGATGCTCTGCCCTCAATGATTCCACAATTAACAAAATGTGCAATAAGTGCATCATAATCCGTCCCATATATCTTTCTTAAATCTGGATTTTTCTCTAAATAATAATCCGGATCATAAATATCTGAATAATCCACTCCATTATATACTGTCGTTTTATCGACTACCACATCTGTATTTCCAGTAGCTATTCTTCCTTCCTTCTTGCCCATGGTAATATAATGTATGTAATATGTCTTCAAATCATTTCCATATGCTTTTCTTATATCCGGATATCTATTTTTATAACTAAAAACATTAAATTCTTCACTAGCCTGCCTACCTTCTGCCATTCCAAAGTTAACAAAATGTCTTAACGCCCCAACATCATTATCTGAGTATGTATCCCGCAAATCGGCCTGTCTATTCATGTAGAAATCATAATTATACACATCAGAATAATCTCTACCCTCATATACCGTAACTGGTGTTTGTTTAATATCTCCTGTAGCTTTTCTCCCTTCATTTTTTCCAAAATAGATATAATGAAAATAGTATTGCCTATAGTCATCCTCATACATTTTTCTTAAATCTTGATATCTATTTTTGTATGATACTACATTGAATTCAGCATTTCCTTGTCTTTTTTCCTTCATGCCAAAATTTATAAAATGTGCCAGGGCACCTTCTTCGTCATTACTATAAGCTGCTTTAACATCTGCATACCTATTTATATAATATTCAAAATCAAATACTGGAGAGTAATCAACTTTAGTTATCTTTAAATAATTTGCTATACCAGTGGCATCCGCTTTGCCCAAAGCTTGTAAAAAAGACTCACTTTTTAATTTAGCGGCATCTGAAGCGTTAGTTATAAAAGCATGTTCAACAATTATTCCAGGAAAACCATTAAGCTTACTATTTTTTATTACACTATAATAATCTGCAATAGAGCCGTCTTGATAACGTGTATTTGACTCTGAATTACGGTAGTGAACACCTCTATTACCTAGTCCTAAAGCCACCAATTGAGATTGTATTTCTTCTGCCAAAGCTTTTCCTTCATTATAGACCGAGGCATTATAACTTGAGTTAGGGTACCATACTTCTGCTCCATTAGGACTTGCAGATGTTGTAGAATTATTATGTATACTTACAAAAAAATCTGCTCCATAACTCTTTGCGATAGCAACACGTTCTTCTAGCCCAACATATGTATCATTATATCGTGTCATATATACAGTTACGCCTCGATATTCTTCTAATTCATTTTTGCAATATTGAGCTATTTTAAGATTAAGTTCTTTCTCTACTAACCCATTTGCCACGGCACCAGATTCGCTTCCACCATGTCCAGGATCAAGCACTACTACAGTATTTCCACTTTTTGCTGTCCGCATACGAGATTTTACATTTGAATCTCCCGTTTCTTTCAATGTGGTCTCTACTTCCTCTGATACTTTTTCTTCATCATCCGTATCAATAGAAGCAACTGATATTTCAATAGAATTTTGATTTAGATTTCCATCATCTACTGTCTGCGGAATTTCAACATCAACTCCAAACCTAGCTACTATTCCAATAGATTCTAGATCCACGCTAATCATTTCACCATCTTGCAAAAATGTAAGTAATTCTGGCGTATACACTCCACTTTCAGCATCTGTAAACGTCTTTGAAAACCGAAAAATATTATCTTCCTTGCTTTCCATCGACAATTCGATTTCATTACCATCATCTTTAATCAATGACAATTTTAAATCAGAAACATTCTCAGATCCCTCACCCAATGAAACCAAAATATATTGCTCCTGAGGCGATTGTAAGTAAGTCTCTCCAACACATAAATAGTTTATAAGACAACTTGCATTTGACACAGAACCATTATCTTCATTACTATTTATAGCATCGTCCGCATTTCTTATACTTGTATCATTCTCCGCCTGCTTTTCATTCTCTCCCTCTTCGCTATCAATAATCTCCTCACCATTAATTGTTTCCTCATTCTCTATATTCTCCTGAGTGCCTTCAATCTGCTCTTCTGTATTCTCCGCCCCTTCTTTTGCAGTCGGATCCTGTGCATAAACATCAAAACCTATACTTGTGGTAACAAGTATATTTATAATTAACAATAAAGTAACCAATTTTTTTAATTTTTTCATCATACGCTGCTCCCTTTGACAAATTCATTAAGTAGTCTAAAGTTTTCCATTTTTAATGTTTCAAATCTAATGTCTCTTTAATATAATTATAATACTTTGTCATACCTTCATGAAAAGTCAATATTTTGTCTGTATAAATTTGTTTGATTTTTGAATTATCCAGTATAGTTTTTTCAACATCAACACTTCGTTTTTCTTTATACTCAAGATCAAGAGATATTCCTAAATTCTGCAATTCTTTAATAACGTCATTTTGACTAACTCCCTGGCATGTGCTTATATTAAAGACTTCTTCATCCCCTTCATAATATACAAGTGACTTAATCATTTTGCAGACATCTCCTATATATACATAATCTCTAATAATCTCTCCATTTCCCCATATCTCAAGAGGCTCCTTATTTAAAGCCTTTTTTATAGCAGCATCAATAAAACCAACACCTTTGTGATAATCTTGGCCCGGTCCATACGGATTTGCAATCCTGACAATTCTCATTTTTGTATGTAATTGAGTATTAAAGGTTCTAATTACGTTCTCAATACATAACTTTATACTTCCGTAATGGTTAATGGGTACTGGCAGCGCAGTTTCCTTTATAGGCTGGATTTCCTGAATTCCATAAACAGTCCCACCGGATGACAAAAAAATCATATTACTATTTTGCTCAATCAGCATATTACATAACTTAACTGTTTGTATAAAATCTCTACCATAACCTTGCATAAATCTTTGATTTGAATTCCCAGGATTAACTGTACTGATAGCATGAATTATTAAATCCTTTTCTTTTATCATATCTCTCAAAACAAGATCGTCAAAAAAGTCTCCTGCTAAATACTCGACCCCTTCTACTGGTTCCTTAGGCAAATTAAGATCAAAACTATATATTTCCAAATCATTTTGTTTGACTAATTCCCTCGCCAGATTATTACCAATAAAACCATTTCCACCTATTATCAAAACGCTTTTTCTACCCATATTTTACCCCTTTTATTTTAAATATTGCTCTTTATCTTGTACTATCCACTTTATTAAAGCATCTCTAACCTTTTCTGCCTCTTGTGTCCAAGATGTTTTAGACGCAAACTCAACTCCCTTTTTTCGAATTTCTTTCAATTTATCAAGGTGATTCAAATAATACTCTAAAGTATCAGCAATTTCTACGGGATCATAGTCAACTAATATCGCATTACAAGAGTTTACCAGCCATGCGCTATTTGGCCCTTTTGAACAAACAGCAACCGAGTTAGATGCCATAACTTCTAAAGGAAGTAAGGATAAATTAGTATTAGATATAATCAAACATAGGTCACACTGTGAATATATATTAGACAATTTATCAATATTTACTATTCCTAAATTTTGATGTTTAAAAGGAATAACATATTTACTAATATCCTCCCCGGCAAAAACAATCTCTACATCTTTTATTCTCTTAGTTATTTCCTCTAATGCTAACAACCCCAATTCAAAATCTCTTCTCGCTGTATATGGCCGTGCATAAAAGAAAATTCTTTTTTTAGAAGTCTTTTTCTCTTGAGGCTTATATAAATCTTTATCATATGAAAACCCAAAACTTTCCGTATCCATACCGTACTCATCGTGTAATTTTTCCTTCAGCCAATCTCCTGCTGTTATCCCCTTTAAGCCGAACTTATACGTATTCTCAGCAAATTGGTAGTATGATCCCATCGGATAAAAATATGGCTCAAAGTCTTGAACAAAATAGCATTTTGTAATAGTGTTTTTGTAATTTCTAAGGAAATAGGCTGTTTGCCAAGAAGTTGCAATTGTCGCATGCGCAAAACTAATCTCGGAAACATCATAAAAAAGTTCTACTTTTGAATCTAATATACTAAAATGTTCTTTAGTAAATTTCCTAACAGATTCATTATCTCTATAATTCGGTGATAAATATAAGTAAACTCGACTATGAAACCCCATCTTCTCTAAATTACTTATAAATCTAAAAATGTTAATATGTCCCCCAGATCCAATTCCCATCTCAGGTATTATCCAATTTAAAAGAAAAATTTTATCGTCCTTGTGTAGTTCGAAATCTTTTCTTTCAAAAGGTATTTCCTTCCTGTCCATAATAAATTCTAAATGCTTAAGTACCTCGACTTGGGGAGTAGTTACTTTCATTTTTTCAAGTACTCCTCGGAGCCCTCTTCTTCTTATAAAACGAACAGCCTTTTTAATAAATTTAAATAAATTTTTCATATAATTCAGTTATCCTTTCTTCATTAGGTAATTGCATTAAAAAAGACTTCAATCTTTCTTTTTCCATACTCTCTAATGAATCTACAGCATCCTTTTTAATAAACGGATCTCCTAATAACAAAAATTCATATGGTAACTCATTTTGGGGTGAATCAGCATGAACCCATTGATCAATATATTCACTCTCATGAATAAAAGTTTTAAAAGAATAACCTTCTTTCATTAGATTTGCATACAGATATTGACATAATCCTTCTGGCTTTTTTTCTAATTTCCAATCCCTCTCCCAAATACTTGATTCCAATATCTTTTTATTTAAAACCAAAAAATAAATAGGTTTTGCCAACATACTCCACATATCGACTTCTTGGCTATCCATAATTTCAAAAATATTTTCTAAATCATCAATTGGTCCTAAACACGACTCATCAACAAAAACTATTTGCGAGTATTCTTTTAATATATCTATCGACAAATTCTCATAACTATGCCGATAGACTTTTCCGTATTCCTCTAACTGCTTTTCCATACCACTTCCTGAATAAACAAAAAGCCTGTTATACGAACTTCTGCTTTTCTTATCATGCTTCGTAATTTTGTTTACACATATTCTATAAGAATATCCTTGAGCCTTCATTAAATAAATCCACAAACGTTCTATAGAATGCGCCAAAGTAAGGTTTAATTGCCCCTCTTCATTCGGGAAATCCTTCATTGTATAGCCTACTTTAAAAAGTGGCTCTATGGCTTCGCAACGAGCCCAAAACATATTTCCAGTTGGAAATATTGGTTCATTAGGCAAATCAATATCCAAGCCTATTTTATTAATTATCTCTTTTACAGAGTCTTTTGCCCCATCCCATTTTACATACTCTTTTATAACAGGATAAACATCCGGCATAACAAATCCCAAATCTGGATTTGCCTCAAACAGATTAAAAACACCTTTTACGTATTCGGGACTCCCCATTAAATGCCTCAACAAATATTTTCTCCAATCCTCGCCAAAATCTGTATGTAAAGATCGCTTGGTATGGATATGGCCTATATACTTATATTTTTTAATTACAGGCTTTATCTGACACAAAAAGGGAGCGACATCACGTCCTCTATTCTCAATATTTTCAACGATTATATTTTTTGCATTACAGAATGGAACAAATTGTTTTTCTATTATTTCTTTTTTCTCTATTGTATCAGTAGAGATATAACAATCGAATGGATATATAATATTATTTACCGCCTCTAACATCTCATCCATTAATTCCACAAAATATATATGAACCTGGATGGCAATTTGAGGCTTTTCAAGTAACTCATTCTCACTAGTACCAGAAGTAATTACTGTTGGAAAGGCTCGCAACATATAGTCATCATCTTGACAAGTTTTATTATTTCTTTTTTTTAATAACCTTTTAAAAAATCTATTCATAAATTATGCCTTTCTTTGTTTATATTGCTGCGAAAATCTTTTATCAAGTTTTTCTTGCTTTCTCTTAGAATATCTAGTGTACCTTCCTCCCTTATAGCCCCCAAAATATCTCCCATAATTTCTACATATACTATAATATATCCAATATATTTTTTCCCGTTTAGTAATAGGAAGCAAATGTACATATTTACAATCTCGATAAATGTGTTTTAGCCATAGAAATGGTAATTCAATCCAACGGTTTGCCACCACATACCCATGAATACTATAAAGCCCTTTATACTCATCATAGTATCTTTGGTAATAAGTTGCTAGACTAAAATTGTGTGAATGATAAACTGCTGCATAAGGACAATAAACTTTCTTGTATCCCAATTCCATCATCTTCCGCATCCAAATCTGATCTTCTGCAAAATCAACATCTGGGTAATTATACAATTCCCATATGCTTCTTCTAATACAAGAATTATTATCTGAGAAATATGCTAAATGCTGCATATACGACGGTTCTTTATTATATCGGTCCCAGTCTTCGATGCAAGAAATAGTGTTATCTGTCCCCCAATTTCTAAAATGAGCCAATAAGTCCCTTCTGTCAAAGATATTACAATCCTCATAAGGATAATGAATACCAAATCCTCCAGCTATTTTTTCATCTAACTTCATAGCATTAACTAACTCTTGTAGCCAATTCTCATTTGCTGGTGCTGCATCTTGTGTAATGAATACTATAAACTCTCCATTACCTTTCGATGCCCCAAAATTTCTGGTTTTCCCATGTCCGAATTCTTCTGGTAAAATTTCATAAACTTTACATGGATATTTATTTAAAACATTTAACGTTCCATCTTTTGATCCAGAATCCACACATATCACCTCATAAGAGTATTGAGTCTTTTGTTTAAAAACCATATCCAATACTCTTTCTAAGATTTTCCCAGCGTTCTTCGTTGGAATCACAATTGTAACATCCATTTTTCTACTCCCTAAACAACTTAAATAACAATTTCATGAAAAAGAAAATATATAAGCAAAAACTGCATCCAATAACAAATGTCTCCAAATCAAACCTAAATACATAATATTTCATAACAAGATTATTATTCGCCTGATATAAACTAACTGCATTAGTTGAATCAATATTTTCTACACTGGTTCGAATAATAAATTTTTTCCCTTTAGTTTCCTCAATTCGTTTAATCTTCAATTTATTAAACTTATTATTCTTTATCTGATTCCCTTGGATTTCTCCTGCTCCAACCTTTTCCCCCTGTCCATTACGGATTTCATATTTCAAAACGACATTTTCAAGACTTTCTCCTGCAGTAGCAATTTTCACATTTATACCATCTAGTTTATCCTCTCCGCATATAAATGTCTGCTCATATATTTTATTTTCTTCCATTCCTATTGCTACATAATCGCTTGGATCAATATCTACATTATACATACAATGCATTTTATTTATATGCGCATATGCAAAACACGACGCTAACAAAACACTAATAATTATTATCCATTGCAAATACCTTTTCATTTCTAATCTCCCTTATGAATTTTTATATTCATTACAAACGTCTTTGACATTTCCTATTCTTTTAACGCATCCGCTATCTAACCATACAATTCTATTGCACAGTTTTTCTACTTGGGAAATACTATGTGAAACAAATAATATAGTAGTGCCTTTATCAATCATATTTTGAATTCTACGCTCACATTTTTCCTGAAATCTAAAATCACCAACTGATAAAACTTCATCTACAATTAAAATATCCGGCGTTCCTATCGTTGCTATTGCAAAAGCCAGTCTAGAAACCATGCCTGATGAAAAATTCTTTACAGGTACATTCATGAATTCACCCAATTCAGAAAATTCCACAATCTCTTCATAATGTTTTTCCATTTCTTTTCTAGGATATCCTAATATCGCGCCATTTAAATAAACATTTTCTCTAGCAGTCAGATCCATATCAAATCCTGCCCCTAACTCTATTAAAGGGGCCACCGATCCATAAACCTGTACTGAGCCCTTTGTAGGTTTTAAAACGCCAGCAATTACTTTCAGCATCGTGCTTTTACCTGAACCATTTAATCCAATTAGTCCCAATGCATCTCCTTTATCAACAGTAAAAGAGACATTCGTTAATGCCCAAAACTCATCATAAGTCACTTGATGCTTTAATGTCTTAATTACAAATTCTTTAAAACTATCTAACTTTTCTGATGCTAAATTAAACTTCATTGAAACATCGTCGACAACAATCATATGCTCTTTTTCCATAATCTGCTCCTAAACATTTAATATAAAATCATCCTGGTTTTTATAAAATACCCACATTCCAATGGCAACCATGATCACAGCCTCAATGATAGATATCATCAAGTTTTTAACCCCCGGTAATGAATTATACATGATAGTATCTCTGAACATCATTACCATGTTAGTAATTGGATTTAATAAAACAATCTTAGACAACCATTCTGGTAAAATATTCATTGGATAAATTACTGGAGTTAAATACATCAGTGCTGTGACAAAAACAGAATACAAGTGCATAATATCACGAAATTTAACTGTTAATGCTGCTAAGAGCAACCCCATTCCTACCGAAAATACCACTAAAACAGTAAGTGGGATCCACGACAATAAAACTGTCCAATTCAATTCTGATCTTGTTACTACCATGACAACGATCAGTGCACAGAAAGAAGCGCCTAAATTAATCACACTGGAAACTATTCTAGATAGAACAAACAAATATTTAGGCATATATACCTTCTTAATTAAAGAAGCATTTCCTATAATGGCTCCCATTGAAGAGGTTGTAGACTCAGAAAAAAAGTTAAAAACAACTTGACCACATAATAAGTACAGCGGAAAATTATCAACTGCAAATTTAAATAAATTCATATAGACTACTGAAAGAACAGCCATCATACAAAGAGGGTTCAATAATGTCCAAAAAACTCCCAAAATGGATCTGCGATATTTAATTTTTATATCCCTAGCAACAAGTTCACTTAATAATGGTCTGAACTTCAAAAAATTTTGTACATATTGTGTCACATTGTACCTCCTAAAATTATTAACTATTTTATTTTTAATCTTAAATATGAAATAACACAAACTAGCAGTATCTAACGATACTGCTGGTTAATCAAATTAATTAATAACTATTACTGTTTTACAATTAAATAACATTTTAAAACCACTCTTCATTTAAAAGATACTTATTAAATTCAAATCCTGACTTTTTATTAAATTTAATTCTCAGAATAATCTTTTTAATTATAGCACCCTTAACAAAGATTATCAACTTACATTTTTTACTTACTATATGCAATGATAAAAAATTACAAGTTTAATTTAAATAATCTTTATCTCATTACAATTCTTCTAATTATATGCTGAACAACATAAAACTGAAGCATCATGCTTGACCATATCATAAAATCATTCAAGGATTTCTTTAATACAACTGTATTATTTCTCATTATACCTATTGCAAATATTGGAAGAAATGGCAGGAAGTACCTGCCCTGTACCCCTTCAACAACCTTCCCTCCTAATTGTGTATAGTCAAGCATAAGCACTGTCAGGATTGCGAAAAACATTAATATACAGATAGCAATATAAAAAACTCTTTGACTGGAATCTATGAGCAATACATCTTTTTCAGTTTTTATTGCTGATAATAAAATTAACAGGAAAAAGCCAATAGCAATTACTATTGGTATTTGTATATCTAACCACCCCAAGTTTGCCCCCAACATACTGGAAAAATAAAAATCAATCTTTTCCTCTAATGTAGAATAAAAAATCCATAATGTTTTCAATGGGTTTTTAACAATATAACTCAGTGTATAATGACTTATTTCTCCTTTGCCTCCAACACCGATAGTATTTCCACCGTTTAAAATCCCTATTATTCTACTCAATTGAGTAGCGCCTATACTAATTATTCCTGCCAACGCAACAATTAAACAACTTGTCTTTTTTCTTATACACTTAGCACCGTTAATAAGAAGGCACATCATAGGTATAAAAATGTAAACCACTTTTATAACAGATAAAACAATAGATAAGAACGACAAAATCAACCAATCTGCTGTTTGAACTTTTTCCTTACTATAAATCAAATGAAAATTATATCCTATTGTTAAAAATGACAACGCAATCAAAAAACTGTCATATGAGTAAGACGTCCCTAACTCTAATGTCATTGGCAATAACGAAGTCAAATAAATTACCATTTTCCCAAAAGGCATCAATTTTATCGCATATCTTATTACAAAAGCATACGTAAGTAAAGAAAATACTCTTCCAAATATCATCACACTAAATGCATTTAAAGAAAGAATCCTAGCCAGAGTTATCCCTAATATTTGTGGTAAATAAAAAATCAGTCCCCTATTAATAACAGAAGCAGCCTTAAGGCTCTCTTCTGTATGCGTGTTCGGTGCATCCCAATCTTCGTAAAGATCTATATAAGAACTTTTATCAGGATGCGTGTGTAATGAATACCCTTCCTCATATAAAATCGCATTGCCATTACTATCTATATTTTCAAGTCCCAGCAACTTACTTGATTCAGAATACGCGGACGCAAAATGCGTTCTACCATCTGGCACAGTACCTGTTGGGAAAATGAGAATATATGTCAAACCAATTCCAAGAATCATTATTAAAAAGATATTTTCAATCCTAAACCTTTTTATTATTCCCCATATTCCTAAACCTAACGTAGAAAACAATAGCATTAGACAACATACATAAATTTTCTTAATAATGTTATTTCCTTGTGCAACGATATAAAGATTAAGTCCTCCTTTAATATAAGTCTCATTTTTTTTCAGTCCTAAAGAATTATTTTTTTCAGAATATACAACACTTATATTACCAGACGCTGCTTCGTTTACATTAATTTTTAAAAGATATGATTCATTCATACTTTTTAATGGTTTTTTTAATTCAAAAGTACTAATTGCATCTGCTGGTAAATCTCTTATTTGATTTTCCCAACTTTGAATTAATTCATTATTCTCTTTCTTATAGATAGAGATTTTTATATTACCACTATATTTTTTACTGTCCTTTTTTCTAAAGCATAATTTTATCCTAGATATATCACCATCTACGATGCATATTTCTTGGCTTATTGTTTCTCCATGCACTAAAATAATTTCATTATCATTTTCTGTCCACCCAATAAGATTTTTTCCTTCAACACTAGATGGAACAATAGACTCTTTATATGTATATAAAGAGGTGGCAATTAACATTAGAAGTGATCCTACTATTAAAATAAATCCTAATATCTTTTTACTATGCTTTCCCCAATTTAACACCGCATCTTTTTCCTCTCTAAACATTCCGACTTACTTTATTGTTTTTTGATCATTTGTTTCGTACTTTTTCTCTTCACTATTTTTACTCTCTTTTTCAAACAAGGCCAATTCTTGTGCCAAATTTTTAACCTTAATTGACATTCTGGAAACAGCAATTGTCAATATAAATATTATGCCAAGCGAAAAACAAAAGCCTAAAAAGAACAACATATTAACTGGTACTACTATTCCTACGATTTCTGCCATCCAGGTAATCAATTGTGGAAATAAATCAAGAACCAAAATACTGATACCAACTAGTAGCCACGCAAGTGCATATCTCAATTCCAATGATTTTTTCCGAATCATATTTGTTATAATAACTAGAGCAAGTACAATAAAAAGAGCAACAAAAATTTGTATCTTAATATTCATATTTCCACCTACCTTCTAACACATTCGATTAAGATTGCCAAAGATACCTTTACCATATAGTATATCGATTTTTTCACAGAAATAGATGAAACTCCTCCACTTCGCTCCCGCATTATCACAGGAATCTCCTCTACTTTCAACCCATTCCTTAAAATTGCTACGACACTCTCTGGTTCTGGATAATCTTTTGGATAATCTTCCGCAAAAGTTTTCATTACATTTAAATTTACCATTCTTAATCCCGAAGTGGGATCAGTGATTTTTTTACCAGTCAACAATCTGATCAACCCTGTAAAATATTTAATTCCAATTCTTCTTGTACTTGATGACTGAAATCCCTCTTTATTAATAAAACGAGATCCTATTACCATATCTACATCTTTTTTTATCATATAATCTGACATCTTCTTCAGAAATCCAGCATCATGTTGCCCATCTCCATCTATTTGAACCGCCAAATCATATCCTTCTTTAATCCCATATTTGTAGCCAGTCTGTACAGCGCCACCAATCCCCAAATTAACGGGTAAATTAATAACATTATAGCCATTATCTTCACAAACTTTTCTAGTATTATCTATAGAACAATCATTTATAATAACATAATCAAAATCTTGCGCCTTTTCCTTTACCTCTTCAATTGTCTCCTTTATACTCTCGCCTTCATTATATGCTGGTATAATAATTAACTTTTTCATCAGTTCCCCTTTCAATTTTTCTAAAAACTTTTATATTGTTCTTATCCACTTATTTTGAAAGAACTTTTCTCCTAAATTTCCCATCTTTTTGCTTATGCTTTTCAGTATACCAGAAATATTTAATTTTTTAAATATTTCTTTCCGCATGTATTCTATCAAGGAACAACATAAAAACAAGGCAGTAACGCTTATTATATAATGCAATACCAATTTACTGTTTCCTAAATATTGTAAAGGATTTATCTTTTTCCACATATAATCTCTATAATTAGAACATTCATGCAAAAGATATACTCCAAAGGTTAATGGAGAAAAAAATAAAATAATCCGATTAAGAATAATGCTTTTTATATTTACCTGCATAAAAAACAAAAAAAAGCATAACGAAGCCATAAAAACTAACACAGAATTATAATTAAAGAAAATAGCATCGTATTGTATAGTTCCTGATAATTTTTCAGTCAATACCGCCGGTATAAACTTAGATGCAACAAGTAATAGCGTAGAAATTAAATAGCCAAATATAATCTTTATATAATGAAATTCTTTAAGATATAAGCGAATATATGCAGCAACTAAATATAGCACTAAAAACCACCATAAACTGTAGCCACCACAAACTTTCATATAGTCCCATTGAAAGAAAATATTAGGCAGCACACAGAACAAAATCAACATAAGAAAAATAACTTTTTTCAATTGTTGTCTCTCGAACATTTTAATTATTATATTCAATATTGGGGATAGTAAATATAATTGAAAATATACAGTCACAAACCAGTACTTTTCTAAGGTAATAGGGAAAAAATTACTAATAAACTCTTTAATATTAAAGTCTGCCATTCCACATATGCATAAAATCAAATAACTCCCTACCATCACAAAAACAACTTGCAGCCATAGCATTAGTAACTTTTCCAATTTAAACTGGCTGTTAATCATAAAATATCCCGTAATCAATACATAACAGTTTACTGCAATATAACATCCACTCTCAATTATCCACGCAAAATAATAAGAGGTCGTTCCTATATGTACATTATTTAATATTTCTCCTTTACCGAGATAATGCAAGGATATAATCATTGCCATAGAAATTATTCTTAATAATTCAAAATTCGTTTGTCTTACATGTATGTTCTTCATTGGCTTCATCCTTTGCTTGTATAACTTATATTTTAATTCAATAATTTATTTACCTTACTAGCCACAATATCCCAAGTGTAATTTTCTATTAATCTTTTAAATGAAAGTTCGACTGCTTTCTTTCTTCTTTCAGGCTCTATTATAACTTTTTCCAAAGATCCCAAAAGTAATTCAACATTATTATTTTTAATAACTTCTCCATATTCTTCTGTTGGAAAGGTTTCTCTTGCTCCGCCTCGCTCTGTTGTAACTACAAAACATCTGCAAGCAATCGCTTCTAATATTGACGTAGAAAAGCCTTCCGAAAAAGAAGGTAGGCAAAAAATATCCGATTCAGACAACAACATAATAACATTATTAAAATCCAATCTTCCTAACGGAATAATATTACGGCATTTATTTTTGAAAACAAAACTTTCCAAAGGACCATCACCAGCCAAAAATAAGTATAACTTTTTATTTGTCTGGCTAATTCTTTTAAATGCAGAAATCAACTGTGGTATGCCTTTTTCTGGCAAAAGACGTCCTGTAAAAGTAATTACAATAGCATCATCCTCTATTTCATAATTCTCTCTAAACTTTCCTTTTTGATGCATTCTTATATTCTCAATTTCTTCAACATTAACCGAATTATACAAAACGCCTCTGGCAGTTATATGAAAATGCTTTAGCCAATTTACACTGGCATGGGAAACGCCATAATATTCTTTACAGAAAATTTGACCAATTTTAGTAATCATATGTTCAAAAATCGAACCGCAAAAGTCCAATATTTTATTATCAACTGATAAATGACTGCTTCCATGATCAATAGTTATCACCTTTATCTTTTGTGTTTTTCCAAACCACTGTCCATATATGGAATGTAAATAAAACCTAGTATTAACAATCACTAAATCAAAACATTTATTTCTTAAAATACTATGTATTTTTTTAAAAATCGAATTAAACTTTAAAACTGGATATCTTCCATCAAGCAATCTAAAGCATGGCATCCTATATACCTCTATGCCCTCTATATTTTCGTACACTTTAATTTGCTGGGTATTAGAAGTAACAATAGTAACTTCATTTCCTAATTCTATCAATTTTTTTGATAGATTATAAGTATATCTTTCAACGCCTCCGAGATGAGGAAAAAATTGTGCCGCGAATATACAAACTCTTCTCTTCATTTACTCAGTCCTTTCTTGTCCGTTCTTCCTAGTTGCGCTAGTTTTTATTATCTTTACTCCCAAAATAATTACTAACACGATGGACATAATAAACATTGAAATAGTATATAGCAAACTAGCGCCTACTACTTTATACCTCGGAACCAATATACTCGCCAAAGCCAAAGTTAAAACCAATGATATACAATAGGCCCATAATGTCTTATATTGTTCCCTGACTACAGTTAAAGTATATCTTAAAACAGTAGAAATAGCATTTCCTCCTCCGCCAACCATTATAATAAGTAGTGCCAACTTATATTCTTTTAGTTCAATGCCGTATAGCATCTCCAATATAGGGATTCCTAACACTGCTGCTCCAACAACTCCCATAACCGTTATGATTGTACACCAACAGAGAGCCTTCCCAATTAATTTTAAAAAAATATTTATCTTCTTATCTTCCCAGGCTATAGCAAGTGTAGTAATCATAGGTCTAAAAATAAATAAACTAAAAAGATTTACTACAAATGCAGGCATAAAAACAATTGCAAATACATTTTGTTTCTCTGGCGTCAAGTAAACATCTATCGCATATTTTGGTTCATTTACTATATACATTACGACAAATGCGCCAACAAACAAAGGCGCACATTCTTTAAAAATATTTACAATCGCATTTTTCGAAAAAGAACATTTAATATTCTCTATCATCCTAGTAATCCGAACATCATAAAGAACACAACATAGTGTGGCAACTAAATTCATGAATATTAAAGAAATAATTAAATTTTCAGTAAGTAATATTGCTAAAGCAAAAATTACCGAAGACAGCACTACTTTTAAACACAATATTTTACCTGCAATGTCAATTCTATCCTTCTGTTGAAAAGCACCTTGGAAAACATCTGAAAAAGCATCAACTCCTCTATAAAAGCATAACAAAAGGGCTACCGCTGCTTTATGAGCAGTATAGCCACTTATAAATACATATCCAAAACTAGCAATTGCCATAACTATACAACTGATAATTCTAAATCCCATATAGTCTTCAAACTTAAACTGTTCTTTTATATCTGTAGATTGAAAATTACGTACTTCAAACGTACCTATTGTTAACATTAATTGTCCTACAGCATGACCTAATGAAAAGACTCCTCCTTCATCACTGCCGCAAACCCTATTCACAACTATCAGCAAACACATTGTGGATAGGGCATTTGTCATGCTGCCCATCATATTCCAAAATATTTTTTCTCTCTCCGAAACCGTCTGATTCAATTGCATAATCACCCTTCCGATATTCGTTTACTCATGAATTATCGGTTTTTCTCCTTCAAATTGAATAATATATGGAACATGATTAATTCTATCATTAACTGATGGTATTTTCATAAAATCACCATAGACATTTTTAAGATGCTCCTTATTATTATTTAAAACATTGATCATAATGTCTTCATAAGGGACTTCCTTTATCGGGAACATATGATTAACAGAAACTATATATTGTAATGCTCCTGCATCACAAAAAGATGTTACCCTGTTAGTTTTAGCGTTGTTATAGCGAGTACACTCTTTCACATATTGTTTATATAATACTGTTGTAGATATTGGAAGTATCTTTGTCAGATAATATGTACACCAGCATATTATCTCTGCGATGATTTTCTTTATCCCTTTATAAGGTATAAGTGGATATGGAGTACCGCAAAGATATAGTAATCTACTCAAAAATGTAGTAGATATCTGTTGTCGTCTTGCTTGTTTTAATGTAGGTGCAACACGATCAAATGGGAAGATATCTACAAATATACACTGTTCACATTTTAATTTCTTGCTTAAATGAGAAATAAATACTGTACCTTTTCTTTGAAGTTTTGTAACATTGCAGGCATACTTTTTGTCAACCTCCGGGGTCATTATCCGGTACTTATCACCCAGTTCTTTATCGACGACGCGAATAAAAATGTCATAATCCTCTCTTAACATTCCAATATCAGTATCATCATCCCAAGGAATGAAGCCTTTATGCCGTTCCGCTCCTAACGCAGTCCCAAATACAGCAAAGTAGTTTAAATTATATTTCTTACACAAGGCTGCTACGTCTTGAAGCATCTCCAAATGTAACTTATGAAGTTTATCTAATATGTCTTTATCATATGGTCGACTTCTATCAATATTTTTCATTTACTTACCCCATTTAAATTTGTAATTAAATTAGTATTCTTTCATATGAATATTTTTAGCATGAATCAAATCGCTGACGCAGTCAACCTCAGTCCAGTCATAATTACATATATCCTCATAGTATAAATGAAAATTGTCCTTAAATATCAATTGAACTAGCGCATTTTCATACCATTGATCATAATTTCCATCCTCAACCATCGCATCCATTTCTTCTTTCATAAGTCGGGCGCTTTCTCTATCCAGTTTCGTAACCCCCGCATACTCTCCATAGTAAGAGTCTAAATCTTTACTCATTACTAATACTTGATCACCTGAAATTTGAACATTATAATCTCCATCCGTCTTAATAGAACTATCAAGCAATACCGTAGGCTTATTAACTGGTACACATACTATATCTTTCATTAACTTTTCCGACATCACGATATCTCCATCGATTAAGACTATATTATCTGCATCTAAATGCTCTTTAGCAAACCATAATGAGGCGATAGAATTTGTTACTGCATAAAATGGATTATACACTAGTGTTACATTTTCAAGTTCAGATTCTATGCTTCGATGCATATGCCCTGTTACTACAACAATATCAGATTCCTTATCTATTTTCTTAATAATCTTAACCATTCTCTGAATTAATGTAGTATTGTTATCCAATTTAAACATTGATTTAGGATGATTTAAAGTTAATGGTTGTAATCTTGATCCTTTACCTGCTACCATAAAAATATATTTCATAAAATTCACTCCTATTCGTTTTGCCAAAGTAATAAACCAATCCGCATCAAATTCTTGTTAGTAGGGAAATTAATATCTATGCCATATCGTCTTGCACTCTTAATGATATTTACTCCTGTAGCCTCCAAGGGACTCCTTGACATATAAGGATTATTGCATTTTTCTTTCCCACATCCATTTTTACAAAGTTTACAAGAGCCCCCAATGAACGATATAGCATTCGAACTATTATGATTCCATAGCCATTTTTCTGAGGCCAATAATAATTTATGCACAATCACACTTGATTCACTACGTATAGCATTATAATTTGATTCATCAACTTCATATTTCATTACAATAAACAAACCATTTTCAAATTCTCCCATCATCTTCGGATAATCAATTTCTGGCAAATTAGGAGGGCATCTCCAATTATTGTTATACTTACCACAATAAAAACAGTTCATTTTAACATTTTCTTCAAAAATCAAATCTTTTGGTTCAATTAAAACACACTCGACCCTTTTCTCTTGTTCTTTGATATAAGAAATTAAACTTTGGCATTTTTCGCATTCCATAACATTCTCCAATCATATAGTATTAAAATTAAATACCAAAAAACCTTTTCATCTCAAAAATCAAGTTATCATAATCTTCAAAATTTAAATCACCTATATGAGCCACCCTTATACTAGATTTACCCAGTTCACCTCCAACAGGATTTACCATGATATTTTTCTCATTTTTAAGATACTCGAAAAACTCTTTAGCAATATCTTTTTCAAAACGTATTGGAGTAATTGCATTAGATAAAGGAAATGTAGGTAAATGTACTGGAAAATGAGAAATTTTTTCACGAAAATAGTTGCAACGCTCTCTCACCTCTTTAATACGATTATCTACGCCTTGCTCATCTATATATCGTAACATGTCATTTAACTCGAGTAATACGCCCACACAAGGTGTAAAAGGTGTCTGTCCCCTATGAATATTATTAATATAATCTTTAAAATCAAAATACATTGATTTGACTTGATTTGGCAGTACCTTCAAATCAATAATTTTACGACCTAAAATGACTGCTGAAAGTCCAGGCGCAAGACAAAGTCCTTTTTGAGAACTTATAATAGTCGCATCAATATTATATTTTTCCATATTATAAGGATCACATAAAAATGTACTAATTGCATCAACAATCAAGTACAAATTATTTCTTTTACAAAATTCACTAATAATATTGATGTCATATAACTGGCCTGTATATGTCTCATGCAAATTCACCAATAATCCCGTAAATCCTTGCTTATCATATTGCGCCAAATGCTCTTTGGTTAAAGTTTCATCCTTCCCAAGTTTCAAAGGAGTGTAGGGGATATCATGCAATGAACAAATATACTCAAAACGTTCTCCAAAAGTCCCCCCTGAAATAACCAATAATTTATCTGATTCATCAAAGCAATTAATTACAGTTGCTTCCATTGCACCGCTTCCTGAAGCAGTCAAAAACATAACTTCGGAATCTTCAGCAGCACCTACCATTTTTTTTAATAATGCACTGTTTTCAAACATTATTTCAGAAAATTCCGCAGTTCTAAAGTACGGAACAATCTTAGAACGTACCTCTATTGTATGTTGATACATTTGCGCAGGTCCTACAGTAAAAAGTTTAATATCATTTTCCATAATTATCGAGTCCTTATAACTCATTTCCACTCCTTTCCAGCATAAAAAAGACATATACTACTAGCATCAAAAAACATTATCATCATAGCATTGCACCAATCATTCGTCAACCATTCGCTTTTCTTTAACTTTCACACAACTAGTATACTAAATTTTTTTAACCTCTCCACAGTTAAATTGTTCTAAAATTTTCACAATACTTAACATTTCTTTTTTTGAATATGATGAATTTTCAATTGACTTTGTATTAATCATCTTAACAAATTCTACCAACTCATATCGAAACCCTTCACCTTCGTACCTATAAAAGTATTTTTTTGTTTCTCTTAAATCTTCATATCTAATTTCAAAATAATCTGTCTTCCACCATGGCGATGGTATATAAATATACCCATCTGTACCTGTTATTATCATATGCCCTTCCGTCTTTATGCCTTTTCCCGCTTTAAAAGAAGCAGTAGCATTTTTGTACTTCAAAAGTCCCTTTACCCAATAATTATAACCATCCTTTTCATAATCATAAAGTTCACATTCCTCATAATCAGTCCCTAGAATTTTAACTATCGGAGATAAAGCAATACTTCCCCAATCATACATACATCCTTGATATCTATCATCTTGCATTCTTTCAAAATCTTTCGGTATATAACTACAAGAAACGTCGATATCACGTATGGATCCAATCATTCCACTATTAAGGATAAGCAGCAAATGTTCGAATGCCGGAAAGAATAACGTCTTAATTGCCTCAAACAATACCAATCCTTTTTTTTCAGCCAAATCAAATGCTCTTTTTGCACTCAGCCTTGAAATAAACATAGGGCTTTCACACAGAACATGACATCCTGCTTCTAACGCTTTATCAATTAAATGGGCATGATTAGTCACAACACCAGTAATATATACAGCATCGACAATATTAAGCAAAGATTCTAAATTGCTATATGCACAAATATTGTTTCTTTCACAAATCTCTCTAAGTTCTATACTATCATCATCATACGCCCCTAAAATGGTTATGCCACTTACATATCGGCATTCCTTCATAATTCTTTCTGCTGGGTTTCCAATCCCAACAAACCCAAACCTTATTACAGGATTTTTACTTGACCGCAATTTTGTACTACTAATACCTTCTGTTCTTTTAAGATAAATAACTTTGCAATATTCTTCCAAATAGTCGAATTTTCCTATCCAATCAGACCCAATTGCAAATATGTCTACATCATATTTTTTTATGTCTGCTATTTTTTGCCCCTCATATTCCTCTATAATAATCTCGTCTGCTAATCCCGTTGCCTTTACCGCCTCTACCCTCTCTAAAACAGTTTGCTGAACATTTAATTTGCCTCGATTTTTATCAAAAGCATCCGAGGTAACACCAACTATTAAATAATCTCCCAATTGTTTTGCACGTTCTAATAGAGCAATATGACCATAATGCAACAAATCATATGTCCCATATGTAATTACTTTTTTCATTTATACTCCTTTTAATTGACCTGTTTTCCTTCATCTTTAATCATTTCTTTTATTGCTTCTATTACTAATGTTCTATCCTCTTTATATGTTACGCCAAACCATTTATCTCTTGTCTCCAAGACTTTTACGCAAGCCCTCTGCTCTTTTATAAGATTTCCAATAATAATAGGTAATAGATATTCACATCCTTCATCTTCTACATCAGTATTCTCTAAAAAAATTTCAAATCTCTTTTCTAACTCAGAAAATAACTCTGGAGTAAATCCCCACATATTCATAGAGACTATTGACTCCGCATTAACTTGTATAAAAGAGTTTTCATCTAAAATTCCTGCTCCTCCATTTACTTTAACTATATTATGTGTTTCTTTAATATCTGTCAAAACACCTTCATTATTAACTTCACAAATTCCGCGCGTAACTCCACCATTATCACTAAGCGTATTTTTTAACAAAAAGCCCACCATGCACATACATAATTTACTATGAATTACTTGTTCATTTACTAAATAATTATAGGCAATTTTATATGCTTCTTTTCCATAATAATCATCTGCATTAATTACAAGGAATGGCTCTTTTACTTTATTCTTGCAGCAAAGTACTGCCTGTCCTGTTCCCCATGGCTTGCTTCTATTTAGAAATTTCTGCTGGTATTTTAACGGTATATCGTTTATTTCTTGAAACACATAATGAATTTCCACTTTTTCCCCTATTCGATCACCTATAATTTCTCTAAATTCTTTTTCCAAATCTTTTCTGATTACGAAAATTATCTTATTAAATCCAGCCTCCAATGCATCATTAATAGAATAATCTATAATAATTTCGCCATTTGGACCTACTGGCTCTAACTGCTTTATACCTCCACCAAATCGGCTACCAATACCAGCGGCCATGATTACTAATGTAACTTTATCCATAAATTCTTCTCCTTCAATTAGTTCTTACTATTATATCTTAGATGGCTTCCTATTTCAATAAAACCACTATTTATTATAGTACACCATTCTCATTGTCTAAATATTAGCAATCAATTAACATATCCAGAAGTGGCACCAACTAAAAACTGTTCTCCCAATCCATTTACTGCATAAGCCTGTACATAATATTCACCAGTCTCATAATCAAAATTGGGTACAAAAATATTCGCATAATATGTACCATCATCCGTTAATTCCATCTGTATCCATTGCAAATTACTTTGATCTTCTTTTGTCCATACCGCTATAATTACTTTTTTTAAATCTTGCATATTTTCAATATTTGTAACAGTAATTGGAAGTATCCCTAACTCAAATTGATAATCATCTGCATATATACTTGCTGATGGATCCACAATTTCATTTCCCTTAACTTTCGTCTTTTGCTTATTATCATCCAATTTTGCAAGTTCTCGAATAAGTTTTGATTTTTTGTTAAGTTCATTTTTGACTTTATTTATTCCAAACCTCTCTGTTAATGTCTGTTCTGACGAGAAAAGATTAGTTCCTAACCCTAAACGATTATTCTGTATTTTAACTCCAATAGATGCCAATGTAGTTGGAAAATAATCAAAGGTTGAATAAATTCTTTTTTCTTTACAAGCAGTGTCAACAGATGCATTTATGTAAGAAGTGAACACCTTTCTATCATAATTTTTAGCAACACCATCGCAAAAATCACTATCCATTGTTGGATGATCCCCCACCAATACTATTGTCGTATTCTCATAAAAATCCTGTTGTTGTATCCAATTTACAAAATCATTTATTTGTCTGCTTGAACATGCTAACACATTAGCATATTGATTATCCGCAAAATCATTTCTACATTTTTCACAAATATATCCATCTTCTGAATGCGTATCCACTGTTAACATCGTGAAATTGAAAGGTTCTTTTTGTTGTGCTAGTTCTAACAATTTTTCTTTAGCAAAGTCGAATAATTTCTGATCTTCATATCCCCACCACACTCTATAGTCTTTTGGGATCATATTCTTATCTAAAGCATATGTATAATCCAAAATATCATAATTCCCATGCTCAGTAAAATAAAGTTTTCTTCCTCCGAATGTAGCATCCGAACCGATCATTAGCGTCTGAGAATAGCCTGCTTGCTCCAAAATATCTCCTAATGTTACTGTATTTCCAAAAAACGAGTCTTGAGTATCCATATCGTTTGAATTTATGGATATATTTAATGGTAATCCCGATGTCTGCGCAAACATAGCTGCAATTGTCCATGTGGCCCCAGGCATCGCATAGCCACCATTTAATTCATTATCTGTGCCCGAAAAATCTTCGTTTTCTTTTGCTAGTTTGGAAAGTTCCGGTATTATATTTTTTCTAAGTCCTCCTCCATTTTGTTGATCGGTAAAAGTTATTTCCATAGATTCTAAAAAAATATATATTAAATTTCTTTTTTTCTCGGGAAATATAATTTCCGTGTCCGCAGGGTCAACATAATAATTATCAACAAAAGTTGAATATACGCCTTGCGCTTTAACATAACTTCCTGCATCTAATTGCTCCCATGCACTATATATAAAAAAAGCAGGCAATATCAAAGCCAAAAAGGTACCACCACCCATAATAACAAAATATTTCTTCTGCTTCCTATATGTAATAAAAAGTATAAGAAATAGTATAAATACCAATATCGCTGGCACAATACTATAATTTATATATTCTTTTATCATTTCTAAATTCGTGCCATCTAGAGGTGCTGATAGATGATACAACAATTCATCTATCGTTAAATTACTCCAAGTATCAAACATCCATCTAATACTTAAGCACAGTACCGTCGCTAAAACGGTTAAAATCAAAACAAAAACTGTACCTAGAGAATTTATTAATTTTATTAATGGTTTTCTAATCTTTTTCACTCTTTTCTCACTCTTTCGTAAACATATTTTTTATGATTTGTCAACTTTTTATGCACCACTATGATAAAACTTACTTATCTTTTAATTATATCAGATATCCTAAGATTTTACGTCAGAATTTCCGATGTTAATATCTAAATGAAAGGTGATAAAATTTACTTTTTCAATATAATCAATAAACTATTCTATCTTCTTTATCTCTGTTTCCTAAATACAATCCACCGTTGACCAAAATAATTTAATAAAACAAATACTCCCATTCCAATCAACATAGAAACATTTTCCTGCACTACTTTCTCATATTCATCTAATATCCATAACGTCAGTGGTTTAGCAAATCCATATGCCATCACATAACATACTGATATATTAACCACAAATACGACTACTTGCTTCCAAGACTTTTTTTGATCTTGGAAAGTAAAATATTTATTTAAAAAATAACTAAGCATGCTCCCAACAACATAATTGGATGCCGATGAAATCCAGTAATTAAAATGAAACATATTATATGCTGCAAACATAACTGCCGTTCCGACAATCGTATTCGCTATTCCTACTAAAACAAACTTCCAAAATGTAGTATCCAACACCTTACATAAATGATTATTCTCCCTCATCATCCGTCCTTTCGCTTATTATATATTTTCGACGTGCTTTTATCTCCATATAAATTTTACAAATATCCTCCCCGGTTACTCTATGACATACCCATTAAATTCCTCCAATAAAACAAACCAATGTGCATGTACTTGTAAGGTATTGCCCATAAAAAAACTAATTATAGTCCAAATGATCAAAAAATTCACAAGGTAAACAAATATCCCCAGACTAGTAATAATACGTATTGGCTTTACACTTAAACTTTTTATTCCATCAAAAGCAGCGATAACATCTTGATCATAGTATACAGAGATACTTTTGAATCCACAATGGGCACCATTTCTCTCAAGAATTTACCATAAGTTAAATGTAATCAATATTACACTTATATCTATTCAAAAGTTTGTTTAGATTGTAAAAGAACACCTAGCCTTTTACTAAATTCATTTCCCAGTTCTCCCGACATATGACCTTCATAATCCAAGTATCCTTTAATACTTCTATTAAAACCGTTTAATTTAATGAAATTAAAGTCATAAAAAGGAACTCGATGCTTTTCCATCATTTTATTGTAATACTCATGTGCCTTTTCAAAAGTTAAAGAATACAGTTCTAATGTTTCCTGAGGTACTGGTGTTGTAATTACAATCAATTCAATCCTTTTTTCTTTACAAAAATTCACAAGTTTAAGGAAATACTTTTTTTCGACTTCTAATATTTTGTCTTCATTCCATAAAATAATATTAGAACTCCCCTTATCTGCATTGGGATCCGCCACTTGATACATATAGCCTTCCTTCGTATATTGCTGAGTTCCGGAATTAAGTGGTTTCACATCATAGTTTTTATATAACTTGCTTAATTTCATTCTAAATGTATTGACAAACTGTGGAATCTTATTCCTATAATAAAACCAAGGCGCTAACGTTACTCTGGCATCCATTTTTTTTATTTTTTGATTAAAATATTCCATTTTAATTTTTGAAAAAGGAAACTCCTTGTAAATATACACGGAATTTGCTCCATCATTCTGTCTCGTAGACCAGTAGGATGGATCCAATTCGTAAATAATTCTTTTTGGTTTATGAAACCTGCACGCTTCCTTTACCAGAAAATAAGAATCTATTATATGTTCATCAGGCATGCAGATATTTGTGCTTTTCCTTCCCGTCACCTGATCTACAATTTGCGGATTAATAGCGCTAAGGCCATGCGACGTGCCCACAAATATATCATCATATTTCTGTGTCGTAATCCTATGAACATTTACTCTGGCAATATTATACTGTAGTGAGCCAAAATTCAGTAAGCCTGTCAATACACAACATACAACTATAAATCCCAAAGTTTTAATGACCTTATATCTCCACATGCTTCTCCTCTTTATCACACTTTTATAGTAATCCTACAATCTCCTTTTTAGGCATATATGCATGCCGGAAACACTCAACCTGATTAAGACTCTTAATCGCTTAACTTTCCTCTTATTATACCCATGGTTTTAAATGAATTCAACAATTCTGTATATTTTATTTGAGTCAGGGGATGCCAAGTTTCTATAACTCATCATTAATCCGTACTAAATCTTTATTCACTCAAATAAAATAAAACACCATTTACAAACGAATCCTTCATAATCTTCGTTTATGAACAGTGTTTTAATCTCACCCTATTACCAACTTATCCAAACTGGGTTTTATGCTTCCAGCAGCGACATTTGTGCAGCAGCAATTGCAACCGCAACAGCCTATGAATTTGCTAGGCTTGCCAGATTTCTGCCTGCAATTCTTACAATATCATAATTTTAATTCAGCATCTAGGCATCAACCCCATAATATACATTTGGCGCGCCTGTGTCCATAATATTGGTTCCCGGCGTTCCACCCAACTCAATCAGATTACAACAAGCCTTTACATAATCCACATTAAAGCATGCATGCTGATTTACAATATTGAATGGAGTAATATGTCGAATCTCTCTATCACTTTTTATGCGACATCTTTGCTCCCCAAGTTTCTGTTTTCCTTAATAAAAAGGTCGGATCATCTTTTTAAATGTCACTGCCCGATCCCATTATTCTATAATAAAAAAACTCCAAGAAACTCATTATATTTAGGCTAACTCAATAATCTTATAAATCATACATACACCAGAATTGTTGACTCTTTTTTACACAATATCAAAAATAAAGAACCATTTATAAATAAATCATATCTATTTTGATACATTAACTTTTCTATTATATTTCGAATAATATACTATTTTGTCGAATTTTATCCATTTATTTCCATTAATTAAGGTTTATGTTTACAATATCTCAATCTAATACTTTTTAGGAGGATATTTTATGGATAAAATCAAACAATTAATATTACGTCTCGGCATACGTTCTACCTACAAAGGATTCCTTTATCTTGCCTACGCTTTAACTCTTTGTATACAAGATGATAGTTATCTTTTGTCAATATATACTCGTTTATATGCCGATGTAGCAAAACATTACAACGTTAATAAAGATAACGTTGAGCACTGTCTGCGAACAGTTGTATCTACTTGCTGGGATAAAGGTGACCGTAAATTTTTAATCAAAATATCCGGTTATAATATGACTCAAAAACCAACAAATGGGGAGTTCATTGACATATTGTACCATTATTTAACCCTCCACGAAGAAATATCTTTATAGTTTATAGTAACAACTATTATGGCGGAACGATATGCGTCATCCTTATATGGCGCTATCGTTCCATATTTAGTTTTTCTCCATGTTTTTAGAATTAATACATTCTTTAAAAATTCGTACTAAAACAGAGTAAAAGCCAAATCCCCCTAAAAATCCTGTTATCAAACGCCGAAAATTTGTTGATTCTTTAATCCGGCTCTCCTGAAGCCCCCAATCACTTCCCATAACCGCCAAACATAAAAACGCTTTCCTAAATGATATATCTTTAAATATTCCTATAATCAAAGCCACACTTTGACCAATAATCACTCCAGTGCATCTTGCACACACTGGAAATTGCTTGCCTTTATAAAAAAAACTTCGTTCTGGCATTTGATGACAACCGGAATATTTTCCGATCATTCTAATCGTTTCTAAAACTGATTGCCGCAATCCTGACATACATTAATCACCTTAGTTTCCGAAGTCGTCTTGCTTTTTCCTTTTCCCATGCCACATAAGCCACATAAAAAGCCAAATGGTCCTGCAATCAAAGTTCCTAAACATGCTTTAATCCAGCCAAATCCTTTCGTCTTTCCCTCAGTTGTTTGTTCCGTAACAGCATGGCTTGTTACGTTGTTGCTTCCGCATTTTGGACAAATCATTTTTCTTCCTCTCTTTCCCCTATGTATTCACTGCTTTATTATTCATTTTCTTCACCATTATAAGCAAATACACTCTATTAGTCAATATAAATATACTCTAATAGCATTTTTCAAATTTACTTTTGATAGGCAAACCTGAATTAAATAGAAAATTGAATGAGGGATTTTTCCCTCTTACATCAGATATCAATGGGATTTTTAAATACCCAAATGGCCTGATGCTACAATGGGGAATATATC
>JABLTR010048616.1_pt1 | contig 31448 bp, 46 predicted proteins | sample 7160071 | NCBI WGS metagenome assembly JABLTR01 (sample SAMN14651230, study PRJNA627086) | human gut metagenome | isolation source: feces | host: Homo sapiens | reverse complement strand
CAAAAGCAGGTTTTGGGGTCGGTGCATGGTCATAACCCTGTTTTGGGGTCGGCTTCCACAGCGAGACGTGATACCGGTTGGCCCTGCCATCGGACTTGACCCGTCGAATGTACCCCAATTGTTCCAGCACGTTGAGGCTCTTGGATACCGTGGGCTGTGAACAACGCGCGATCTTCGCCAGCCGCTCCAAGCTGGGCCAGCAGACGCCGGTGTTGTCGGCGTGACGTATCAGCGCCATATACACCAGCAGATCGTAGCCGCCCAACCGGTCATCATCCACCGCCCAATTCGGCAGCATCGAAAAACCCGAGTTCTGTGCTATATTCGTATCGGACACGTTTCCGCCTTCCTGTTAGCGCCTCTCTTCTGTTCTCTTGGGGGAGGCGCTTACTTTATTCCTGTTCCTATCTTATTGATGTTGGTGCGCCCGGTTCCAGTGCGCATATATATATTATATAGCTAGCACATGCTACTTGCAATCAAGAATAATCTGATGTATATTTAAATCATGTACGCTAAAGACTACACCGCAACGACGGAGCAGTACGCGGAACGCTGGCACCTCAACATCCAGACCGTCCGCAGATACTGCCGTGAGAAACGACTGCCATACATCAAGGTAGGTAACCGCTACTACTTCAACCCCGACATCGCACCACTACCAGTAGGAGCAACGATCAACGATGAATGACCCAAGAATCACACTGCCGATCGCACGCTTGGCGGCAGACCCCGAACGCAAACAGACCCGCAACGGCACCCCCTACATGCTTATCCGAGTCGCCGCCACAGGCGGACACATGGACAAGACCACAAAACAGTGGGTTGACCACGACACCATGTGGGCGACCATATTCGAGTATGACCTGAGACTTGCGGAAACCTACGAACGCATGCTGCGCAAGGGCACACCGGTAAGGGTCGAGGGTGTCCTGAAATGGAAGACCGGCACCGACAACCAAGGGCAGCCGCGCACCGACTTCATCATCGAACACGCGACCATCAGCCTCGCCATGCTCAAGGCGAAGAACCAGCAGACTCAGCAAGACCAGCAGACCGGCAACCAGTGGCCGGGAACCGACACGTTCGGCCCGACCAACTCGCTCAACCAGACCGACAACGAATGGGACGTGTTCTAAATGGCAGTGAACGTCACCGAGAAAGACAAGACACTGAACGAAATCATCTATTTTTGCGAAGAAGTTATGAACGTCTGGTGTCGGTTAGAAGGAGCGCGCGCCCGAGGATACAGGGAAGCGCTCGCAGACGTAATCGCCCATTGCCGTGACAATCTAGGATATTCCGGCGTCATGACGCTGGAAGTCCCATGGGAGGAACCTGAAACCGAAACCACCAAGAAAAGCGAGGATGTTAAATGACGATTGACGAACTGCATGATTACTGCCGTTACCTCTTCGACGAGAACCATGAGCATGGCGTGCCTGACAAGTGGAGCGAAGGCTACGAGTTCGCGCTCAGCCTTGTCATGTTCAAGTGCCATGCGGGATTAACAGACGAAGACCGCAAGGCTGTAGCCGACTGGCGTGAAAAACATTGGAAGGACACGAAATGAGCAGGGCAAGCCGATATGTAGAGTGCACCCACTGCGGCGAGACGGTGGGCACATATTACGTGACCTGCCCGTACTGCGGATACAGACTGGCTGTGCACAGTCTGCCACCAAGGGAGAAATGTGCGGACTGACCCAAGTCACCACCGATTGAAAGGAATTACCATGACCCGCTATCTCGTAACGGACCGACAACTGCGTCACGCAATACACTTTGCCATAAGCGCTATGGACATTGACAAGCAAGATAAGAATTACATCATCGAATCAACTATCAAAGTCTCCGATGAAGTCCTAAAATTATTGGCCTCATCGAAGACCACCGAATCGGAACAAACCGAGAATCCCAAACAGGATGCTGGCCGTGAAATCGATACGAGCGCGTACCCATTTATCCAACTAGAGGCAGACGAACTCGTCCGGATGATCTGTGACGCCTACCAAACCGGCGTATTCTCGGGAAAGGAGCAATCATGAAATTCACGAAACGCGCATACGTCGAAGTGTGGCAGAACTGCCCAGAAGACGAACGCGAAGACACCACCATAACCTTCTATGACTACGAGGACGCGAACGAACTCAACAGTATCCCGGTATCACTACTCTACCTGCTGGAGTGCCATGCGTTCGTCAACAGTATGGACGAATTCAACATTCTCGAACTCTGCCTTACAGCCGAACCGTTCGATCTCATAGGCTTCGTCAAAACCTACCGGGACATGCTCAGCAAAACCGGCGACTTCTGGACACCCATGAAGTTCATCACCGCAAGCCCGAAACCCGTGGACGGTATCCCACCCGTCTCATACTGCCCACGATGCGGAGCGTTGATCTGGCCAGACACCACACAACGCTGCATCAACGGACAACCCGAAAACGACGCCGAATATTACCGACGAATCCTCGAAATCTACAAGAACAACCCAGACCCGCCGTTCTGCCACAATTGCGGGCAACGCTTCAAATACGTCGGCCAAGACCAACTAGCCTACAAGCATCAAAACAACCGAGCCGACACCCTGCGCACACTCAAACTCAAAGCGGAAACACAACCAACGTTCGACTTGGCAGAGGTCAACCAATGATCGGCGAACCATTCTCGTTCAGCCTGTTCATCCCCGGCATCCCCGCCAGTAAAGGCTCCTACCGTCCAATCACCGGCAGGAGCCGCACCACAGGCAAACCCGTCACACGCCTCATACCAATGGACAAGAAGGAACGCCCGTGGCGCGACCACGTCCGCGACACCATCCTCAGCCACAAACACCCAACCATCCCACCCAACTCATACATCAAAATAGAAACCACGTTCTACCTGCCACGCCCCAAAACCATCCCACCCACCAAACGCAAACACCCCACAGTCAAACCCGATATAGACAAACTCCAACGCGCCCTATACGACGCCATCACAGAAACCCAAATCTGGCATGATGACTGTCAGATAACCGACGTAACCAGCCACAAACGATACGCCGACAACACCACCACCGGCGTATCCCTCACAATCACATGGAAGCCAAACCAATGAAACCAAGAAAACCCGAAATCGACTACTTCCGCAACACCACACCCGGCTACAAGCTAGGCCGCATTCTCGGCGTCCTACTCATCACCCTAACCGTCCTACTCATCACCACCGGCACCATAGCCCTACTCAAACTACTCATAACCTACATCCTCGCGTAAGGAACCATCATGCCCCTCAGCCAACACAAAACCGAACTAGCCCTCCAATGGCACCGCAAACACTACAACACCGAATACATCGCCCAACTACTCAACACCACCCCAGAAGAAATACAAACCATCATCAACCAACACCAACAGCAAACTAAACCCAAGAAAGCATAAAATACCCCTTATGAGCAACGTAACCAGAGACGCACACGGCAGAATCACCGGAGGCGTGAACAACCCAACCGGTAAAGGCGGATTCCAAGAACGCCCACAAGACCGCAGCCGTAAATGGACAAAACGTGGTAGCGTGAAATACAACCTCCAACAATTCCTTGAACTCACGAACGAGGAACTAGCGGAATGGGTGCAGCGTATGGACGAACTGACCCAAGCCGAACAGATCGCCCTACGCCGGGTTCTTGAATCAAAGAAAAACGGTGAGAAAGCATTCCGCGCCTATCAGGACATTGCCAACCGTACCGAGGGCATGCCCCGCCAACAGGTTGACCAGACGGTGCAGATGTACGAGCCGCCTACGATCAACGTTACGGTGAAGTGAACAAACCCGAGCCTATTATTCTCAATAAGGCTCGGGTTTCCTCGGGTGAAGACCATACTATTGAGAATCGCGCGCACATTATGGAACAAAACGGAACATTCAACCTCGTAATCCCCAAAGCATACGAAGACCTATTGTTCTTCCTCCATGACCGTGACAATCCGCCATACCGCTACTACGACTACAGCGGAGGCCGTTCAAGCGCGAAAAGCACCAGCGTAGCCCTAGCTTTAGCACTCGAAGCCAGCATGTACCCCACCCGCATCCTATGCACCCGTGAATTCCAGAACAGCATTCAGGAAAGCGTCAAACAGCTCCTAGCGGATATCATCAGCCGCTATGAGCTTCCCGGTTTCACCATCACCCGCGAACAGATAACACACGTCAACGGCAGTGTGTTCTGGTTCAAAGGCTTGCACGAAGACCCCGAAAGCACGTTGAAAGGCATCGAAGGTGTGGACCGGTGCTGGATCGAGGAAGCCCAGTTCATCACCGACCATAGCCTAGACGTGTTGCTGCCGACCATCCGAAAGAACGGCAGCACCATTATCTTCACCCGCAATCCCCTAACCCCGGAGGATGCGATAACCACACGTTTCGTCACCCACCCGAGCCAGCTCACCCAACAACGCACCACCCACCATCACACCACATGGCGGGACGCGGAACAAGCCGGAATCCTTCCCGAGGAAATCAAACAGCAGGTCGAAGAATCACGAAACAACCCAGACTTCGCCCACATCTGGGAAGGAATGCCCTACGGGAAAACAATCAACCAGATCATAAGCTGGCAGCAACTCACAGACGCGACCGAACGCCAACCTCAAACAGACGGCGGCGTAAGCTTCGGCGTTGACGTGGCCCGATACGGAGCCGACCGAACCGCCGTAGCCATCGTAAAGGGACGCCACCTAGTAGACCTCGTAAGCTGGAGCAAAACCAGTCTCGTCGAAACAGCGGAACGCATAATCACCCTTGCCGGAACACATCATCCAAGCATCATCAACGTGGACGATACCGGCGTGGGCGGAGGAGTAACGGATATTCTCCGCAGCCGAAACCAACCAGTGAACGGCGTCAACTTCGGAGCCAAGCCCAAGCATCCCGACCGCTATCCGGCAGTCAGTTCGGAATTATGGTTCGAGTTTGCCGAACAGCTTTCGGAAATCACCATCAACCCGAATCTGGAACACCGAGCCGAACTGTTTCAGGAACTCAGCACCCGTGAATGGGCAATCAACAACAGAAACCTACGCGAAGTGCAGCGGAAGAAAGACTACAAAACAGAGAATCAGACTGGTAGCCCCGATCTAGCGGATAGCGTCCTTCTCGCCTACTACAAGCCGCTGCAACTTCCATCGTGGGACGTTGCGGTCTGCTAGCTCTTTAGGTGCTGCACCCGGTAGACTAGACGCAGGTTTTTATGATGAATCGAGGAACTGTGAGCCTGCTGAACAATCTCCGTGAAGGTTTTATGAGCGCGTTCGACCGTGGCCACGCGCCAAGCTCAACCCCCACGCCTATGGGCGGGAACATCTGGCAGCCGATGGGCGGCAACACCATCCCCATGCACGACACCTACGACAACGTGTTCCCGTATGTGAACGCCATCGCCCAACGGTTCAGCACGGTAATCCCCTACGCCGTGGACGCGGACAACAGGCGCATCGACCCGGCCCCCGCACCATTGGCCGCGCTCTACGCGCCAAACGACACGTATTCATGCTTGGAATTCCTCAAGATCGTTTGCGCCACCATCCTCACCCAATCTCACTTGGATATTCTTATCTGGACAAGCAACGGGCCGGGCGGAGACATTACAGCCGACAACATCATCGGATATACGCTGCTGCCGTCGAACAGCCGCCAGTACAATTCTTCTCGCTCGGACTGGTATCATCGCGTCACGATGAACTTGGGCGACGGCGAACGAGTCTACGAATTCTCCAGAGACGAAACCATCGCCCTCAGCTACTCGCAGCATCCGAACGACCCGACGCGCGGTATTGCTCCTGCTATGACGGTGAAGAAGTGGGCGAACGTGGACGATATGATCGCCGACTATGAGCGTGGTTTCTTCGGTAACAACGCTGTACCCGCTGGAATGCTCGGCATCGTATCGGAAAACACCGAGGACTTCCAACGCAACCGCGAACGCCTCGAAAGCACATTCCGAGGCGCGGGCAACAACAACGGAATCGTGTACAACATGATTCCGGTTGACCCTATGACCCATAAGCCCAGCACCACCAGCAAACTGGTGTGGATGCCATTCCAGAACGCCAACGATACGCTGGACTTGCAGACCGTGAACGATGTGGTGAACAACCGGTTGTCGAACGCGCTCGCTGTCCCGGACATTATTCGCGGCATCGACAACGGGCAGACCTACGCCAACGCAGAACAGGCCGAACGCGCGTTCATTGAGAATACGTTGAAGCCGTTGTGTATGACGGTGTGGGATAAATGGCAGTTCGAGCTAGACCGTATCACCGGTGGACTTGGGTATGGCATCACGTTCGACCTCGCTCTGCCTTCCCAAACCGACGTAGAGAAGGTTCAGGCCGACATCCAGAAGGTACGTATTGACTCGCTTATCCAGCTCCTGAACATGGGTGCCAGTCTGGAGTCTGCCGTGGACGCGCTCGGCTTACCCGAATCGTACAAGCGCCTTGACTTGCATCAGCAGGCTCCGACGCTGACTATCCCAGTAGCCGCAAAACGGTATAGCCGTAATATCAAACCGCAGGAAACGGCAACTGAGAAACTCATTCTGCCCGCCACTCGAACCTACGTGGACAGAGTTATCAGGCTCGCCCGTCGCTCTCAGAACAGTTTGCGCGATGATTTGGAAGCTATCGGCGACCAGTGGATTAACGACGTGGAAGATGACCTGATGACCAACCTCGTAGCCTACGCGCGCCGCACAGGCTACGAATTGGAGCAAGTCATTACCGCGTGGGCGGAACTCCATTCGGAAAGCTCCATTGCCGTGGAAGTCGAGAACTACACTGCCGATGACTGGCGGCAACTCTACTTCTGGACTGAACTCCCCGACACCGTGCGTGAAGCCTACGTGGAACACTTGCGGAGCATCGCCAAGTCAACCAGCAAAACCATCACGAACAACGTCCTTGAACTGCTGAACCGTGCCGACGTGGAACAGTGGGACGCCGAACGCCTGCGTGACGAGCTCGAACGCATGGGCAACGATCACGCCGAGCTGATTGCCCGCTGCGAAACCGTGCAATCGCAACGGCTCGGCAGTCTCTACAGTGCCCGCAATCTCAGCGAAACGCTCGGCGTCCGACTGGACAAAGTATGGCGTACCTCCGGTGACGGCAAAGTGTGCGAATTCTGCCAACACATGGAAGGCAAGCGAATCTCATTGGATGACACGTATCTGGCTGAAAACGCCAGCGTCGAAATCGGAGACCGCACCTACGTGAACAACTTCGAGAGTATGCAAACCCCGAACGGACACCCCAACTGCCGGTGCTACGAAGATTACGAGGTGGTGGAATCATGACTTACGACATCCATTGCAAACACTGCGGACGGTATCTTGGCTCTTGTGCGCGCGACACGATGGTTACATTGAAGTGCCCGAACTGCAAAGGCTTGTACGTGTACCGCATCGTGCTACTATGGGGGTCAGAACATTAAGCCCATTAAGGACGTTCGACCGCACCACTACCCTACTATTTGAAAGGGCCAAAATGAAGACTCGTAAGAGCTTCGCCAACAGCGGTGCCCCAGCAACCAATGGTCGTACCCTAACCTTCCTCGCCAACAGCGGCAAAGTGATGTGCGACGGACTCACCGTAGACCTGAAGACACTGAAAGCACCGTTAATCGACGGCACTCTGAAACTCGTGTCTGACCTAACCGAGTCCGACAAACTATCACTACCGCTCCTGATCGACCACATGCCCAGTATCGAATGCCAAGCAGGTGCAATCACCCGACTTTGGATGACCGACGCCGGACTAATGGCCGAAGCGAAGCTCAGCGAGGTAGATCAAGGAGAACGTATCCGCCAGCTTGCCGCCGACGGATGCCTGACCAACAGTTTCAGCATCACCGTTGAATTCAACCAGCGTCCCGGCAAGGACGGTATCATCCACGATGGCGAACTACTGGAAATCAGCGTCGTATATCGTGGGGCCGACCCAAGGGCCGCTTTCACCGCAATCAACAGCCGCAACAACAAGAATGGAGACACCATGAACCCGGAACTCCTGAAGAAACTGGCGCGTACCATCGCCCAGTTCAAACTCACGCCGGACGAGGCGGAACAGCTCACCAATTCCATCGGCGACATCATGCAATCCGCGTTTGACGAGCTCACCGACGCTGTCATCGGCAAGACGGAAGGCAAAGGCGAGGGCGAGGGCGAGGGCACCCCGGAACCGGAGGAACCCGTGCAGACTTCCAGCGGTCGCCAGACCATCATCATTAACAAAGCCAACCACGCCGCCCACCAGTCGGGTACCGTGACGTTCTCGCACGACCGTAAGACGTGGCTTGACTCCGACGACGCCATGATCGCGTTCGAGCGCGCCCTCATTGCGTCCGATAACAAGGGTGTCGAAGCGTTCCACCGTGAGTGGGCTGACACCGTGAACCGTAACATGTCGGACACCGCATCGTTCGGCGTTGACGGTGACAATGTGAACAAGTTCATCCCGACTGCGGCAATCACCACAATCGCGGACGCGCTGAACACGCGCGGTTCCGGCCTGTGGAATCTGCTGCGTAAGACCGGCATGGATCGTCTCACCATCGGTGGCAACATTACTGGTCTGACTGACCAGACCCGCGCCCACGGCTACCCTGTGGCCTCCTACGGCACGAAGAAGAAGGAACAGGTGCTTTCGTTCGTGAAGCGTGAGCTTCAGGCCGACTACACCTACAAGTACATCACCCTTAACAAGGGCGATATCCGCCGCACCCAGCGTCCGGGCGCTCTGCTCCGCTACGTGTTGCAGGAACTCCCGAACTACATCGTCCAGACCATCGAACGTCAGATCACTCTTGGTGGTTATACGGACATGGCGCATTTCCGTTCCGTCGTGACCGACGCGGCAGACAAGTCATCCGAGTGGAAGGGCAACCGTTTCGCGCTCTCCTACACCATGACAGATGACACTCCGCTGATGGACTTCGTGCGTGCCTCCCACATGGTTCGCGCGCAGGGCAACAAGGTGCTGCTGTGCAACGCTGACACCGTGGCTGACCTGCTGATGTCCGCAAACGCTAACGGGAATACGTACATTGCTCTCGGCGGTGACGATACTCTGGCCCGCGCCCTCGGCGTTAACCAGATCATTACCCCGGAATGGTGGACTGACACGGACGATACCACCACTATGGGCGTCATCATGGCTGCGTCTCACTACGCGGTGGTTGGCGATACCTCCATCGAGGCTTTCACCAACTTTGCGCTGTCCACTAACACCAACGAGTATCTTCAGGAGATTTACGCTGGTGGCGGTCTGGACGCGGAGAAGTCCGCCGTGGTCATCAAGCCGAAGGGTGAATGAGGTGATCTGCCATGACGATGAAACAGGTTCGATTCGTTAAGGCGGACTCTCGTAACCCGGTTCAGGACATCGCCGAACTAGCGGTGTTCGACGCTTCGGGTAATCCCGTTGACACTCCGACTTCCCTTGCCGATGGCAGCGTGACGACCGCGAAACTGGCTAACAATGCTGTCACTTCCGGTAAGATTCAGGATGGCAGTATTACCGGCGCTGACCTTGCCAACAATACCGTAACCGCAGCCAAGATCGCGAGCGGCGTTCTGCCGACCAACGCGACCAAGGAAAAGGCCGGTCTGGTCAAGCAGGCCGCGCACGTTACCGACCCGGCTGGCGAAACTCCGACTAAAGCCGAGTTTATCAAGCTCCGTGACGCCTTGGTCACAGCCGGACTGATGGCGTCCTCCTGACACGCTACCCTAAACAGTAGCGGGACTGCACCGCAAAGGCCCTATCTCCTACAATGGGAGGTAGGGCCTAACTCATTTTCGGAAGGAGCGATCATGGACATCGACACAAGCGTAATCGATCAAGTGGGAGAGACGGTCTACGCGCGATGGAAGGACGCCGCGCTCGCAGACCTCGCCAACATCATATGCCAAAAAGACCTATTCCCGATTACGGATGATTACGTGGGAATTGTCGTAGGGGATGGCCGCCACATAGCGTTACCGGCATGGTATTCGGAAGTAACCAACGTGCAGACCACCGACGGCGTGAAGCTCGATTTTCGCGTGAACTACGATATGGGCGACGGGTGGACTCCCGAAACCAAATACGCCAACTGTCTGACAATCGCGCAACGTCTTAATGTCGGCACGGCAGTCACCGTGACCGGAACGCACGGGTTCGCCAAGCTCCCCGCCCCATTATCTTCAGTATTGGCGGCTGTCATCGAGGCAGACCAGAACGTTCTTGAACAGACCGACCGCATCACGTCGAAGAGCATCGAGGATGTGAGCGTGAGCTACGCAACGATCAACGAGACGGCTATGGAACGCGCGTTGACCCCGTACCAGTCGCTTATTAGCCAGTGGAGCCTATGCCGGAACGGAGTCCAGACTGGTGGCATTCTCTCCATGCCTCGCAAGCATCATCAATTACCGTGGTGGCTCAACGCTCAGGATTACATGGGAGGTGACTACGCTTATGGCAACGCTCTGTGACCCGTTCCGCTTGTTCCCGAACCAAGTCCAGACAGCGACGCTTTGGCGGTACACGGCTCCCGGTCTGCCTAACGAACAATTGGCTGACTTGCAGGTGATTGTGAAGCATTCAACCCAGTCCGACCAGCCGACCGAATACGGTTCGCGTATCAGCAGCCGACGCTTCCATATTCAAACGGACACGGTTCCCGAGAACTTGCGGGAAAACATGGAACTATGGCCCGATCTCATGGTGAAATTGTCCGATGGCAGAGTGTACCAAGTCACGCAAGCCAGTCGCGGCGATGATATGGACATGGGGGAGACTCGGTTCATCACCGTGTATGGGAACCCGTATGGAAGGGATAGTCTATGAGCTACCGATTACAGTTGTCCGCTGATTGGGCGCGCAAACTCTCTACCCAACAGTTGAACAAGGGCGGCGTGAAAATGATGACCGACATCCTCAAGATGGCACGTCAAAACGCTCCCGTACTCACCGGCGCTTTGCGTAACAGCGGACGCTTCCAACAACTTTCCACAATGAAGTGGCGTATCACGTTCGGCAACAGTCGCGTGCCTTACGCTCGTATCCGCGAACACACGAACCGGTTGCACCCGAACACGGTACGCTACCTCCAGCGGGCTAGGAACACTGCCGCTAGCCGTGCTAAATCATATTTCAACCTAGGATAGGAGCGCCATCATGATTGATCTGGCTATGTGCATGACCCTCCAGAACGAGGGTTTCGGTACTTACGGAAAGACACTGTTCTTCGGCACCAGCCCAGTACTGGACACGGGTAGCGTCACGAACGCCGAGGGCATCTGGGTCAACGCGAACACAGTTGACATCAACGGCGATCTGTACACCGATCAGCTCACTATCAGTAGCCGCTACTTCGACGTGATCGAACAAGGCCGTCTGATGCTCCGTCTCCTGCACTTCATCAACAATCGTCTGCATAAGTATTGCCGACTAACATGCAACCCCATCGCTGATATAGACTTTGTATCAATCCGCGTGCATCCGGCTACCGCAATCGACATGGACGCCATCGACGGGGAAGGCCGCTGGGTGAAAAGCATCCGGTTCAATGTGGATTACAAACTCTCCCCCGAAACGGTAGAATAGGAACCGTCCATTAGTCGCCGCGTGTGCAGTCCCGCCCGACGAAAGGACAAACAATGGCTTCCTACCCCCTTATTGGCAAGAAGACAGTCTACATCGACGATATGGTGATCTCACCCGACTACGTTCAGGATGAAGCTGGCACCATTACCCTGACTCCCGGCACTACCGAGGTGTCCTCGCAGTCCGGCACTATCAACGTACCGAATGGCTCATATGAGGAAATGAGTTTCGAACTGAACATTATCTGTCCGAGCGTCCGCTACCTCGGTATGCTGTTTCCGGAACTGTACCATAATGCGAAGTTCAAGCGCGTTATCTCCGGTTCGCTGTCCGAGACGGGTCAGGTGCGTTTCGGCGGCACCGAATGTGTTTCCAACACTCCGCGTGACATCATTATCCATAACGTGTGCGATGGCCATTCATCGGCGCAGGACTTCCGTATCCCGCAGGCGCTAATCAGCGCGGGCGGCGAGTTCACCGTGAGCCTGTCCGACCCGTTCGTGGTTACACTGTCCGGCTCGATGACTCCCGGTGCGAACGGTGCCGTGGTCATGGGCGAGCTTGATCTAAATAACCCATCGTATTACGACGAGGATTCCGGCACCATCAAGACGGAGAACGTTCAGGTCACCGCGCTTACCGCGTCCCCGGCGAACATCTCCGGCAGAATCGGGGATCATGTGACGGTGAATGTGGCGGCGTCCCCGAATAGTGCCACTGGTACCATCACCGCCACCGTAGCTGAAACTACTAAGGCTGTCGCTACGGACAACGGGGACGGTACTTGGGATATTCAGTTTAATCAGACTGGTACGGGTACCGTCACGTTCAAGGCTGGCACTGTTCAAACCGTGGTTAACTTTAATGTCGCCACTGAGTGAGCATAAGTAACGCCCGCCACCAGAATTTTAGTGGTAGCGGGCGCAGGAGAGAAAAGGTCCCGAGAAAAGCAACATGATTCATAATATCACACGATTGGAGCAAATATAATGACTACCCCTGTTTTGAGCATCGATACCCGAGAAGCGTTCCGCACCCTCACCGTGAAAATCGACGGCACCGTGTACACCATGCGCCCGCTCGGCTCTAAGGATATGCTCACGATCTTGGATAATGCGGAGACGATTGACAAGCTGAGCGCTGGCGTGGCGAACCGTGAGACTTTGGAAACCGCTGAAAAGATTATCTTCCCGTTGGTCGAAAGCCTTATGAGTCCAGCTGATAAATTCTCCGTGTGGGCTGAACAGACCCGTAAGCGTAGCGACCTTGCCTATCAGCGTGCCATGACCGCGTTGTGCGGTCTGATGGCGAAGAACATCACCGTTGACATCAAGGGCAAATGATGAAGTCGTGGGATAGCCTGCTTACCCCCGCCGAGCGGGAGAACATGCGGAAATTCAAGCAGCAGGAGAAAGCCCGTAGACCGCTGACGTCAGTTCGGATTCTTGCCGAACTTGGTGACATGTACGGGTGGCAGGCTATCCGCGACGTACTGGAAAACAACGTGGCACCCGACCTCATGATGAAATTACTCAAAGAAGGACGCCGCGTACAACGCTTGAAGCTTGCCGACCAGTACCGCATGACGTTCGAGTGTCTCGCCGCCGCGTTCAGCAAGCACGGCGACCGCAAGATTAATACGATTATCGAAAAACTCGGGAAGGACGTGTGATGGCAGACTCGACACTGACCCTAGACGCCGAGATTAACACCGGCGATTGGAACGCTGGCGTAAAGGATATTCAATCGGGTAGCCGTCAGATCGAAGAGTCGGCGCGACAGGCTGATGAATCGTTGGGTGACGTTGACAAGTCTGCTAGTAAGTCTTCCAGCGGGTTAGGGAAGTTCGGTGCCGCCGCCGGCGCCGTTGGCGGTCTTGTTTCCTCGGGTATCGGTATGGCTGTGGACGCCATCGGTGATCTTACCGGAGACATTATCGAAGCCTCCGACTCTGCGGACAAGTTCAAAAGCACGCTGAACTTCTCAGGACTGGATACGGGTACGATTGACGCGCTCACCGCCAGCACTCAGACTTACGCCGACCAGACTGTTTACAGCATCAGCGATATTCGCAACGTGACCGCACAGCTTGCCGCGAACGGAGTACAGGGCTTCGACAAACTAGCCGAAGCCGCTGGTAACTTGAACGCTGTCGCCGGTGGTAACGCGCAAACGTTCAGCTCGGTGGGCATGGTGCTTACGCAGACCGCTGGCGCGGGCAAGCTCACCACGGAAAACTGGAACCAGCTAGCCGACGCCATTCCCGGTGCATCCGGCAAACTTCAAGAGGCGATGCTCAAGAACGGCGCTTACACTGGGAACTTCCGCGACGCGATGGAGAAGGGCGAGATCAGCGCGGAGGAATTCAACCAAGCCATAATGGACTTGGGTATGACGGACGTCGCGAAGGAAGCCGCTACCAGCACCAGCACTATCGAAGGTGCGATGGGTAATCTGGAAGCGTCCGTGGTTGGTGTGGGTACGACGATTCTTGACCAGTTCAAAGGCCCGTTGACATCCGGTATCAGCATGTTGGCGCAGAGAATCAGCGGACTTAGCGGCGTGTTTACGGGACTAGTGCAGACTATCGGCCCGATTCTCTCACAAATTGGCACAACGTTCCAGACAGCGTTTCAACCAGTTGTGGGAATGGTGCAATCTCAGTTGCTTCCGGCACTTAAGCCGCTTATGAGTGCCTTACAGAATATCGGCAATGCCATCATGCCTGCAATCCAGCCCCTCGCATCAGGGTTAGCTACCGTGGCGAGCATCATCGTGCAAACTATGAGTGTCATCTCAACTGCTGTAACGCCGGTGATTAATAACATCGCCTCGTCGATTCAGACGGTGCTTCCGGCACTCCAGCCGCTAATGAGTGCTTTGCAGAATCTCGGTAATGCCATCATGCCTATTATCACGGCCGCAATCCAGACCATTGCACCAGTGTTGTCTACCATAGTGAGCAACATCGGGCAAACTATGAGTGTTATCGCGACTGCTGTAACGCCGGTGATTAATAACATCGCTGCGTTGATTCAGGCCGTGCTACCCGCCATCCAATCAGCGTTCCAAATCTGGGGCACTTACATTCAAGGCGTTATCAACGCGGTTTTCCCATTCATCCAGACGGTTATCACATCCGTTATGAACGTTATCAACGAGATAATCACCACCGTATTGGCAGCGATTAACGGTGATTGGTCTGGAGTATGGGAAGGAATCAAGAATATCGCTTCCAGCGTCTGGGACGGTATCCAAAGTATCGTTTCTGGTGCCATTAATGCAGTGTCGGGCGTCATTTCAAGCGTGTTGAGCGGTATTAGCGGTATTTTCAGCAGTGTGTGGAACGGTATTAAGGGCGCGGTAAGCAGTGCGTGGAGTGGTATTACCAGTGCTGTCAGCAGTGGTGTAAGCGCGATGATGAATTTCATCACCAGTATCCCAAGCCGTATCATGGGCGTGTTCAGCGGAGCCGGATCATGGCTTCTCAGCGCAGGCCGAAATATTATTCAGGGTCTGATTAACGGCATCACGAACGCCATCGGCGGTGCCATATCTGCGGTCAAGAACGCGGTTAGCGGTATCATCGATGGTGCTAAGAGCCTGCTGGGTATCGCGTCCCCGTCTAAGGTGTTCGACCGTGAGATAGGTCGGATGATTCCTGCTGGTCTTGGCCGTGGCGTATCTGAGAACGAGCGTGCGGCCACTCGTCCGGTGGAAGACATGGTTAATTCTCTTCTACCGTCGTCCATCGTGACGCCCATGCCGGTAGTGTCTAGCCCGGTGCCCATGAACGCGAATAGTGGCCCGCGTGTGAGCGCACCTATCACGGTGAACGCGCTTGACCCGAACGCGGCCGCTCAAGAGACTGTGAGGGTGATTAATTTCCATTACGTGTGACAAGCCGCGCGGGTAGACTGAGGGTATGGCTATCTTTACCCTTGACCCGCGCGACATCCGCCTGACCCTGAACGGGTTCCCCTTGTATGGGACTGACTCGTATGGGTGTGAGTGGCACGTAACGTTTCAGAACGTTTCGGGATTGTTCGACGGTGTTGGTTCGACCTTGCAGACCAAAGATAAAGCGTGGTCGGATGGCTGGTTTAGCAATATTCCAGTGGCTCAGGGTCGCTCGATCAGTGTCGAGGGTCATATTATCGGCAAATGCACGGAAAACTGTATCAACGCTTGGGATGCGTTTAAACGTTCGTTTAATATCACCAGTCAGTCGCTTGTCGTGGAGTTGGGGGACATCAGCCGTCAGGTGCAGGTCATGCAATCGTCTTCCGCTCCGCTGGTGGAGTGGGCTGGTGTGAACATTCTCAAATTCAGTATCGGATTGACCGCTTTGGACTCGTATCTTTACGATACTCAGTCAGTGAGCGGAAAAACCGGGTTGCCGCACACTCAGGACGGTATGACGTTCCCCTATCATTTCGAGGACCTCAATACTGGCAGTGAATCAACGTGGGTGTGGTCTGAAACAATCGTGTCGGGTAGCGTGCGGCTCACGAACACGGGTAGTGCTCCGAGTCCGGTGACGATTCGTATCGATGGGCCTGTGGTCAATCCGCAGGTTGAGCATAGTCCTAGCGGGCATATCATGGCGTTCGATCTCAGTTTGGGTGATGGTCATTACCTTCTTATCAACGGTGCCACTCATGAGATTCTTATAGATGGCACCGATCCGGCACGCGGCAGTGTGACGCGACGCGAATGGAGTTACGCGGAGATCGGGGAGAATATTTGGATGTTCAGCGCCGAGGAACCATCTGATAACGCTCGGATGACTGTCACGTTTAACCCGGCTTACATCTAAGGAGGCATACGGATGCCATTACTTGCGAACAGATTGCCTCAATCGAATGACTTGTACTCGGACACGGCGCGTGTATTGTGGCAGCGTTCCGGTTTGCAGTTCGTGGCTGTCACGTTGAACGACGGCACGGTGATAGCCGAACTCCCCGACCTCCAACTAACCCACCTGACGTACCGTTTCGAGGAAACAACCAGCGAAACAGCCACGCTCCCGTGGCGCAACGCACCACGAAACTGGGACGAAGCCACCACCCCATATCAGGCCGCCATACTTCTGGTGCGCGAATCCACTGTGTTGTGGGGCGGTATCGTGGTCAAACGCGAGCGTGCAATGCGTGGAGACGGATTATCGTTGACACTGGCAACCGTCGAACACTATCTCGATAACGTGTACGTGCAGGATCATACGTACACGAATCGTGACCAGTGCGAGATCGTGGAAGACCTCGTAACCACCACGCTTAAAAACCACCGTTTCAATCTCGTTGTTGAAGCGTCCCCGAGTAAGATCAAACGCGACCGCACGTATGAGGCCGAAAGCGACAAAACACTGCTAAGCGTGCTTCAAGAGCTTGCCAACGTGCTGAACGGGCCGGAATGGTGTACATCATGGCGTGCCATCAATGACGGGCATTATGAACCTGTGATGACGGTCGCCGACCATATCGGCTCCACCACGCCAAGCACGACGTTCGATGAAAGCGTTATGACCACGTTCAACCTGTTGGAGGATTACACGAACGGGTACGGTGCTAACGCGGTAATGGCTGTGAGTACGGCTGACGCTGGAAACCGTCCGCAATCCGATTGGATGATCGCAAACCAACCTAACAGGCCCATGCTGGAATATGTGTTCCAACCGTCCACCAGCATCACGAACAAGAGTACGCTGAACGAACACGCCAAGTCCTCGTTGTTGCAGATGCAGAACGGTACCCAGACCATCACTATGGGCTTGAGTCTGCTTTCCGCTCCGATGGTGTATGAGGAATGGAAGCCGGGCGACCTCATATCATGGACAGTGGAAGAAGACGCCGAGCATTTCCCCGACCATAATCACGGTACCGCCCGTATCATCGGGTACGAGATAGACTTCAGTGGAGCTTGGACTATCACCCCAACGTTGAAGCAGGAGGACACGAATGCCGAGCAAATTCAAGTTCAGTCTAGATAGCGCGGACGCTACAGCACGCCAGTTCTCGGACATTAAACGCCAGTTGCAGGAACTGCCGCCGAGCATCGTCAACAGCGTTAAACCTATGATCGATCAGATCACGAAAATGTATGAGGAAGTGCAGACGCTGACCAACAATCTTGACCAGCGTGTGCAGGAAAGCATCACCCGTAACAGTTACACCCGTGCCGAGATTGACGTTAAAACTCAGACGTGGAACTGGGGTGTATTGGCTCCCAATCGTGGTGGTACTGGTATCGCCAACGCTTATAACAATGTGTTTGCGTCAGGCTCTTGGCGCGCGGTGTGGGTGTTGTCTGACGGTACTATGGGCACGGCTCAGTCGATTCGTGCAGTGAAGACCGATATCGTGGACGCGGATGACTACATTCCCGTTGCCGCTCTCCGCAAGGTGAAGTGGTGCATATATCGGATGAAGGATGATAAGAACCAGAATCTTGATGACGCGCAGCCGTTGGTCGGCATGATCGCCGACGATCTGGATGAAAACGGATTGGGGTTCTTCTGCGAATACGATGAAAACGGCGCGCTGGTAGGTATCAACTACCCCATGCTTGGTGTGGCGGCGCTCCGACTCGCTCAACAGGTAGCGGATGAATTGGACGCGCTCAAAGCTAAGGTTGATGCTCTATCCACCGACAAAGATAAAATGGTCGTAGACGATTCGGAGGAATGATTATGGCTATCATCATGCACCCGCTTACCGCGAAAAACGGTTCCCCGGAGTATACGGCGGACGATTACAGGCACGCCATCAATCCTCTATTAGTACCGTCCGATGGTACCGCGTTCAACGGTTTGTCTGGCATCCGTTACGGTTCCCCGAGGCCTCTGGTCACGGTGAGCGGCCTGACTGCTACGGTCAAGGCTCATTGCGGTACCATCAGCCCGTGGGATGGGCTCGGCGCGTACACTTACGCCATTACTACCAATACAACGGTGCAACTGGCGGACTCCACCAACGATTACAAGATCGCTGTTACAGTGGAAGACCCGTCGCAGTCGCACGGTACGACTCCGCGCGGCCAGCTCAAGGTGTTTACTGCGGGTACGCCTGACTCGAATATCAACGGTCTTGTGATTGCCGAGGTGAACGCTGGTGTGGTGTCTGATGTGGCTCCGATGATTCGTAACAGCGCTATCCTGATGGCGCGTAATCTTGAACAGCTTAACACCATTGACGCGGTGGACGGGCAGGAGGCTGTGACAATGGCCGATAATGCCCATTACGTTAGAAACAATGGAACGTGGGCTTCTTCACAGTTATTTGACTCGTCGGACACGTTCAAAGCCGTCGGATACTTGAATTCTAACAACTGGTATGAATTTACGTTCTCGTCCCGCGTCACATCGTTCGGAAGCACTCAAAACGTGGAATTGGCGAAGTTCGGAAACATAAACTGCTGCCATATTCTGCACGGTGGATGGTACATGCTTAGCGCATTCCTTAACGTCAAGTATGATCATACAGACGCTCCTACGGTGTGGTTTCGACGGTACTCCGGAAACGTGTGGAGCAAGTATATCGACACTCATGTTTCGTTCTCAAAGGGTGACTGGACTGGATATACGGCAATGGGCATTCCGACCGTGGTCTACAATATCCCGGATAATACTGTTATCTCGTTGGGTATTGGGGATCATTTCGTTTCGGCTGTCGGCAGTTTTACGGAGTTCACCGTAACTAGGATTAACCGGAACCTGTAATCTCGTTATAGCGGCATACCGCCCTCTGCTCGCACTTCGATATTCTCCGGAATCGGAACGACGAAGCTCACCAATGGGCGGAACACGTCATTGGGTGTCATATACGGGCCTACTGAAATTGTGCCGTGGTAGTTACCATCCAAAGTTAATCCACATCTCCCAGTTGCCGTTCTTCACATGATAAACGACATCATCCCATGTTCCACTGTTCATGATAATGGATATTATCTTCACAGTCTAAGATGGAACCATGATGGAAATTCTCACGGCAATCATCGGCGTAGGCGGCGTAGCACTCGGAGGACTCATAACATGGCTAGCTAACCGTAGGTCAGACTTGACCAGCGCGTATCAAGCTTTAGTGTCCGCTCAAGGGGATATGAAACGGCAGATCGACGCCCAAGACCAGAAAATAAGCGCACTAATCAAGAACCGTGATGCGATGCAATACACGATTGACCTTGAGACTGGTTATATTCGCGCGTTGGGCCACTGGTTATCGAAGTTCTGCGAGATTATCGAGCCTGAATTTTTGGAGAATCATCCTAAACCGTCGTTGCCTGATGATTTACGGGACCGTATTGCATCGCTTGATGAACTGGCTGGAGATAATGACTAGCCGAGCCTGTTTATGAACATGACTCCTTATGGGCGTTATGGGTAACAATAATCTCGATTCGTTCGATGATAAGATAATCCTATGAGACGTTTCAAACGGTGTGTGATTCTTGTATTATTGCTCGCCGCCGTCTCGTTGATAGTCAACGTCCTGATGACGGCCTACGCCGTTTTATGCATGGCGTAGCTGTTCTTCTACACAATCAATCTATAGGAGGAATTTCGATGGCTTTGAACGGTATCGACATTAGTAATTGGCAGGCTGGTATCGACTTGTCTGTTGTACCGTGTGATTTCGTCATTAGTAAGGCGACGGAGGGATGCTGGTACGTGTCAGCGGATTGTGCTCGGCAGGTGGAACAGGCGTTGAGTCTGGGAAAGTGTGTGGGCGTATACCATTACGCCAACGGTGGTGACGCCGTCTCCGAAGCTGACTTTTTTGTGAACAATTGCGCGAATTGGGTCGGCAAGGTCGTATGGTGCTTGGACTGGGAGCAACAGGGTAACGGACTGGTCGGGTCTGGCGCGTCTGCTCAGCAGTGGATTAGGTCGTTCTGTGATCGCGTGTACGAGCGTACAGGCTCCCAGCCTATCGTCTACGTGGGAGCGTCCATGCTTAACGATGCTCAGAATATTGGTGATCGTGGATTGTGGGTGGCTCAGTACGCGAATATGGACGTTACTGGGTATCAGGATACGCCGTGGAACGAGGGCGCGTATGCGTGCGCTATCCGCCAGTATTCGGGCAATGGTCGTCTGCCCGGATATTCAGGCAGTCTTGACCTTGACAAGTTCTATGGTGACGTGGATGCGTGGAATGCGTATAAGGCTGGTCATTCGAGTGTGACCAACGTGCCGACTCCTTCCGCTCCTGCTCCGTCTACTCCCGCGTCTGGCACGTACATCGTGCGCTCTGGTGACACGTTGAGTGGTATCGCGTCGATGTATGGGACTAGCTGGCAGGTGTTGGCGCAGATTAATAATCTGTCTGACCCTAATCTGATTTATCCGGGTCAGGTGCTGAATATCAATGGTACTGCCAATACTGTTCAGTCCGGTAGTGGAACGTATACGGTGCAGTCGGGGGACACGCTGAGTGGTATCGCCGCCAAGTTTGGGGCTTCGTGGCAGACTCTCCAGCAGCTTAACGGCATTGCCGACCCTAATCTGATTTATCCGGGTCAGGTGCTGAAGCTGCCGGGCGGCGCACCGTCGCCGTCCGTTACGACGTACACTATCCAGCCCGGTGACACGTTGAGTGGTATCGCCGCCCAGTACGGTACCAGTGTTTCCAATCTGGTGGCGTTGAACGGTATCGCCAACCCTGACGTGATCTACGCGGGCCAGACAATCCGCATCAAGTAAACTATTCGATAGGAGGTTTTGTTATGAGCATTAATACTGGTGAGCCGACCAAGGACACCGAGATCAATAACGAAGTGGCGGACGGCAATGATAATTACGTGCCGACGTTCAACGCAGCGACTCGTAAGTGGGCGTATCTGGTTTCCGGACTGGTTGGTATCGCCGGTGCGGTGCTGAGTTTCGTGAGTGCCGTTCCGGACATGCCGTCGTGGGTGGCTGTGCTGGGTGGCGCTTGCGCTCTGGTCGGCTCCGGCGTGGCGGGAATGTTCGGCGTCCACTACGCAGGCATCTCCAAGTGAGGTGATGATGACAATCGCATTGCTTGAGGTCAATCAAGCAATCATGCAAGGAGCATAGCCAATGTTCGAAACATTCCAAACCCTCATCAACGCCGGAGGCTATGACCTCGCTGACTTCACCGAGCGCATCAAGACCATGTACGTGATGGGCGAACTCACCGAGGATGAGATGAAACAGCTACTCGAACAGGCGCAGGATAACGCCAAGCCCGACGATTCCTATGCTCCATTGGCCGACCGTGTGAAGGCCATCGAGGAATGGGAGATGACCATCGAGGAGCGTTTAAGCAAGCTGGAATCAGGTTCATCGATCGACCCCGGCGAACCCGAGAAACCCGGCGACAAATGGCCGGAATACAAGCAGCCTACCGGCGCGCACGACGCCTATCACGTAGGCGACAAAATCACCTACAACGGGAAACCCTACACGTGCGTGCTGGACGGGTGCGTGTGGCCTCCGGACACCTACCCGCAAGGGTGGCAGGAAGAGGCATGACCCGCATCTACACTGGCACCTCCAAGTGATAGACTGGGGTTGCTCCTTTCGAGCGATGGTGTGATGACCGAATGAACTAGCCCGACACTGGTCTTGACGACTGGTGCCGGGCTATTCTTTCTTTTTCAGTTGTTCAAGAGGAATTCTCGATTTCGGTATTCGCTGAACACTGGAACGTTCTCGGGGTGATCGTTGTAGGCGCTGACCAGCCACCCTTTTGCGTATGATTCCTTTGGGTGGGCGTGGATGCGTGCGTGGCATCCCATAGTACCCGACCCACACACGGTAATGAGATTGCTTGGCAGGTTCAACCCTTCCCAAGCGTGGGAGCGCATACGCCTGTGGTGCAGGTTGAAAGCGGAGGAGCTCAACGTTCTCCCGCAGATAAAGCATCTGCCGTGGTCTCGGTGGAACACTTTCATACGGGTTTCGATATCAGGGTCTGTTTTGCTCACTCGGATACTCTTTCGCAGTGGAAGAAGTACAAGGTTATCGGGGAGACGAGTTTGAAGAAATATTGCCTATCGGTGTCTGTCTTGCATTCATGAATGGCCGTGATCTTAAAGCCTTCAACGCTGCCCAGAACGTCGTAGAGTTTGAGGAACGCTTTGGCGTCTTTAATCCCGATTTGACCGAACGTGAGTTCCTGTCCGAGTACTTGGGTGTCGATGATTTCTTGTGCTTGGGGGTTTTTCTGTAAGAGGTTGATGATCGAGGTCAGATAGTTGATGGTGTTCATTGTTGCTCCTTTGGTGTGATGATGATGATTGGATTAATCGTGCAAGGTTCTAGTCTTTGGTCAGGATGTCGTACCCGAGGTGTTCGGCCAACCGCAACCGGTATTGCTTTTGCGGTTTGCGGCGTCCGTTTTCCCACATGGCTATTACGTTTGGGCTGGATACGCCGATTCGTTCGGCTAGTTCCGCCTGTGAATACCCGTGGCGTATTCTCCAGTATTTGATGCACTGGCCGATGGTCACCCTGTCGCTGATAGTCGCGTAGTCAACTGGGATGTTGCCGATGTTCTGTCGTGTGAAGAACTGGCCGGTCTGGCTGTCCTGTTCCACGGTGACTTCTTGGCCGTTGATTACGGTTTTGATTTTGTTCTGCTTGCGCATGTTCACCTCCATACGATGTGTGATATATAGATTATATCACACTGTTTTTGTTTCGCCAAACAGCTCACTAATGGCTTCGCGTCCATCGTCAGTCAGCGCGAACCGCCAGCAATGACGGTGCCGACTGTTCACGCCATCCCGATCGACACGGTACACATGGCCGGAACGCTCAAGCTCGATCATGCGCATCCTCAATCCCTGCGGAGTATCGTCATACTTCGCTAAGACCGCCATACGTTCGATTTCCTCATGGGTAAGCGGTCGCTTAGCCACCCAAAGAATCAACAGCACATGAACCTGTTGTTTGCTGAACATTACGCCACCGCCGTTTCAGCGGAGTGGCGGAGGAATGAGGCCATGCCAGCGGCCACAATCCACCCGGCTACCCACTTGACTCCGAACCGTACCCGGTTGATCTTGGCTGCCATCGCCCATACCGGGAGCGACATCCACGGGCTGAGACACCAGCCGCAATAGGCGAGTTCTCCGAGACTGTCCACGTAATCCTTGGCCCACGTGGGGAGCGAGTTGGACAGGTTCTCGGTCTTTACGGTCAGCTTGTGGCGGAGTGTTGAGAACATATAGCCGGGGCCGGGCGAGAGCTGTACGACAGTGGTCGCGTATCCCGCCGTGATTCCAGCCGAAAGCACGGCAGTCCACCAATTGCCATTAGTCTTCATCGGTTTTCCTTTCCTCGTGGCGGCGCCAGCAGTGATACCGCTTGTCGCAATCCGCGTACAGGCTTTCGTAGAGTTGTTTCGCCTCGTTGGTGGCTTCGTCGTGGTCGAACCCGTGCTGTTGCAAGACGTATTGAGCGGCACCGACCCAAATGGAGCGGCGAACGTGCTGATACCAACGGTCAAACAGTTTGCCGCACACCTTGTCATGCTTGTTGTCTCCGAGAAAGTCGGCAACGCTCTCCACCACGAACTTACGCAGAGTGTTCGCGGTGATATGGTTACGGTCGAACAGTTCCAGCACATCGCTGGTTAAAATGTTATTCTTCATCGGTTTCCTCTTCTTCGGGTTCGTCGTCGTCCACTAGGTAATCGTCAAGGCTGATGTCTTGCGGCTCGAAGTAAATCAATCCGTCCAGCAAGATCATCGGGTAGCGCACGATTACGCCTTGGTCTTTGGCGATTGTGCGTATCGCCCGGGCGGTGGGGCTCCCCGACGATACGATACGGAGCCTACGGCCCATCTGTTGGGCGTACACGCGGCACGTCATCAGATAAACGGCGCTCTGCCGCTTGCATGTGGGACATCCGTCGAACAGGACGAACATGTCAGGGCTTTCCAGAATGGTTGCGGTTTTCAACAGAACGTCACCCCCAGAGCGTCGGCCAGCACATCGGAGATATGGAGCGTGGCCAACTGGCAACGCTTATGGTTCTCGATTTTTTCGGTGATGTCCTTGCGGTACACGGGGATGACCTGATGGTTTGCAGTTCCGACCACGCGCGGGTCGAACATCGAGAAAAACAGGACTTCCAGCGAATCGCACACCACGAAGTATTGCAGCACCTGAGCTTTGTACTGGTCGGGGATAAAGTCGAAGCCGGTCGCCTTTCCGTCGAGCGTGTATTCCGGAAGAACCTGCTCAATAACGTCCACCAGCTCAGGTTTCAGGTTAACGATATGAGATCGCATGGCGTCCGTGTGCATCATCCACGGCACTACCGTCTGCAAATGGTAGGCTGAGCCGAGCGACTTGCATTCGATGGCCCACGTCGGCTTCTCAGTGTTCTCGTAGGCGTCTGGACTGCAAGCGATACGGTCGTCATAGTCACTCTCCCAGATACCGCAATCGGGGACGCAATCGACGGGGTTGAAGCCAAGCGTTTTGAGTGTAATCTGGATATTCTCGGGTTCGAGACGGTGGCCGCGTTCCATCGGCGGTTCACCGTCCGCTGGTTCGGCCCACAGTTCCGCTAGGAACTTCCAGAAGTCCACGCCGACCTTAAGCCGCTTGTTCTTGGCTTCGGCGTCCACGATCTTCTCATCGTAGTTCTGGGCCTTCGTGTAATACTCGGTGGCTTTGTCTGGCGTCTTCGCCTTCTTCGCTTGTTCCAACGCCTTGTCTCGGTACTCTTTAAGTTTTTCTACGTCGGTCTGAGCGTAGTGCTCCAAGGCGAGTCCGCCGCTTTTGGTGCCGGTGATACGGCCCACTCGTTCATCAAGCCATGCCTCGGTTTCGTGGGCTTGCGATACATTGATGATCTTCATTGATGTTGTCCTTTCGGTTGGGTGTGGGCGGGTGACGAGTCCCGCCCACAAGTCTTTCATGCTGAATATGTGATTACTGATAATGGTTTGTGTTCAACTCCTTAGGTCATATATCAAGTCCAATGCCTGATATACATAATATATCACATGTTGTGGGATTAGGCAATCAGCGACACGCAGGGACAGGTTCCAGCGCCCTAGTAGGACGTGGATAATCAACGGTGATTGATGGGCGTGATTGATAGGCTCACGCCCGAAAGCCCGGAATATAAGAGGGGGACTACTTACGTTCCCCTTTCACGCCTCGCTTTCGCAGTCGGAAAGATCAATGTCAAAGCAACGCGCAATATAATCGAAGTTCTCACGCTGCTCATCAGCCGTCAACGCCCGAACGAGATTATCCAGCAGCGTTTCCGCGCCGAGCGAGTCAAGCAGCTTGTCGAAGGCAAGTTCGTTGTCAAACATTTCAGATACTCCATTCCAGCTCCCTTATTAGAACAAGAGGGCTTATAAATCGGTTTGTTTTAAGCAAAATCCCAAAAGTGCGCCAACGCGAAAGGCCACTTACATTCGGTTGACGGCGTTCATCAGACTGTTCAGGTCGGTTTGCGTGAGTCCATTCCATCCCCTGACCCGACGTTTCAGAGTGCCGTTGATGAAGTCTCCGCGCTCCGCGGATGTGATATTGTGCGCATCCATAGCCTTGACCAGATCGGCGTACTGTTCGGCGCTGATCGCACGGTCTGCGGTCTCGTAACGCTGCTTGGCATACGCTCCGTCGTCGTCCTTGTCGGGGAAGATGCCCAACACTGCGTAGAGACTATAGCGGCGGGCGTAAGTGATCGCGCTACCGACCTGCTGGGGGTCGCCGGTCACGAAGAACGGATAGGAGCAGACCACCATCTGGTCTGTATCATCGAAAATGATGGTTTCCACTGTTCCGATGGCCTGTCGCGTTTCTCCCGTGTTGTCGAACGTGACGCGCTGGCTGAATGCCAGACCGTACTTCTCGAAAACCGGTTTGATGGTTTTGAGTATCGTGGCGAGGTTGAGATACTTGTAAGTCCGGTTGCCTGCCTGTGCGGTTTCGTCGGTGACGAAGTTGGGGACTTCGTTGAGAACTTGCATGAACTTGTTGCTGAGATTGTTGGTTGCCATCTCAGTGTTCCTTTCTGATAGTGTGATGATATATAAAGTATATCACATGTTGCGTGATATTACAAATGTGATTACTTGAGTTTGTGGACTAGGACCCTCACATGGAGGCATTGGATGTTGTATCCTCCCGCGAAAATGCTCTTGATCGAGAAGCGGCCTTTAGGTCCGGAGATGATGCCGTTGATTCTTCCATCGGGGCCGATGTAGGTCCACTCGACTTCGTCTATGCCTCCGGCTTTGTCGTTGCAACGGTCGATGATGTCGGCCTTCTTGCAGGAGGCTTCCTTGTCGAGGAACGTGGCGAACTTTACGGGGTCGTAAACGGAGTCGTATCCATGTTCTACAACCATCTTGCCGTAGCTGCTTTTAAGGTCGGCCTGAGCCTTAAGCTTGTTATAACCGTCGAGCTCGGGATCGTGCCAGATGGCTTTCCGCTTTTCCTTGTACTGCTTGTAGAGGGCTGGGACTTGTTCGGTGAGGTTGGCTTTCCAGTTGTCGAGCAGTTGGTCGATGGGTTTCAGGTTGTTGTTCATTGTTACCTCTTTGGGGTATAAGGTCAAGCCGTTTGCCTGATATACATAATATATCACATGTTGTGGGATTAGGCAATCAGCGACACGCAGGGACAGGTTCCAGCGCCCTAGTAGGACGTGCTAGGACGAGTGTCTAGGACGCCATAACTGGCGAGATAATGCCAATTAGGACGCTAGGACGCTAGGACATGTATTAAGTCAGATTGGCCATGCCTCGCCGTTCGTCAAATACACATTATCCGCGTCCCCATTGTCGAACTGGGCACCCAAAAGCCCGTCCAGCATTGGCATCCCGCCGAGATTGTACGCCTTAACGAAGAATTCGAGGCGGGTCGGCTGATTGCCTCCAAGCACGTATATGGTGCTCGCCCACTCGGTCTTCCCGTTACGTTCCTCATAGTCCCGGAATGCTTGCTCGTACACGTCGGCGTCAACGTATCCGTAATCTCCGATACGCCAGATATCGTCTGTCTCGGTGTATGTGTCGAAGTCGCGGCATTCGGGGATTAGACGGTTATCGATGCTGCGAATCATGTCGCGGGCCTGATCGAGAGTGATTTCCGTAGCGTTTCCCATTTCTGTTCCTCCTTTGCCTTGTCAGAAGGCGCGGTATTCGAAGCCGTCAACGTCGACGAATACTTTTGCGACAGTGTGATGCGATTCCATCTGGGATTTCTGCTTAAAGGTTTCGTACAGCGTCGTGGAAAACTTTGTATAGCTTTCGCACTCCAGCATCTGTGCAGCCATCTGCTCCAGAGTCAGGTAGCGGTTCTCGTAGCAGAGCCAAGCGTATTCCTCCCATGTTTCGTTCCGAGCTTCCCGGATCAGCTTGGACAGTTTGCAGACTGGGATGTACCCGTAGAGTTCGTGATGGTAGTTGAAGCCGCACCGTTTGGGCTCCTGAGTCCAGTGGTCTTTGGCAAGGTGGATGACGCGCTGGATGCCGCGCGAATAGTCTGGATATATGTCTCGTTCATTGTGTCCTCCTTGGAAATGATGCAAGCCTATTGGCTTGATATATTTATTATATCACATTGTGTCTTATGATGCAAACAAAAAGGCCGGGACTCGCCCGGCCTGTAATCACTCTTCCTCGGCGTCTTTCCTCGCTATCTCGATGATCTTGGATACCGCAGCAGCCATATTCTTGATTCCGTTACGTGAAGCGAACGATGTCACCTGATGCACGAACTCGTCGTACAATTCCATAGGCACCAACCCGAGCATGTCCGCGTTGCAATCATCCACGAACTGTTCAAGTTCTTCGTATTCGCGGGTCAGAAACAAAAACTCCACGTTCTTGTATTCGTACTTCACATTCAAACCGTTCAGGTTGACTTGCTGCGGTTCGACGTGAGGGAGGCTGTCCTGATCGAGTCCGCTCAGCAACAAGTCGTCTACGTTGTCCATCTGCGTGACCAGCTGCGCCAGTAGTTTCTCGTCGGCGTGGCCGGTGAGTTCGTTGGCGGCTATCTGCTTCGCCGTTATGGTGGAACGTGTCATAGGCTTCGTGTCCACGATAACCGGGATACGTTGGATACCGGCGCGGGCGGCGGCTCTTGTACGATGATGGCCGGAAACAATACTTATCGGCCCTTCTCCGTTCGGTTGCGAACAGTACGGCAATGACTCCAACATCCCTCGTAGCTTGATGTTCTGGGTCAGCGCGTCGAACTTACGTGGTTCCATAACCTGCGCGTTCAGGTCTTGTTCCTTGAGATTGACCACGTCAACCCACTTGATTACCAAACCGTCGGCTATGGTCATTTCTTGCGACGTGTCGACATCGGCCATTATTTCCTCCTGTTCTCTTTGGCTAGGAACTGTCCGAGAATGTTCCTTAAGCCGATCTCTTCGTGCCAATCGCTCTTATACTGCAATTGGTACTGTCCGTTTTTACGGTCGCGTCTGTCCAGTTTCATCAGTCCGCGAAGTCCCTTGGCTTCGGGGTATCGCGTGTACTCAACGGTTGCCAGCCCATCGCACGCATCGACGAGTATCTGTGTCTTGGGCGTCGCGCAGAGCTGGAACGTGGAACGACGTAACGCTATCATCGTGACCAGCTTCGTAAGCCGATACCGTTCGTGGGATACCCCGAATGCTTGACGCAATACCGCGTAGCGAATCGTGTACATGGGATTTGGCAAACCATATCCGATGATCCCGGCAACGTAACCGTCGATTAGTACGAGAACACACATCGGGCTCACGTTTCCCGATATCCTATGCCGCATCACTTGCAGATACGAGTCTTGGGCCGCGCTATCGCGTAACGGTACGACCTTGATTTCGGAACGTTCGGTAATCTGATGATCTCTGGGCAATATCGGTATCGGTATCTCCGCCGATTTCGACGCCGCCACAGTCACCATGTTCCCGCCGACAAGACGTTTGACCTCGTTCGGACGGTTGGAATTCATGTAAATCACACTGTCCAAACCCAGACGCCTAGCGTAGACCGGGCTATCAGTTGCGGCGTTTCCGGGCGTTTGCTGCTGCTGGCAGATCAGCAACGCCTTACGCCCATCGAACAGCTTACAGAGCTTGGGAATATCAACGGGAGCATTGAACACGTTGTATTCAGGTTCCGCCCATTGGAACCTCCCCCCGGTCTCGAAGAACTTTTCATAAGCTCCCGGATACGTAGGAGGATTGGCGAACACGATGGTGTGCGGGTCGTCCATAATGCGTTCCGCGTACTTCATCGGGTCGGTGGGCTCGTATCTCAGCCCCCCCAACTTGACCATATTCGCTGCGATTCGCTCCCGTAGCTGGCCGACGTGTTCCGAATCGTTGATGTCAAGATCAGCCAGAAGTTCACGGTAGTAATCGATATCGTCGTGCTTGCTGAGACGCATACGATATTGCGCCATGATTACGGTAGCCGCGTCATCCGCTGCGTTTCCTGAGAGCGAGACTGGTGAACCGTCAACGGTTGCCCGCATTTCGGTGAGAGGCGTCCCGCTATATGCATATCCGAGCGCTGCGGTGTACGCCCACACGTCGCACGCCTCGATTTGCTCCGGTTTCCAGCCGTTCTCCACGGCGACCATGCAGTTTGCGAAGGCTCCGGCGTACAGTTCGACGTATCGCGTATATCCTGACGCGGGTGCCTGCCTAAACAGATTCCCGTTCCAATCACGTTCGGGCTTATCCCAAGTGTTGAGGAACAATATGGACGGTGAGTTGAAACCTGCCATCAGACCGCCCCCCAAGAGTCGAACTTGGTGCCTCCCAATTCGAGATTGGGCGCTCTATCCGGTGAGCTAGGGGCGGAATAGCAACGGTCATTAGAATAGCACATTTTGGGCGGCCTCCAAACCTTTTTGTAATTCCTTGACTTCTTCACCGGTCTTTTCCTGCCACCATTGGGCGAAAATCGTTCGGTGGCACAAGCCTTTTCTTACGTCATCGAAGCATAGAAGCACGATGTCTTTACCTCCGTTGAGTTGCGATATCGTTTCAAGTTCCGTTCTGATGCGGGCGACCCCGTGTGAGTCCAGCATGGCACGATACCGTTCGGTGAATTCTTCGTCGGTTCCTTCCATGAACCATCGGCCCGGCGTCACTGTTTTCGCCGATGCTGCGATTGTGTATGGTAGCCGCCATCTGGGCGAACCGTACGTTATGCGTACCGGTATGCCTTGTGACGGGGTGAAGTCGTGGTATCGGTTTGTGTAGATCTTCATATGCATCCTTTCCGTGCAATGTGTGATATAGATATTATATCACACTGTTGGTTCTTGTTGCAAATTGCCCACATTCTTAACTTCGTCTGGGGCGAATTCCATTTCCAAAGCCTCCACACCACCGGGGGCACCCCAATACGCACGCCTCGCCCGCAGAACGGTCGCCACGTCGGCGGACATGGAATCAGGAAGCCTATGGGACATCCAATTCGTTAACTTGGCTTCGCTGCGTTGCTCCGGCTTCTGGGCCCTCCAATTAACCGAGTTGGCCAGCCACACGGGCAGAGTCCGCACATACTGCAACGGCGTACCCTCGCACGATTCCACGAAACGCTTCGCCGCCCTCATAAGCGCATCGGTACCAACCTCGTCGTAAGCCGTATTGAAATACATGAGGAATTCGTTAGAGACCCTGCACTTCTTTGGCCACAACGCCATAAGAGCCTTGAGGGTATCCACCGAATGGCAGGTGACTGTGATTTTTTCTTTGTCGCGCGAGTATTGTTCTTGGGTTTTGTTCTCTTGGGTATTGTTCGTCAAAACCTCGTTTTGGGGTGGGTCAAAAGCAGGTTTTGGGGGGTCAAAAGCAGGTTT
>JABLTR010076219.1_pt1 | contig 31450 bp, 32 predicted proteins | sample 7160071 | NCBI WGS metagenome assembly JABLTR01 (sample SAMN14651230, study PRJNA627086) | human gut metagenome | isolation source: feces | host: Homo sapiens | reverse complement strand
TGCTGCTGCTCCTCCAGCCGCCGGGCCAGCTGCTCCCGCCGGTAGACCAGCAGCAGGCACCGGGGCCCTTCCGCCCGCAGCACCGTCAGGCAGATGCCCCGCCGGGCCAGCTCCTGCTGGTAACGGCAGAAGCCCTCCCCACGGCACTGCTCCGGGGTGCCCCAGGCGATGAGGTCGGCGGCCTTGATCCCCGCCAGAGCCGGAGCCCCGTGGTAGGCCAGGTTGTATTCCAGCTGATGCAGCTCGCTCATGGTGTCGCTCCTTTCGTTAGCGTATGCTAACTCACGCAGAAAAGAAATGGGCCCTCAGGCCAAATTTCATCTTATCTTAGTTAGTCTTCGCTAACTAACAAGAGCATACCACAGGAATGAACCCTTGTCAACGGGGAATTTTGCAGGAGTGCGGAATATCTCTTGCTTTTATTCACAAGAGAAGGTATAATGTTGGTGTCAAGTTTTGGCCACTATGATGAATTGGAGGCGAGACCATGAACATCCGGTCCAAGTTCAACCCCAAGCTGGAAGTATCCGTCGTTGCCGGTCACTTTGCCACCCGTCATTCCCACAACACCCACTACATTGACATCACCCGCATGAAGCACGAACACACCATGGCCCGTGAGGCCGCCATGACCCTGGCCCAGCGCTATGCCTACGAAAAGGGCGTGGACACCATCGTCTGTCTGGACGGAAGCGAGGTGTTGGGCGCCTTCCTTGCCCGTCACCTGGCCAAAAACGACCGTTTCTCCGTCAACAGCGACAAGAATATCAACGTGGTCACCCCGGAGTATGACTCCAACGGCCAGCTCATCTTCCGGGAGAATCTGATCCCCATGATTCAGAACCGGGATGTGCTCATCCTCATTTCCACCGTGAACTCGGGCAAGAGCGTCAACCGCATGCTGGAGTGCGTGCAGTACTACGGCGGCCGCGTCCAGGGCATCGCCTCGGTGTTCAGCACCCTGGAGGAGGTGGAGGGCGTGCCCATCTACAGCCTGTTCACCCCCGACGACATCCCCGGCTACGCCACCTATTCCCCCAAGGACTGCGCCATGTGCGCCGAGGGCCGCAGGATCGACGCCCTGTCCAACAGCTACGGCCTGTCCCGCCTGTAACCTACTTTTCTTGAAAGAAAAGTAGGCACGCTTTCTTGAAAGAAAGCTTAGCAAAGAACTTTTTGCGAAACTTCGTTTCGCTTCCACAGGTTTAACAAAGCATATGACAATGGGAGCGCCCTATGGGCGCTCCCGTTTTTTCAGTCCTGTACCGACCAATAGTCGTATTGGTCCCTGGCCCACTGCAAAATGGTGTCGTAGGACACCCCCTCGCCGGGGACATAGCTTTCTCCGTCAATGGTCATAGCGGTGGGGCCAAATTCCACCACGATCTCCTCGGTGCCCGACACATATTCCTCCGGGAAATAGGTGATGCGGTAGAGCCATTCCTCCTCCGTGGCGCTTCCCCCGGGTTCCAGGTCCAGAGCCGCCACGGAGGCCGCTCCGGGCTCCCACACAAAGACGGGATCATCGGCTACCTCGACCCACTCCAGCTTGACCACCGGGGTGTCGTTCATCTTCTCCCGGATGTCCTCCTGTTTTGTTCCGCAGCCTGCCAGCAGCAACCCCGCCAGCAAACAGCCCGCAAGGATCAAAATTCCTTTTTTCATGGCGTTCCCTCCCATCCTGTGTTTCTTACAAGGACAGGATACCATATTGCGGACGGAATGTCTGTGGCCCTTTCCCACAAAAGAAGGGGCGCTTTTTTGTGGGAAACGCGGGGGCCGGCAGGCTTTCTTGAAAGAAAGCTTAGCAAAGAACTTTGTGCGAAACTGCGTTTCGCTTCTGTATCTTCCCCATATTGTCCAGATTTTAGTGATTACTGCGTAGGGGCCGGTGTCCTCACCGGCCCGCCGATTACAAACCCGCTCCTACGGCTGGTGGCAACCGGCGCGCTTTCTTCGTCCAGCCGGACCGCCTTCTCCCCTTTCCCAGGCCAGCGGCAGCGGCGCGGAAGCGGGGGCAATCCTGTCACCACCCGCGCCGGCGTTACGGAACGATCTTCCGGGAAGCGTCCCCCGTAATGGGGGTCCGGGGGAAAGCCGACATGGAGGACCGGGCGGCTGGCCGCCGGTCCAATTGCGGCGTCCCCCGGCGATTCTTTCGTGCCTTTCTGATCGCTCAGAAAGGCACACCCACGCAAATGGAGAGTTCCGCCGCCCCGGCGACGGGTTCCTTTGCCCGCGGCGGCAAAGGAACCAAAACGCCGTTTTTTCCGGCCCCTTTGGCAGGAAAACTCTTCCGGCGGGCAAAATTTGAGTGGCTCTCCCCTCCCTTTTCGGGCCACTGGGCCCTGGCTGGGCAGAGGTTAGGGCTTTCTTGTCTCCTTCGGCCCGCCTGGCTTTTACCATGCTGTTTGGTCTGGTAATGGACAACGGGCCGATGAGATATCGGCCCCTACGAAACAAACCAGGAGTGCCATCCTGGGATGGCGCTCCTGGTTCCGGAACAGATTCCACAATGGGCAAAGGAAATGTGGAAAGTTTTTGCGTTCTCCGCCTGTCCTCTTCCCAATCCCCGGAACAACCGGGCGCTTTCTTCTCCGAACCCGCTCCTAAACCTGTCGAGGCGAAGCGGAGCTTCGCAGAAAGCTTTTTGCCTACTTTTTCACGAAAAAGTAGGGCTTTCAAGAAAGCGCGGGGAGAACGGTCAGGGGGTCGATGGGCCCGCCGTCCTCGGCGGTCATCTCCAGGTGCAGGTGGGAGGGCATGGCGCTCTCGGCCATGGCTCCCCCGCCCACCACGCCGATGACGGCGCCGGTGTCCACCTGGTCGCCCACGGCCACCTGGATGTCCCCCAGGTTGGCGCACAGGCTGCTGTGGCCGTCGGGGTGGCTGATGACCACGGTGCTGCCCATCATGGGATCGTCATACACCTGGGTCACCTCGCCCTTCCCGGTGGCCAGGACCTTCAGTCCCTCCTCGGCGGCGATGTCCACCCCCGAGTGGGTGCGCCAGTCCCCCATGGTCTGGTCATAGGCCAGGGTCTCCACGGAAAAGCCCCGCAGCACCTCCCCCTTCACCGGCCAGGTGTAGACCACCGTTTCGTCCCCAGTGGTTTCCGGGGCGGCGGTCTCCTCCTCCACCGGCTCCTTCACCGGCTGGGGGTCCTCCTTCTGGGTCTGCTGCTCCTGAGATTTCTCCCCCTGGGACTGCTCCACAGGATCCGGCAGGGTCACCTTGGGGGTGCCCGTCACCGACTGCGCCGGGTCTTGGCTGCCCCCGGCAAAGCGTACCATATAATAGCCCGAAATTCCGATTGCGGCGAGGCAAAGGAACAGGACTATGTAAAAGCCCTTTCCCAGCACAAAGTCGCCCAATTTCGTCCATGGGTTTCGATTCATGAAACCACCTCCGCAGCCTATTGTGGCCCCCTTTTTCCGTTCTTATACCTGTCTGTCCTGATTTTTCATGGCAGCATTTGCTCCCCCGCCGCCCTGGACGTTTTCCGTTTTCCTGTGGTATACTCTCTTACACGAGAATTGTCACATTTTTGGAGAGGAGCCCTTTCATGTATCAAGCCACCACCCTGCCCAACGGCGTGCGCCTGCTCACCGAGCACATCCCCGGCGTGCGCTCCGCCGCTCTGGGCTTTTTCGTGGGCGCCGGGTCCCGTCACGAGACGGCCCTGGAAAACGGCGCGGCCCACTTTATTGAACATATGTCCTTCAAAGGCACCCACAGCCGCTCCGCCGGGGACCTGGCCCGGGAGATGGACGCCATCGGCGGCCAGGTGAACGCCTACACCACCAAGGAGTCCACCTGCTTCTACGCCCGCTGCCTGGACAACCACCTGGACCGGGCGGCCGATCTGCTGTGCGACATGCTCTTTGCCTCCCGCTTTGACCAGGGGGACGTGGAGCTGGAGCGCGGGGTCATCCTGGAGGAGATCGGCATGTATGAGGACACCCCCGAGGACCTGTGCGCCGAGCGCCTGGCCGCGGCGGTGTACAAGGGCTCTCCCCTGGCCCGGCCCATCCTGGGCCGCCAGTCCACCCTGGAGTCCATGACCGGCGAGAGCCTGCTGGACTGGCAGCGGCGGCACTACACCGGCTCGGCCATGGTGGTCTCCCTGGCGGGCAGCTTTACCCAGCAGCAGGCCGACGCCCTGGCCCAGCGGCTCTCCCAGATCCCCGCCGGAGATGCCCCCAAGGCCAAGCCCGGCAAGTACCAGCCCGCCGTCACTGCCCGGAAAAAGGCCATCGAGCAAAACCATCTGCTGCTGGCCTTCCCCGCCCTGCCCTACACCCATCCCGACCGCTACGCCCTGCTGCTGCTCAACTCCATTCTGGGCGGCGGCTGCTCCTCCCGGCTGTTCCAGCAGCTGCGGGAGCAGCGTGGCCTGTGCTACACGGTCTACTCCTATCTCTCCGACTACGCCGACGCCGGGCTGCTGGGCATTTACACCGCCCTGAACCGGGACCAGCAGGACGCCGCCCTGGAGACCATGATCTCCATTGTCCGGGACCTGACCCAGGAGGGCCCCTCCCAGGAGGAGCTGGACCGGGCCCGGGACCAGGCCAAGGCAAACATCCTCATGGGACTGGAGTCCGTCCAGGCCCGCATGAGCCACCTGGGCACCTCCACCCTGCTCTATGGCCGGGTGCGGGAGCCGGAGGAGATTCTGGAGAGCTACGACCGGGTGACCCGGGAGGACCTGCGGAATTTGGCCCGGAGCATCTTCGACTTTCCCCAGGCCTCCCTCTCCGCCGTGGGCCGCGTCCCCTCCGCCGCTTTCTTGAAAGAAAGCTTGGCAAAGAACTTTGCGGGAAGCTCCGCTTCCCTCTGACCAATTCCGGGGCGGGTACAGAATCAGAAAGCAAGAAATCTTTCCGGGGCTTTGTCTCGTTTCGCCTCCCTCGGTTATCGGGACTCGTTTCGTTTTAACGGGCGGATACTATCCGCCCCTACGAAAAGGGACGTCATCCGGGAGTAGGGGCCGATGTCTCATCGGCCCGCCGTCCACCAGCTGGCCAAACAGTATGGCACAGGCCAGGCGGACCCAAGGAGCTGAGAAAGCCTTGTCCTCTTTCTCGCCAGGGCCCAGTGGCCCGGAAGGAAAGGCGGAAACCACTCAAATTTTGCCCGCCGCTTGAGACTGCAAGCCAAAGGGGCCGCAAACAACGGCGTTTTGGTTCCTTTGCCGCCGCGGGCAAAGGAACCCGCTGCCGGAGCGGCGGAACTCTCCCTTTTGTGTTCTTTCCAGCGATGGAAAGAACCAAAGATCGCCGGGGGACCGCTCCGAGGTGCGCCAGCGCACCAGTCACGGTCCGCCCGGACCCCGTTACGGGGGACGCTTCCCGGGTAGTTGTTCCTCGCATCCGGCGCGGGTGCCACAGTCGATTGCCCCCGCTTCCCCGCCGCTGCCGCTGACCAGGCAATCCAGGAAAGCCAGGCAAGCTGGACAGAGAAAGCGCGCCTGGTGCATACAGCCGTAGGAAACGTTCATTGTCTGGACAGGGCGGCGGAATTCTCCCCAAAAAAGCGCAAAAAAGAGAGCCATCTCACGATGGCTCTCTTTTTCTTTACTGGATCTCCAGGGAGTAGGCGTCCAAAATGGAGGAGCTGTCTCCCTCGGCGGGAATAGCGTGGTCAATGGTCACCTGGTCGCCCACGTTGAGGGCCACCACTTCCCGGTTCTGGGCGGCGGAGATGGCATAGAAGATGTCCTCGCCCTCCAGGCGGAGGAAGTAGTAGGTGTTGCCGTCCAGCACCGCCGTGCGGATCTCGGCCACAGCCCCCTGGGCCTGGGTCTTGGGCAGTTCCTCGGTCTGGGTGATGCCCTTCTCGGCCAGCAGGCGGATATAGTTCTGCTCACACTGGGCCACGGAGGGGGCCACCGCCACCACCTGATACTGGGCCACGTTGACCATGGCGTAGCTCTTCACCAGGTTGTTGGCGTCCTTCAGGGGAATAAAATAGGTGGGCTCTCCGGCGATGTTCAGCAGCAGGGGGAAGGTTGCAGTATAGCCCAGGTCCTGGACCTCGCCCTGGGCCGACCCCTTGGCGGCGTTCTCGGTGGCGCCGGGGGCGGTGTAGAACTTGGTCTCCTTGGTGCGCTGGTTGCTCAGCAGGAAGCCCAGGTTGGACTGGTCGGCGTTGGCCGAGGTGACGCCGGTGTACACATACACGTCGTCGTTGAGGGCGATATAGTTATAGCCTTCGGTGGTCATGGTCACGTCCCGCTGGCCCAGCACGGAGTTGATGAACCCGTGGACCAGGGTGCCATGGTAGTTATACTGCTCCATAATGAGCTGGGGGGTGTACACGTTGTCCACCCAGGTGGGCACGTCGGCCACGTCGTAGTAGGTGCTCTCGCCGGTGATGGCGTTACACAGCACCGCGCCCTTGATGTCGGCGCCGCCAAACAGGCCGATGGTCTTGACCACCCGGGGGGCCACCCACCAGGGCTGGCCCTCCTCGTCGATCTCAAAGCGGGGGGACGAGAAGATATAGGTGGGATACTGGAAGCGCAGGTGGCGCATGATGTTGCGGTTCAAAGGCTCGGAGAAGGAGTACTTCATCCCCTCCTGGAGCCGCACCACGTTGGCCTCCTGGGTCACCATGTCCACCACCACGTAGGCGGGCAGGCCCTCGCTCCGGTTGGTGAACCACTTGATGAGGTCGGCGTAGGCGATGGGGGACACCCGCACGGGGCGGCCCTGATAGTTGATCTGCACCGACTCATCGCTGGGATATTCAAACTGGCTGACCATGTCGCTGAGGGTACCCATCTGACGGTCCCCCAGGTACTCGGCGCTGGCCCGGTCCAGGGTGGGGATCTTGTCAAAGGAGATCTGGCTGATATCCTCAGAGAAGGTGCCGTCTTCCACCGTCAGCAGCTCCCGGTAGGACCCGGCCCGGAAGATGGGCAGGGAGAGGAGCTGGCCCACCAGGGCCACCGCTACCACTACCAGCATGAACACGCCCACAGGCAGGCACTGCTGCTTGATGAACCGGAAGTAGTCTCCCACCCGGGGTTTGCCGTACTGGCCGCCCCGGAAGCCCGAGGTCACCAGGGCGGAAGCCATATACACCACGCACAGCAGGAAGAGGAAGCTGTAAAAGTCCGCCGACTGAGGGTTGATGGCGGGGATGGTGAAATAGAAATACACCAGTCCCACCACCAGGGTCACCAGCAGGTTCACCAGGATGCTCTTCCCTTTCCCCATGGGTTTGCGGGACTTCTGTTTACCGGATTCTTGATTCATATTGTTCTCCTTTTGGCCAAAGGCCCATGTAAATGATGCAAGTATACTCGCAGCGCAGGGAAAATGCAACAGAAATTTGGGTCTGCCACATTAAAGTTTATTAAAAAAGCCACAGGCCGTATGTCCGGGGCGGCGGGAGGGCATACTGGGGGATAAGCCATTCCAGAACAAGGAGGAAGTACTATGGAAGTACGGGAACTTATGAATCCCAGCGTGGTCACCATCGAGCCGGGGGCCTCCGCCGCCCTGGCCGCCCGGCTGCTCAGCCGCCACAATGTAGGGGCCCTGCCGGTGTGCGGAGCCGACGGCCGCCTGCGGGGCATGGTCACCGACCGGGACATCATCCTGCGGTGCATCGCCGCCGAGGAGGACCCGGCCCAGACCCCGGTGCGGGACATTATGACCCGGGGCTGCGCCTGGGTGGAGCCCCGCTCCGACTGCCGCCAGGCCACCCAACTCATGGCCCAGCGCCAGGTGCGCCGCCTGCCCGTGGTGGAGGGGGGCAAGGTGGTGGGCATCGTGTCCCTGGCCGACCTGGCCCGCAGTCAGCGCTTTGACATGGAGGCCGCCCAGGCCCTGGGGGAGATTTCGGAAAATATCGTGCGGCGGTGAGTTATTCCACCTCCACCACGGTGAGCCGGTCCCCGTCCACGGTGAAGCGCACCTGAAGGCCGCCGAAGGCCATGCCGTACACCCGCTGGGGGTCGTGGTGGTAGGTGGGCCGGGGGTCCTGGGCCAGCACGCCGGAGAGAGCCTCCCGCAACTCCCGGGGCACACGCTCCAGCAGCTGGGACGGGAAGTCCACGGTGAGGGTGGCCTCCTTGGGGGCGCTGGCAAAGCCCCCCACCGCCTGGGGCTTGCAGTCGGCGTAGGGCAGGTAGGGCTTGATGTCATAGATGGGGGTGCCGTCCATGAGGTCGGCCCCCGCCACCCACAGCACCGGCCCCTCGGAAGTGCTGAGCTCCACCTTCTCCAGCTTCACGCAGGATAGGCCCATGGGGTTGGGCCGGAAGGGGGACCGGGTGGCAAAGACCCCCATGCGCTCGTTGCCCCCCAGGCGGGGCGGCCGCACCGTGGGAGACCAGCCCGCCCCCATGGACCGGGAGAACTGCCAGATGAGCCAGATGTGGGAGAACCCCTCCAGCCCCCGCAGGGCCTGGGAGTCCCGGTACTCGGGCTCAAAGACCACCCGGGCCTTCAGCTCCTCCACCAGGCCGCTTTGCCGGGGAATGCCGAATTTTTCCGGGAACTGGCTGCGGATGCGGGCAATAATGTGTACGGGTACGGTCTCACTCATGAGGGACGGCTCCTTTCGGAATGTTCTTTCCCCTATCATATCCAAAAGGGGCCGCCCTCGCAAGAGCGGAAAAAAGGACCGGCGGACGATGTCCGCCGGTCCTTTGGCTTTTTACACGTTGGAAGCCCGGTTCTGGGCAAATTCCTCCTGGATGGCGGCCAGCACACCGTCGTCCTGGATCATATCCCAGCCCGCGCCGGCCAGCACCTTGGCCGCCACCATGACAGCCTGGTGGGCCTCCTGGCTCTTGCCGGCATCCAAAAACTCCTGGGAGTGGGAGGAGGTGCCCTGGGGCACCATGGCCACCCGGATGCAGCTGCCGGGCAGCTCATACATCACGTTGCTGAAATCGCTGGAGCCCGTCTTTTCCCGGGGGGGCGCCATGCGGGGGGCGTCCACCTGGCGGGCGTTGTCCATGAGCAGCTCGTTGAGCCGCAGCACGGGGATCTTGTTGGCCAGCCGGTCCCCCTCCTTCATGTCGTAGGTCACGTCGGCAATGAGGGCGGCCCCTTCGATGATCTTGTGGAAGCGCTCCACCACCTCGTCCAGGGCTTTACGGGAATAGGACCGCAGGGAGAACTTGCCCACCGCCGTGTCGGGCACCACGTTGGCCGGACCGGGCAGCTGGGTGACGGTGTAGTGCATGCGGGTGTCCTCGGGCACGTGCTCCCGCAAAAACTCAATGCCCTGGAAGGCGATGAGCAGGGCGTCAAAGGCGCTGCGGCCCGCCTCGGGCTTCAGGGCTGCGTGGGCCTTCTTGCCGTGGAAGGTGACGGTGAAGCTGGACATGGCCATGGACTTCACGTCCACCGTGGTGGTGGGAGAGCCGTGCATCATCAGGGCCACGTCGATGTCCTGGAAGCAGCCCGCCTCCAGCATGCGCAGCTTGCCGTGGGCGGTCTCCTCGGCGGGGGTGCCGTAGACCACCACAGTGAAGGGCCGCTCCCCGGCGCACTCCTTCAAAGCCCGGGCGGCGCCCAGGATGGCGGGACCCTGCATGTGGTGGCCGCAGGCGTGGCCCAGGCCCTCCAGGGCGTCGTACTCACACAGAAGGCCGATGCGGGGGCCACCCTGGCCGTTTTCAAACACGGCCCGGAAGGCGGTCTCCACGCCCCCCACGCCCAGCTCCACCTGGTAGCCGCACTGGGTCAGGTAGTCGGTGATGAGCTTCTGGGCGTGGAACTCCTGAAATCCCAGCTCGGGATGGTCAAAAATATCGTCCGCCATGGCGCACAGGGCCTGGCGCTGGGCCTCAACGGCCTGGAACACGCGCTCCTTCACGGGATACACTCCTTTGTCAAGATCGTCCACCCCTTCCCGGCTGGGAAGGGGTGGCGGAGAGAGAAAAGAATTAAGCCAGATGGATGGCCTGGGCGATGCTCACCAGGATGCAGCCGGTGACCACCCAGATGAGGAACAGCTTCCACATGAACTTCATCCACTTGTCGTAGGGCACGTTGGCCGCACCGATGAGGCCCATGAGGGCGGTGGAGGTGGGAAGGACATAGTTACAGAAGCCGTCGCCGAAGTTGAAGGCCAGAATGGCGGTCTGACGGGTCATACCCACCAGGTCGGCCACGGGCAGGAACAGGGGCATAACCACCGCGGCCTGGCCGGAGCCGGAGGTGATGAAGATGTTGATGACGATGTTCAGAATGAACATGACGGGAGCCTGCAGGAAGCTGGGCACCACGTTCAGCACCCCGGCCAGGGCATAGACGATGGTGTCGATGATGCCGCCGGCGGTGAGGATCAGGGCAATGGCACGGGCCAGGCCAATGATGAGGGCAGCGCCCAGCATGGTCTTGCAGCCGGCCACCAGGCCCTTGGCGATGGCGGAGGGGCTCTTGCCGTCCAGCAGGCCCACGATAACGGCCAGCCACAGGAACATGGCGGCGAAGTTGGGCATATCCCAATCCATCTTCAGGCCGCCGTAGACGATGATGGCCAGAGTGCCCACCAGGGTGGCCAGAATGGCCCAGCGCCGCCAGGTCATGGCGCCGAAGGCGTCCAGGTCGGCGGCCGCCTTCATCTCATTCTGCTGGTCCAGCTCGTACATGGGGCTGAGCTGGGGGTTCTTCTGGATCTTCATGGCGTAGCGGATGAGATAGGCGTTGGTGATGACGTAGAAGACCAGCAGGCACAGGAAGCGGAAGCCGATGCCGGAGAAGGGGGCCAGGCCCGCGATGTCCTGGGCCAGCAGGGTGGTGCTGGTCTGGAGGGTGCCGGTGGAGAAGCCCACGGCGCCGCCCATGAGGATGATGCCCACGCCCACGATGGAGTCAAGGCCCAGGGCGTAGGAGAGCATCAGGGTGATGGGAACGAAGGGGATAAACAGGTTCACGCCCTGGCTGGTAGCGATGAGGGTGAACACCAGGGTGAGCATGGGGATGAAGATGTACAGCCGGTTGGAGAACTTCCGGGCCACCTTGGCCACCGAGGCCTGCAGGGCGCCGCTCTCCGTGACCAGATGGAAGGCGCCGCCGGCAAAGAGGATGACCAGGATGAGGTCAATGGAGTTGATAAAGCCGGTGACCACGTGGTCCATAATGGTCAGGGGGTTCACAGGGCTGCTCTCCACGTAGTGGAAGCTGGCCGGGTCGATGAGCTGCTTGCCGGTGACGGCATCCTCCACACGGTCATAGGAGCCGGCGGGGATGATCCAGGTCAGCAGCACGGCCACCAGGATAATGGTAAAAATAATCACCAGAGTGTGGGGCATTTTGAAGGCCTTCTTGGCCTTTCCTTCACTGGGGGTCTTAGCCATTTCGTGATTCCTCCTCTAAAGCGGTTTGTCCCCCGGCCATTGCACACACCCAGCCGGGGACAAGCCGGCCGCCCGCTCCGGATCAGGCCTTGCCGGTCTTTCTGCCCTTTAGTATAATGGAGAGGAAGCCGGAATGTAAAATTCCCCCGTCCTTGGCGGGGTATAAGTTTTTCTTATGGAGGGCGGCCCATGAATCTGAAGGAACAGCTCTATATCGTCACCCTGGCCGACTGCGGCAGCGTGACCCAGGCCGCCCGGCAGCTGGGGGTCACCCAGCCCGCCCTGTCCTCCTACCTGGCGGGAGTGGAGTCCGCCCTGGGCTTTCCCCTGTTTCAGCGGGGCCGGCGGCGGCTGGTGCCCACCTATCTGGGGGAAGTTTATTTGGAAAAGGCCCGGCAGATCCTGGCCCTGGGCCGGGCCTTTGACGAGCAGGTGGGCCGGGTGGTCAGCGGCTACCAGGGCCGCCTGCGGGTGGGCATCCCCATCCGCCGCTCCCCCCAGCTCATCCCCTCGGCCATGAAGGTGTTCCGGGGCTACTACCCCAACGTGGAGATCACCCTGCAGGAGCTGAACCAGAACGGCCTGGTGGAGCTGCTGCGCCAGGACAAGCTGGACCTGCTGCTGTGCAACCTGGCCGAGCCCTACCCCCAGCTGTCCCACATCCACCTGCACAGCGACCCCCTGGTCTTTCTGGTCCACGCGGGCCATCCCCTGTGCCCCCGGGCCCAGTACCGCCAGGGCTTTGCCCGCCCCTGGGTGGACCTGTCCCTGTTTCAGGAGGAGACCTTCCTGCTCCAGCATCCAGGCCAGAGCCTGCGCCACTTCACCGACCAGGTGCTGGAGGAGACGGGCACCATTCCCGGCCGCACCCTGCTCATCCGCAACATCGAGACCGCCGCCCAGATGGCGGCCAACGGCCTGGGGGTGTCCTTCTCCCTGGCCAGCTACCTGCGCCACATGCGCTTTGTCACCCCGCCCCAGGTCTTTTCCGTGGGCAAGGCCCAGCAGGCGGCCAATTTCTCCGCCCTCTACCGCCCCGACGTCACCCTCCCCGACTACACCATGCGCTTCATCCAAATTGTGAAGGAGCTGATGTCCATGGAATCCACCGGGGACTTTGAACAAAAATAAGGACAAAATTTTGTGAAAATAAACGGTTCTTCTCCCCTGCCTCCTTCCCCCGAACCGAAAAAAGAGCGCTTCCGTCAAAAACGGAAGCGCTCTTTTGATGTCAGCCAATGGCAATGGTGGAACTTCTGGGCAGCTCCTTCTTCTCCTGCTTGGGCAGGGTCAGCTTCAGGATGCCGTCCTCATACTTGGCGGCCACATCCTCCGCCTTCACATCGCCCACGTAGAAGCTGCGGCTGCAGGACCCGGCATACCGCTCCTGGCGGATATACTTGCCTTCCTTGTCCTTCTCGTCCTTGTCCAGACCCTTGGCCGCGCTGATGGTCAGGTATCCGTCCTTCAGCTCCACGCTGAGCTCGTCCTTCTTGAAGCCGGGCAGGTCCACGTCCACCTCGTAGGTGTTCTCCATCTCCCGCACGTCGGTCTTCATCAGGTTCTTGGCATGCTTGCCATACAGGGGATCACGGCCGTTCCACGCGGGGAACATTCCGAAGTCATCATCAAAGAAATCATCAAACAGGTTTTCACCAAAAATGCTGGGCAACATAAGTCATTCCTCCATTCACAGCACTTATTTTTGCCCTGTGGGAGGAGCCCTTTGGGCCTCTCTCTTGGAACGATTCTGTTATAACACCGGAAATTAGCACTGTCAAGGCGAGAGTGCTAATGTTTACAAAGTTTGCGATCTTTGTTCACAAAATATGCGATTTTCTCCTGATTTCCACTTTTCTTCCAGAATTTTATGAATCCGTTCCCTGCTGCCGCCTGGCAAAAAAAGACCGGGCAGCCTGGGGCTGTCCGGTCCAAGAAGACTATCGATTCACAAAGAAGCTTCGGGTTTACAGGGTGTCCCAGGCAGGCAGTCCGTAGGAGGGACGGGCGGCCTTCACAGCCCGCACAATGGCCCGCTCCATGGCCCAGGCCGCCATGGCACCCACCACGTTCACGTCGCCGGGCAGATCCCCGGTGCTCAGGGTGTAGATGCTGTCCCCGTCGGCGTTGGTGTGCACCGGGCGGATGGCCCGGGCAAATCCGTTGTGGGTCATGCCCGCCACCTTGGTCAGCTGGGTCTTGTTCAGCTTGGCGTTGGTGACCACGATGCCCAGGGTAGTGTTGCCGGTAAACAGGTTGTCGGCAATGGTCACATCCCCAAAAAGCTCCTCCAGGGTGTTGGACAGGGCGGTTTTCTCCGGGTTCAGAAGTCCCGCGATCTGGGTTTCGCCTTCATAAATGTCCCCCAGGGCGTTCACCGCCACCAGGGCGCCCACCTTCAGGTGGCCCGCCTGGATGGCATAGGTGCCGAAGCCAGACTTCATGGCCCGCTCCATGCCCCGGTATTTGCCCACGGAGCAGCCGGCGCCCGCGCCCACGTTGCCTTCCGCGGGAGCCTCATAGCCCGCATTCTCACAGGCCCGGTAGGCCATGGCCCCGTCGGGGCGCACATCACAGCGGCCCACCCCCAGGTCGAACAGGCAGGACTGGCTCACCAGGGGCACCTTGGTGATACCCACGTCAAAGCCGATGCCCCGCTCCTCCAGGTATTTCTGCACCCCGCCGGCGGCGTCCAGACCGAAAGCGCTGCCCCCCGACAGGAGCACGGCGTTGATGGCCTCAGCCTGGGCCACGGGGGACAGGATCTGGGACTCCCGGGAGGCGGGGCCCCCGCCCCGCACGTCCAGCCCCGCCGGGCTCATGCGGTCGCAGAGAAGCACGGTGCAGCCGGTGGCGGCCTCTTCATTCTGGGCGTGTCCCACCCGGAATCCGCCCACTTCCATAATTCCGATCTCGTTCATGGCGACCTCCTTACCGCTTCAACACCACGCGCAGGGCCTTGCAGATGGAGCCGCTGATGACGCAGCCCACCACGGCCTCCAGCACAGCCTGGATGCCTACATAGGCGGCCACAAACAGCAGCACGTTGTCCTGAAATTTGGCCATCAGCTCCTCCCCCAGCAGGTTTTGCAGGGTGGGGGCGTTCCAGAAGATGAACACCAGCACCGTCATGTAAAACAGGGTGTTCAGCACCGGCGCGGCCAGTCCCCCGATGTAGTAGGAGAGGGTCTTGCTCCGGTCCAGCTTGTGCACGGCTTTGAAAATCCACCCCACGCAAAATCCCATGAGGATGCGGGGGATGATGGTGTTGACAAAGCTGAGCGCCACCACGGTCCCACCGGTGTAGCCCGCCAGAAACAGGGTGCTGAACCCGGTTTTGATGGCCGTGTAAAAGCTGATGCAGCCCATCACGCCCCCCAATACGGCCCCCGCCAGGGGTCCCAAAATCATGGCTCCCACGGCCACCGGTACAGTCATGATAGACGCGTACTGTCCGGGCAGTGGGATCATGGCAAGTCCTGTGACGTTCATCATCAGCAGGATGCCCACCAGCAGGGCCAGTTCCATAAGGTACGTGAGCTTTGTGTTGGTCTTTCCCATATTCAATTCCTCCTGCTGCCGCTCCTCTCCAGGGAGGATGCAGCGCAAATTTGGCATTACGCCAGAGGCATTATACTATGGGCGGCAGGATTTTTCAATGGCTGCCCGCTCTTCTCAGGCGGGCCGGTTCCCCCACCAGCCGGGGAAGGCGGAGGGCTGCTGGGTGGTGGAGGTGCCTGTCTGGTTCAGGGGGGTCTCCTGGGTCATGAGCTGGGAGATGAGCTGGGCCACGTCGGAGATGGGGATGGCGTAGCCCATGCCCTCCACGTCGGTGTCGGAGAGCTTGGCGCTGTTGATGCCGATAAGCTCTCCGTCCAGATTCAGCAGAGCGCCGCCGCTGTTGCCCGGGTTGATGGCGGCGTCGGTCTGGATATAGGTGGCGGTGGCGCCGCTCTCATTGGTCATGGAGCGGTCCAGGGCGCTGACGATGCCCGTGGTCACCGACTGGCCGTAGCCCAGGGCGTTGCCGATGGCCACCACCTGCTCGCCCACCTCCAGCTGGTCGGAGTCACCCACGGCGATGACCTTGATCTGGGACAGGGTGTCCTGAGACAGGTCGCTCAGGGCCACCTTGATGACCGCCAGGTCCGCCTCCTCGTCGCTGCCGCACAGCTGGGCCTCATACACGGCGTTGTCCACAAAACTCACCGACAGGGTGGTGGCGTCGGCCACCACGTGCTGGTTGGTGACGATATAGAGGTAGTTTTCATCCTGGGAGATGATAACCCCCGAGCCGCAGCTGGTGGTCTCCTCCATCTGGGTCTGTCCCCAGCCGCCGGGGCCGAAGCGGTTGAAGTAGCTCTGTACCTCCTGCACCGAGATATTGGTGATGGACACCACGCTGGGCAGGGCGGCCGCGGCAATGTCGGAGACATCCATGCCGTAGCGGGTGGAGGAATAGGAGGTGCTGGCCATATTGACCGCTCCCCAAGCCGCGGCGCCGCCCTCCCCCTGGGGCAGCAGGCAGCTCACTCCGTAGAAGCTCCCGGCGGACACCGTACCGAAAAGCACGGCGCTGAGGACCAGGGTGGTCAGCCGCCGCAGCCCTCCCCTCTTGTTCCGGGGGGCTTTCTCCACGGGAACGGGAAAACGGGGATCCTCCTGGGGCTGGGACTCATAACAGGTGTTCTTCTCGGTGTTCATATGGCAAACTCCTTTCCGTCAGGCAGGTTTTTTCCTGGTTTCTGCCCTTAGGATAAGGTGTCAACCCTAATTGTACTTAAAAATACGAAAAAAGTTATCCCGGCAGGGTGACCGCCACAGACAGGCTGGTCCCGTCGGGGCTCTCCGCCCGAATTTTTCCCTTGTGGGCCAGCACGATGCTCCGGGCGATGGACAGCCCCAGGCCGTAGCCCCCGGTCTGGCTGCTGCGGGACTGGTCGGTGCGGTAAAAGCGGTCGAAGAGGTGGGAGAGCTTGTCCCGCTCCATGGGCTGGGCGGTGGTGTTGGACACAGTGAGCAGCGCGCCCCGCCCCTGCTTTTCCAGCTTCAGGGCCAGCTTCCCCCCTTGTGGGGAATATTTCAGGGCGTTGTCCAGCAGGATGGAGATGAGCTGCCGGATGGCCTTCTCGTCCCCGGTGCAGGAGAGCATGGGCTGCACCGAAACCTCCAGGGAGTAGCCCGCGTTGCGCTTGGCCTTGATCTGGATGTCCGCCTGGAGGGCGGCAAGCTTTTTCCGCAGGTAGGAGATGTACACCCACACCACGCTCAGCTCCACCTCGCTGTCATAGCCCCAGATCCGCTCCAAAAAGCGCTCGGTGGGGATGAGCTGCCGGGGGTTGCGCAGCAGCAGCTCCATCATCTGATACTCCTTGTTGGCCAGGCGGAAGCTGCCCGCCGGGGAGGAGAGCTCAAAGGTGGTCTGGTCCAGGGTGATGTTGCCCAGGGTCAGGCGGCTGGTCACCTGTCCCCCCGTCTGGCTGCGGGTCATGGCCCGGATGCGGGCCATGAGCTCGGCGGTGGAAAAGGGCTTGGTGAGGTAGTCGTTGGCCCCATGTCCAGGCCGGTCACCTTGTCCTCCACCTCCGACTTGGCGGTGAGCAGCAGCACGGGGATGGGATTCCCCTGCTGCCGCAGGCGGCGCAGCACCTCCAGCCCGTCCACCTTGGGCATCATGATGTCCAGGATCACCCCGTCATAGTTGCCCCCCTCCAGGTAGGCCAGGGCCTCCTCCCCGTCGTACACCGCGTCGGCGGAATAATTGTTCTTCTCCAGCAGGGCCGGCCCGGGACAGGGAGCGCTCGTCCTCTGCCAGCAAAATACGCATGATACGCGCCTCTCTTTCCTGATCTTAAGCACCAGCATACCGCTCCAGCCTTAACTCTAATTAAAAGAATACCACCCGGGGGCGGAATTGTCAGGAAATTTTCCTTCTTTTTAAGTTCAGTTAGGGTTTGCGTCCTATACTGACTCCACCATCCAACCACAAGGAGGCACACTATGGCACAATCCACCTTTCAGCGCTATGAATTGAAATATTTGATGACCACCGGGCAGCAGCAGGCCATTCTGGCCGCCATGGAGCCCCACATGGAACCCGACCAGTACAGCCACAGCTCCATCCGCAACCTCTATCTGGACACCCCGGACTTCCGGCTCATCCGCCGCAGCCTGGAAAAGCCGGTTTATAAGGAGAAGCTGCGGGTGCGCAGCTACGGCCGGGCGGGGACCGGGGACCCGGTATTCGTGGAGCTGAAGAAAAAATTTCGCTCGGTGGTGTATAAGCGCCGCATCTCCATGGCCCAGGACCAGGCCCTGGCCTGTGTGGCGGGCCGCGCCCCCTGGCCGGACAGCCAGATCGGCCGGGAGCTGGCCTACGCCGCCGCCTTTTATGAGACCCTGCGCCCGGCGGTGTTCCTCTCCTATGAGCGGGACTCCTTCCGGGGACTGGAGGACAAAGACTTCCGGGTCACCTTTGACCGGGATATCCGCTACCGCTGCCGGGAGCTTACTCTAGCCCACGACCCCTGGGGCACCTCCCTGCTGCCCCAGGGCTGGGTGCTCATGGAGGTGAAGGCGGCGGGGGCCATCCCCCTGTGGATGGTGCGGGCCCTGTCGGCCCAGGGGGTCTTTCAGACCTCCTTCTCCAAGTACGGCACGGCCTACCGGGATCTGCTGGCCGCCGGGAAGGGAGGGGTCAAGTATGCCTGAGTCCTGGTTCCGGGGACTGTTTGACACCGCCCTCACCACCGCCATCGCCCCGGTGGATTTTCTGCTGTGCGTGGGGGTATCCCTGGCCCTGGGGCTGCTGCTGTGCGCCATGACCCTGTGGCGCTCCCCCTTCAGCCGCAGCCTGGCCGTCACCCTGGCCATTCTGCCCGCGGTGGTGTGCGTGGTCATTATGATGGTCAACGGCAACGTGGGCACCGGCGTGGCGGTGGCCGGGGCCTTCAATCTGGTGCGCTTCCGCTCCGCCCCCGGCTCCGCCCGGGAAATTGGGGCCATTTTTGTGGCCATGGGCACCGGCCTCATTACCGGCATGGGCTATCTGGGCTACGGCTGCCTGTTCACCCTCATCCTGGGTGCGGCCATGATGCTCTACAACGTTCTGAGCCAGGGGCTGCGCCCCGGCGCCGTGCTGGACCGCACCCTTCACATCACCATCCCAGAGGACCTGGACTACGCCGGGGTATTTGACCCCATTTTGCAGGAGTACACCCGCCGGTATACTCTCACCCAGGTGAAAACCACCAACATGGGCAGCCTGTTTAAGCTGACCTATGACCTCACCCTGAAAACACCCAACCAGGAAAAGGGCTTCCTGGACCAGCTGCGCCTGCGCAACGGGAATCTGGAGATCTCCCTGTGCCACCAGGACAGCGGGACGGCAAGCCTGTAAAGGAGGGACATTCCTTTGAAAAAATCCACCCGATATTCCGCCGCCCTGGCCCTGCTGGTGGCCCTGGGCCTTTTGGCGGGCTGCTCCCAGTCCGCCTCTGACGCCAGCGCCTCCTCCCAGGAGGACGCCCTCTCCGGCCAGCAGACCGCCGCCACCGCCATGGACACCTCCGCTCTCTTCAGCGACCGGGACCTGGAGGGCACCTACGACGAGAGCGCCGCCGTGGCCATCCAGCTCAGCGGGGACTCCGCCGCCTGCGACAGCAGCGCCGTGACGGTGGAGGGCAGCACCATCACCATTACCGCCGAGGGGGTCTACCTCCTCTCCGGCACCCTCACCGACGGGCAGATCGTGGTAAACGCTGGAGAGACCGACAAGGTGCAGCTGGTCCTCAAGGGCGCGGACATCACCAGCAGCACCTCCGCCCAGCCCGGCGGCCACGGCGGCTGGTCCAAGGGCACGCCCCCCGACGCCCCCGACACCCAGGCCGCCGCTACTCAGGCTCCTCAGGTCCAGACCACAGCGGCCCAGACCGAAACCACCCAAACCGAAACGGACACCACCGACTCCACCAGCCAAAAGGGCATCAAGGCCGAGGGCGGCCTGGTGGTCAACGGCGGCGTGTTTACCATGGACACGGTGGATGACGGTCTCCACACAGGGGCCGACCTGCTGGTCACCGTCGGAGAGTTCACCCTCAGCAGCGGCGACGACGCCGTCCACTCCGATGCCGCCCTCACCATTCAGAACGGCACCTTCACCATCCCCTACTGCTACGAAGGCATCGAGGGCCTGTCCATCACCATTGAGGACGGCACCTTTACCATCACCTCCCACGACGACGGTCTCAACGCCGCCGGGGGCGCCGACAGCTCGGGCTTTGGCGGCTTTGGGGCCGGACCCCAGGACGCCTTCTCCGCCAGCTCGGACAGCTTTATCGTAATTAACGGCGGCACCTTCACCGTGGTGTCCAGCGGAGACTGCATCGACTCCAACGGGGACATGACCATCAACGGCGGCACCCTGGACCTCACCTGCAACGGAGCCGGCGACACCGCCCTGGACTGTGACGGCACCTTCACCCACAACGGCGGCGACCTCACCACCAACGACGGCTCGGAGGACAATCCCGGCCAGATGGGCGGCGGCGGAGGCCGGGGCGGCATGGGCCAGGACGGCCAGCGCCCCTCCCGGGAGCCCGGCAGCCTCCAGCCCCCCACCGGCGACGCCGGAGACAGCTCCACCGCCCAGTAACGCCCCCTTTTCTCCCCCGGAACGGTTGCATTTGTTGCCTTGGTGTACTATGATAGAGTTACAAATGTAACATCTGCCGCACGGGGGTACCTATGAACCGCAATCAGGAGAAACTGCAGAAGCTGGCCTATGTGGCCCAGCGCTACTATTTGGACGACTGGAAGCAAAGCGACATTGCCAAGGAGCTGGGGGTGTCCCGGCCCCTGGTCAGCCGCATGCTCCAGGAGGCCCGGGAGCTGGGCGTGGTAAAGATCATGGTCTGTCCCCCTGTCTCCCAGGGGGAGGCCCTGGTGGAGCAGCTGCGCCGGTCCACCTCCATCCGGGACGGCGTGCTGGTGGAGGACGGCCGGGACGATGACGCCACCAACCAGCTGCTCTCCCAGGGGGCGGTGCAGCTGTTGTGGCAGCTGCGCTCCCGCCGCCTGGGCATCGGCTGGGGCCATCTCATTGGCCAGCTGGTCACCTGGCTGGAGGAGCACCCCCAGCTCAGCAGCACGGTCACCGACATCTGCCCCCTGGTGGGCAACGCCAGCATCCCCGCCCGGAACTACCAGTCCAACGAAAACGTGCGGCTCATCGCCCAGCAGCTGGGGGCCGCCCCCCACTTCATTTACCTGCCCGCCCTGCCGGACAGTTTGGAGGAAAAGCAGCTGCTGTGCTCCTCGGAAATTTACCGCCAGATCCAGACCCAGTGGGACAAGATGGACACCGCCCTGGTGAACATCGGCAACTACCCCTCCAGCCCCGACTTCGCCTCCCTGGTGCGCTACGGGGACCTGTTGCAGCAGGAGCACACCTGCGGGCGGCTGCTGGTCTACTACTTCAACCCCCAGGGCAAGGTGATCCAGTCCGAGCAGGACTTCGCCATCCAGATCCCCCTGGAGCAGCTCAAGCGCTGCCCCAACATCATCGGCGTCTGCTCGGCCAACACCAGCGTGCGGGCCCTGCAGGGGGCGCTGAAATCGGGCCTGTTCACCCACCTGGTGGCCCGGGCCGACCTGGTGCGCTCCGCACTCACATAATTGTTACATATGTAACTCCTTCTCTTGGGTCCTCACCCAAGAGAAGGAGTTATTTTTTCTTTATTGCACAATTTTTGCGGAAATATTTTATGGCTTATGGAGAACTTATCCAGTTTCATTGACTTCTGTTACCCCCTGCGCTAAAATCAAGGCACAAACGTAACACCTCTGTGCGGCCATCTCCCGCCCTTCCGGGCCGGGGCTGCCCGCCGGATAACGCCATCTTGATGTGAGGAAAGAGGGTATGTGGCAGTGAAAAAGACCGAACTTGCCGCGCGGCTCCAGCACGCCTGTGCCTGCGTGACCGCCGCGGAGGACACCCTGACCCAGATCGACTCCAAATTCGGCGACGCCGACCACGGGCTCACCATGACCAAGGTCGCCGGGGCCATCTCCCAGGCGGTGGAGGAGTCCGAGGGCGGCATCCAGTCCATGCTGGACGACGCCGCCATGGCGGTCATGGTCCTCAACGGCGGCAGCGCCGTCCCCCTGTGGAACACCTGGCTGGACGGCATGCAGGAGGCCGCCCCCGAGGGGGAGGAGATCGACGTGGCCGGGCTCCAGGCCATGTTCGCCCAGGGCTTTGCGGCACTGGATGACATCTCTGGGGCCAAGGTGGGGGACAAAACCATGATGGATGCCCTCATCCCCGCCAGCCAGGCCATCGCCGCCTACACCGGCAGCGACGAGGAGGAGCTCTTCAATCTGGCCGCCCAGGCCGCCCAGGCGGGGGCCGAGGCCACCAAGCAGTTTACCGCCAAATTCGGCCGGGCCAAGAGCTACGGCGAGCAGACCATCGGCACCCCCGACGCGGGGGCCACCTCCATGTCTCTGTTTTTCCAGGGCCTTGCCCAGCACTGAGTCCATCTATTTTTCATACCGGGAGGTAACATCACATGAAAATGAAGAAGTTTATCAACGCTCCTGAGACCATTACCGACGAGGAACTGGTGGGCCTGGGCCTGGCCTATCCCGACATTCTGGAGGTGGACGGCCACCTGGTCATCAGCAAGGACCTGGCCGACGCCGACCGCGTGACCATCGTGACCTACGGCGGCTCCGGCCACGAGCCCGCCCAGGCCGGTTTTGTGGGCAAAGGCATGCTGGACGTGCAGGCCGTGGGCGACATCTTCGCCGCCCCCAACGCCAAGCTGGTCTTTGACGCCATGAAGCTGGCCGACAAGGGCCACGGCGTGCTGCTGCTCACCCTGAATTACGCCGGCGACCAGCTGGCCGGCAAGCAGGCCATCAAGCTGGCCCAGAAGGCCGGTCTCAACTTCCGTCAGGTGGTCACCGGAGAGGAAGTGCAGTACGATCCCAACGGCGAGGACAACAAGCGCGGCCTGGCCGGCGCGGTGGCCCTGTACCACATCGCCGCGGCCGCTGCCCGGGAGGGCAAGAGCCTGGACGAGGTGGCCGAGATCGCCCAGCGCTACGCCGACAACATGGCCTCCATCACCGTGAAGTCCACCGACGCCACCCATCCCCAGAACGGCATGTCCTTCGGCGACCTGGGCGAGACCGACATGATGGAGATCGGCGCGGGCCAGCACGGCGAGGGCGGCGGCGTCCGGGTGCCCATGATGTCCTCCAAGGACACCGTGGCCACCGTGGCCGAGGCCCTGAGCAACAAGCTGCAGCTGAAGGCGGGCGACAAGGCCTTTGTCATGATCAACGGCTGCGGCGCCACCACCATGATGGAGATGCTGGTCCTCTTCAAGGACACCGTGGAGTTCCTGAAGGCCAAGGGCGTGGAGGTGGTTGCCAGCATGGTGGGCGAGATCCTCACCGTGCAGGAGGCCGGCGGCTTCCAGATGAACATCGCCAAGTGGGACGACGAGTTCATCCGCCTGTGGAACACCCCCTGCCACACCCCCGCCTACAGCAAGGAGTAAGCCATGGCTGATAATATTGGAAACAAGGCCGCCCACGACTATCACCTGGACACCCCCGTGGCCCAGGAGGGATTTTTCGTCAAGGGCGCGGCCCACAGCGACTGGGGCATGCAGAGCCGCCTGGCCCGCATGTTTAACCCCCAATCGGGCAACACCGTGATGCTGGCCTTTGACCACGGCTACATCATGGGCCCCACCGCCGGGCTGGAGCGCATTGACCTGGTGATCCCGCCCCTCATCCCCCACGTGGATGTGCTCATGGGCACCAAGGGGGTCATCCGCTCCTGCATCTCCCCCGCCGCCCGGGTGGCCAAGTGCGTGCGGGTCACCTACGACACCACCGTCCTCTTTGACGAGATGTCCAACGGCGGCGGCATTGCCTGCGACATGGAAAACGCCATCCGCATGAACGCCGACTGCGTGGCGGTACAGACCTTCATCGGCGCTCCCGGAGAGTCCCGCTCCCTGGAGCTCCTCTCCCGCACCGCCGACGCCGGTACCCGCTACGGCATCCCCACCCTGGGCGTGGTGGCCGTGGGCAAGCAGATGGAGCGCACCGAGAAGTTCTTCCAGCTGGCCACCCGGGTGCTGGCGGAAAACGGCGCCAACATCGTCAAGAGCTACTACTGCGAGGGCTTTGAACGGGTGGCCGCCGCCTGCCCGGTGCCCATCGTCATTGCCGGCGGCAAGAAGCTGCCCGAGCTGGAGGCCCTGGAGATGGCCTACAAGGCCATTCAGGAGGGCGCCCACGGCGTGGACATGGGCCGGAACATCTTCCAGTCCGACTGCCCCGCCGGCATGGCCCAGGCCATCGGCGCGGTGGTCCACAAGGGATACACCCCCAAGCAGGCCCTGGAGATCTACGAGAGCGTCAAGCACGGTTAAAAAAGGAGGAAGCGTTATGTCCGCTGAGTATATGCACATCGGCATCCCCGTCACCAACCGCAAGCCCAACATGACCTACAACGAGGGGGCCAAGTTCTGGGTGAGCAACGTGGACGACTACGACTACAAGATCGAGTACCTGAAGTTTGAGGAGGGCACCCCCTTCCCCGAGGAGATCCACCGCAACCCCCACGTGGCTTACAAGGTGGACAACCTGGAGAAGTACATCGCCGACGCCGACAGCGTCATCTGCGGCCCCATGCCCGCCGGGGAGAAGGACCGCCTGGCCTTCGTGTGGAAGGACGGCGCCATCATTGAGCTCTACGAGGCCAACTGACCAATTTAAGAAATCATCCGGGCTGCCGGTCCTGTGGGACCGGCAGCCTGATTTTTTCACAAATTTTTTCCGAAAAAACTTCTCTCACAGGGGAACTTTCCCAAAGCCCCTGCGTCTAACCAGACAAAAGCAAGATTCATCCGGGAAATTTTTCATCATCAAAAAGGAGTGGAACCTATGAAAAAGAACCTGACTGTATTGGCCCTCACCGGCGTGCTGGCCTGCGCCCTGGTGCTGCCCGCCGCGGCCGCCCAGACTACCGCTGTTCCCATCTCGCAGCCCATCTCCACCAACGCCCCCGCCTCCATGCCTGACAGCGTGCTGTACTACGGCACGGTACAGGAGGTGGTGAAGGGGGAGGACGGCTCCATCCGCCAGCTGCGCATGGACTCTGAGCGCTACGGCCAGTACACCATGAACATTACCCAGGACACCCTGTGGATCGACAGCGGAAACCACACCGCCTCCGACCCCGCCGACCTGAAAACGGGCGAGGGGGTCTATGTCTTCCACAGCGCCATTTCCACCGACTCCCTGCCTCCCCAGACCGAGGCCTTTGCCGTGGTGCGCAACATCCCCATGGACGCGGGCTGCGCCCAGTACCATGAGATCGAGGCCGTCTCCCAGGAGGGGGGCCAGGTGTCCATCACCACCGACAACGGCAGTCTCTACATCCGGGCCGATGACCAGACCGGACTGTCCTTCTACGGCTCCGATGAGCAGGCTACTCTGGAGGACCTGCAGGTGGGCGGCTACGTCATGGCCTGGTACGGCGCGGTGGCCGAGAGCTACCCCGCCCAGACCCACGCCCAGCACCTGATGCTCCTCCCCGCCCAGGACCAGCCCGTTCAGGACACCCTGACCCGCGCAGAGCTGGTGATGATGCTCCACGAGCAGGCGGGCAAGCCTGTGGTCAACTACGCCATGCAGTACACCGACGTGTCCGGCGACGCTGAGTACGCCGAGGCGGTGCGCTGGGCCACCAGCGAGAAGCTGGTCAGCGGCTATGACAACGGCGCCTTCGGCCCCGACGACACCGTGACCCGGGAGCAGCTGGTGACCATCCTGTGGCGCTGGGCGGGCAGCCCCATGCTCATGGACTATTCCGGCCTGTCCCAGTTCAGCGACGCGGCGGACATCTCCCTGTGGGCTCAGCCCGCCCTGGCCTGGGCCCACCAGAATGGCTACATCGCCGCCGCCGAGGGCGACAAGCTCCTGCCCCAGGGGGAGGCCGATGTCCAGCTGGCCCAGAGCATCCTCCAGAACATTACCAAGGCCTGACCCCTGGTCAGCTTGCCATTTCCCTCTCTTCACACAGGCAGCGAATCCCGCTGCCTGTGTCTTTTTTTGCCCCAACCTTAAAAAAAGCCCCCCGCACAGGGCGGGAGGCTGTCAGATAGTGGGCCGAAGGGGCGTATCCCGGCTCCGGCCGCAGACGGGCGGTCAGACCTGGGGCTGCTCCGCCTGGGTGATGGGAGGCATCACTTCGCAGTCGGTGCAGATGTCCTTCTCGGAGGCGCCGTTGCAGTTGATATAGCTGTCCCCCACGGTGGCCACCGCGCCGAACTCCACAGGCACGGCCACGCAGATATCCTGGGTGATGGTGAAGAAGCAGGAGCCGTTCTTCACCCCGCCGCACACCTCCCGGCCGGGGGTGACCACGGGGTCGCCGCAGCACTTGGTGGCGGTCAGTCCGGCCTGGGCAAAGGGGGTGACGGTCACGGGAACACAGATGGAGGCGGACTGATAGCCCACGGCGGGGCAGGTCTGGGGCTCGCTGATGGCGTCAGGATTCATCATAGACATAGATGGGAACTCCTTCCTGGCAATCGCCGTTTTCATCCTATGCCCGGGGCGGGAAAAGGTTCCGCCCCTCCCCTGCCAGGGACAGCCTTTGGGGGACGCTCATAAGATGAGATGGGACGTTTTCCCAGAAGGAGGTAACACAATGGGTGTTACAAATTCCAACAAAGTCATCAACACCGACCGCATTCCCTGCGGCGGCGCTCTGCGGGTCACCCTGGCCCTTACCGCCGCGCCGGATATCATTTCCAACCCCACCGACATCGTGCTGGTGCTGGACCGCTCGGGCAGCATGATGGGCACCCCCTGGCCGCCATGAAGCTGGGGGCCAGGACCTTCATTGACATCATCGACGAGGCCACCGACAGCAGCCAGGACGGCCAAATCGGCTCGGGCAGCCGCCTGGGCATCGTCAGCTTCGGCAACACCGCCACCGCGGACACCCAGCTCATCACCTCGGTGGACACCCTGAAGGCCGCCGTGGACAGTCTGGCCGCCGCGGGCAGCACCAACCACGCCGACGCCTTCACCAAGGCCGCCCAGCTCTTTGACCCCGCCTCCCCCAACGCCAAGGTCATGGTCCTGTTTACCGACGGCAACACCACCACCGGCGGTCCTCCCGCTCCCGCGGCGGCGGCGGCCCGGGCTCAGGGCATCACCATCTACTGCATCGGCCTCATCGGCTCCGACGGTCTGGACGTCAGCGCCCTGAACGACTGGGCCACCGACCCTGACGCCTCCCACGTGGCGGTGACCCCCGACGCCGCCGACCTGGAGGCCCTCTTTGGGGAGCTGGCCGCCAACATCTCCAAGCCCGGAGCCACCGACATCGTCATCCACGAGACGGTCCAGCCGGATTTTGTCATCACCAGCATTCTATCCCCCTCCAAGGGGTCGGCCACCATGCTGGACGCCCGCTCCCTGCGGTGGAACATCCCTCAGCTGGGGGTGACCTCCGGGGAGAGCGCCACCCTGGACTTTCTCATCCGCCATGTGGGCCAGCAGCCCGGCACCGTGCCGGTGAATGAGTCCATCACCTACCAGGACCGGGAGGGCAACCTGGTCACCTTCCCCCAGCCCACGGTGGCGGTGGACTGCGACATCGTGGTCCACCCCGAGCCCTGTCCCCAGCCCGTGGCCCTGACGGTGGAAGGCTGCCAGGACGCCCTGCAGGTGGACCTTGGCGAGGTGGACCTGTCCTCCCAGGGCCGGATTCTCCAGCTGGATGTGACTCTGAAATCGGTCTGCCCGGGAAAGCGGGTGGCCCTGGCCGCCATCCTCACCGAGTTGGACCAGGAGGGCAAGGAACAGCCCCGGGGCATGAAAACCCTGACCATCCCCGCCCACAGCGCGCCCCAGTGCCGGGATGTGCTGGTCAAGTGCATCCGGTTTGTGGTGCCTGAGGACCTGAGCCTGTCCGGCGGGGCCATGTGCGCCCCCCGCCGCTTCCAGGCCCGCTTTTTGGCCAACTATCTGGACACGGACTTTCTCTGCTGTCCCCTGCCCGAGTCCCCCGCCGGTCCCACCTTCTTCTAAGCAAAACCCCCGCCCTTTTTCCACAAAAGGGCGGGGGTTTTCTCATTTCCCGGCAAGTTCCGTTTCTTTGGTGTCCTCCCGGGCCAGGGTGACCAGGGCGCTTTCCACCTGGTGGTTGCGGATGTGGGTAACCTGGATGCAAAGCCCCTGGGTCTCCACCTCCACCGTGTCCCCGTCCTGGGGGATGACGGCCAGGGCGCCGAAGACCAGGCCGTTGAAGGTGTCATACTCCCGGCAGGGCAGGGAGACCCCCAGGGTCTGGGCCACCTCTTCCAGAGGGGCCTCTCCCCGGACCTTCCAGGTGCCCGGCTCCACGGCCTGGATGAGGGGCTCCTCCGTTTCCTCCTGCCCCAGCTCGCCCACCAGCTGCTCCACCAGGTCGCTGAGGGTGAGGATGCCCGTCATGCCGCCGTACTCGTCCAGCACCACGGCCATGGCTCGGCCCTCCTCCCGCATATTGCGAAACAGCACGTCGGCCTTTACCCGCTCGGGCACAAAGTAGGCGGGCTCCACCGCCCGCTCCAGCACCGTTTCCCGGCTCTGGTCGGTGAGCCGGAAATAATCCTGGGTGTTGAGAATGCCCACCACGTCGTCCGCCGACTCCCCGCACACCGGGTAGCGGGTGTGGCGGCTTTCTCGAATGGTGTGGGCCCACTCCTCCATGCTCTCCTCCATCCACAGGATGGTCAGGTCGGTGCGGTGGGTGGCGATCTCCCCGGCGGTCAGGTCGTCAAACTCAAAGACATTTTGGATAAACTGCTTTTCCTCGTGGTCGATGGTGCCCTTCTGAGAGCCCACGTCCACCATCATGCGGATCTCTTCCTCGCTCACCGCCTCCTCCTCGGCGTTGGGGTCGATGCCCAGCAGGCGCAAAACGGCGTTGGTGGACACGGTCAAAAACCACACGATGGGGGCAAAGAGCCGGGCGATGGCAGAGATGAGCCCCGAGATGCCCAGGGCCAGGGCCTCCGCCTTGCCCATGGCCACCCGCTTGGGCACCAGCTCGCCGAAAATCAGGGTAAAGTAGGACAAAATCAGGGTGATGATCACCACCGCCGCGGCGTCCAGGGTGGCGGCGGGCACCCCCACCCCCAGGCCGACGAGCCAGCTCACCAGGCGGTCGGAAAAGTTTTCCGCGGCAAAGGCGCTGCCCAAAAAGCCGGACAGGGTGATGGCCACCTGAATGGTGGCCAGAAAGCGGGCGGGCTGACTGGTCAGGCGGGCCAGACGCACCGCCCGCCGGTCTCCCGCCGCCGCCAGCTGGGCCAGCTTGGCGTCGTTCACCGAGATCACGGCGATCTCCGCGCAGGCAAACACAGCGTTGAGCAGGATCAAAAACACCTGCAGCAAAATCATAAACAGCATGGAATCTTTCAATGTTCGTTCCTCCTTAAATATGGTTCAAAATCAGGCGAAAAGGCGCAAAAAGACACAGTCTGCTGCGCTAACGGCGCAAATACAGACTATGTCCGGTGCAAGTTCGTCTGTCAGTTCCATACCGGAGGGTGGCGGGGGCGCTGCTGTCTCCGTCGTCCATAGGGCTTTGCTTTTCTCCTTTCACAATTTGGTTCGGCGGTATCATAACAGAAACAAAGGGCCAATTCAAGGAAAGAATCCCCCCTTTTCCATATAGATTCCGTTCAGATTTTCTCATTTTGCCCCCGTCTACCCCGGGCGCTGGGCGGCTTTTGAAAATTTATTTACATTTTACATCTCTGTGCAGGATATATTTACATTCCTTTGCTATGCTGTACCCGTGCGAGAAAGCCGCATTACAAAATGGGAGGAATCACCATATGAGTACCGTACAAAAACCTGCTGCCAATCAGTCGCAGAAGCTGATGATCTTTGTGCTGACCATGTCCCTGTACGGACTGGCCACCCTGTTTACCGAGCTGATCCCCAAGTTCCAGATCGGACTGGTGGAGCTGTCGGTGGAATTTTTCCTGTTCATTCCCCTGACCCTGGCCATGCTCTTTGATCCCCTGTCCGTGGCCCTGGGCGCCGCCACCGGCGAGCTGGTGTTCAGCGAGATCATGCTGGGCCAGTTCGGCGGCCTGGGCGAGCTGGAGAAGTTCATTACCGTCACCATCGGCGTGTACATCGCCGGCCGCATGGTCAAAGACCCCCAGAACCGCCGGATGGTGGGCGTGGCCGCCATCACCGGCACCGCCGCCCAGCTGCTCATGGGCACCCTGGTGGACATCGCCAAGGTCCAGTTCGCTGTGGAGGACTTTGAGGCCGTGGAGGGCCTGCCCGAGAGCGTGTTTGCCACCGAGGGCTTTGCCTTCTGTAACGACCTGCTCTTCTCCGGCATCCTGTTCTGCCTGCTGCCCACCCTGTACCTGGTGCCCAAGCTGTACGGCAAGATCGAGCCCCTGCTGGGCATGGCCCCCCGCTCCGCCGAGAACACCATGGCCGGTCTGAGCCCCAAGGCCATTGTGGTGTGTGTGCTGGGCTTTGTGTGCGCCGTGATGGCCGAGATGGCCGCCACCGCCGGCATGTCCCTCATCGACTGGGAGGCCCAGTGGGCCGAAAGCGGCACCGCCCTGGCCATTGGCATGGTGGTGGCCGCCGCCCTGGCCGTCATCGTGCTGCTGGTGATGAAGAAGAACGCGGAAAGGAACGTGGCCTGCTGATATGAACGCGGTTGAGATCAACGGCCTGACCTATACCTATCCAGGCGCCTCTCAGCCCACCCTGAACGATATCACGCTCCAGATCCAGAAAGGAGACTTCCTGGCAGTGGTTGGAAACAACGGCTGCGGGAAGTCCACTTTCTGCAAAGTCCTCAACGGACTGATCCCCCACTTTATTACGGGCGAGTTTCATGGAGCGGTCGAGGTGGAGGGCCTGAACACCCTGGACAGCGACGTGGGCGTCCTGGCCCAGAAGGTCGGCTATGTATACCAGGATTTTGAAAACCAGATCGTCCGCCCCACCGTGCTGGACGACGCCTCCTATTCCTGCTTGAACTACGCCTTCCCCGACTATCTGCAGCGGGGCAAGGCGGCTCTGGGCCAGTGCGGCCTGGAGGGCCGGGAGGAGGAATACGTCTGGCAGCTGTCCGGCGGCCAGACCCATCTGCTGGCCCTGGCGGGGGCGGTGTCCCTCAGCCCTGACATTCTCATCCTGGATGAGCCCATCGCCCAGCTGGACCCCATGCACGCCGACCGGATCTACGAGGTGTTGCGGGATCTCAACGAAAACCACGGCAAGACCATTCTGGTCATCGAGCACCACACCGAGTACATCGCCGACTACTGTAAGCACGTGCTGCTGTTAAAGGAGGGCCGGGTGCAGTGGCTGCTGCCCACCCGGGAGGCTCTGCAGCGGGTGGAGGAGCTGGAGGCCTGCAACATCTTCCCGCCCCAGGTGACCCAGGCGGCCCACCGCCTGCGCCAGGGGGGACAATTCCCCGCCCAGGCCCCTCTGCCCACCACGGTGGACCAGGGCAAAACCGCCTTCTCCGCCCTGACCTACCGCGCCCCGGCATCCCCCGCCCAGCCTCCCGCTCCGGCCCAGGAGACCGCCGTGTCCTTCCGGGACGTCTCCCTCTTCTACCGCTCGGTGAAGGGGGAGCCCCGCACCATCTTTGACGGCCTGGACCTGGACATCCGCAAGGGCGAAAAGGTTGCCCTCATTGGCTCCAACGGGGCGGGCAAATCCACCCTGATGAAGCTGATGGTGGGGCTGCTGCGGCCCCAGAAGGGGACGGTGTCCCTGCTGGGCGAGCCCATTGGGGAGAAAAAGGCGGAGGACCTGTCCCGCCAGATCTCCCTGGTTTACCAAAATCCCGAGGAAATGTTCATCAAGGACTCCATCCACGCCGACATCGCCTACGCCATGCAGGTGCGTGGGGTGCCCCACTGGGAGGCGCGCACCCAGGCCCTGCTGGAGCGCTTCCGGCTCATGGAGCTGCAAAACCGGGACGGCCGCCTCATGTCCGGCTCTAAAGAACCCACGATATCGCCCAAGCCAACGGCCTTA
>JABLTR010097563.1_pt1 | contig 31506 bp, 29 predicted proteins | sample 7160071 | NCBI WGS metagenome assembly JABLTR01 (sample SAMN14651230, study PRJNA627086) | human gut metagenome | isolation source: feces | host: Homo sapiens | reverse complement strand
CGGTGGGGCAGCTGTATCTCAGTCTGCTGTCCTCGGCTATGAGTTCCGCCGAATAGCTCTTAAGTATGGACTGCTCAAATTCAACTTCCGTCTCCACATTTTCATCCTCATCAAAGAACATATCCTTCAGTTCTTCGATATTTGGCGATGATACGGTGACATCCAGCTGCCTCATGGGCTGGTATTCATTAATAAGGTCTGTATATATTCCAATGCCGTTTTGTGACAGGATGCGGTATATGGCTTCTTCCTCAGCCTGTGTCACCCTATAGTCATTATTGTAATACCTGTTTACAAGAAACAGAGCCGCGTTTACTATGATAAGCACAAAAACTATTATTTCCTTAGCTTTTCTCCAGTCCAACGCTCTCACCTCAATTATAAGTATCTCCGACTATAACTGTACCGTTCACAGTCGTAAACCATTTGATAAATATATCGCTTTCTCCGTCCATATAGTAGCCTATGGCCATATCCTCAACTGATGTGACCACATCTGTTCCCTTATAGTTCATTATGGCATTATCCCAGGCTGATATCATATCCACGTTTATCTTGGCCGTGACCGTATCGTCCTTCGCGAATTCTGCCACATACCTCTTATACCTCTTTACGCCGTCATTGCTCACCACTATTTCTATGGCATGGCTCATACCCGTTTCTTCCGTCAAATCTTCCGAAAATTCCACCGGCACATCGTCAACGGCGTAATCATAATAAAGGGCAAGACCATCATTTCTTGTCTCAGCTCCTGAAAGATAAATATCATTTGTTATATACATATCCTTCTGAAGGAAGTTCTGGCTTATGGTATAGGCAGATGAAAGGGTCTGCTCCGTGGATGATGTTCCTGTACCATAATCATAATACTCTAAAACACCATTCTCATAATATTTTACGACTGTATTGTCATTGGTGAATGTATATACGTCATTTACGACCGTGGCGTCCGCCCCAGAAACATAGTTGTCAAAGAATTTATTGACGCAGTCGCCAAGTTTATTGCTGTCAACACTTCCATCCTCCCCGCTGAAGGGATTTGACACAGTCAGGGCATGATATGTATACTCGCCATTTGACCACTGAGGCACATAGGTACTGTCAAATATATTAAGTCCGCTCTGTACCGTGGAAATATAATCTATGGTATCTCCACTGGAATACTGCATATTCTGTATGGCATTATACAGCTCCGATGAGGATTCCGCTCCTGTAAGATTGAACTGGTAAGCCTCGGAAGTCGTGCTGTCGATAAAATAGCAGTATGTAGTCTCAGAACTTCCGCTTCCAGGTACTACCACTATATAATTTATGCTTTTTACATTATTCAAAAATGACTCATTGTTAAGGCCGTACCCTTTTATATATTCCCTGGAAGACATAAAAAAGGAATACTTCATTATAACTACCTTGCCTTCGATATAACTGCTCCAGTCGATGGCAGAAGCCTCCGCAAACTCACCGTTTCTGAATACATCGCCTATTACCTTTTCGCTGAGTTCCGTTACCGATGACTGGTCATCATCAGAATAAAGCATATTGAATTTTCTGTTGCCATATCCCACAACTGTTTTTTCAGGCTCTATGATATCATAGTTCTTGTCAGTCTCGCTGACCTCCCCCGCTGAGGAAGAATAAAGAGAATAAAAAAAGTTATGGCTATCAGTATTCCCAAGCCATAACTTTCCAGTCTGAAACACAGCTGCGGCAACAAGTATAAATATGGCGAAATCCGTCAGTTTGTTATATTTCATACCATCACCGCTTATTTTATATTATTCAGTCCATAGAAAACGGAACATAAGGCATAAACACCGTTCCGGATGAGTATACTCCCCGTTCAAGTCTTGCCTTTATTTCCTCGCTTTTTCTCTTAATAAGCGCTACAACGCTTGCGCTGTTGTCTTCATTGCTTATGACAATTATATTTTCTCCTTCATACAGGTTCACACTGGTGGAAAAATATCCGCTCAGTCCTACCTTTATTTCACGGGAGTCAGCAACATAAAGTACACCATCATTATTTTCTATACACACGTTTATAACTATCACAGAGCCTTTCTCAGCCTTGCCAGTGATGGTTCGTGTACTGTCAAATGTGGATTCATACTCCTTGTCCATATCTATTCCGCCTGTTATCTCAATGACACCAGGTTTACCGTCATACGCAGCAGCGAACGCGTTAACAGAGATAAGCATTGTTAACATAACTGTGAGAATCACAAGTAATTTAATTTTTCTCATAAAACGCGCCTCCTCCGCTTAAAATTTATATTTCACAGCGGAGAAAACACCGCCGTGTGATATAACCTTTGCAAATATATTATATATTTGCAATGTTACAGTTATATTACACACAGCTTACCTTTAAGTTACAGTTACTCAAAATCATCCTGGCTGCAGTTTATCTTATTATCCTGGTTTTTCATAAACCACATGGTCATGGTAGTGCCCTTGCCATACTCGCTTTCAGCCGTAAGTTTTCCGTCATGGCCTTCCATGATCTCCTTGGCAATGGCCAGTCCAAGGCCTGTGCCTCCCATGGCACGGCTCCTTGCCTTATCCACCCTGTAAAATCTTTCAAAGATCCTTGGAAGATCTTCTTTGGATATGCCCATGCCCGTATCGGATACATTGATCTTATAATAATTCTTATCCTCAGTCACATATATCCTTATGGTAGCTCCCTCAGGACTGTATTTGATGGCGTTGGTCGTTATGTTGTTTATTACCTGGTTGACCCTGTCCCTGTCGGCAACTATATAGGCATCATTATCAGGCCATAATTCCAATATAAGATTTTGCTTTTTATTTTCTGCATGTATTTTATTCTGTCTTACGTTTTCACTGATGAGCTCATTTATATAAACCTTAGTAAAATGGAACTGCACCTGTTTATTATCAAATCTTGAAAGCTGGAGAAGATCCCTAACAAGGAATGACATCCTGTCCGCTTCCGTATTTATTATATTGAGGAAGTCCATGGCCATTTCCTTTTCCTCAAGGGCTCCATACATAAGTGTCTCCGTATAGCTCTTGATGGTGGTAAGGGGGGTCCTCATCTCATGGGATACATTAGCCACGAATTCCTTACGCATATTATCAAGTTTTTTCTGCTTGGTTATATCCTGTAAAACGACCACAATGCCTTCTATCTCTTCCGTTTCATTGAAATAGGGTGAAAAACTGGCATTTATAAATTTCTCCCCCACGGGGAATGTGTACTGCAGCTGTACCGCCATTCCATCCTCTATGTCCCTGCCCTGGTCATCCAGTTCAAGGTCATATTTTCTTGTGAACATATCAAGATTGAAATCCAGTTTATCCACTTCCAGCATTTCCGCAGCCACGGTATTGGCATGGGTTATATCTCCGTTTTTGTCGAATGATATGACACCATCGGTCATGTTATGGAGGATGGCCTCAAGTTTATTTTTCTCCCTGAAGGCCTCGCCTACGGTCTTATTGAGCTCCGACGCCATATAGTTGAAACTCTCCGCCAGCTGTCCGATCTCATCCTCTGAAAATACCTCAACGGTCTGTTTAAGGTCACCTTCAGCCAGCAGCTTGGCCTTTACCGTAAGCTGATGTATGGGGCCCGTAAGGGTCTTTGCAAACACATAGGCCATGAGCACCGCAAGGATGAGCGCAAGGAATACAGCCACTATGATGGTCTTTGTGGTCTGGGTAAGGCTCTCCTGCATGGTCGAGGCGTTCATCCTGGCATATATGACATATTTCACCTGGCCGTTTATGGTCATGGCCGGGGATGCGTAGCATATCCAGGTGGTATCCGTCTCAGGATCTTTTCTGTCTTCATCAAAGCCCGTTTCTCCTGATATGGCCATCATTACAACAGAATTATTGTACTGGGGAAAAGGTGGCTGGGAAACAGTGGTGGAAGCCACGGTCTCACAGTACTCGTTTATGATATTTCCCTGTATCTGGCTGTCGGAAGAACTGGTCCTGGTGAACTGTTCAAGTCCGGTCTGGAAATCCGCCTCGTCATAGCTCTCTACTACCTGCTCGCTCACCTTCTGGGCATAGAGCATGAGCTGGTTCTTAGCTTTATCTATTTCAGTTTTCTGCATGCTGAGCAATATATATGAACCTGTGACTATCATTACTATGAGCACAAGTCCAAGATACATCGCAATAAGTCTCCACTTAATGCTTTTCAATCAAATCACCCTAATTTCCCCCGAAATAGTAGCCAACTCCACGTTTTGTAAGTATGTATACGGGTTTTCCGGGATTATCCTCAAGTTTTTCCCTTAATCTTCTTACTGTTACGTCAACTGTTCTTACATCACCGTAATATTCATATCCCCATACCCTCTCCAGCAGTGTTTCCCTGGAAAATACCTGTGTGAGGTTCTGGGCCAAAAATTTAAGCAGCTCAAATTCCCTGAATGTAAGCTCCAGGACTTTATCGCCTTTCCTTGCCTCAAACTTATCCAGATCGATGGTAAGTCCGTCAAATTCAAGGACATTGGTTGACTTCTGCTCCTTCTGGGATTTTATGACCGAACGTCTTAAGTTGGCCTTTACCCTGGCTATGAGCTCCCTTGTTCCAAAGGGTTTTGTCACATAATCATCGGCTCCCATCTCAAGACCCAGCACCTTATCCAGTTCCTCAGCCCTGGCAGTGAGCATTATTATGGGCATATTGTGCTTTTCCCTTATTTTTCTGCAGGCTTCGTAACCGTCCATTTTTGGCATCATAATATCCAGAAGTATAAGATCCGGCTTTTTCTCATCGGCAATGGCCACCGCTTCTTCTCCGTCCCCTGCCGTAAGCACTTCGTAACCCTCTTTTTTGAGGTTAAAAGCGATAATGTTAACTATATTTTTCTCATCATCAACGATAAGTACTGTCTGCGCCATATTATCCCTCCAAACACAAAATCTTTGTTTAATTATACTAAATACCTGCTTTTTTTACAACCGCCCGGACCTGTCTATTTTCTTAAATCATCTGGGCCTGAATATCACGTCTTCGGCCCTTTTAAAATCTTCCGGCACATCCGCCTCTATGGTCTTTCCATTGAGATATTCCAGCTCTCCCTTAAGGCCTCCAAGGCTCATCCTCCATGCATGGAGCATCTGTCTCTTTACTTTGGCCTTTTTTCTGAAATATTCATTTTCTGCAGCATTTCCATATTTGATATCCCCGATTATTGGAAATCCGGCGGAAGCCATATGCACCCTTATCTGATGGGATTTTCCAGTGATGAGCTCAACCTCAGCCAGGGTATACCTTCCGTTTGTCTTAAGCGGACGGTAAATGGTCGTTATCCTTTTGCCCTCATTTCCGCCGACTTTTGCCTTATTGGTCTTTGAGTCCTTTTCATAAAGGCTTTCCAGTTTTCCGCCCTTATCCATCCTGCCGCATACCAGCGTCTTATAATATTTTTTTATGTCCTTCAGTTTCACAGCCTCATTTATCTGTCTCAGGGCCTCAGCATTTTTTCCGGCAATGACTATGCCGCTGGTGTTTCTGTCCAGCCTGTTGCACAGTGCCGGAACGAATGACATTTCCTTTTTGGGGTCATATTCTCCCTTTTCATTGAGGAATTTAAGTATCCTGTCTATGAGGGTGTCACTGTCTCCGGCCTTTTCAGCATGGGACAATACCCCGGCTGGCTTATTGACAGCAATTATATTTTCGTCCTCATATACGACTTCAATGTCTGATGAGGCTTTTTTAATGGTCCTCTCCTCCATGAAACCTTCCATGGTCTCCTCGGAAAGATACATCTGTATGCTGTCGCCCTCGGCGAGCATCTCCGCTCCCTCGGCCCTGGCTCCGTTAAGTTTTATCCTTTTTTTCCTGAGCATCTTATAGACAAAGCCCTTTGGCGCCCTGGAAAAATATTTCATAAGAAACTTGTCAGCTCTCTGTCCGCTGTCATTTTTTGTTATAATTATCTCTTTCATATAAATCACCGCAAAAACCCTCCGGCAAGGAAGTATCCTTTACGGAGGGTCTTATCATCAATGTATCCAGCTCAAATAAGCATTTATAAATCTGTCTATCTCGCCGTCCATGACCGCCGAAACATTGGCAGTTTCCTCTCCGGTCCTTACGTCCTTTACAAGGTTATAGGGCATAAATACATAGGAACGTATCTGGCTGCCCCAGGCATTTTCCTTGATATCTCCTCTGATCTCGGCAAGTTTTTTCATGTTCTCCTCGATCTTGAGTTCAAGGAGTTTGGATTTGAGCATCTTCATGGCCATATCCTTATTGCTGAACTGGCTTCTTTCATTCTGGCACTGAACAACGATGCCCGTGGGATAATGGGTGATTCGTATGGCTGATGATGTCTTATTGACATGCTGTCCGCCGGCACCGCTGGCACGGAACGTATCCACCCTTATGTCCTCAGGACGTATCTCTATTTCAACATCATCATCTATCTCAGGCATAACATCGCAGCTGGCAAATGAAGTATGTCTTCTTCCCGATGAGTCAAAGGGTGATATCCTTACAAGTCTGTGAACACCCTTTTCACTCTTGAGGTATCCATAGGCGTTCTCGCCGTTAACCTGGAATGTAACGGATTTTATTCCCGCTTCATCACCATCAAGGTAGTCCAGGGTCTCAACGGAGAATCCCTTTTTATTTGCCCACCTTGTGTACATCCTGTAAAGCATGCTGACCCAGTCACAGGCCTCTGTTCCGCCCTCGCCGGCATGCAGGGTAACTATAGCGTTATTTCTGTCGTACTCGCCGTCAAGGAGTGTGGATATCCTGAGTTTTTCGTAACCTTCCTTAAACTCTTCGGCTTCCTTCTTCACCTCTTCAAGAAGCTCCTCGTCCTCTTCCTCTTTTCCCATCTCGATGAGGGTATAAATATCCTCATATTTGGAAAGAAGGGACTCATAGCCATTGACCTTATCCTTCAGGCCCTTTATGACCTGCATGGTCTTCTGGCTCTTAGCCATATCGTTCCAGAAATCAGGGTCAGCTGAAATCTCCTCGAGCTCGGCTATCTTTTCCTTAGCTTCCTCAACTCCCAGCAGACTGCCCATATCCTTGAGCTTATCTTCATAAGGTGACAAATCATTTCCTATTTGGTCAAGTTCAAACATAACACTAACTCCTTACATTACTTCAACTATACATCACGCATTTCTGCCGCAGCAGTTTTTATACTTCTTTCCACTTCCGCAGGGGCAGGGGTCATTTCTTCCTACCTTAGCGGTCGTTCTCTGTTTGGGTTTGGCAACGGCTGAATCATCCTTGTTTGTAAACATGGGCTTTGCCACTTCCTCACGCTTAGCCTCTGTTACGACCCTTACTCTATAAAGAGTCTTGACCGTATCCATCTGTATGCTGTTGCTCATTTCCTCAAACATATCATAACTTACATATTTATACTCGATGAGAGGATCTTTCTGTGCGTATGACTGAAGGCTTATGCCCTGGCGCATCTGGTCCATATCATCGATATGGTCCATCCATCTTGAGTCGATCACCTTAAGAAGTACGACACGCTCAAGCTCACGCATCTTCTCATCATCGTTAATCTCCTGTTCCTTAAGCTCATAAAGCCTATGGGCGATCTTCTTAATATCATCCCTGAAGCTCTGTTTTGTAACAGTAGCCTTTTTATCCTCAGGGATAAGGAAACTTCCCTTAAGGGGGATTATCTCATGGATTCCTTCGTTGAATCCGATCATATCCCACTGGTCAACGGGTGTTTCATCGGCAATGTATCTGTCAACGGTCCTGTCGATGATCTGGTCGATCATATTCTGTATGCTGTCGCGGAGGTTTTCTCCCATAAGCACACGTTTTCTCTCGCCATAGATGATCTCACGCTGCTCATTCATTACCTCATCATACTCAAGGAGGCGTTTACGAGTTGCAAAGTTGTTGCCCTCTACCTTCTTCTGAGCGCTTTCAATGGCCTTCGCAAGCATGCTGTGCTCGATGGGCTCGTCTTCTCCGATACCCATTTTCTCTACCATTTCCTTAGTCCTGTCTGAACCAAACAGACGCATAAGGTCATCTTCCATGGAAATAAAGAATCTTGACTCACCGGGGTCTCCCTGACGTCCGGCACGTCCTCTAAGCTGATTGTCGATACGTCTTGACTCATGTCTTTCTGTACCGATTATCTTAAGTCCGCCCAGTTCCTTTACGCCTTCTCCAAGCTGGATATCGGTACCACGTCCTGCCATGTTCGTGGCAATGGTAACGGCACCCTTCTGTCCGGCAAGGGCGATTATCTCAGCCTCTTTCTCATGGTACTTGGCATTGAGCACCTGATGGGGTATACCCTCTTTTTTAAGCATGGAGCTTAAAAGTTCTGATTTCTCAATGGTGATCGTACCGACAAGTACAGGCTGTCCCTTTTCATGGGCTTCCTTTATGTCGTTTACTACCGCACGGAATTTTCCGGCTTCTGTTGTGTATACAACGTCTGTCTTATCTACCCTTATTACAGGTTTATTCGTAGGTATACATACAACGTCCATGTTGTAGATGTTTCTGAACTCGTCTTCCTCTGTCTGGGCTGTACCGGTCATACCAGCCTTCTTCTCATATTTATTGAAGAAGTTCTGGAATGTGATAGTAGCAAGGGTCTTGCTCTCTCTCTTTACCTTTACATGCTCCTTAGCCTCGATGGCCTGATGGAGACCGTCTGAATATCTTCTTCCGGGCATGATACGTCCTGTGAATTCGTCAACGATCAGGATCTCATCATTTTGTACAACATAGTTCTGGTCTTTAAACATATTATAGTTTGCCTTAAGAGCATTATTAATATGATGGAGAATTTCGATATTTTCCGGATCCGAGAGGTTTTCGATGTTAAAGAATTTTTCTGCTTTTTCAACACCCTGCTGTGTGAGTGTAACTGTTTTTGCTTTTTCATCAACAACAAAGTCTCCTTCCTCCTGGATATCTTCCTTTATAAGAGGATTGAGAGCGTCGTCCTCATTGAGGATACGTCCCTTTTCAAGCCTTTTAACAAATCCGTCGGCGATCTCATAAAGCTGAGTTGATTTTGTGCCGCTTCCGGAAATGATAAGGGGTGTCCTGGCCTCATCGATAAGGATAGAGTCCACCTCATCGATGATGGCGTAATGAAGGCCTCTCTGAACGAGGTTTTCAATACGTACGACCATGTTATCTCTCAGGTAGTCAAATCCAAGTTCGTTATTTGTGGCATATGTGATGTCACAGGCATAGGCTGCCTGTCTTTCGGAACTTGTAAGGCTGTTGAGTATTACACCTACGGTAAGTCCCATAAATCTGAATATCTCGCCCATCCATTCCGCGTCACGGTTTGCCAGGTAATCGTTTACTGTAACTATATGAACTCCCTTTCCCTCAAGGGCATTGAGGTATGCGGGCATAACTGCCACGAGGGTCTTACCTTCACCAGTTTTCATCTCGGCGATACGTCCCTGATGAAGGACGATGCCTCCGATGAGCTGAACTCTGAAGGGTTTCATCTGTCTTACTCTCCATGCAGCCTCTCTTACTGCTGCAAAAGCCTCAGGAAGAAGGTCATCCAAAGTTTCTCCCTGAGCGAGCCTGTTTTTAAATTCTACTGTTTTTGCCTTAAGCTCTTCATCGGAAAGCGCCTGCATTGCGCTGTCATAACTTTCGATTTTATCTACAATAGGGTTTATCTTCTTTAATTCTTTTTCGCTGTAGTTTCCAAATATCTTTTCAAGAAAACTCATTAAACGTGCACCTCTTTTATTTTTACTATTGTATTTCTACATAGTCCATCCACAATACAATAGTTTATCAGATTTATAAAGAGGTATCAACAAAAATTTTTATATTAAGAAAATTTTAAAACTAAAATAATGTGGAAAACTCCGCATTTTATGCCCATGGGAAAATATAAGCGGAAAGCGCACAGCCAAAAATGCATATGCTCTCATACATAAATCATATTATAACAGCATTTTTTGCCAAATCACGATTTTTATTCAAAAAACGCCGTATTTTAAGCAAAAAATAAGGGAGAGGCTTTGCCTCTCCCAGATGATACTGCATTATTCGGGTTCAATAAGACCGAAGGAACCGTCTTTTCTCTTATATACAACATTAATAAGTTCTGTAGTATCATTTCTGAATACAAAGAAACTATGATCCAGAAGTTCCATCTGCATAACCGCTTCTTCAGCCGACATGGGTCTGACTTCAAAGCGTTTGCTCCTTTCGATTTTATATAAAGGCTCTTCATCCATTGCATCTTCGGCAACGGGGATAGAGTCATATTCAGCCGCATAAGCCGCATTCTTTCTGATCTGTGCCTTAAGGCGTTTTTTGTATCTTACTATCTGTCTTTCGATAATGTCAACGGCTTTATCTACCGCTGCCATCATATCATCGGCTGAGACTTCAGCCCTTACTACCCTCTTTGACATAGGTATTGTTACTTCGACAACATATTCAAGCTTTTCGTTTTTTATCAAAACTACAGCTTCAGCGTCTTCAGGAAAAAGTTTTTTAACTCTGTCCAGCTTAGCGCTTACCTTCTCTCTCGTTCTGTCGCCGATCTCCATGTTTTTACCTTTAATGTTGTAACGCATAATAACAACTCCCTTCGGGTGATACTGTATATGATAAAACAGAGAGCATTTGCTGCCCTTCTGATATTACCATTGTCCACTAAAGAGTCAGGACTTACATATAACCTGTCCTTAACATCTTTATAATATATATATTCTATAAATTTCCCTAAAATCCTCTTTTTTATTTTCAAGTTATATATATTTATTTTTTTGAGGATTATAAAAAATTTTTATATAACTTTACATAACTCCATTTAACGTATTTGAAATTTTTTCTTGTTATTCTGGACAAATTTAAAAACACCGTTTTTAAGGGCTTATCCGGGTATCGTTTTTACCTGTTAAAACTTTCTGTATACAGTAAATTAACAATAAAATTTTGTGGATAATGTGAATAACTCTGTGTATAACCCTGATTTACCATATTTTTCGCTGTTAATATATCTGGGTACAAGCTGTTGGTAAAAAAATCATTAATCTGCATAATAGTTTACATAACTTTAAAATCTATAAAAATATTACAAAACTTTATCCATATATATTTTTAAATAATTTTATAAAATATTACTCTCAGCACTCATATTATATACGATAAATTTATTAACAAAAAAGCTGCTGTTTTTTTTATATGATAAATATAACAAAAAAGCTCCTAAAAGTGCCGGGGCAGCATCCCCTTTCCTTTCTGGAGCTAAAAAAGTTCATATTTATTTTTACTTATTTTCGACAGCCTTTTCATAGGCCTTTTTATATGCCTTATATGTATTGTCATCATAGCATACCATGTTTACCTGCTCGATCTCACTATGCTCACTGAGGAAAGCAAGTATTTCCCTTACAGCTATCTCAGCCGCCTGTTCCACGGGATAGCGGTAAACTCCTGTACTTATTGAAGGGAATGCTATGGTCTTTATGCCGTTTTCAAGGGCAAGCTTAAGGGAATTCCTGTAACATGAAGCAAGAAGCTCAGCCTCTCCCCTCATACCGCCCCTCCATATGGGGCCTGGAGTATGGATCACATACTTGGCATGAAGCTTATATCCCTTCGTGATCTTGGCCTCACCTGTCATGCAGCCATTGAGCTTTTCACATTCGGCCAGCAGTTCTTTGCCCGCTGCCCTGTGGATGGCTCCGTCTACACCGCCGCCGCCCAAAAGAGACGTATTTGCGGCATTAACAATTGCATCCGTTTTTGACTTTACTATGTCACCTTTTACAACCGAAAATTTGCCCATAAACTCGTCCTCCTCCTGATGCAGCCACTTAAAAAGCTTGCATATCATCTGTATGTTCTATTTTATATCCTTTTTTGTCAATAGTAAATGGCTTTAGTAATTTTTATTCATTTTTTTAAGCATTTCTTAAAGAAATTTATGGTTTTAGACCCTTATTATGCAGTTTTACGAATATATGCCCAATATTTAAAGGAGCTGCATATAAAAAAGGAGCCTTAAGGCTCCTTATATCATCAGTTTGATTCAGATTCGTTATTCACTTCATTGATCTTGTACAGAAGTGTCATAAGGCTGTCTGTAAGATGTACGTTTTCTACCATTACATCCTTGGGAAGAGCAAGGTCTACATGGGAGAAGTTCCATATTCCCTTTACGCCCCATGAAGCCAGGTCTGTGGCAGCTTTTGCAGCCTGTGATCTGGGAAGGGTAAGAATGGCAACGTCAACTTTGTTGTTTCTTACATATTCCTCCATGGTATCAACGTCGTATATCTCAACACCCCTTATGGACATTCCAATAAGTCTGGGGTTGACATCAAATACGGCAGTGATCACAAATCCTCTTTTTTCAAAGCTCGTATAATTTACAAGAGCTTGTCCGATGTTACCGCCGCCGACAACTATAAGATTATATACTCTGTCAAGACCGAGTATTTTCTTTATTTCATTATATAAGTACTCTACATTATATCCGTAGCCCTGCTGTCCGAATCCGCCGAAATTGTTAAGATCCTGACGAATTTGACTGGCAGTTATGTTCATTTTTTCACTAAGTTCCTTAGATGAAATTCTGGTTATATCATTCTCAAGCAGATCGCCCAAATATCTGTAATAACGCGGCAATCTGTTGATTACAGCGCTTGATATTTTCTTTTCGCCATCCATAAAACAAGACCCCTTATCAACTTATTGTTTATAGTATATCACTTAAGATTGTCTATTGTCAACGATAACCCTTTTCATTCAGGACGCAATCTGTTATAATTTTTTTAACAATATCATTTATCGGAGTGAATAAATTATGATACTTTCATGTAAGGACATATCTAAAAGCTACGGCACTGATGTAGTCCTTGAAAAAATAACTTTCAACCTGGAGGAGAAAGAAAAAGCCGCCATCGTCGGCGTAAACGGCGCCGGAAAAACGACGCTTTTTAAAATAATAACAGATAAAATATCCTATGATGACGGCCAGATATTCATCCCCAAGGATATCACCGTGGGATACCTTGAACAGAATATAGATATCCGTTCTGAAAAGACCATATATGAAGAAATGCTTTCGGTTTTTGACTCAGTTTTCAGTCTTGAAAAGCGTCTCAGGGAAATGGAACAGAAAATGTCATCCCTTTCCGATGAGGAGTATGCACCATTTATGGAACAGTATGCCCGCCTCCAGCAGGAATTTGAAGAAATGGACGGCTACAGCTGCAAAAGCCGTATAAACGGAGTACTTAAGGGCCTTGGATTTACGGAAGATGAGTATTCCCAGCAGGTATATACCCTTTCCGGCGGACAGAAGACCCGTGTATTTTTAGGCAGGCTCCTGCTTATGCGTCCAGACCTTCTTCTTCTGGACGAGCCCACCAACCACCTGGATATAGAATCCATACAGTGGCTGGAAGACTTTTTGAGGGGATACACCGGTTCAGTCCTTATCATATCCCATGACAGATATTTTCTGGACAGGACCGTTACAAAAATAATAGACATCGAAAATAAAAAATCTACTGTTTATAATGGAAATTATTCATTTTTCATAAGCCAGAAGGAGGCTATGAGGGCATCCCTTCTCAAGCAGTACGCTGAACAGCAGAAGGAAATAAAACATCAGGAGGAAGTCATAAAGACCCTCCGCCAGTTCAACAGGGAAAAATCCATAAAGCGTGCTGAGAGCCGTGAAAAGGCCCTGGAAAAAATGGACAGGATAGAAAGGCCTGAAAACCTGCCGGAAAAGATGCACTTCCGTCTTACTCCCAGGATACAGAGCGGAAACGATGTGCTTTCCGTTGAAAACCTTTCCATGGCCTTTGGGGACAACAAACTGTTTTCAGATGTATCCTTTGAGATAAAGAGGGGTCAGAAAGCTGCTCTCATAGGCCCCAACGGTATTGGCAAGAGCACACTATTTAAGATAATACTTGGCGAGATAAGCCCCGTGTCCGGTAAAGCCACCCTTGGAGTGAATGTATTTCCCGGCTACTACGACCAGGAACACCATGAACTGGACGACAGGAATACGATATTTGACGAGATACACAACGCCTATCCCAATATGACAAATGGCGAGATAAGAAATGTTCTGGCGGCCTTTGTATTTACTGGAGATGACGTATTCAAGACCATCGGCTCCCTGTCGGGTGGAGAAAAAGGCAGGGTATCCCTTGCCAAGATAATGCTTTCAAAGTCCAACTTTCTCATACTGGACGAGCCTACAAACCATTTAGACATGTATTCCAAGGAAATACTTGAGGATGCCATAAACAGCTATGACGGCACAGTATTATATATTTCCCATGACCGATACTTTATCGACAAGACCGCTGAAATGACCCTTGACCTATCCAGGGATGGAGTTACAAAATACCTTGGCAATTACACCTACTGCATAGAGAAAAAGGAGGAGAAGGAGCGTATTGCCAAACTTGAGGCAGCGGTGTCTCCCGTTATCAAAAAGGAGCAGTCCGTCATTTCCGATTCCAAGGCAGACTGGCTCATGCAGAAGGAAGAACAGGCCAAGGCCAGGAAAAAGGCCAATGAGATAAAGAAGGTGGAAGCTGAGATAGAAAAGGCTGAAAACCGTGTCAAAGAGCTGGACGAGCTTATGTTCAACCCGGAGATAAGTGCCGATTCCATGCGTCTTCGTGAGCTTTATGAAGAAAAGACAGCCCTTGAGGAAAAACTTGAGGAGCTTTACGAAAAATGGGAAGAGATACAGTGACAGCACAGTCATAAAAAGACATGATCTTAAAAATATCAAGAGCAAAATATAATGGGCAGTGAAAAAGGGTGTCGAAATAATCGACACCCTAAATTAGCTCTGTAAGACTGGATAAATTACTTTATATAGACAAACAGTCTGTATATAGCAGGATCTTACTTATTTGCAAGATATTCGTTGATATCAGCAAGAACTTTGTCACAGTCCATACCGTGTACAGCACAAGCCTCATCAAGAGTTTCACCAGCTGATGAAGGGCAGCCTACACAGTGCATACCTGACTGCATAAGAATAACGCCGATGCCTCTGTCAAGAACGAGCATATCACCAATAAGCATATCTTTTGTTACTTTCTTTTCCATTATGGATTCCTCCTTATATTGAAAACAGTTTAGAGTCCGTTTAAAACGTTACACTATATTATAAACCAAGATACAGAATATTACAAACCATTTTTGCTTCCAATCATATATTTTATACTAAAAGGAGACTTTTTATGCTTATAGACATAACAAGAAAACTGGAAAAGGATATTTATGTCTACCCGGGAGACCCTGTATTTTCCGCCGAGAAAATATGCAGAACTGAAAACGGAGATATATGCACCGTTACTGCCCTGTCCCTTGGCACCCATACCGGCACCCATATAGACTCTCCTGCCCATTTTTTAAGGGGAGGAAGAACCATTGACACCTATTCCCTGGATGATCTTTGTGGAAGGGCCATTGTCATAGGTTGTGATGGGTATGAGATAACTCCTGAGATGATAGGTGATATAGACAGGATAGACGAGGGCATGATAGTTCTTTTTAAAACTCCCTGGTCAGCCTTTGACGGCAAAACGCCATTGGAGAGGGACTCATTTCTTACCGGTGAGGCCGCAAGTTTACTTGTATCTAAAAAGGTAAAGCTCGTCGGCATAGACTCCTTAAGCCCTGACAGGGAAGATGGTGAAGAATTTCCCGTACATATTACCCTGCTTAAAGCCGGCATACCTATACTTGAAAACATAGACCTGTCTAAAGTATCTCCAGGTATATATAATCTCTACTGTTTCCCCATAAAAATAACCGGAGCGGAAGCCGCCCCGGCCAGAGCCGCCATTGAACTCATCTGACAATGGCGGGTTTTTTATAATATTTGAAAAGTACTTTTCCGAGCATATCGTCTTCTTCAACGAATTTGTTTTCCCAGAACCTGGAGTCAAGGGAATTGTTTCGGTTGTCACCCATCATAAAGTAACAGCCCTCAGGCACCTCATAGGGGCCAAAGTCACCTATGGTAGTTTCCTTGATATAATCTTCTTCCAGTACTTCCCCGTCTATGTAGACTTCCCCGTCCTTTACCTCAACGGTCTCTCCGGGGAGTCCTATAACTCTTTTTACATAAAGTATCGTCTCTCCCTCGGGAGCGTCAGGATACTTGAATATGGCAACATCACCTCTTTCGGGACTGCCAAACATATAGCTCAGCCTCAGGGCGATTACCCTGTCGCCGGCCATTATCGTATTTTCCATGGAACCCGTAGGCACATCAGCATTTACCATCACACAAAAGTTGATGAAAAGCGCTATGGCCACAGCCAGAATTATGGTCTTTACCCAGCTTACGATTTCCTGCTTTGCTTTTTCCGTCATTTCACTTCTCCGTTGTCCTCAGTATTTTTCATTTCTTCCCATTCCTTCTGGGCTTTCATAAAAGAATCTTCCTCAACGGCATCTCCACCGTCTGCATCTTCTCCACCCATCTGGTTCATCATTTTGTTATATTCGGCCTCACGGAGCTCCTCATTAAAATCCTCGGCATGGACAGCCTTGTCAACTGTACTTTCAGCCTTAGCTTCATCAGTACTTGTATCCTCTTCCGTTTTTTCCTTAAATTCAGCCTCATAAACTTCGCTTTCGGCACTTTCTGCCCTTCTCTTTTTGATGTCCTCTTTGATGGAATCAGCAGTTTCACCGACCATATCCTTTACGGTCTTTGCTGCCTTTATAATTTCGGGTTTGGCTTCCTCGGCCTTTTCGCCTACAGTCTTTGCCACTGTTCCCGCTTTCTTTCCAAGGCTTTCAAGAACTACACCGGTCTTTGAAAAGATATTGTTCAAGCTTTCTGACAGATCTTTTCTCTCGCCGGTCTCTTTAACGGCATTTAAAAGTCTTTCAGCCTCTTCAACAGATATAGTCCCGTTTTCAAGCATTCTAAGTATTGCCAGTCTTTCTTCTTTCATAATATCAACTCCTCCGGTTTGTTAGACTTATTCTACCACATATTGCATAAATCATACCGAATTTTTAATAATTCTTAAGAATTTATTTTGCCGCTGCTTTTTCAAGGTTTTTATTGGCACTGGCAAGCATAAGCCTGATACGGTTGAGCTGGTTTACTTCGCTGGCTCCCGGGTCATAGTCGACTGCCACGATGTTGGCAAGGGGATATCTTCTCCTGATCTCCTTTATGACACCCTTTCCTACGACATGGTTAGGAAGACAGCCAAAGGGCTGGGTACATACGATGTTATTTACACCCGTATGAATGAGCTCCATCATTTCTCCCGTAAGGAACCAGCCTTCTCCTGTCTGGTTGCAGAGGGATACGATGGGTTCAGCGTACTCTCCAAGCTTCTCGATGCTTACCGGAGCGTCAAAACGCTTGCTTTCCTTAAGGGCATCTATCATCGGTTTCTGATAAAATTCCAGAGCCTTGATGGCAATATCAGAAAATCTTCTTGCCTTTGACGAACCGCCAAGATATTTCTCCTTCTGGACGGAGTTATAAGCGCTGTAATGGCCGAATCCAAGTATATCCGGAACAACGGCTTCAGCTCCCTCTTTTTCAAGAAGTCCGACTATATCATTATTGGCAAGGGGATGATATTTTACAAGGATCTCTCCGACAACACCTACCCTTGGCTTAATTATATCAAGCAATTCCAGCTCGTCAAACTCTTTTACTATATTTTTAATGTTCTTTTTAAATGTCGCAAGGTCAGCCTTGGCTATATCATTTTTGACCTTTTCATTCCATTTATTATAAAGGGCATTGGCTGAACCTTCCACAGCCTCGTAGGGCCTTGTTCTATAGAGCACCCTCATAAACAGGTCTCCATAAACACATGCCTGGACCATATGGTTAAGGAGCTTAGGCGTGAACTTAAGTCCGGGGTTCTTCTCAAGTCCCTGGGCGCTTATGGATACAACGGGTATCTGTTCCATTCCGGCGTTTTTAAGGGCTTTCCTTATGAATCCTATATAGTTAGTAGCTCGGCAGCCGCCTCCTGTCTGGGTGATGAGGAGAGCCGTTTTATTCAGGTCGTATTTTCCTGATTTAAGAGCCTTCATCATCTGTCCAACAACTATAAGGGCAGGATAGCAGGCATCGTTATTTACATATTTAAGACCGTAATCTATACTTCCCGGGTCAGCTGCGGGCATCATAACGATATTGAATCCGCAGGCCTTCATGGCTGCTTCCAGCACGTCAAAGTGCAGAGGCGCCATCTGAGGACATATAACGGTATAATTTTTCTTCATTTCCTTAGTGAATACTACTCTCTTTAATGAAGCGTCGCCCTTCTTAGGAACGATGTGTTTTTCCTTCCTATCCTCTATGGCAGCAATGAGTGAACGTATCCTTATCCTTGCCGCTCCAAGGGTGCTTACCTCATCTATCTTAAGGGTAGTATATATCTTTCCGGCGGCATTGAGTATGTCCCTTACCTCATCGGTGGTAACGGCATCAAGTCCGCAGCCAAAGGAGTTGAGCTGGATGAGCTCCAGGTCCTCCCTGGTCTTTACAAAGGCTGCTGCCTCGTAAAGTCTTGAATGATATGCCCACTGGTCCCTTACAACAAGGGGTCTTTCCACATGGCCTAAGTGTGCCACTGAGTCCTCGGTGAGCACGGCCATATTGAAACTGGTTATGAGCTCAGGAATGCCATGGTTTACCTCAGGGTCAGTATGGTAGGGTCTTCCTGCAAGGACTATACCTGTCATATTGTGTTCTTCTATATATTTAAGGGTCTCTTCTCCCTTTTTATGCATGTCGTTCCTGAAGGCTGTCCATTCTTCCCAGCCCTTATCAACGGCGGCGTTTACCTCATTTTTTGTAACACCGTATTTTGAGAGCTCCTCAAACATCCTCTTCTTTACCACATCTCTGTCCGCCAGAGAAAGGAATGGATTGATAAACTCGATATGCTCTGTCCTCAGTTCTTCCACATTGTTTTTGATGTTTTCTGTATAGGACGCTACGATGGGGCAGTTATAGTTATTGTCAGCCGCCATTATATCCTTTCTCTCATAGGGTACTCCGGGATAGAATATCCTCTTTACTCCATCATTTATGAGATTCATTATATGGCCATGGGCAAGTTTTGCCGGGTAGCATACGGATTCACTGGGTATGGATTCCATACCTTCCTCATACACCTTCTTGGATGATCTGGGTGAAAGTTTTACCGAGAATCCAAGTTCAGTGAAGAAAGTGAACCAGAAGGGGTAGTCCTCGTACATATTAAGTACTCTGGGTATTCCTATTACTCCCCTCTTTGCTTCTTTCTCACTTAAGGGAACATAGTCAAAAAGTCTGTGGTATTTATAATCAAAGAGGTTTGGAACATCGGCTGATGCCTTTTCCTTTCCAAGTCCCTTTTCGCATCTGTTTCCGGTGATGAACCTTCTTCCTCCGGAGAAATTATTTATCGTAAGGAGACAGTTATTAGTACAGCCACCGCATCTTACAAGGCTGGTCTTTATCTCCAGGTTATTCATGGCCTCTCTGCCGATGAGAGTAGTCTTTTTGCCCTCTGAATATTTATTCCTTGCTATTATTCCGGCTCCGAATGCTCCCATTATTCCGGCGATATCAGGTCTTACGGCCTCTCTTTCGGAAATGAGCTCGAAACTTTTAAGTACAGCGTCATTGTAGAATGTTCCGCCCTGTACGACTATGCTCTTTCCAAGGGCCTTGGGGTCAGATATTTTTATGACCTTAAGAAGGGCGTTTTTAATAACACTATATGCAAGGCCGGCTGATATGTCACTTACCTTTGCTCCTTCCTTCTGAGCCTGTTTTACTCTGGAGTTCATGAATACTGTACATCTTGAACCAAGGTCGATGGGATTTTCAGCAAAAAGAGCTTCCTTTGCAAAGTCCTGGACACTAAAATTAAGGGACTTAGCGAATGTCTCGATGAATGAGCCGCAGCCCGATGAGCAGGCCTCATTAAGAAGGACGCTCTCGATGACTCCATCCTTGATCCTTATACATTTCATATCCTGTCCGCCGATATCAAGTATGAAGTCAACGTCAGGCTTGAAAAATGCCGCAGCTTTATAATGGGCAACGGTCTCTATGTATCCCAGATCCACCATAAGGGCTTCTTTGATAAGTCCTTCGCCGTATCCAGTAACGCATGAATACTTTATCTCAACGCCTTCAGGCATTATGTCATAGAGTTCATTCAATGATTTTATTACGACCTTAAGGGGGCTTCCTTCATTGCTTGCGTAATATGAGTAAAGAAGTGCTCCGTCCTCAGCTACAAGGGCAAGCTTTGTGGTCGTGGAGCCGGCGTCTATGCCAAGGAAGGCATTTCCTCTGTACTCGGAAAGCTCTCTTTTAGGAACTGACGCCTTATCATGTCTTTCCCTGAACTCCTTATACTCCTCCTCATTTTTGAAAAGGGGTGAAAGTCTGGCTATCTCAACGGCAAGCACATTGTTTTTGCCGATATTGTCTATCATTTCTGAAAAAGGCTTAGCGTCCTTCTCATCAGCAGATACCGCTGAACCAAATGCAGCAAAAAGATGTGAATTTTCCGGAAGTATGGCTGTTTCGTCCGTAAGTTTCAAAGTCTCGATAAATCTCTTTCTAAGCTCTGAGAGGAAATGAAGAGGTCCTCCCAAAAATGCCACATGTCCTCTGATGGGTTTTCCGCAGGCAAGTCCGCTTATGGTCTGATTTACAACGGCCTGGAAAATGGACGCTGCCAGGTCCTCCTTAGCCGCACCCTCATTTATAAGGGGCTGGATGTCGGTCTTTGCAAAAACACCACATCTTGAAGCTATGGGGTAAATTATCTTATGATTTTTAGCAAGTTCATTAAGTCCTCCGGCATCGGTCTGAAGGAGGCTTGCCATCTGGTCGATGAATGAGCCTGTACCTCCGGCACATATACCGTTCATTCTTTCCTCCGCGTTTCCGCCCTCAAAATAAATTATCTTCGCATCCTCTCCGCCAAGCTCTATGGCAACATCTGTCTGAGGGATGACACATTCAATGGCGTTGGCAGTAGCAACTACCTCCTGTATGAAGGGTATGCCGACAGCCTCAGAAAGGGCAACACCGCCGCTTCCTGTTATCATAGCAGATACTCTGCTCTCCCCTATTTCTTCATAGGCCTCTGATGCAAGTTTCTTTACCGTATCGAGTATCTCTGAATAATGTCTTTCATATCTGCTGAAAAGCATTTCATTTTTGTCGTTTATAACGACCACCTTTACGGTAGTTGAACCTATATCGATTCCTATTCTTAGCAAATCATTCATTTATTCCACCTCTGCAAGTAATCTCATTCCAGATCGTATCAAATGATCTTTCAAGTCTTATTTTTAGATCTGTATCTCCATATATTATATTAAGCGCCAGTATGCCGCTTCTTGCTGACATCATCATTTCAGCGCAGCCGTAAGCGTCGGCGCATTTTATAACTCCATTCTGTCTTATTCCTCTGTCCACCGTATCCCTCAGAGCCATCATATGTTTCATATAATATTCTCTGTACAGGTTTCTGAGTTCCGGATATTTTTCAAGCATCTCAAAAAGCAGAAAAAAATAATTCCGTACATTACATCTTTCAGCGGACTCATCTTCTTTCTTGGGAAGAAGACAGTAGTACATTCTCAGCGTGTCCCTGACAGGGAGGCTTCCGTCATCTGTTTTTACGGCGTCCTCCAGAGGCCTTATTATCATATCCATCATACAGCCCCTCACTATCTCACACATCAGCTGGTCACGGCTTTTAAAATAATAGTAAAATCCGCCCTTGGTCATATTAAGTTCCCTGAGCATATCGTTGACGGACAGCCCGTCATCGCCCCTTGAGATCATCAAATCAAAGACCGACCTCAAGACCTTATCTCTGGAGTTCATAAGCATCAGACTCCTAACATTAAATAAGGACTCCTTTTATTATATGAGCCCCACAGACTGCATGGTCTGTTTCAGAATAATTATACCTTAGACAAAAAAACCTATCAACACAAAAATATTGGTCAAAAATGCTCTAATATTTAATTTTTTTTCATAATCTTGACCATATCACAGTATATTCTCTAGACAATTTCAATAACTTACTATATAATATTGCTATAAGAAGTAATAACTTTAACAATTTTTTAATATGATTTGCCAAAATACGGCGTATATTGGTTTTTTGATATCTATTATAAAGGGGATATATTATGGAACATTTACCTGTAACACTAACAGAATTTGATAAACTTATACTGGAGGAGTATTGTGACCTGGCCGAGGGTCTTGGCGCATATCTTGGCAGCTGTTATGAACTTGTTGTGCACAGTTTCGCAAGTTTCGATCATTCGGTAATAAAAATCGTTCACAACCATTCTGGTAGAAAAGAAGGTTCTCCAATTACTGATTTCGGTCTTAAGATGCTTTACGACATCAAAAAGAATCCTGATTTCAGATATTTGACCTACTACAATAAAAGTGTGTCCGGAAAACCGCTGAAATCATGCACCAACGCCATTAAAGGAAAACATGGAAAAGTTATAGGAATGCTCTGTATAAATCTTTATATGGATTCCCCCATTTATGCCTTCCTTGACGCCATCAATCCTGACCCCTCACAGAAGGAAAATGTCATCAATGAAACTCTTGCTGAAAACGTTGATGAACTTATCGCGGAAAAACTTACGGCTGCCAGGGAACGTGTTTTCTCAGACAGATCCATCCAGGCTGTAAACAGAAACCGTGAGATAATATTCTCACTCTATGCCGATGGCATATTCAATATGAAAGATGCTGTCGTAAAGGTGGCTTCTCTCCTTGGAATATCAAAAAATACTGTTTACATGCACATCAGAAACTTCAAAAACCTCAACAAGAAAGCTGAAAAGTAAAATAAAAGATTTGGCCGTCTCAAATAGAGACGGCCTGTTTGTCTATATTTATGGATATAAAAAAGGAAGCCTTAGGCTTCCTTTTATTTTTGGTTTTTATCTGATTACATTTCAGCTATAAGCTCAACTTCGCAGAGAACATTTCTAGGAAGTGTCTTAACAGCTACACAAGAACGTGCAGGTTTTCCTGTGAAGTATTTTCCGTATACTTCGTTGAAAGCGCCAAAGTCTCCCATATCAGCAAGGAAGCATGTTGTCTTTACAACATTTTCAAATCCAAGTCCGTTTTCAGCAAGGAGTGCTCCGAGGTTTTTGCAAACCTGGTCTGCCTGCTCTTCGATTGTTGTTCCTACGATCTCGCCTGTTGCAGGGTCAAAAGCTACCTGGCCTGATGTGAATAAAAGTCCGTTTACAGATACTGCCTGTGAGTAGGGTCCGATTGCTGCGGGTGCCTTGGGTGTTGATGTGAATTTCATTGTTTTTCCCTCCATAATGATTTTATATTTTTATCTTTGACTTTTCCTTTGTCCTAAGTCTAGATTATCACTGAAAATAAATTAAGTCAATAAAATTTTGTTGATTTATTGATTTTTCTTATAATGAAGAGAAAATTTTATATAATACTGGACGTTTTATATCCACCGCCACCGCCGGGCAGAGCTCCTGACAGCAGAAACATCTTATACATTTACTCTTATCAAACGACGGCCTGCCATCCTTCATGGAAAGAGCCTTAGGCGGACAGTTCGCCGCACACCTTCCACAGCCGATGCATTTTTCCCTGTTGAAATCCGGATATGGCTGAAGAAGGTCATTTACCAGACGGTAAATGGGTTTTGGCAGGCTTTCCGTAATATTTATGGGCTTTGTCTTAGGCACAGCGAAATCTGCAGCTTTAAAATCCTCTGTCTTTCCCCCGATAAATTCTATATCCTGTATATTTTCCGGGCAGAGTCCCCTTTTTATGCTTTCAGCGCATACGGGAATATCTTTGGGGGAAACGTTAATAACATCAGCCATGGCTATATCCAGTGCAAAGGGATTTACTGAGCCGGCTATCAGGCCAATATATTTAGGATCTCCTCCCGTTGGTCCGTTGCCTTCCATACAGTCAACGGCATCGGCTATGGTTAGCACCGGCTTTGTGAGCAGACATATATCTATGAGCGCATTGGCAAAATCTGTGATGTTGGATCTGTTCAGATGGTATTCAGCCTTCATCGTACCTGGTATGGCTCCAAACATATTTTTTACCCCGCAGGTCATCTTTACCATTCCATGGGTCTTGAGTTTGCATACATTTATGACTTTGTCAGCGTTCATTATCTCACTGACAACGGTTATCCTTTTAAGCAGTTTTCCCTCGGGAAATGACACATCGCTCACGGAAGTATTGAAATTCAGTTCAGCTCCCGACGCAGCGGCAGCCTCCTCCATACCGCAGCCCTTATATATGGTCTTAAGCATCACCTCATTGAATGGACCTCCCGGGCTTTCGGCAATAACTGCCTTGCCGCCGGCCTCTATCACCAGTTCCGCTGCCGCTCTAATGAGTGACGGATGGGTGGTGGCCGCTGAATCAGGTGATTTTTTCATAACCAGGTTGGGTTTTATAACTACACGGTCTCCCCTGCTTATGATTTTTTCTAAACCGCCGTTGTCGTCAAATATCTTTCTGACACATTCCTTTACCTTTTCATATTCGTAATCTTTGCATTTATATAATGAAACTCTGTCCATATATCAGCCCTCCATGTTGTTTGATTATATCAGTTTTTATGATATAATCAATACAAATCATTTTAGGTTACATAATTCTATGATTTTAAGTCAAGGAGTGAACATAAATGAAAACTGAATTTGTAACAGACAACAGGAAAAAAGTTTTTAAAAGAATGCTTGATAATTCCATACTGGTACTTTTTGCCGGCCATGCACCCTATAAAAGAGGAGACGAAAAATATCCCTTCTCACCTGACAGAAACTTTTATTATGTCACAGGCATTGACAGGGAAAATGAGATAATAATGTTTTTAAAGACCGAGACCCAGCAGACAGCCACCCTTTATATTGAAAGGGACAACGGATATCTGGCAAAATGGGTGGGAGCCAATATCACACCGGAAGAAGCAGCGAAAGAATCAGGAATAGAAGACATTTCATATATAGACAAATTTTATACCGACCTTTCCGATGCGGTATTTAAAAACAATATCAAACACATATATGTGGATCTGGAAGACAGGGACTGGGATGCTACAGAGACCGAATCCCTTAAATTCGCCTATGAATTCAGGAAAAAATATCCCGCTGTGGATATGATAGACGCATATCCATTCTTTGCTGACCTGAGGATAATCAAAGAGCCCTATGAGCTGGACCTTATGAGGAAGGCCGTAAAAATAACCACAGACGGTCTGGAAGAAATGATGAAAAATGCTGAGCCTGGCATGTATGAATATGAGCTTGAGGCTTGCTTTGACTATGTTCTTACAAAAAACGGTGTCAGCGACAAGGCTTTCAAGACCATCGTTGCCTCCGGCAAAAGGGGAACTATACTTCATTACAGCCAGAACGATTCCATTGCCCAGGACGGCGATCTGGTACTGGTGGACTGTGGAGCCCAGAAAGACTGGTATAACGGAGACATAACAAGGACATTCCCTGTGAACGGAAAATTCACTCCCCTGCAGAAACAGATCTACGATATTGTCCTTGCGGGACAGAAAAAGGTCATAGACACCATAAAGCCCGGAGTAAAATTCTCAAGGCTCAACGAAGTTTTGAGGGAGCATTATTTTGAGGAGCTCAAAGGCCTTGGGCTTGTAAGCACTCCTGAGGATGTTTCAAAATACTATTTCCACGGTGTCAGCCACTATCTTGGAGCAGAGACCCACGACATCGGAAGATATGGAGACAGAAGGCTGGAGCCTGGAATGGTACTCACTGTGGAGCCTGGACTTTATCTTGAAGAATACGGCATTGGCATAAGGATAGAAGACGACGCCCTTGTAACGGACAATGGCTGTGAGCTCCTTTCCGAAGGATTCATGAAAACAACTGACGAAATAGAAAAATTTATGGGTAAATGATATGGAATTCAAAGAGTCAGACCTTTATAAACCGGTTTGTGATTATTTCACCTCTCTGGGCTATGATGTACAGGCGGAAGTCAACTCCTGCGACTTAGTTGCGAACAAAAACGGAGAAACGGTCATAGCTGAGCTGAAAACAAGCTTCTGCCTAAAGCTGATATATCAGGCACTTGAGCGGCAGTCTATGACCGATTTAGTATATGTAGTCATACCAAGACCGAAAAAAGGTGCAAAAGGACCCCAGTGGAGAAATATGCTCAAACTGATGAAAAAACTCAATATAGGCATTATCACCGTGGCCATGGACAGCCCCTTAAGGTTCGTGGAAGTCATTTCCGTACCAGAGGTCCTTGGAACAGCTAAGAATTCCAGAAAAAAAGAGGAGCTCAATAAAGAGCTCCTCTCCAGAAATATGCATTCCAACACCGGCGGCATAAACCGCACAAAGATCCTTACGGCTTACCGTGAAAAAAGTATATTTGTGCTTTGCGCGGCTGAAATACTTGGGGAGCTCTCACCCTCCGATGCTGCCCGTATCACTGGAATTGAAAACGCTGGATATATCCTCAGCAGAAATTACTATAAATGGTTTAAAAAAATATCCAAGGGAGTATACGGCATAAGCGAAGAAGGCCGTGCAGCCCTTAATGATGCCACATTTATTGAAGCATTTGAATACTACAGAGAAAAAGCAAAAGAAAATATAGCTATGAAAACAAAATAAATTAAATAATATGTATTAATATGATTCCTTCTTTACATAAATAGTCCTATACAAAGTTTCGGCATTACACCGATTGTTTTTTTATAAATACAATTATATAATAGTATTATATACTACAGCAGTTTACACTGTTAAATTATAGGACTTTTATTTCGGGGCACCTCAGTCCCCGGTAAAGGAGGTTTTTTTATGGATTATACCGTTGTGAAGCTTGAGAAGAAAAACTCAGTCGCCTATATCTATATGAACGCTCCAAAAAAATACAATTCCATTGATATAACCATGGCATCTGAAATAATCGACGCCCTGGACAGATGCGAGGAAGATGATGACATAAACGTCATCGTCATTACAGGTATTGGTAAAGCATTCTGTGCAGGCGGAGATATCGGATTCTTTAACAAGCAGCTTGGTAATTCTGACGATTTGTTAAGGGAAGTATTTCAGCTGGCTGGGATAATGGCGCTGATGATCAAAAAATTGTCCAAAATAGTTATTGCCTCCGTAAATGGAGCAGCCGCCGGAGCCGGATGTAATATCGCTTTGGCCGCTGACCTTTGCATCGCGGCGGATAACGCAAAATTTACCCAGGCCTTTGTTAACATAGGCCTGATACCTGACACAGGCGGTGCTTTCCTGCTGCCAAGGATCGTTGGCTCCCAGAGGGCGTTTGAGATGATGGCCAGCGGAAGGAACGTAGATGCAGCAGAAGCTCTTGAGGCGGGTATGATAAATGAGATATGTCCGCCTGAGGAACTTGAAAAAAGGACCTTTGAAATGGCTGAAAAATACGCCTCAGGCCCCCTTCAGAGCTACAAGGCCCTTAAAAAACTTATGTTTGAAAGTATGTTCAAGGATTTTGAGAGGTTCCTTGAGATAGAATGCCGTCTACAGACAGCTCTGACCCATACTTCTGACTACAAAGAAGGCATAACCTCTTTTATAGAAAAAAGAAAACCGGTATTTAAGGGAAAATAATAAATTCTGTCTAAAATTGCATCCCAGGTCTAGCGGCAATAAATATGATACTGTCCTTTTAATGCTTATGAATATAGTGATCCTAAGCTTTTCACCCGCAGCATCAGTCCTTTATTGACTGGACAATACAGTTATTTGGGCTGCCTGCGGGTGGATAAATAAAGTAAAATAAAAAGAGGAGATATATCTCCTCTTTTTTATTAGATAAATTATCAGTCTTTGATATATACCGTAAGAGCGGCGATGACCATTGTTACCTTGTCTCCCTCACCAAACTCGTCAACATGGAGTCCTTCGCACTGCATTCCTCCGGGAACACACTCAACATCTACTGTTCCTAAGGGAAGCTCAGCCTTTACCTTTTCAACATCGATGGCTGCGGGGTCTGTAGAGCCAAGTTTAACATGTATATGCATACGGTTATCCAGATCCTCTATTCCAAGGCAGTCGGATATTCCGCATAAACAGCAGTTTGATATAGCGTTTCTTACAGCCTTGCAGGCAGCCTTTGTAACATTCTGTCCGTGAAGGTCTGTACCCATGGCAAATTCAACCAAAAATCTTTTCATTGAAATTCAGCTCCTTATGTATATAATTAATATTGCAGTTAAAGTAATTATATCACAAAAGCTGAGGATCATAATACTTTTGAATAAAATTTTCATATAATTTACGGAGTGATTTATTTATGACAAAGACCAATGCAATGAGACTTCTTGACGCGGCAGGCATATCCTACTCATCTAAGGAATATGAATATGACGAAAGCGACCTTTCAGGCCATCATGCGGCTGAGGTCCTGGGTATCCCCGCGGAACAGGTATTTAAGACCCTGGTCACCAGAGGAGATAAAACAGGTCCTGTTGTTTTCTGCATACCCGTTGATGAGGAGCTGGACCTGAAAAAAGCGGCTTCCGTATCAAAAAATAAAAAAGTCGATATGATACATGTAAAGGAACTCCTTGGACTTACGGGTTATATACGAGGAGGCTGCTCTCCCATAGGAATGAAGAAGAAATTCCCCACATATATCGATGAAACAGCCATATTATTTGATGAAATAAGCATAAGCGCAGGCCAGAGGGGATGCCAGATAATAATAAATCCCGAAGACCTTGCCTCCTATGTGGAAGCTGAACTTCTTCCCCTTACAAAAGATTGACAGTTTTATTACTTTTTTCTTCCGGGTTTTTCAGCATAAATGCCATATTTTTTAATAAAAATTTTATAGCCGCCTTATATTCCTTGTGCTATAATTATAAGAGAAGTTAAGAGAGATTCTCTTTCTTCTTAATTTCTGTGTGAACAGAGATCAAAATTAATATACTGGGAAGGTAGTCGAATGGTAAAAATAACCGGATCAAAATTCGATATGTATGATGAAAATGACACAAAAGCTGTTACATTTCGCAGCTGTGTAGACGGGATACTTAGTACCGATGAAGTATCATCTCTTGGCAGCTACAAACACCACCATTTCACAACAAGACTTCAGCATTCCCTGAACGTGTCTTATTACAGCTACTGCCTCTGCAGAAAGTTTGGCTGGGATTACCGCTCAGCGGCAAGGGCTGGTCTTATGCACGACCTGTATTTTTTTGAAAACACAAGCGTTGACGAGAACGGACAGAAACTCCTTAAACATCATCCCTTTGATGCTCTGAGGAATTCCGAAAGAATATTTGAATTAAACGAGATCGAAAAGGACGCCATCGTAAATCATATGTGGCCGTGTGTTTCCCTGAGCAGACCTCAGTTTAAAGAATCCATGGCGGTTTCTTTTTCTGATAAGTTCTGTGCAGTAATGGAAGCAACATTTGGATCATGTACTTATGTGGCAGCAAAAACAGCTGGTGCTGTGAATACTACAGCATTAAATATCGCCGAAGCATATAATCAGACCAGGGACGCCGCAGTCCTTATGGTAAAAGTTATGTGCTGCACAGCTGCGAATGTACTAAAGCTTGCGGGCAGTTTCATTATGTGATCGAAGAACAAAAGACACTCTTATGAGTGTCTTTTTTCTTTTCAATGGGACATATATATAAAACAAGCCCCATATAATTTAATTGAACAATTTATTGGAAGTGCTTAAATGGAAAAACGACCATACCGCAGACCCGCTCAATACACCAAAAATACAAAAAGATACAGAAAGGACCGTTCACAGGAGCCTCCAGACACCACAAGGCTTGGTAATCAGCTGTCACTCTCGGTGCTGTTATGTGTCTTTTTTATAGCCATAGCCAGCATTGGCGGTACCACTGCCCAGAAAATACGTTCAAAGGCCTCTGATCTCATAGGCCGAAATGCCCTGGATGATTTCCAGGCCTGCGATAATTTAAAGGACAACATAGGTGAATTCGTCAGATGTATGTTTTCATATGGTGATGATGACAGCAGCGAAAGTATCAAAGACAGTGAAGCAGGAGAAGATGAAATAACTAAGGATATGCAGAATGAAAAGAATGATACCAGTGCCAATGATGCTGCCCTGCCTCAAGCATCTTCCGATGGGAATGATCCCACCGCCGCCTCAGGCAGTTCAGGTTCATCAACTGGTTCCGCCTCATCAGCTTCGGATAGGGCTGTTTCAGCAGACCCAGCCCCTGAATAGTGAATATGAATTAAACCTTCAGGATACATGGATCGACCCGGTGGATAATGGCATCGTGACCTCCTACTGTGGAGAAAGGAACAATCCTGTCCTGGACGTGGAGGAATACCATAATGGCCTGGATATAGCCGCCCATGAGGGCTCAAACGTATATGCCGTGAGGAATGGCACAGTTACCGATGTACATACTTCTGAGACCTACGGCAATGTTATGGAATTTGAGACCGATGACGGCTACAGGATAATATATAACCACCTGAAAAAAATATTTGTGGAAGAAGGTGAGCGGATAGTACAGGGAGAGGTAGTTGCTCTTGTGGGCTCAACGGGACTCGCCACGGGACCACATCTGCATTACACCGTATATCTAGGTTCCATGCTCATGGACCCGCTGCAGTTCACCACATATAATGATAAAAAATAAGAGCCAGCATTTTTGCTGTCTCTTATTTTACGTCCTATTAATTTTTATCTGATGCCCTTAGGCAGCAGAGCCCATAAAATGATATAGATCACTAAAAGCGGTATATGGAAAAAGAATATAAGCACAACGAATATTATCCTTACTATGGATGGATCTATACCCGTTGTTTCGGCTATGCCGCCGCATACACCGCCAAGCATTTTATTTTCAGTCGATAAATGCAGTTTCATATATCACACCTCCGCTTTTTCATATCCGATGAGCCTTTCGAGCACATCCCAAAGCTCCTCTACTCCGTCCTTGGTTTCTCCGGAAAAGGCTATGAGCGTATCTTCAGGAGCCATATTCAGTCCCTTTTTAATGACTGAAAGCTGTTTCTGTACCTGGGAGCGCTTTATTTTATCCTTTTTAGTGGCCGCAACGATGATGTCATAATCATAGTGCTTGAGCCAGTCATACATAAGCTTGTCATTTTCGCCCGGCTCATGGCGTATGTCCACAAGCATTACTATTCCCCTGAGGACCTCTCTTTTATTCAAGTATTCCTCTATCATCCTGCCCCATTTTTCTATTTCTGTTTTTGGAGCCTTGGCATATCCATAGCCCGGAAGATCCACAAAATACAGTATGTTTTCCACATCGTAGAAATTTATGGTCCTTGTTTTTCCCGGCTGTGAACTGGTCCTTGCCAAAGCCTTACGGCCTATCATGGCATTGATAAGTGTTGATTTTCCGACATTTGATTTTCCAGCAAAGGCTATCTCGGGTTTTTCATCCGTCGGATACTGGCTCATCTTT
>JABLTR010112692.1_pt1 | contig 31653 bp, 27 predicted proteins | sample 7160071 | NCBI WGS metagenome assembly JABLTR01 (sample SAMN14651230, study PRJNA627086) | human gut metagenome | isolation source: feces | host: Homo sapiens | reverse complement strand
GGGGTGGGGGGGCCGCCCCACTAAAGTCGCCCTCTGCGCCCTCTGCGGGAAGACCGATCAACCATGTCGAAATATGTGTTTCTTCTCGAACGGGAAAAGGTGCGCTATAATTCCCTTCACGCATGCGGGCGTCGCCAAGTGGTAAGGCCCAAGCTTCCCAAGCTGTTAGCGAGGTAAGCGCCCGCGAAACACGCGAAATGCGTGGTTGAGAAATCCCCAGTTCAGATACATCTTTTCTGAAACTCGGGTAATTCCTCTTTTATCTTAGCTTTTCGAGAAACCCCGACTTTTCCAGTGCGCTTCCAGTATTTTCGCGAAACGCAGGTCGATTCGCACCTCTGGGAGAGCACCGTCTGACCTCCCGATGCGGGCAACCGCAGAAGGAGGTGCATGCGCCATGCCATGCAGAACCATCGCCGTCGCCAACCAGAAGGGCGGCACCGGCAAGACAGCCACCACCTTGAGCCTGGGAATGGCGCTCGCCAGGAGCGGTCACCGCGTCCTGCTTGTTGATACCGACCCGCAGGGCGACCTCACCAAGTCGCTCGGCTGGAAGGACCCCGACGCTCTTGACACGACGCTCGCCAACCATCTGAACGCCATCATAGAGGGCATTTCCCTCGATCCTCGCGAGGGCATCCTCTCACACAAGGAGGGCATCGACCTCATGCCCGCGAACATCGAGCTGGCGGGCATGGAGATGCCCATTCTGATGGCGATGTCCCGCGAGCAGCTTGCCAACGTATGGGTCTCGCCACTCAAAGCGGACTACGACTTCATCATCTTCGACTGCGCACCTACGCTCGGCATCATCCCCGTCAATGCCTTCGTCGCGTCTGACAGCGTGCTTATCCCCGTGTCGGCCGAGTACCTTCCCGCCTCTGCCATGACCGGGCTCTTGAAGACCATCGGGCGCGTACGGCGGCAGATCAACCCCTCGCTTTCCGTCGAGGGCATCCTCATCACGCTCTCCGACAGTCGCAATAACCTCGCCCACGAGGTTGAGGAGACCATCCGTGCGCAATATGGCGGCACTTACAAAGTGTTCGATACGGTCATCCCCCGCGCAGTGTCTGCCGCAGAGTCGCCCGCCGTCGGCGTCAGCATCTTCGCCTACGACGCTAGGGGCAAGGTCGCACGTGCCTTCGAGAGACTTGCCGAGGAGGTGCGAGACCGTGGCTAGGAAAAGAGTGCCCATAGACATTCCCACTGTGGACGAACTGTTCACATCGCAGAGCGAGCGCGATAGCGGCTTGCGGGATGGCATCACCAATATACGGCTCGCGCTCATAGATCCCTTCCCCGGCCATCCCTTCCAAGTGAAGGACGACGAGGAGATGGAACGGCTTGCAGAGAGCATCGGAGAGAACGGCGTGCTCGTACCCCTCACCGTGAGGGCGTCGAGCGCGGACCGCTACGAGCTCGTGAGCGGACACAGGCGGAAGCGTGCGGCGGAACTGGCAGGGCTTGAGAGCGTGCCCTGCATCGTGCGCGCCATGACCGACGAGGAAGCCACCATCGCCATGGTGGACTCGAACCTCCAAAGGGAGACCATCCTGCCGAGCGAGCGGGCGTTCGCTTATTCGATGCGGCTTGAGGCGATGAAGCGCCAGGGGCGGCGCACCGACCTGACTTGTGCGCAAGTTGCGCACAAGTCGGACGGCAGGAAGTCACGGGATATTCTGGCGGAGGAACTGGGTGTAAGCAAGGACAAGGTGCAGCGCTTCATACGCTTGACGTTCCTCTCCCCGGAGCTTCTGGCCCTCGTTGACGAGGGGCGGATGAAGATGCTTCCCGCCGTCGAGGTCAGCTACCTCACGGCCGAGGAGCAGGAGCATCTGCTCGATGCCATCCATGCGCAGGCATGCACGCCCTCGCATGCCCAGGCGTTGAAGATGAAGCGCTATTCCAAGGAGGGCACGCTCACTTCCGCCCTCGTGCGCTCCATCATGGAGGAGGAGAAGCCCAACCAGATCGAGCAGTTCAAGATTCCCAAAAGGAGCATCGCCCGCTTCTTCAAGCCGAGCGCGACCAAGGACGAGATAGAGAGCCGCATCGTGCGCGCCCTTGAGCTGCTTGAGCAGGCCGAGGCGCGCCGCGACAGACAGGGCGGTGCCTGATGGGCAACGTGATTCACAGGGGCAAGGGCTCCTTCACCTTCGTAGAGAACACCATATTCTTCGACCACGGCCTCTCGGCGAAGGCCAAGGGGATCTACTGTCAGATTCGCTCCCTTGAGAACAATCCCGAGTGGGTGTTCACCATCAAGGGCTTCGCCTCGCTCGTAAGGGACGGCGCGGATGCCGTGTCGGCCGGGATAAAGGAGCTCGAATCTTCGGGCTACATCATCCGCGCCCGCAAGCGCAGCGAGAACGGCCGCTTCCTCAAGGCGGAGGAGGCCACCTGGATCACGCTCGACGACCCGGCCATGCACGCGCAGATAGCGGCGGAGCTCAAGGCGGACGGCTACGCAATCCTCTCGGAATTCACGCGCGAGCCGCCCGCCAACGTGGAGTTCGAGCCGTCCGCTGCTGCACTGGCCGCGACGGACGATATGCCCGAAAAAGGCCAGATCGCCACCAGAACGGGAAAACCCGTATCTGGAAAAGCCACATCTGGAGAATCGGCACCTATAAATTACTCATCCGATAAAACCCTTGAACCTGATAAAGAACCCCTCTCTTGTCCCCCCGAGGAAAGCGCCAAGAAAGCGAAGGGACGGGAGGAAGGTTTCAGGGAATATCGGAAGGGAGAGTTCCCGGAAGCCTTCGAGCGGCTGTGCGCCATGTCCCTCAAGCCCGTCGCCTCCTTGAAGTTCAAGCGGGACTGCCTCACCGCATGGAAGCGGCGCGTGGCGCAGGGCTTCTCGCCCGAGCAGATCATCGACGCCTACGCCGCCTACGCCAAGAGCTTCTGGATGCGCAACGGCGACGACACCACGCTCGCCAAGAACCTCGCCCGCTGGCTCGAAGGAGAGGGCGGCCTCACGGCGTATTCCGGCGAGCCCATCCCGCCGGACCTCCTGGATGCCGACGGCGAACCCCTCGACATGGCGGGTCTCGCCCAGGCAGACCCGGAGTTCGCGAAGATGTGGCGCAAGGTCGAGACGCGCCGCAGCGTCATCCGTTCCCAGATGGTCGTGGACGGTGAGCGGCCGCCGGAGGAGCGGGTGCTCGCCGTCTGCGCAGAGGACAAGCACTACCAGCGCTATCTCGCTGCTTGCGAAGAGCGCCACGGACGCTACCTCAAGATATTCGACCTCTTCAAGGCGCCCGAGACGCAGCTGCCGATTGAGGATGCGCACCAGCAGATCATCGCCGACGGCTTCAACCCGTATGGAAGGAGGGTTATAGCATGAGAACGGCAGCGAAGCTCATCCGATGGCTGTTCCGCGCGGTGTTTAGATTCATGTGATGAACACTTGCCGCAAGGCGTGTCTGCTTAACCTATGCACGTTCTCCGAGCGGCTGTTGCGCGGTTTATAATAGGTATGTCACCCTAATCGAATAAGTACGTCAATTACCAGGCCGAGGGGCATCTGCCGTTTGGGTAATTGACGTACAGTTCCCACAGGGTGACAACTGAGGTGGATGCCTCTCATCTGACATTCCTAGGGGCTACCATCATCCAATCCTTCGTTATGGAAAGGTGGCCCCTATGGCAGCGAATGAAGAGTACGCCCCCTCCAAAGAGCTCGTCAATGTTATGGTTCGCTCGTCGGAGAAGCTGGAAGGCGCGGCGTCGCTCCTGACGATGCTCGAAGACAAGGCCGACAGCGCACAGATAACCGCCGCCGAACTTGCTGCCGTCCGCTGCATAGTGGAAGCCTGCGCGAGCAATCTCGATGCGGTCCTGGAACAGGCTTAGATAAAAACTAAAGCCAGTCCCAGTGTCAGGTTATCCTTCCCACTTTGAGGTTATTTCCCATTTGCCGCTCTTCTTCGAGCCGACTCTCCGCAGAACACCCTTTTCGCGTAACCCGCGAACGGTTCTGTATATAGTGCTCTCGCTCAAGTTCGTTTCTGCTTGAATATCCGATGTTGTAATCGAGGGATCGGATGCGATTGCTTCAAGGACAACCCTCTCGTTATCACCTAGCATCATTCCTTCATTTATTCCTTCATTTATTCCTTCAAGTCGCGAAGGAATAAACGGCGAGGTATTTGATCCGCTCTCTTTTTCAAGAGGGAGGATGATGCTCGATCGCTCGGGGTTCACCTGCTCGCTGAGCACGGGTCTTCCATAGCCAGCAGCCGTCCATTTCTTCACCATATCGGGAATACCCCCTCCGGCGCGCTCTCCGATGTTGATGAGGGTGAACATCTTCATCATCGTCTCGTTGCGCGGGTCGGAATTGCCGCCGATATAGGCATCTTCTAGGTCCACACGAAAGCCGCCGGGATTGGAGAAGTGAAGGCCGTCCTCCTTCCATAGGAAGACGACACCACGACGCTCGTTATAGTCCGCGTTCGTGAGGCAGTTCGCAATGGCCTCGCGCAGGGCATCGTGGGCTTCCGTCTCGTCAACGCGCTGGCTGTTCTCGTCGAGCTTGAAGGGCACGTTGATGGCCTGTTTCATGTTGTTGAAGACGCGTCGGTAGAAGTCGAACACGTTGCCCGACCAGCTGTCATCCTGCGAGGTGATTCGCCCTTGCCATCTCTCGTCCGTGCCGAGCTCTTGGCGGTAGTCCAGGAAGTAATGCGGGAACTCCGCCATGATGCGCCATTCTTCCCCGAACATGAGCAAGCCCGCACTCGTCGGGTGAACCTTCCCATCGCTGCCGACTCTCGCCGCGCCTATCCTGCATAAGAACTCATCGTCAGGTAAGTCGGCCCACGCGTGGGCGTTGTGATGCAGCTCGTAGCTTCTGCGGTAGGAGCCGATCGTCTCCGCAGATAGGTCATCTACGGTCAGGTTCTCGTGTATGCGGGTGTCCACGGATTCGTCCGAGGCGTCACGGTACATCGCCTGTATCTCATTAGTCGCGCAACGATAGTCGCCCTTGTGGTCCCGTCTGTACGTGCCCGTGACGGGGTTGCCATTCACATAAATCGGCCTCAAGTGCCTGTCAGCACGGGGGACATCTATAACGATCAACTCTTTGCCGTCGACGCTCTCGATCTTGGCGTCTCTGTCGGACATTACGCAATAGGACAGCTTGTCGGCACTGTGAGCTGCGTTCCAGAAGTCGTCGAGCATCTTGTCGGCATCGCCTAGCCCGACTACCTCCAAAGTACCGTCTTTGAGCTCCTTGGCTCCGAGCACGATGATGCCGCCCTCCGTGTTGGCGAAAGCGGAGAGCGTCTCCCAGATGCTCTTCGGCAAGCCTCCTTGGGCTGCCTTGGCTTCGAGTCGGTTGTTCTCCTTGTAGGTTTCGAGCTTGGTTAGATCCATGTAGCGACCTTTCTAGTTCACATTATTTTACAGCCCGGCTCACCGTCCCGATACCATGCGCACCCATTTGCATGACATCGCCGCATCGAGCGGTTCGGGTCTGTCGTTTCGCTCCGACCTCCTTAGCGCGTCCACGCCCCAGCGGCCTTATGCGCCCGCATGCTCGGCCGGGAACCGAGCGGCGTGCAAGGGTCGCGAAAACTTTTCAGCCGTACGAAGGACATTCCAAAACCTCCCGAAAACTCAGGCCCTCCGGGTTTCGCATTTCCCCCTTGCGCGCCGCACGAACCCCGTCCGGTGATACGGGCACAAGGCTCGCTTAAAAGGGGCGGGCCGCAACCCTAAAAAGGAGGTCAAGAGAAATGGAAACGACCAAGATCCCGCTCTCATCGTGCATCGAGAGCAAGCACCAGAACCGTGTCGGACTGGGCGATGTAACCGGGCTTGCCCGCAGCATCGAGGTGAACGGACAGATCACGCCGCTCATCGTGGTGGCCGACGGCGAAGCCTACCAACTCGTCGCAGGACACCGCAGAACCGCTGCCATGAAGTCGCTCGGACTCGAAGAGGCTGACGCCTACGTGATGGACGGCTGGGACGACGCTCGAATCGCGCAGATCCTCAACGCGGAGAACAATCACCGCAAGGAGCTGACCGAGGCCGAGCGCGGACGCGGCATCCAGACCATGCTCTCGCTGGGCGTGCCTGTCTCCGATGCAGCCGTCAGCGCAGACGTTCCCGAGGAAAAGGCCGAGTCCTACGTGCGCGGCACGAAGCTGGTTCCTGCCGATGCTGTGAACCTCGACTTCGATGTCGTGGCGCTCATGGGCGAATACGACGATGTGCTCACCGAGGACGACGTGGTTGCCATCTTCTCCAAGAAGAGCCACTGGGACCGCGTTGCTGTCTGCCAAGCGGCTCGTGCGCGAGCTGCCGCAGAGACCGCTAAGGCCGAGCTTGAGGAGCGCGGCGTCAAGATCGTCGAAGATTCCGACATCCGCGAGGGCGACTACCATCACTGCGACGGCGAGTGCGGCCATGCCGGGCTCGTTGCCACCGTCTCCCCGAACCGTTGGAGCGAGAGCGCGAGCATCCACTTCTACTGCGACGACGAGGCCCACGTGCATCAGCCGACTCCCGAGGAGATCGCGGCTAACGAGGCCTACGAGAAGCGCACGGAGGCTTACGAGGCGATGAAGGTTCGCGTCATCGACTTCGCGAAGGATGCCCTTCCGAAGTTCCCCGCAAAAGGCCAGACGAAGCTGCGCCAGTGGGCATACGAGGCCTTCGAGGCAGCTTACGAGTGCGAGCTCGACGACGCCTGGGAGGGCTTCAAGGAGCCGCGCGGCAAAGCGCTCGACCAGTTCATCCTCATGCGCACCGTCCCGAACTGCGTGCCCGACCTGCCTTGGGGCGCCCTACGGGAGGGCTACGAGGTGACGTCCTATTGGCTGGACGAACTGCTCGGCTTCATCTCCTTCATCGACGACGTGCTCATGCCCGCAGGATATGAGCTCTCCGAGGACGAGCGCGACCTCATGGAGCACCTGCACGGACTGTTCGCAGGCGACGACGAGGACGAGGTGTTCGGCGAGGACGAAGCCACCGAAGCCATCGAGGATACGACCGAGGCCGATGACGACGAGTGCCCCTTCGACGCCGACACCATCGACGGTGAGTACCTGGACGGCCACCTGGTCATCGCCAAGGCGGCCTAACGCCTTATCTCCGCCCGGCCCCAGCCACGGGTCGGGCGATCTCTTCTCTTCCATCACACATCAGAAAGGAACAAGCCATGAAGACCACCCTCGAAGCCATGATCGTCCCTGTGGGCGAAAAGCCCTATCCCAAGACCCTCGAAGCGGACGAGAACGGCTCGTTCCTCCGCGCCCTGCAGGAGTGCGTGGGCGGACATATCGAGCCTATGGGCTACCTGTTCGATGATGCCCCGACCGTCTACTGCAACGAGGAGGGCAAGCTCGCTGGAAGCGGATGCCGCCCGAATCGCGCAATATACGCGACCAAAGCGATGGCAAACGCTGGCTACGTGAGCCCCAACGACCCGAGCCGCGCCGTGAAGCCCGACGAGCTGTATGACATCGTTTTCGGCGACATGGTGTGCGTCGGCTTCGATCCCGAGACCGGCGAGGACCGTGATATCACGCCCGAGGAGCGCGAGCGCGTCATCGAGCGATTCGGCAGCCGTGAATCCATCGAGTCGGGCGATCTGGAAGTCTTCCGCATCCACCTGTCAGCTCGCCACCGTTAGGCGCAGGCTATGAGCGCCACGCATCCCATACGACCTCTGCCGTGAGCGTCCTCCCTCCGCACGCTCCGTCCTGGGAGGCAAGCTGCCCAAGGGCGCACACGGCGGCAAGGGCCGCGAAAAACCTTCCGCTGAATACCCAAGAAAGTGACCGAAAGCTCAGGCCTGCGGTTTTCGCTTCCCCCCTTGTCTCCGCATGCGTCCACGGGCGTTCGCATCTCCCCAGGAAGGCGCATCCGAAGGAAGGACGCGCCGCGAACTCTAGGAGGTCACATCATGGGAAACCGAGCGGTCATCACCACGCCCGAGCGCAAGGTCGGCATCTACCTGCATTGGAATGGAGGACGCGACACCATAGAGCCGCTTCTCAAGTACTGCGAGCTCCAAGGCTACCGTGCGCCGAGCCACGACGACTACGGCTGGGCGCGGATATGCCAGGTCATGGGGAACTTCTTCGGAGGCTCGACCTCGTTAGGCATCGGCGCCTACACCACCGACCGCCAGATGGATCCTGGCGACAACGGTATCTACATCATCGAGGGCTGGCGCATCGTAGATCACCTGCGAACGGAGTACGATTCGGACTGGAACCCCGTCGGAATGCGCTCCTTCGGACCCTCCGAGGAGGAAGACTGGCACAAGTTCGACGATATGCTCCGCAGTTTCGATGCGTCCATGCCCGAAGAGCTTCGTCTCGGCGAGTTCCTTGATTCGGTCGAGGTGCCCGTCAGCGAGGTCGAACTGGGCGACGAGGTGTGGATGCGCGTCGTCAGCGAGAAGTGGCAGGCATTCCCCGTTGTCGGTTTCGGACAGCCGAACTTCAACCGTATCGCCGTCACCATCGACACTCCGGATGGCAAGCGTGACGTTACCTATCCCGACTTGCCCTACGTCGCCAACTACGACCACGAGGGCGACTTCTCGTGGAACTCCAACAACTACGTCCACGGCGACATGGCGCGCATCAAGCCTCGCAAGTAACGCAAGCGGATACATCCTCAACTAAGCCCGTCGGCCATGAGGTCGGCGGGCTTTCTCTTTGCCTGCTCTCGCTCACAACGACCTTCTGCATTCGTGCCGATCCCAACCGCCTCTAGCTCCGTATCTTCGCCGAGAACCGAGCGCGGCGGCAAGGGTCGCGAAAACTTTTCGGTCAGACGAGCGATTTTCCAAGACCTCCCAAAAACTCAAGCCCTCCGGGTTTCGCATTTCCCCCTTGCGCACGCGCCCGAACCCCGGCGACGCCCGGACCACGAGGCGGGTCAAAGGGACCGGCCGAAACGACATAGGAGGTCATCATGAGCAACTTGAGCATCAAGGCAACAGAGGCAGCCAGCCGCTACCTCGACCATCGCGGGTACACCGTCTTGGAAACGGCTTGGACGTGCCCGGCAGGAACCGCCGACATCGTCGCTAAGGACGGAGACACAATCGTGTTCGCGGACGTGAGCTCTCGCGACAGCGCGGAGCGCGGATTTCCGTCGGAGTCGTGCGGCAAGAAGGTTCGCACCAAGCGCGAGAACATCGCGATAGCGTGGCTCGCCGAGCATGAGGACGCCGTAAACGAGGCCGTCCGGTTCGACAACATCGCGCTGGTGGTCATCGGCAAAGATCGCGCCATGATCCGCCACCACATCAACGCCTTCGGCGCGGATGCGGCATCGCTCATCCCAGAGGTGCCGAGCATCCCGACCGGCGCAGACCTGCAAGCCCTCCCGGAGGCCGCCTAAGACCTCCTGGCCCCTCCGCGGGGATACGCCCTCCGACCCATCGGGCCGGAGGGCTTTTTGCTGCTTAGGACTGCTCCTCAGAGGGCAGCTTGCAGACATCGACCCAAACGCCCTCGGGCACGATCTGCGCCAACTCGTCGGGCGTCAGGGCGATGGCGCTGTTTGAGCTTCCGCACGCCGGATAGACCGTATCGAAACGGCGCAGCGATTCGTCGAAGTACACGTCGCAGCCATCCTTCACGCCGAAAGGGCACACGCCTCCCACCGCATGGCCGATGCGCTCCTCTGCCTCATCTGTCGACAGCATCTTCGCCTTGCACTCGAAGCGCTCCTTGAACTTCGGATTGGCTATGCGCGCGTCCCCCGCGCACACCACGAGCGCCACGCGGTCGCCCACGGAGAACGAGAGCGTCTTCGCGATGCGCTCGGGCGCGCACCCGACAGCCACCGCAGCGAGCTCGACCGTAGCGCTCGACACATCGAACTCCAGGACATCGCCATCGCGTCCGTACTCGGCAAGATACGCCTTCGCTCTCTCCAGTGACATCGAACCTCTTCTCATCGGTGGCTTTCCTTAATGATAGGTCAGCCATGCAGTGACCTATGGACTGATCTCGCCCAAGGTTCTCGCAACAAAGCAAGAGGCCTATTCCGTGTACACAGCACACGGAATAGCTCTTGGCCGCCGAGCGCCATCGTTCGCAAACGATGACCTTTGACATCGTTTCGGGCGGTATCGCCATGAGGACGTACCTTCCCGAAACGATACGGCGGCAGCGCGGCCTCGGATGCCCTCGGCTACGCTTTGTGCGGGGGATCCCCCGCGCCCCTAGTGCGCAGGCTTCGCCTCCTTATTAAAACTCGGAAGGGGGCGAAGCCCGCGCGATGGAGCGCCATCCCAAACAGATTCACGTGCGCATGTCGGAAGACGAGATCGAACGAGCCAAGCGTCTCGCGGCAGACACCGGCATGACGCTTTCCGACCTCATCCGCGTCCTCCTGCAGATGCCCGCATCTTCCGTCGGCGAGGGCGGCCGCCTTATCGTCATTGACAGGACGACCGCCGCGAAGCTCACTCGCGAGATGCGAAGGTGGGGCCATCACTACAACCAGGCCGTGCATGCGCTCAACGCCATCGCCTACTACCTCCGCGCGAACGACATGGATGCCCCTGACGTTTTGGAGGAGCTTGACCGCGCATCGGGCAAGCTCGCGGCCATGCAGCCCGGCGTCGAGGCTCTGCGCCGGAGCGTCGAGGACGTGGCGGGAAGCGTCATCGCGGCGCTCGGGAGGTGATGCCGTGCCGATGCTCAAGACCATCGCGGGGCACACCTCGGCGCGAGGCATCTGCCGATACCTCACGCGCAATAACCGAGCGCTCGCCAGCGACTACATCAACATCGACGTCCCCGAGGGCATCCGCGATTTCGACTGGGCGGAGACGATGGACGCCACGCGCCGCTCCTTCGGAAACGACCTCCCCTGGCGAGGGAAGCGGGTGCGCACCTACAAGCACTATGTCGTGTCGCCCGACCCCAAGGACGGCATCGCCCTCGAAGCCCTCCGCGAGCTCGCGACCTCTTGGGCGCAGGAGCACTTCTCCGAATACGAGGTGGCAATCGTCTACCACGATGACAACGAGCACGGCATCCCCCATGCGCACGTGGTCGTGAACAACACGAACATCGAGACGGGGCGACGGCTCCAGGACCCCGACCCAAAGGCTCTGGCCGCATCGCTCCAAGAGCTCGCTGAGGCGCAAGGGCTCACCGCCTTGAGGCCTCCACAGGCAACGGGCGTGGCGGCGCGCGCCCAGAGGCGTAGCCCGAAGAGAGCGCCCGAAACCTTTCGGAGCGAGTACGTGCGCCGAGCGGAGCAGGAGCTCACCGAACGCGGCGAGTACTCTTGGACGGCGGATATCCGTGCCCGCGTCCGCATAGCCCGCACGGTGTCGAGGAGCGAGGCGGAGTTCCGCAGCATCCTCGGCACCATGGGCGTTACTGTATCCGACAACTCTCCCAAAGCGGAGCGGCGGGACTGGATATACGCGCTCGCGAGCCACCCCTCGAGAAGGATCTCCGGAGAGCGCATGGGGCTCGCCTACGGGCGCGAGCGACTGGAGCCGCTTTTGCGTTCAGGTGGCATAAGGAGGCTCGAAGACGCCGAGGAGCGCGCCATAGCCGCCATAGCGAAGCGGGCTGTCGCGGTCGGGGACCTCGCGGAGCTGCGGAGCCTTTCCGGGGCGGTCGCCCTCATCGAGGCCTCTCATGCCAGATGCCTTGGCGATCTGGATGCGCTCCTGAAGAAGGACGGGGCGACGCCGCAGCTCGTCGGCTACGTCAAGGCAAAGGGGCTTCTGCCGGAGGAACGGCCTGCGCCCGCCTCCAGAAAGCCCGTGGCTAAATCGGGCGTCCGTTCCGTCGGGAGCAGGCGCCAAGACGATGCAGGGAAACCCACCCGCCAAGACGTTCAGGACAAGCGAAGAGAAGGATCTGAAAGGTGATAGTCAAGGCTTACTACTCCGGCGGTCGCATCGACGTGTTCGACACCGACCGCATGACCGATGGTGTGCCGCAGCCGGGAAACCTGCTCACCAACTACACCCTTGACCTCTCCGATGTGAACGGAGAGAGCCTGTGGCTTTGCTCCTACTACTATGAGGCAGCCCAAGCATACAAGGACGAGAAGGGACCGAAGGGCCTTCCTGTGGCCCGCAGGCGCGACGGCTGGAGCTTCCTCCTTGCCGATGCCGAGGATATGCAAAGGCTCAATCGCGTCACGCTGGATGGAGAGACCGTCCTGGCGCAAGTGGCTGGCGAGCTTATAGACGCATCGGCACTGTCATGGGCGTCCGAGGTGATAGAAGTGATTGCTCCACAGATTAAACAATCTCAAAGCTTTCTGGACTCCATTGGTTTAGAAAGTATTGAGGGTATTGGCGTGCCTCATTCTACATGGCAACAGATTTCAAATGTGTATGGACAACAGAGTGAGGGTGCTCTAAGGTTTTAAGCCTCATGCGGAAGAGACACCAGCTGCGTTCTCGACCGTGCTCACTAAATCTAGGAAGCCGGTAGGTGCAGCGGAGGCTTTGCCTCAAATTCTCTGCACCTACCTGACAATACTAAAAGAACAAACTGCTCACGTGATATATGACGCACCCCAGCAGGAGCGACATACCTATATAGAACACGGCAAGAATCGCGGTCCATTTGACAGAGTGGACCTCGCCGAAGGTGGCAGATACACTTGCAGCACAGGGCATGTTGAACGTGAACGCGAAGATGAAAGCAAGGGCCTGGGAGCTGTGATCGAAAGCGAAAGGGCTTCACCAAGGTTTCCCGCCACAACAGCCGTGCCCGTTGCTGCGGCGATCAACGCCGCATTAGGCGTTCCGATGCCGACGAAAAGCGCTGACAAAACTCCCAAGGCCGAATCTCTCAGTACGCGAGAATGGAGTTAGCTGCGATGTTGCTTGCTAAGGGAAAATCGGTTGCCGAGACATCGTTAGAAGTTGGATATGCGAACCCGAGCAAATTCGCAGCAGTGTTCAAAAAGGAACGCGGAATGACTCCCTCGGAATTTCGTCAGGTGAAATCAAACTGAACTGCGGATCAGTTAGGGACTTCTCGCATCACTTCTCAACCTACACCTAACTACTTACGTATGACCTTATGTTTGCATTCTGTCTGGCAATGTTGCTAAGAACCCTCAATTACACTCTCTATCAGGGCTATCTGCAGATCGGAGTCGTTTAGGCATGGCACGTAATGGAAGGACTTCACCATGCCAGATTCCAGGAAAGAATCCTTCATGAGGATGTCGATGTCGTAGAGCGTTTCGAGGCAGTCGATCGAGAAGTTCGGTGCGACCACGAACAGGTCGGAGTTGTGTGCGATGAGCTCTTTCAACACCATATTGGCAGATGGGCCTAGCCATGAGCGACCCTTGTCGAACCGGCACTGATAACCGAGCCCCCACTCGTTCTGCGCTAAGCCGAGCTTGCCAGCAATGGCTTCCACTGTCCAAACGGTCTGCTCGGGGTAGGTGTCGCCATCCTTGATGTCAGAGGTCGGAATGGAATGAAAGACGAAAAGCAGTTTATCCGATGTCCCTGCTCTGAAACCGGCTGCTCGAATCGTTTGCGTCACGGCATCGATATACGCATCTTTCCTATAGTAGTTTTCAACGAAACTGACCTCGGGTGACTGATGCAGCCCAGCCAACGCCTCATCGAGCTTGTCGCGTACAGCTTCCGTCGTGCAAAGTGCGCTCTGTGGGTAGAGCGGGAGTGCAATGATGTGGTTACAGCCTTTAGCGACCAAGCAGTGTAGCACCTCGCTCACGGAAGGACTCCCGTAGCTCATAGCGTAGGTCACCACCGCATTGCTCCCAGCAGATTGAAGTGATGCCATGAGCTTGTTTGCGAGCGATTCCGTGATCGCATCAAGAGGGGATCCCACCTCCGTCCAGATGGCCGCATATTTGGCCGCAGAGGCTACTGATCTTTTTGGAAGGACGAAGCGCTTGAGAATAAAGCGCCAAAGGCGCGGGTTCATGGGGCAGATCCTTGGGTCCGTGAGGAACTGCGTCAGGTACTTCCGCACCGCATCCGGAGTCGGGGCGGCAGGGCTTCCTGTATTGAGTAATAATATGCCCGTCTTTTTCACTTATACTCTATTCCCCAAAGAAGCCAGAAGCCGCAACGGCCTTAATAATTCGACACAAAACGTCTCCAGGCTATTGTAAATCCACGCTCTCTCTCCACTGGGTCGGAGTAATTCCGAACTGACGCCGAAAGGCATCAGTAAAGCTGCTCTGATGCGCATAGCCCACAAGACGACTTATCTCGGCCGCCTTCATGTCGGTTGTTTCGAGCAGCTTGCGAGCTTCGTCCATCCGAACATCACGCAGATATTCTGCAACGCATAATCCCATTTGCTCTCGGAACACTTCGCACAAGCGTGTTCTGCCGACGAAGAGCTCGTTAGCGATCGATTGCAGCGTGATGTTCTCTGCGTAGCGTGCGTCGATCATCATCTGTGCTTCGCGCGCAAGCCTCTTCTCCTCGGTCGAGGGCTCCCGAGGATCGTCGCAATTCGCTTTAATGGCATCATCCAGAAGCCGCGCAACGATCTCCTTCATTCTGCCCTCGCAGAAACAAGCACCTCCCGCGCTCGTCGCCCAAGAGTGCCCCATGCTCTCCAATGCGTCTCCGATTTCACGGGAGTGAGTATTGGTGTCGCAGCTGCAAAGGTAGGAGACGAGCGTTTCGCGCTCGCTGTCAGTAAGGCCGGGAAGCTCATCGAAGAAGCTAGGTGTCATGCATAGCGTGTACGAGCGGTGGTACTCGTTCGGCATAAGATCGAATGATACAGCGCCGCCTTTCTGCCTGAAGGAGAGGATATTGCGCTCCCGGAGATAGCGGGACTGCACAGGACACAGCCTTGCCGAGCAATCGGTCATGGATGTAACGCATACGTAGTCGTCGGGAAACTCTACAAGCCGCGTCTGCTCGTTGATGCTGAATTCGTGAAATGTGTACAAGCAGTTCTCGCCTATGCTGTGCGCCCATAACAGTCCTCGGCCGAACTCGTCATCGCGCATGCTGAGCGAACCGTGGCGAGACGGCTGCTCTTTCATTCCAAGTTGCTCCATCTGCGGCACGAAGAACGTATGCAAATTGGAGGACACGTTGCTTATCATCCTGAACTCCGTTTTCTGAAAAGGTCAACCTGTTCGCCGACGCTCGACGTCGCGTTGAGGATTGCGTTCGCATCGTTTAGCGTTGCGTTCGCTTTTTGGAAAACCTAGACCTGCGAGAGACTTTTTCAAGAATAATAGCCTAGCTATGTTAGACAAGGGTAACTTAGCAGCATGAACGGTCGTTTTTGGGAAAGGAATTACGCAAAACATGAAATCGACGAAGATAGTATCGCTCCTTCTCGCAGGAGCGCTTGCTGCGGGCGCATTGGCCGGATGCAGCCAACCATCTAGCAACGGTGCCGAAGAGCAGAAGAGCAGCGCGTCCCAAGAACAGGTCGCCCAGAAAAGCACTGCAGAGCAGGAGGCAGAGCAGCTCCTGTCCGATCTTTCGGGAAGCTATCAAGAGCTGTTCCCGGTTCTCTTCGATAAGCAGTATGACCAGCTCTGGCTCGATGATACGGCGTCGATCGTCGGCGAGGCCGATGCCGCTGCGAGTGCCGAAATGCTCAAGGGCTCTGTGAGCGGCAGCATTTGGGGCGAAGAGGCTATAGAGGCTTACGGGGAAGAGGGCGGTCCTTTCTACTGCGGATGGTTGGAGGGTCTTGCGGAGCTAACGATAGACGGCGACGCGATGGAGATCAGCGGCAAGGATGACACTGGCAAAGAGCTCTTCTCTAGCACTTACCACTACAGCGGAATGGCCGGTGACCTTTATGTGTTCGAGAGCGATGACGATGAGGAGGACACCTTCAAATACTTCGCCTTCCTGCCGGACACCCCCGAAAGCACCTTCCATATCGAGTTCCGCTATGGTGCCGATGACGCCGACTTCGGCGAATGGATGGCCGGCGATTACGCTTACTGGATGGCCGCCGGCTTCCCAGTTGATCCCACTCAGCAGATGATCGAAGACTGCATCAAGCTCTTCTGCGACGAGAACTTAGCAGGAGAAGCCGAATAGCATCTTCTAATCAAAGCTCCCTCCAAAGGCGGCCTAGCGATGGGTCGCCTTTCTTTTGCTCAATCCACTCATGGAAGATAGATACAAATGGAGCCCGAAAATACGAATGGGCTAATGGCAATCGCTCGACATGGCATAAAAATGTTAGCCACCCGCAACTTGAGAGAAAGGACGCTTATTTTGAATACTAAAGGAGTAAAGCAGGGACTGAAGCCGAAAGACCTGATAAACGTCGGTATCTTCAGTGCGATCTACATCATCATCGTCATGGCGGCAGCTATGCTTGGCTATATACCTATCTTCATCCCTCTACTTGTTGTCATTTGCCCAATAGTTGGCGGCATTCCCTATATGCTCTATATGACCAAAGTTCATTGTTTCGGCATGGTGACGATAATGGGCATTATTATGGGAGTTCTGATGGGCTTGGGCGGAATGGGATTGTATGCGCTTATAACCGGCCCTCTTTTTGGCTTGCTTGCCGATTTGGTTTTGAAGAGCGGCGGCTACCATAGCCCGAAGAAAGCGGTACTCTCACATGGCATATTCTCAATGTGGCTAATCGGTAATTACATTCCGATAGTGATTAATCGCGCTTCTTACTTCGATGGTCTCGTGCAAGGGTATGGACAAGCATACGCCGAAACGCTCATGGGCTACATTCCAGACTGGAGCCTTGTTGTATTGCTAGCGGGAGCGTTCGTGTTCGGTATCGTTGGTGCGTTGCTTGGCAAGGCTGTCTTCCATAAGCATTTTGAGCGTGCAGGAATTGTTTGATGACGAGTACCGTTCTTGCTTTAAAGCAACAGCAGCGCGGGGTTCTCTTTGACCCCCGCGCAAAGTTCCTAGCACTGATTATCGTGGCTTCGTTGTTGTTAAGCATCGGAAACGAAGGTCTGATGGGTCTGGTTCGAATCGTCTTGGCGTTGGTGCCCTTCGTTCTCTTAGTTCTTTCCCGTAACATCAAATCGGGCGTGACCTATATTTTTATCTACCTCGTCGCTTATGGCCTGTCGGTAATATCATCAATGTTCTTGTCGGGACCGCTCTTATTTCTAGCACTAGGAGCGACTGGGATAATGAGGCAGTTTCTTCCAGGCGTGATGATGGGTTATTGGTTCGTTAGTACTACGACCGTGAGCGAGTTCATGGCGGCTTGCGATCGAATTCGGCTAACGCAGTCGATTGAAATTCCCCTCGTCGTTATGATGCGGTATTTTCCAACCATCGCACAGGACTATTCTCAGATTTCTGATGCGGCCAAGATGAAAGCATTGGGTTTGTCACAGGGGCCGATTACTGCTGTAGAAAACCGCCTCGTCCCCCTTCTCGCAAGCGCCGTTCGAGGTGGCGAGGATCTTTCGGCAGCTGCTTTGACGCGAGGATTAGGCGCCCCCATCCACCGCACGAATATCTGTGAAATCGGGTTCCATGTTTGCGATATGATGCTGCTCTCAGTATGCGCTCTAGGCGCAATCCTCGTATTTTTAATCGGTGTAGCTTAGGACCTCGAATGATAGATTTTCGCAACATTACATATTCATACGGCACCGATATGTCGCCATCACTCGCAAATGTGACCCTGCACGTAAACCCTGGCGAGGTGGTTCTTCTTACTGGAAGCTCGGGGTCGGGAAAGAGCACCTTGCTTCGTTTAGTGAACGGGCTGATTCCGCATTATCACGAAAGCGAGATGTCAGGCACTGTAACCGTTGCTGGTATAGAGCCCCGAGATAGAGAGTTATACGAACTCGCAAAGATGGTTGGTTCTGTATTTCAGAATCCACAGACTCAGTTCTTCTGCCTAAACACGACCGAAGAGCTCGCTTTTTCCTGTGAGAACTTCGGATTGCCGGTGTCTGAGATTGCGCATCGCTTGGACACGACAGTTCAACAACTCTGTCTTGAAGAGTTGTTGAATAAAAACCCTTTCTTGCTATCCGGAGGACAAAAGCAACGTATCGCTTGCGGATCTGCTCAAATGATGAACCAAGAAATCTTTGTCCTCGATGAGCCGTCTTCAAACCTTGATGGGCGTTCGGTACGTCTTCTTGCCGAAGTGATCGCACATTGGAAAAAGGAAGGAAGGACCGTTTTAGTCGCGGAGCATCGACTTGGTTACTTGAAAGATATCGTAGACAGAGTCGTTGTGCTGAATAAAGGATCCCTCATAGAAGATTTCGCCGCCTCTGACTTTTACGCCATGGATTCAAGTGCCTTTATCAAAAGAGGGCTGCGTGATCCTCATACGGAATGCCGCGTCGCGGTCACCGACCAGATAGATATTGCTGACGCAGGATTTGTTTCCGTCGCAGATCTCCAGTATTCCTACTCGAAAAAGACCAATGGGCTGAGCATTCCTTTGGCAAAATTTCCAATAGGGAGCATAACGGCTCTAGCAGGCGAGAACGGAGCCGGAAAATCAACCCTTCTGCGCTGCCTCTGTGGACTCAATAGAAAGTGCCATGGCACACTGGAGATCAACGGCGAACTGTTCGGGCTCAACAAACCAACCGGTCGTGCTTACATGGTTATGCAGAACACAGGAAATCAACTGTTTGCCGAAAGCGTTCGGGCTGAAGTAGAGTCGTCTTGCAGCTCGGCAGAAGAGGTTACCGCCATTCTGGATGCACTTGACCTCGCGGACCTTGCAGCTCGGCATCCGCTGTCGCTCTCGGGCGGTCAGCAACAACGTGTTGCCGTTGCTTCCGCTATTGCATCAAATCGGGACTTGCTCTTGCTAGACGAGCCAACAAGTGGTCTGGATTATCAATCTATGCGTGAAGTGGCTTCGTCTTTGAAGAAGTCGTCCATCATGGGTTGCACGGTGATTGTTGTAACGCATGATAGAGAGTTCATTGCGAGTTGCTGCACACACTACGCCGTCTTGAGCAACGGTCGTCTTTCTGAAACAAGAATTCTTGATGAAGATAGCGCCAGCGAGCTTAACGCTATTCTTGATGTCATGCAGAACAGCGTCACTGATACGGCGTGTATGGTTTAGAAATAAGAGGAAGTCAATGGAAGGGATAACTAGCTATGCCGCGTTGGGTGATAACGTTGAGCGTATAAACCATAGCGGCACCATGAACACCTATCGCGTGATGTGCGAAGACGGTCAGGGAATTATGACCATGTACGAACTGTATCCCGGTATGACTCTGAGCTTCAACGATTTCGTTGGAATGACGTCAACGAAATCAATGTTCAGGCTTAAAGACAACGCCGAGATGCTGTGCTTGAACTATTGTCGTGAGGGTCGTATTGAATGGGATGTGGCAAAAGATGAGAGCCTTTTTCTTGGAGCCGGGGATATAGGTATCGACGATCATACAATGCACTCGAGCGATTTCAGTTTTCCTTTGAAGTACTATCGGGGCGTCACCGCGTCATTTGAAATCGACGCCGCTCAAAAATGCATCAATAAAGGTGTGCTTAGCGGCTTTGCGGTCAACTTGAAAAACATTCAATCCGCTTTCTGTAACAGCTCTCACCACAAAGTGGTGAAACAGGGCGTGTCGGCGCTTGATCATGTATTCTCCGAAATATATACAGCTCCCGACTCTCAGCGGGAAACGTATTTGCGCATCAAGTTGTTAGAGCTTTTGTTTTTATTGGATTCGCTCTCATCTTCGAGTGATGCTGGAGAGGATCTATACCTTCGCAGATCACAAATCGAGAAAGTGCACGCTATCCAAGAAGCGATCACGTGCGACCTTAGCTCAGCCAAGACGCTCAAACAGCTGTCTGACGAATTTGATTTTCCATATGTGAGCATGCAGGCTTGCTTCAAGCAGGTTTATGGAATGAGCATACATTCGTATCTCGTCCACTATCGAATCTCTCAAGCATCGCGCATGCTGCGAGAATCGGATGTACCAATTGGTGAAATTGCCTTATCTGTCGGCTATGTAAATGCATCCAAGTTCTCTTCGGCCTTCAAGGAAGCGACGGGCTTCACGCCGAGCGAGTTCCGCGCGAGCGCTTCTTCTGAGATTTAAAAGAACATAAAGGTCAATCCAATACGGGCGGGTTACCCCCGATCTCACAAATCACGATACCTTACATTACGCCGTTCCTCTTTTTCGCCTTTTGTTCGCAGAGGTTCGGAATCAGTCCGTGCTTTGCTTCTGGTGCCTGAATCTCCGATAGGTTCTAGCTGAACGTTTCGTGAAGCATTGAAAGGAGTCTGTATATATGCAACATGATGAATCGTTGTCCGAATCTCCGGCAAAGCCATCCGGTCCCCCCTCTGACGGCGCGAGCGAATCGTCGCGCAAGCTGGGATTGGGTTATCTTCTCGGTTTTGCAGGTCGAAAGCGCTGGTTGCTCTCTGTCGGTTGCGCCCTATCAGCAGTGGCCATGCTGCTCACGTTCGGTCCCTATATCTGCATCTGGCTCGTCGCGCGCGACCTCATCGCGGTCGCCCCTGACTGGACGGCAGCAGAGAACCTGGCGCTTTACGGGTGGCTCGCGTTCTTCCTGGCCGTTGCGAGCCTCGTGCTGTACTTCTTAGCGCTGCTCTGTACCCACACATGCGCTTTCCATACGGCGAGCAACTTGCGGAAAGCCTGCCTGAGCCATCTCATGAAGGTGCAGCTCGGCTACTTCGATACCCATGCGTCGGGCGCGCTCCGGCGCGTCATCGACGGCTGTGCTGGCTCCACAGAGGGGCTCATAGCGCACAAGACGCCCGATACGGCCGGATCCATCGCTATGGTACTGGGTCTTGTCGTCACGCTGTTCGTCTTCGACTGGCGTATGGGGCTCGCTTGTCTGATCGCGGCCGCCCTCGCTATCGCGTGCATGTTCTCCATGATGGGGGGCAAGAACGCGCACTTCATGCAGCGCTACATGCAGGCGCAAGTGAACATGGCCAAGACCGGAACCGAATACGTGCGCGGCATCCCCGTCGTGAAGGTCTTTCAGCAGACCGTCTTCTCGTTCAAGGCCTTCCACGACGCCATAACCGAATACTCCGAAATGGCTGAGAACTATACAGTGAAGGTATGCGCCAAGCCGCAGGTGACGTCTCTTACGGTCATCACGGGTATCGCCATCTTCCTCGTACCAGTGGTCATCCTCCTCGCCCCTGGTGCTGAGGCGGAGGGCTTCGCCGCGTTCGCGGGCTTTATAGCCGATTTCGCGTTCTATGCGATCTTCTCCGCCATCATCGCCACCGCCATAACGCGCCTCATGTTCGTGATGGAGGAGTTCGAGATCTCAGCCGATGCGGCGAACAGGACTTATGGCATCTTGAGCTCGCCCGTCCTCGCAGAACCCGCGCATCCCGAGACTCCGCGAGCGCATGACATCGCCTTCGACAATGTCTGTTTCCGCTACGAGGGCGCAGACCGCGATGCCTTGACCGACGTGAGCTTCGAGGTTCCCCAAGGGGCCACGGTCGCCTTGGTCGGACCTAGCGGCGGAGGCAAGACGACGGCGGCGAGCCTGGTTCCGCGCTTCTGGGATGTCAGCGCCGGTTCGGTGCGAATCGGCGGTATCGACGTGCGTGCGATCGACACGGCCGAGCTCATGCAGAGCATCGCCTTCGTGTTCCAGGATAACCGGCTGTTCAAAAAGTCCATCTACGAGAACGTCGCCGCGGCTCGCCCGGATGCCACGCGCGAAGACGTGATGTCCGCGCTGGCTGCCGCTCAGTGCGACGACATTCTCGCCAAGCTTCCCGACGGCGTTGACACGGTGGTGGGGACGGCTGGTGTCCACCTTTCAGGTGGCGAGAAGCAGCGTATCGCGCTTGCCCGCGCTATCTGCAAGCAAGCGCCCATCGTCGTGCTCGACGAGGCAACGGCCTTCGCCGATCCGGAGAACGAGGCGCTTATCCAAAAGGGTTTCTCCGAGTTGGCTAAGGACCGCACCGTGCTCATGATCGCTCACAGGCTCTCCACGGTCGTGGGAGCCGACAAGATCGTGGTTATTGAGGATGGCCGTGTCGTGGAGCAGGGAACCCATGACGAGCTCTTAGTCCGTGACGGACTTTATGCCCGTATGTGGGAGGAATACCAGCGTGCGGCCCTTTGGCGGATCAAGTCGGACTCCTCAGTTGAGGACGAGGCCGTGGTCGTGTGCGAATCATCTGCGTCGGAAGGGGGTGAACGATAATGGGAATGAGAGAGAAGTACGCGCTCACTGCGGAGGGCGCGAAGAACATCCGCCTCGGCGCCTTCTGGACCGTGGTCGTGAACCTTGTCGCCATGTTCGGCATAGGGTTCTTCTTCTACCTGATGGAACAGCTCATCGCATCCTTGACGGAAGGCGCGCCGCTGCCCGACATGGTTCCGTATGCGGTGGGACTCGTCATCTTCGCAGTCGTGCTCTGGGTGGCGCACTGGTTCCAGTACGACTACACCTACGGCAAGACCTACCGCGAGAGCGGCAAACAACGCATCAGCTTGGGCGAGCGCATGCGGGAGCTTCCGCTGTCGTTCTTCGGCAAGCGCGATCTGGCAGACTTGACGGAAACCATCATGACCGATGCAACCACGATGGAACACGTCTACTCTCACGTGCTGCCGTATCTTTACGGCACCTATATCTCGACTGCGATCATCGCGGTGTGCCTCCTGGTGTTCAACTGGCAGTTGGCGATAGCGGCCCTTTGGTCGGTTCCGGTCGCCTTCGCCATCCTGTTCTGGTCGCGTCGCTTCTCCGCGCCGCTCATGCGCAAGACACGCGCTTGCGCGCTCGCCATGACGGAGAACACCCAAGAGATGCTGGAGTGCGTTCGCGAGATTCGCGCCACCAATCAAGTCGCATCTTATCTCAAGCAAGCCGACGGTTACATAGATCGACTTGAGAAGACGATGTTCAAATCAGAAGTCGGAGCCGGAATCCCCGTTCAGTCCACCCAGGCAATCATGCGTTTCGGTATCGCCACAACTATCCTTGCAGGTTCGCTCATGCTCGCCGATGGCTCCATCGGGTTCATGGTCATGTTCGGATTCTTGCTCGTGGTTTCCCGTATATACGCCCCCTTCGATCAGTCGATGCTCATGCTCGCCGAGCTGTTCATGGCCACCGAGGTTGCGGCTCCTCGCATGAAAGCGCTCTACGATGAGGTTGCCGCCACGGGAAGCGAGGACTTCTCGCCCCAGGGCCACGATGTGACGTTCGAGGACGTTACTTTCTCCTACGGCGAAGGCGACGAGCCCGTCGTCAGCAACGTATCCTTTGTCGCAAAGGAAGGCGATGTGACCGCATTGGTCGGTCCCTCCGGATCAGGCAAATCGACCCTCACCAAGCTGGCGGCGCGCTTCTGGGATGCCGACGGCGGCCGTGTTCTCGTGGGAGGCGTTGATGCGTCCACTATCGATCCAGAAACGCTCCTAAAGGATTATTCCGTGGTCTTCCAAGACGTGCTGCTCTTCGATGACACGGTGATGGGCAATATCCGTCTCGGTCGCCGCGACGCGACGGATGAAGAAGTGCTGGCAGCCGCCAAGGCTGCCATGTGCGACGATTTCGTGCGCAAGCTGCCGCAGGGCTATGACACTATGATCGGGGAAAATGGCAGCAAGCTTTCGGGCGGTGAGCGCCAACGCATATCGATCGCCCGCGCGCTTTTGAAGAACTCGCCCATCGTCCTGCTGGATGAGGCGACCGCATCTCTCGATGTAGAGAACGAATCCCAGGTACAGGAAGCGCTTTCCAATCTGCTCGCAGGAAAGACCGTCATCGTTATCGCGCACCGTATGCGCACGGTGATGAACGCCGACAAGATCGTGGTGCTCGACGAAGGGCGTGTCGTAGAGCAGGGATCCCCGGCTGAACTATTAGAGCAGAACGGTCTGTTCTCTCGCATGGTGAAGCTTCAATCTGAGAGCTCCGGATGGTCTTTGGTTGGCACAAAAGCATCAGGAGAGGACTAACTTGAAAGTTCAAAAGTGCGATGATCAATCTTATGTAGAGTTTTGTCAGGCCATTTTGCTTGCTAGATAGTCAATGTTCGATCAGCGAAACAATGTCGGCTCTTCGTCTCATGCGAGGTTTGAGCGTGGCAGAGCTTGCTCGAAGGACGAATATTGAGAAGAAACGGCTCTGGTATATTCTCGATGGTCAACGCGAAATGCGCGTGGAGGAGTTCCTTAAGCTTTGCGTTGCTTTAGGAGTTGACCCACGAAAGTTCGTCACTCGCGAGATTGTCGACGAAGTGGCCTCGGCCACTAAGCGCAGCATCGAGAATCACGGTCGCTGGAATGTTCGTTAAACTGACGAGCGCCCTGCATCTGCAGGGCGCTCGCTTTAGGTGGGGCTTCTATTCGCTATCAAAGGCTCATTCGTCCTTGCTGTCCTCTTCTTCCGAACCCTCCTCCTTCTCTTCGCTTTCGGCTTCATCGTCGGCGCGATTGCGGCGCTTCTCGCGCAGCGCGGCCAGCGTTGCTGCCAATGTGGCCACTACCGCAAGGCACACGAGCGGAAGGATCTTGTTCGTGTCGCCCGTCTGCGCGAGGCCGGTCTTGGGGTTTCCGGGACCGGGCTTCTCCACTAGATCGACGCTCTGGCCCTCGTCCTCGATGTCCTCGTGCGTGGCCACCACGTTCCCGTCGAGCGCAAGGCTCTCGAAGGCCACCGTGCGATGCCCGGCGAGCTCGCTCCCGTTGAAGGAGAACGTGACCTCCACCGATCCGTTCGGCTCTGTGGGGATGAACGCCACCATGCTCGTCAGGGGCAGGCCGTCCATCTCGATGGGAGCGGCGGTCGTCTTGTCGATGAGCGTGCCGGTCAAAACGTACTCGCGGCCAGGCTCAAGGTTCTCGTAGCGAACCTCGTCGATGATGGTCATGTCGTCGTCCGCCACGGCCTCGTGGTCGCCGTCTTCCGCATCGGTCGCGGTCGTGCCGATCTCGGGCACGGGCTCGGTCATGCGCACCGTCTGGTTCACGTTGTCGATGTCGTTGTGCTCGAAGACGGCCTCGCCGTTGCGGTACAGCGTCTCGAAGATAACGATGTCGGTGTCCTCGAAGCCGGTGCCGTCGAACTCGAAGGCCACGGTCTCGAAGCCGTTCGCCTTCTCGGGGGTGAACTGTACCTCTTCCTCCACCGGGTTCCCGCCGACCGTCACAGGAGCGGCCGTTGCCTTGTTCATCATGATGCCCTTGATGACATAGCTATCACCGGGCACGAGTCCTGCGTAGAACACCTGGTCCTCGATGCGAACGGCGGAGTCGGCCGAAACCTCGTGGTCGCCGTCGGCCGCATCGGTCGCGATGGTGCCGATCTCGGGGTTGGGCTCCACCTTCACAGTCTGCCCCTCGTCGTAGATGTCCGCGTGCGACGCCACCTCGATGCCCTCATGCTCAAGGCTCTCGAAGGCGACGATCTCCTTGCCCGCGAGCGCGGATGCGTCGAAGGTGAACTCCACCTTCACGTACCCGAAGGGCGCTATGGGGGCGAACTCCTTCTCGGACGTGACCTCGGAGCCGTTCACGATGAGCGGACGTGCCGTCGCCTTGTCCATGAGGGTGCCCTTGACCGTGTAGGTCCTGCCCGGCACGAGGTTGGCGTATGTCACCTCGTCGATGACGGTGACGATGCCCCCGGGCGAAAGCGCATGGTCTCCGTCGGCCGCATCTGTCGCCTCGGTGGCGAGCTTCGGGATAGGCTGATCGTCCACGGTGCCCAGGTCGATGTCGAAGCCGGTGGCCGTGGTGTCGCGGCTCACGTTGAAGGTGTCCTCCCAAAGGGCGTAGCCCTCATTCGCCTCGCAGCGGAGCTCCTGGATGCGGTACTCGCCGAAGGGAAGGGCGCCCAGCTTGTCGTCGGGCTCCGCCATGGATCCGTCCTCGCCCTGGCCGAACCAGATGCCCGAGTTTTCCATCACATCCGCAGTGTCGATATAGTCCTCTTCGAGCAGCTTGTCGTTCGCGTTCACCGCATCCTGACGGCTTCTCCATTCGGAGGAGGTGTTCAACATACCGTTGCGGTCGGTCACAGCCACATGCGCCTCTCCCGTGGTCACGTTGGTGATGAGGAAGGGAACGTGCGCGAGCTTGCAACCGAGGATCGAGCCCTTCTTCTGCAGGTGGGCATCATGGCGCACGACCTGATCGCGCCAGAGCAGGGCTTCGCCCTCGCGGTCGCACGTGACGGTCTTGCCGTCCTCGCGCACCTCGAAGGTGCGGGGAGCTCCGTCGGTGAGCAGGTAGCTGTCGTTGGTCGCCGTCTCGGCGATGGTGTAGGTTCCGTAAGGCAGCGTGTCGGATGCGGTCTGTGCCGTGTAGGCTCCCTTCTCGGGGTTCCAGGCCGTCTCGATCACGGCCACGACGGTGCCCTTGGGCCTGTAGGTGTCCTCCACCATGACGCCGTGCTCGGATGCGTTCACGACCGTGAACTGGATGCCCTCAAGGGAGCTGCCGAGATACCCCTCCGCATCGAGAGCGGAGTGGTCGGCTCCTCCTAGGGCCTCGCTCTTGCCGAGCTCAAGGTCGTCCTTCTCTACCTGGACGCCCCCGCGCACCACCTCGTTCAGCATGCCGTCGGCCTCGACGAGCTGGTCGAACTGGCCGTCCTCGCGGATCTCGACGACATGGCTCAAAATGCCCTCGCGCGTGTAGCCGACGGGGGCCTTCGTCTCGATCACCTCGTAGGTGCCGAAGGGAAGAGCCCGCGCACCGGTGGTCGCCGTCCAGGCGTCGAGCGATTCGTTGTAGCTGGTTGCGATCGTCATGACGGCAGAGCCCACGGCGAACTCCTCGGATGCCTGGAACCTCCCGTCGTGGTTCGCGTCGTACCAGATGGGATTGGCGGAGCGGTTGTACACCGTGAACTCCGCGCCTTCGAAGGTCGCATCGCCCTGGGCGTAGTTCCAGAACTCGCCGTCCTCGTGCTCGTAGCGCTCCGCATCGCCCTTGCCGACGATGAAACCTCCGCGCTGCGGGTCCTCTCCGAACTCGCCCTGCGGCTGGACCTCGATGACGGCGGAGCCGCCTTGGGCGTCCGCAGCCGTCACGCGCAGATGGTGGCTCCTGCGGTCGAGCAGGTAGCCGCCGGACGGGTCGAGCTCGCGCACCTCGATGTCGCCGAGGGGGATGCCCTCGAACACCACGGTAGCGCCGTTCGTCTCGCCCTTGACCGTCTCGGTGCCGCTGCCCCGCTTGTAGCTCGCCTGGTAGAGAGCCCCGTCGAGGCTGGCGTCGCCCTGCGGGCTTGCGTGCCCCGTCTCGGCGTCGAACTTCTTGAGGACGAGGCGCACGGTGATGGGAGGCTCTGCGGAAGCGAATGTGTAGTCGTTGCCGGGGCCCACCTCGTAGACGTTGCCATCGAGCACGTAGCCGGATGATGCGCGCACTTCCTTGGCGTAGAAGGTGTCTCGGGTGGCCCCGAGGCTGCCCGACTCTCCCGCACCGCTCGCATCGGTAGTGATGGTGGTGATGCGGTTGCGGTCGGCCAGCGCGTCCGCGTGGCTGCTGTAGATGCCGTAGACGGCTCCTGCGAGCGTGTAGTCGGGATCAGACTGCGCCCATGACTGGGATGCCGACTTCGACACCTTCACGGTGGTGTGGTAGGTGAACGAGAGGATCACCTGGGTGGAGGAGCCGGTGTAGAGCATGAAGGGCTCGAAGGTCGAGGGCACCTCGCCCATACGGCGGAGTATCTTGCGGCCCGTGGCGTCGTCGTTGATGAGCTGGCCGCTGTCCCCGAAGCCGATGATGTTCCACTGCACCCAGTCCCGGAAGCCCTCGGAGCATCCGAACATGGCGTAGTTGCCGTTGCTTGAGTAGGTGTCTGCCATGAGGATATGGGAAAGGGCCATGTAGCGGTCGGGCGTCATGGAGCCGCCGCCGTACCACTGGCTCGGCCAAAGCGACGCATCGAAGCCGGGCGAGCCGTAGGAGAACCAGATGTCGGCCGCCAGCTCTTCGGTGCGCCCGCTGTAGGCGTCGAGGGGCGACTTCTCGTAGGTTCCCGCATCGGGCGTGAACTTGGAGGGATTGCCGCACCAGGCGGGCTGGCCGTCCACCTCAAACCAGGTCGTATTGTAGGTGTCGTATTCAATTCTGGAGCCGACGGTGAGCGTCGCACCCTGCGCCGCGTGCGCCTTGGCGGGCGCGAGCGCGAGCGAGGGTACGAGGAGCCCTACCGCCAGCACCGCTGACAGGAGGACGTGCAGCGCCTTTCTGGGGATGCTGTTTCGGGTTGCTTGCATCACATCACCCCTCTAGCGGCTCTCACGGTCCAAAGGGCGCTCGGCGTCCTTCTCCATGGAATCGGAGGCCTCCTTGGCGGCGTCTGCGCGCTCCGAGAGGTTGCGATCGTCCTTCGCGTGCTCCTCCGCGTAGCGCTTGCGCGCCTCGGAGAGCGCCGTCTTGATCTGGTCGGGCGTGACCTTGATGACCTCCTTCTCGCGCTTGCCGTCGTCGCCGACAATCGGGTTGCCCTCGATGTCGCGCACATCGCGGCGCAGCTGCACCTCGCGGTCGGCCAGAAGCGGGATGTCGCGCCAGTGCTCGCCGCGGAACTTCGAGGGGTTCACGTAGAGGGGGCTAAACTCGCAGCCGCCCACGTCCTTGCCGTCGATGATGGTGTCCTTGGGCAGGCGCACGACGTTGAAGGTCTTCTCCTCGCCGGTCTTCTTGTCGGTGTACTTGATGCCCTCGTGGATGAAGGACTCGTGGAGCGAGATGTAGACGTTCTTCTTGGGGGTAGCAGTCTCTTCTGCCATAGCTTGTCTCCTTTGCATCGTTGGCGCAGCGGCCGTTGGTAAACGGGGAAATGCCGCGTGCGCCTCTGTGTTGACTGGTCTTCTGATCGCTCTTGGGCGCTATGGCCCGCGCGCTCTGGTTCCCATGCCGGTCAGCCTCCCATGATGTCGCGCGCCCACGAACCGCTCTTCACGAGCGAGAGGATGAGCAGCACGCACATGGCGAGGTATTGGAGCGCATACGAGAGGCCGCCTACGATGGAATCGACCACCGGCACGCCCGCGCTCGCGGCGTTGAGGCCCCCGAGCACTATCGGGAAGGACACGAGCAGCACCAGGATGATGAGCCCGGCCAGGCACACAGCGAGAAAGTTCTTCAAGTACCCGATGCCCATCTGGCGCGTCTCGTCGAGAGAGGTGAGCGCGAGGGGGATAGGGCTGAAAGCAGCCATGATGTAGATCTGGATGGCGCGAGCCCAGCTCACGACGAGCGCGACCACGTAGGCCACGATGACGACGAGCCAGGACACGAGCGCCACCACGAGCATCGCGATGAGGGCCGCCGCATCGTCGTCGGTCGTGGTGATGGACACCGCCGACAGATCGAGCGGCATGCCGGTTCCGAACAGGTCCACAACGCGGTCGATGGCGAGCTTCACCACCTCGTAGATGGCCGCCATCAGATCGAAGCTGTTCTGTATGAGGAAGAGGAATACCGCGAAGAAGACGAGCATGAGCACGACTTCCTTCACGCCGGGCATCGAGGCGTTGCCGTCCATCTTCTGCGAAACCTTCACGAGCTGCACGGTGAACACGAACGAGAGCATCCCGCAGCCGATGGGCAGGATCGCGTGCTGCCACACGCCGCGCACGAGGTCGTACATGGTGACGGTGCCCGCGTGCCCGAGCATCTGGGTGAAGCCGGAGGAGAGCACCCCTCCCGCGCCGATGGTCTTGAGCATGTCGGCCTGGCTTGAGAATATCCAGTTGCAGGTGTCGCGGAGGATCCCGCAGAGCCATGCGTTGATGTCGCCCGCGATGTCGGCGAAGGCGAGGTTCGGGCACGCGAGCATGAGCGCGCACAGCAGGGCCGTCGCCGAGAACGCCATGGCGAACCCTCGGCTCGCCAAGGCTTGCTTGAGGAACGCTGCCATGGGACGCCGCCTATCCGGCCACGGCGAACGAGCCGTTCTCGTACACCGCCGTGACGATGGTGGAGGCCGCGTCGTTCAGATGGAAGGTCGCGCTCACGCGCCCGCCGCGCACGTCCAGGTACACCTCGCCGTCGAAGGAGGCGGCGGTGGCGGAGGGGGCGTGCGCTGCGCACCAGGAGCCGACGGCCGAGGCGAGCTCGCCCGCCTTGCCGTCGATGAGGCCCGTGTAGGGATCGGCGAGCCCGGACACGCTCACGGCTGTGCCAGCGGGCTTGCCCTGGACGTAGCGCGATTCCACCGCGAAGGCGTCGCTCGCAACGGTGAGAACGCCGTCCCTCTCCTCCACGATGATCGAGGCGGGGGTGGTGTAGGGGTCGCCCTCGCGCATGAAGTCGATGTCGAGGTGCTTCTGGCCGTTGCCCTCACCGGCCTCCCTGACGTCGAACACGGTGAGCTTGACCGATGATCCGTCGCTCTCCACGAAGGAGCGGTCGCGGAACTCGATGGTCTTCTCGGGCGCGCCCTCGGCCTGCCATACGTTGCCCTGGAGCATCTTCGCTATCTCCTCGGACTTGCCCGTGGCGGATGCCGCGCCTGCGGCATCGGTGCCGCCGGCATCCTGCACGATGCTCTCGGCGGGCGCCTGCGTTTCGTTCTGCGCGCTCTCCTCGACCGTGTGCGCGATCGAGCAGCGGACCGCCGTGCTGCCGATGATGACGGCCACCATGCCGATGGCCGCTGCGAGCATTACCTTGTTCTTCTTCTGCATTCTCTCTCCTTGTCTATCGGAATCGGATGGCGCACGTGAAGTAGGCGATGCCGCTCGCGCGCCTGCAAACGTCCCCGGTATGGGGCTCGTGGATGTACTCGTCGCCGCCTGCGTAGATGGCGACGTGGCCCGGACGCCAGAGGATGTCCCCGGGCTTCGCCTCGGAGAGCGGCACGCGCCGCCCTGCGGAGGCCTGGTCCTCGGAGTTCCTGGGGATGGAGATGCCCGCCTGCGCGTAGCAGTACTGGGTCAGCCCCGAGCAGTCGAGACCGACGCCGGGCGTCGTGCCTCCCCACACATAAGGGACGCCGAGCTGGCTCATGGCCGCCGCAACGATGGCGTCGCCGTTGGCCGCGCCGGAGCGGAAGTCCTCAAGGCTCATGCCGTCGAAGCGGCGCAGCCCGTAGGCGTCCATGGCCGATTTGAGGGATGCCACGTAATCCGAGGAGGTGGCGTAGCCCGCGTCCTTCAAGCCCTCCGCCATCTTGTCGGAGCTCTTCTCGGCGATGGCCTGCTGGATGAGGGCGTTTCCCGCATATCGTGAATTGGCGAGGAGCACGCGGCTCCTGAACACGATGCACTCCCTGTGTCCCTTGAACACGGTGAAGTCGGCCATGATGCCGACCACTTGGCCCCCGTACTCCTCGTTGGTGGCCCACGAGCTCTTGCCCGCGACCTCCGGGCAGCCGAGGAAGGACGAGGCCCACTTGATGCCGAAGAGGTTCTTGTCGCGCTCCGCAAGGAGCGAGAGGTGGTCGCCCGCGCCGCTCTCGCAGATGATCTGGGCGAGCGTGCATCCGGCGGGATGCTCGTACTTCTCCTGGCACTCAAGGGCCGCCTCAACCATCTCCACCGTGATGTAGGGAGGCAGGCCGTCGAGCGACGCCTTGGCCGCCTCGCTCTTCCAGAAGCCGAAGATGGCGCTCATGAGCTGCGAGACGACCAGGACCGCGAGCACGAAGCACAGGACGCCCGAGAGCGCCCCTGCCACGGGGCCTGCTGCGGAGGCGGC
>JABLTR010026963.1_pt1 | contig 31769 bp, 22 predicted proteins | sample 7160071 | NCBI WGS metagenome assembly JABLTR01 (sample SAMN14651230, study PRJNA627086) | human gut metagenome | isolation source: feces | host: Homo sapiens | reverse complement strand
TTGATTACTACAACAATCGCAGAATCAAGCTAAAACTGAAGGGCCTGACACCTGCTCAACACAGATACCAGACCCTTCAGGTCGCTTAATTCAAAATATTTGTCTAACTTTTGGGGTTCACTTCAAAGGAGCGGTGTACTTTTGAAAAATTTACAGGCAGGTGGATTCCTTTTCGTTGGTGGAGCTATTCTTATGACCAGCGAAGTTGCAGGATGGATTCCAGTTGTTGGAAGCGTTTGCGCTTTGCTTGGTGGTGGAATGTTAATATATTATCTGTTCAGTAAAAATGGAAAATACTAATTTATAGAGTAATAGATAAATCTCGATTTAGTAGGGAGATAGTACTCCCTGTCGGGCTGTCAATGGTCGAGATGAACGGCGCACAAGTGCGCCGCCATTGACCGCTCCCCCCCCGGTCTTGCTCTGCGGTCACCAAGGCGGGCAGGTCCTCCTCGGACCTGCCCGCTCAGCGCTGTTTCTCTCTCTTTTACTCTGCCTGAAAGGGGCGGAGCATTTTTATGACAAAGGACCTTGTAATTTCATAGATGGAGTACCGGGCATAGTCCACATGAGCCAGCTCCATTGCCTCTCTCTGCTTGGCTGTGGGGACGGCATAGGGGTACACGCCAAACAGGAAGGGAAAAAACGCGTAAATAAAGTCCTGAATGTCTCCGGCAGTCATAGCGGGAAAAAATTGCTCCAGGCACCGGGTAACCGCTCCAATGGCAGCCGCATACACCCGTTTAAAGGCCACCAGATTTTCCATCCGGCTGCTACCCTCCATGTCGTAGAGGTTCATGGACTCCAGCTTCAGCATGCACTCCCGCCTCTCCAGCGTCCCAGCCAGCCGGTCCGCAAATTCCTCCACGGACAGCCTGGCATTCTGCCGGATCAGGTCTTCCAATTCGGCAATCCAGCTCTCGTGCTCCCGCTGAAGCAGAGCCAGGAAAATCTCCTCCTTGGTCTGAAAATAGTTGTAGATTGAGGTGCGGGTAAAGGACGTCCTCTCTCCAATCTCTCGGATGGTAATGTCCTTAAAGCCCACCGTCTCATACAGGGCCGCGCAGGCGTCAATAATCTCCTCTTTGCGCGCATTGGTCAATTCTTCCGAACCTTTTGGCATCGTATCCCTCTCTTCCCGGCCGAACGCCGCACCGTCTTCCTGGCTTTTCTGCAGAACCTGCGGCGTTCAGACGACAATCGCTGGACGGGGAGCGGTCCATCCGACTCCCCGTCCGCACCCAGAAAAATGTACTTATCTGTTCAGTACATGCCGTGCCCAGTCCGCTGCACCGGAGCTGTTCAGCAGACGTCCCTTTTCCCATCTGGCTGCCGGACAGTGTGCCTTCAAGCTCTTTTCCGCCTTTTCCACGCCGCTGCCTCCAGAGGTGGCAAAGGGAATCAGGGTCTTTCCGGTGAAGTCGTAGCTCTCCAGAAATGTGTCCACGATACGGGGTTCCACGTACCACCAGATGGGAAAGCCCACCATAACCGTATCGTACTGCTCCATCCCCTCCACCGGTTCTGCGATAGCGTGGCGGCTGGCCGGATCGTTCATTTCCACTGAGCTGCGGCTCTTTTTATCTGTCCAGTTCAGGTCGGCAGACGTATAGGGCTGCACCGGCCGGATCTCATATAGCTCCGCTCCAACAGCCTGTGCCATCTCTTTCGCTGCCCGCGCAGTCACGCCGCTGGCGGAAAAATATGCAATCAATATTTTCTGGCTCATAGCAATTCCTTCCTCTCTGTCAAATCTCAATCCACTCATACTCCCGGGACCCAATCCCCAGGTCGGCCGCCGCTTCGATGGTGTGGATGCCGTTGCGGCTGTTCACCCGCTCCATAAAATGCTCCTTCCCCGGATCGTCAGAATTGACGACAAGATCGATGCAGGCCTGATCGATGGCCACCGGGTCCATACTGGCGAGGACTCCAATGTCCTTCATACAGGGGTCCTCCGCCACAGCGCAGCAGTCACAGTCCACGGAGAGATTTTTCATCACGTTGATATAGGCGATCTTTCCCAGGAAATGCTCCACCACACTGGAGGCGGCGTCAGCCATCGCCTCGGGAAACACCACGCTGCTGGCGTGCTGCCGCCAAGTTTCAAAGCGGTCGTCGGTCTTGCCGGCGGAGTGAATCAGCGCCTTGCCCGCCCGGGAGGCGCAGCCGATGGACAGCTGCTTCAGAGCGCCTCCGTAGCCGCCCATGGGATGCCCCTTGAAATGGGCCAGGACCAGCATGGAGTCGTAGTGCATGATATTTTTCCCCAGGTGATTTTCTTTGAGAATCTTCCCGTTTGGGATTGGCCAGACCACATCCGGTCCCTCGGCGTCCATCAGGTCCACGTCAAAATACTTGGTCCAGCCGTGCTCCTTGATAAGCCTGCGGTGGGATTCGGTGTGATCCCGCACCCCGGCTGTCGCGTCGCCATAGGCGGTGTTGCACTCTACAATCGTGCCGTGGACCTCCTCCACCACAGGTCTCCAGAACTCCGGATGAAGGAAGTTCTGGTTTCCCTTCTCTCCGGAGTGAACCTTCACGGCAACTTTCCCAGGCAGCTGGACCCCCAAGGCCCGATACAGCCTGACCACGCTCTCCGGTGTGATTTCCCGGGTGAAATATACCTTTGCTTTCATACTCAAACCTCCCAGGGCGTCTTTCCGCCTTTTATTGACCTTTCGCATCCCCGCAGGCTCCTCCCCCGCTGGCCGAAGCAGCAGGGCCGGTTTCCTGCCCGTTTTCCTCCGCCCTGAAGGCGGCCGAATTTGCGCAGACATTTCTGACACTATGTCAGCATCTGTACTATATCACTATTCTGACATCGTGTCAATATAGGGCGGCACAATTTTTCCACTGCCTGTCCCTGTGTTGAAACCCACTCTGTAGAACTCCAACTTCCTACATTTAAAATCCGCTGGGGATCAACCGCCCCAGCGGATTTTCACATTTTCTTTGAATTGCGAAGCCGTCATCCGGCGCTGACGCCGCCCCGCTCAATGCCGCCTCTTTCGGAACCGAACAGCCGCACAGACTCCCGCTGCCAGCAGCAGAGCGCCTGCCGCCGCGCCCCAGGCCAGAAGGTTGACCGGGCGTTCCAGGACACAGAATGTAATTTTCTCCTGCCGGCTGGTCAGGAGGAGATACCGGCCGTCGATCTCATGCTCCGCCTGGTTCCAGCCGTCCTCCCCCAGCACCCAGAGGGCATACCGTTTTCCGGAGTCCGGAAGCCGGTAGTGTACTGTGTAGGACACCTGCTCCAGGTCAGGGTCCTCCACCGCGACTGTATAGGCGGTTCCGGTGTGCGTCCGCCCCCGGGCATCAGTCCAGGTCACGTCCTCCGTCGTGTGGGAGACTTCTGCCCGGCTGCTGAAGCTGCCGTCCACCAGAATTTCCGGCAATTCTCCTCCATCGGTCAGGGCGGAAGTATAGGGGGTATACACCGCCTCCAGGGTCTGGCTGGCAGTCAGATGGGTATAATCCAAATCCGGCCAGGCGGCGGAGTACCCCTTTTTCGCCGGGATCTCCGGCAGAGATTCCACCCCCTCCCCGTACTGGAAGGGGACCACAGCCACGGTGACCCCGTCGGCTACAAAGGTCAGCTCCAGCCGGGAAAACAGTGCCGGCACCCCCTCCGCGCTGCACAGGGCGTCAAAATCCACCGGCTCCGCCTGCCCGGCATAGCTGATGCCGTCCAGAGCGCCCATGCTCTCGCTGGTAAAGGTGTTGCCGGACACGGCCCCGCCGCTGTCCACATCTCCCGCCACAGCGCCCAGATAGGCGGAGCCCTCGTCGATGGTCACCAGAGTATGGCAGTTTACCAGGGTGGCTCCCAGTCCGGCCACGCCGCCCACATAGTCCCCGCCGGACAGGCGGCACTTGCTCCAGCACTCCCGGATACTGCCCCAGGAGGCCCCGGCGATTCCACCCACATAGTCGCCGTCGGAGCTGGAAATTCCGCCATAATTTTCACAGCCGCTCACCCGGCCCAGGTCCATCAAGCCCACTACGCCGCCGGTGTAGTCCTGTTTTCCGGTGATCTCCCCCGTATTGATGCAGGAGGCGACCACAGCTTTGGTCTGATACCGGAAGTCCAGAGAGCGGTCTCCCTCCTGAATCAGGTCGTCCTCCGGATCAAAGTCGTACTCAATGGCCATGGAGCCCACGATCCCGGCCACATTGATGTCTCCCTCCACCGTCCCGTCATTCCGGGCGTCGGACAGATCCCCCGTATCTGTGGTCTCAGGGGCTTCATCCGACACATCCTCAAACCGGTCCTCAAGCTCCTCATCCGAACCCTCCAGAATATCCCGCAGCAGGTCGGTAATGACGCCGAACTGCCGGTTGATGGCGTCCAGATCGTCCAGCAGAATGTCCGTGCTGCTGGACATAGACTCCCGCAGGGCGTCCCCGTCGTCCAGCAGGCTGGAGAAGATGTCTCCCAGGGCGTCCCCCTGCTCCCGCAGGCCGCTGCTGATGGGGTGGATGGTGATGGTGGGCATCTCGGACAGCTCGTGCAGCACATCGTAGAGGTCCCCGCTGAGATTTGCGGCCAGAGAGGCCAGCTCCTCCATGGTATCGCCGGCCTTCTGCAGCCCATCCATAACGTCCCCGGCCTGCTCCAGCAGTTCCCGCAGCTGGCGGACGGCGTCTTCTCCGCTGTCCACACTGCGCTTCAACGCCCGCAGCGCGGAGAACAGACTGTCCCCGGCGGCCTTGGCCTCTTGGCGGGCGGCCTCCAACTCCCCGGTATCCACAGAGGGCAGCACCAGCTTCGCCGCAGCCGCTCCGATCTCCTGCACGGCTGTCTTGGCGTCTCCCAGGCTGGCATAGATGGCGGTCAATTCGGTCCGAAGTGCCTCAGCGGCGGTCTGGGCCGCCTCCGTGCCGGCCAATTCTCCCAGCGCTTTCTCCACGTCCCCAGCCGCCTGCTCAGCAGCGGTTATCGCATCATTCAACTCATCCAGTCTTGTCTGCAAATTCTGTCCGGCTTCGGAGTCGCTTAAATCTCTCAGGATGCCGTCCACCTCTGTCTGTGCGTCAGAAAGCTGCTGGGACGCCGCCTGCAATCTCTCATAGGCGGCGGTCAAATCCGGCTCCCCGCCAGGGCCGGCATCCGCCAGCGCCTTGGCCAGCTCTGCGCCGACCTCCCCAAATGTCTGACCGGCGGCCAGAAGGTTCCCGGCAGCAGTTTGCAGATGCTCCAGAGTGTCCGGATCGTCCGCGCCGGTCCGGATCACCTGGGCGAGCGCGTCGCTGACCTCCCGCAAGCAGCCCGGCAGCGCGCCGCAGGCGGTCTGAAATGCCTCCAGCTTTTCCAAAAGCACATCCCACTCCGGCGTCCCCTGGAGCTCGCTCTCTGTCTCCTGCAGGATCTGCCGCATCCGCGCAAAGCAGTCGGCAATGTCTGAGAGCGCCGCAGACAGTTCAGAGACTGCCGTCTGAATCTCCGACAGGGCCGTTTCCACGTCCGGTTTGCCCAGTACGTTCCGCAGGTGGGTCAGGGACGTTCTGAGGTGCTCCACAGAATCCCGGCCGCGCTGGGCGGCGGAGCCCAAATCCCCCATGGCATCCTCAAACCGGTTCGCCGCATCGGGGGCCAGGCCGCCGGCCTCCTGCGCCTCGTCCATCACATCGTTCATCTGGCTGGCCAATTCCTCCATCAGATCCATCGCATCTGTGGCGTCGTCCAGGATGGGGGCCAGTTCATCCGTGAGCCAGGAGAGCCGGGCGGACAGGTCATTGATCTCGTCAATGTTTTCATTGGCCCAGTCCGCGGCGGAGTCCATCAAATTGCCCATGGCCTCCTGGGCCTCCCCCGCCCGGTCAGAGATGGCCTTCATCCGCTCCGAGATCTCATTGGAGGCCCCGCGGACGTCGTCCCCTGTCTGGTCAATGAGGCCCCGCAGCACATCCAATTCGTCCAGCAGGTCGCCCACCTGTCCCTCGTTGTAGAGCAGACGCACCTCCGGTACCAGCTGTCCGGCGATGCCGCCCACATCCTTCCGGCCCAAAATCGTCCCGGAATTGGTGCAGCCGTTCAGATAGCCGGACTGCCGCCCCACGATGCCGCCGATGTTGTATCCCACGTGGGCGTACCCCACCGCCCCGGCGTTGACGCAGCTTTGCAGGATGCCGGAGGAAAATCCGGTGATACCGCCGATATCGGTGCACACCGGCACATTCTCCGCGGCGTTGAGCTGGTCCTGATTCAGATTGTCCAGGTTCAGCTCTGCGTCCACCTCTGTGGTGTTGATGCTGCCGCTGTTCTCACACTGGACGATGGAGCCGTAGTTCTGCCCGGCGATGCCGCCCACATAGTGCTCCCCGGTGACAGAGCCGGAGAAGGAACAGTTGATGATCTGTCCCTGAGCCTCGTTGATGCCCGCGATCCCGCCGACGCTGTCCGCCCCGCTCACCGCCCCGGAAAACGTGCAGTTGGTGATGGTCCCCTGATTCTCCCCCACCAGGCCGCCCAGGGTGTTTTTGCGGTCGCTGGGGGCGATGCTGCCTGTGACGTTGAGATCCCGCACGGCACCGCTGGGCTGTATGTACCGGAACAGGCCCCGCACATTGCCGCTGCCGGTGATAGACAGCCCGGAGATGGTGTGGCCCTGCCCCTCCAAAGTGCCGCCGAAAGTGGGAATGGGGACGAAGTCCGCGCCGGTCAGGTCGATGTCCGCCTCCAGATAGACCGTCTTCCCCTGGGACCAGCTGTCCAGGGTACAGTTCCGAGACAGCTCCGCCAGATCCTCCGCCGTGCGGAGGTAGACGGTATCGGACCTCTCAGCCGCCAGAGCGGCGGGGGCAATGAGGGAGAGAAGCAGAATGGCCGCCAGAAGGAGGCTCAGGAATTTACTGATTTTCCGTTTCATTGTTGTTTGAAGCCTCCTTGGCCTGATAGTTTCCGGTCTCCAGCATGCCGGAGACGTCGCCGTAGATCACGCCCTGAATATGGGCATCCACCACGCCGGAGATCCGGCCTCGGACCCGGCCATTCACATAGACCGTGCCGTGGACCGTCCGGCCGACCTCCGGCACCTTGAGATTGAAGCGGGTCCGCTCCACGACCTGGTCCCCCAAAAACAGGATCTGGGGCAGGATGAACATGACCAGAAACATGGAGATCAGCGTTCCCCGGCACAGGCACACCCCGATGCCCACGATGGCGGGCTCCGTGGTGATCCGGCCAATCAAAAAGCCCGCGGCGGACAGGATGCTCCCCGAGGTAAGCACCGTAGGGAAGGACAGATCCAGCGCCTGGATGATGGCCTCCCGCCGGGACATGTTCCCTTTCAGCTCGTTGTACCAGGAGGAGATGACGATGGCGTAGTCGATGTTGGCGCCCATCTGAATGGAGGTCACCACCAGATAGCTCATAAAGAAAATGGGCTGCCGGGTGATGCCGGGGAAAGAGAAATTGATCCAGATGCTGCCCTGGATCACCAGGATCAGCAGGAGGGGCAGCCCCACCGACTGGAAGGTGAACAGCAGGACAATGATAACGAACACCACCGACAGCACGCTGATCATCACATTGTCTCGGGCGAAGGAGACGGACAGGTCATAGTCGCTGGTGGAGTCCCCCACAAGATAGACACGGTCTGCGTCATAGTACCGCTCTGCCTCCTGGTGGATGGTCCGGAGGAAGGCAAAGGTCTCCTCCCCTTCCTCGGGCAGATCCAGGCTGATCAGCATGCGGGTGTAGGTATCCCCCAAAAGCTGCTTCCGGGCGTCAGAGAGCTGCTGGTACAAGTCATCCAGATCCGCCTGCTGCTCCTCGTCCAGATTTACATAGCCCTCCTCCACCTTGTCATAGGCAAAGAAAAACATATCCATCAGAGGGACCGCGTAGTCGTTCAGCCCGCCCACAATCCGGCCGTACTCCTCCCCCTCCGCCGCATAGGCGGTGTACAGCAGGCACACCAGATCATAGTCCAGATCCGTCATCTCAGAAAACTGCCGGGGCGTCATGGCATCGGTGAGGGTATAGCCGTCCATGACCTCCACGTTGGAGAGCCCCATGGCGTAGTCCACCTGGTCATAGCTCTCCAGCCGGTCCAGCAGAGCCTTTTCACTGGCGTAGTCGCCCTTCGGCACCAACAGGGCCATAATGTTCTGGGTGCCGAAGGTCTCGTTCACCCGCCGCTCCGCGATCTGGGTCTCGTTCTGCCTGGCGGTCTCGATCTGGCTGTATCCGTACACATAGGGACACTGGTTGGACAGAAGAAAACCCGCCACAACGGCCACCACGAACAGGGGCGCCCCCACATAGCGCAGTTTCAGGGTGAGTTTGCCCCAGCGGTCAATTTTGGGGATAAAGCTGCGGTGCCGAGTCTTTTCCATGGCCTTGGAAAAGAGCATCAGCAGGCCCGGCATCAGAGTAAAGACGGACAGCATGCTGAACAAAATGGCTTTGATGAGAACGATTCCCATGTCAAACCCGATTTGGAACTGCATGAACATCATGGCGGCCAGACCGGAGATGGTGGTGAGGCTGCTGGCGGAGATGGAGGGGATGGAGGCGCTGACCGCCGCAATGCAGGCCTCCCGGTCCCCGGCGTACTCCCGCTCCTCCAGGAAGCGGTGGAGCATGATGATGGCGTAGTCGATGGCCAGGGCCAGCTGCAAAACCACAGTCACTGAGTTGGACACAAAGGAGATCTCTCCGAAGATGAAATTCGTCCCCAGATTCAGCACCGCCGCCGCCACAAAGGTGAGCAGCAGCACCGGGATCTCCGCGTAGGAGCGGGAGGTGAGCAGCAGCACCAGCACGATGATCACCGCCGCCACCGCCAGAATAATCCCCATCTCATTGGCCAGGGATGCGGCCTGGGAGTTTCCCACGGCGCTGTCGATGTAGTAGTCGTAGGGCTCCAGCAGCTCCCGGATGGCGGACAGGGCGGCGAGGCTGATTTCGTCCTCCTCCTCCCCGTCAAAGGTCACGGAGATCAGGGCGTCCGCCCCCTTGAAATACTCCGCGATGTCCTCCGGCGTCTCCGGTTCGCTGTCCTCCTCCGTGTCCGCACCGACATCGCTGCTCCCAAAGACGGCCGAGGAGACCCCTTCGATCTGCTCCATCTGCTCCGCCAAGTCCTCCGCCATCTCGTAGGTTACATGGGAGACCATGACCCGGGCGGTGGCAAAGGTGGTAAACTCCTCCTCCATCAGAGTCAAGCCCTGGCGGGTCTCTGTGGTATCCGGCAGATACTCTGTGATGTCGTTGCAGACGCGGACCCAGCTCCGGGAAAACAGACAGAAGATCAGGGCGCAGACGTAGAGAAAAAAGATGAGATTGCGCTTATCCACAATGAATGTGGCCAGCTTTTCAAAAAAGGATGTTGTTCCGGTGTTTTTGCTCACAGTGCTGATTCCTCCTGGACATTGCGGATGGCCGCTGGGAAGCGCCGGCCAAGCTGAAAGAGCCCGCCGCAAGCGGTTTGCGGCGGGTCAGGGACGCCCGTCCCGCTGTGGTTTCGGCTGGGCGGGGTTCTCTCCGTCTTTCGGCCGAGCTGTCCCCATTTTCTTTCAGCATATGAGATGGACGCGGCAAATACAAGATGCAGAATATGGTCAAGTGTCAGAAATCTGACACTTGACCTGTTTTTGAATCTGTGCTAAATTTGAACGGAAAGAGAGAGCCCAAGGGACAGGTACGGGAGGCAGGCATGAAAAAACGGACCTATTTGGCGAGCGATACCGCCAAGCGGGAGATCTGCGCCGCCCTCAAGGGACTGATGGCGCAAAAGCCGCTGACCAAGATCAGCGTAACCGAGATTATGCGCGCCTGCGGCATGGCCAGGCAGCACTTCTACTACCATTTTGAAGACATCTACGACGCGGTGCGGTGGATGTTCGAGGAGGAGGCTGTGGCCCTGCTGCGGGAACACGAAGGCGTCACCCTGTGGCAGGACGGCCTGCTCCAGCTGTTCCAATATCTCCAGAAAAACCGGGCGGTCTGTCTGTGTGCCCTCCACTCTATGAGCCGTGAGCACCTGAAGGACTTTTTCCGGACTGATCTTCAGGCCATCATCCAGAACACCATCCGGGAGATTGCCGCGGAGCTGCGGTACCCCGCCGACGAGCGGGAGGTCACGCTGCTGACCAAGGTCTATGTGGGGGCGCTGGCCGGCATGATGGAGGACTGGCTGCTGGGGGAGATCCAGGAGAGCCCGGAAGACCTAATTCAATTTGTGGATCAGCTGCTGAAAGACCATGTCCGGGGCGCCGCCCTCCGGCTGACGGGGGAGGGCCTGAACTCCAAATTGCCTGGAGGTTGACGTTTATGCTCCGGAAACAGCCTCTGTGCCATCCCTCCCAGCGCTTTGTCTGCCGTCTAGTGCAGCCTGCAATCCATCCCCAGCGCCTCCCGTGCGGTGGGATCTGAAAGGAGAATCTTTTCATGGACACCATTTCCATTTTAGCCGCATTGGACGAGCACTACCTGCCTCAGCTCCATGTGCTGCTCACCTCCCTGCGCCTGAACAACCCCGGAGAGCACATGGACCTGTATCTGCTTCAGAGCGCCATCTCTCCGAAGGGTTTGGCCGGAGTGGAACGGCAGTGCGCCGCCTTCGGCTATGGATTTTTCCCGGTGCTGGTGGATGACACCCTGTTCCAGGGCGCCCCAGTCAGCCGCCAGTACCCCAAGGAGATGTACTACCGGCTGCTGGCCTCCCGCCTGCTGCCGGACACGCTGGACCGGGTGCTCTATCTGGACCCGGACATTCTGGTGCTCAACCCCCTGCGTCCCCTGTGGGAGACCGACCTGGCGGGCAATCTGTTCGCGGCCGCCGCCCACACGGGAAAGACAGAGCTGGCCAACAGCGTCAACCGGATGCGCCTCAACAGCGGCAGCGACTACTACAACTCCGGCGTGCTGCTGATGGACCTGGCCGCCGCCCGCAGAGAGATCGACCCGGAGGAGATCTTCCGCTATGTGGCCGAACACAAAAAGGAGCTGCTGCTCCCCGACCAGGATCTGCTCAACGCCCTGTACGGCCGGCGCATCCTGCCCCTGGACGACGCCCTCTGGAACTACGACGCCCGCAACTACAATAACTACCGGCTGCGCAGCGCCGGGACCCACGACCTGGCCTGGGTGATGGAGCATACCGCCATCCTTCACTTCTGCGGAAAGGCCAAGCCCTGGAAACCGGGCTATGTCTACCGCTTCGGCGTCCTCTACCACCACTACGCCCAGCTGACCCGGAGGGCCTGCCGGGCCGCCGGTGTCTGAGGATACGGACCGCGTTCCGCTGCGGTTGAATTTCTGCGGCTCCTATGATATCCTCATAGAGAAGCGGAAACCTGCTCTGCAGCCTGGAGTCCGACACGGACCTAGTGCAGAAAAAGGGCGCAGCCCTTCTCCGCCGCCGTTCTCGACTGCTTTAAAACCTGCAACCCCTCGCAGCACAGCCTGAGGCCCCGCGTTTCCCTCACCAAAGGTCCCTTTCAAACTGCCGATCGCTTCTATCGCTGGAAAGGAATGACGCTATGCCCTCTGAGTATTATCGTGACGCTCTGAAGCGGGCGCAGAAGGAATTTCGCTCCTGCACCGCCAAGGGGGAGTATCCCTATCTCCCGGTTCTGGACGAATTTGTTTCACAAGAGGATCTGCTGCGGACGGTGGATCTGGGTACCATCCAGGTGCCGCTGGAGTTTGTGGTGGGCACCCAGACGGACGGACGTACCCAGGCCTTCGCCCGGAACTTCATGCCGCTGATGGAGGAGGAGTCGGAGTTTGCCTTCAAGTGGAAAAAGCTGTGCCAGTCCCAGCTGGAGGAGGGCATCCGGGACCCCATCTCCGCCTATGAGTATCTAAACCGCTACTATGTGACAGAGGGGAACAAGCGGGTCAGCGTCCTCAAGTATTTTGAGGCGGACAGCATCTACGCCCATGTGACCCGCATCCTGCCCAAGCGGACGGACACCCGGGAGTCCGAGCTGTACTATGAGCTGATTGACTTCTGGCGGTGCAGCCGGATCAACTTTATCGAGTTCTCCAAGCCGGGCAGCTACATCCGCCTTCAGGAGCTGGTGGGCAAGCGGGTGGGCGACCCCTGGACCGACGAGGAGCGCAGCGGCTTCTCCACCGCCTACTACTACTTCCGCCGGGCCTATGAGGACAACGGCGGCCGGCGGCTCACCTCCACGGTGGGGGACGCCATGCTGGCCTACATGGAGATCTACGGCTACCCCAGCCTCCGGGGCGTCAGCGGTGAGGAGATCCGGCGGGCGGTGGCCCGGGCCTGGGAGGAGATCACCCTCCAGCAGGAGGAGGAGCCCATCGACGTGAAGCTGACCCCCGAGGAGGAGACCCGAAAGCGGGACCTGCTCTCCAAGATGCTCCCGAAGGCGGCGCCAAAGCCCCTGAAGGTGGCCTTTCTCCACGACAAGGCGCCGGAGACCTCCGGATGGACCTATGGACATGAGCTGGGCCGCCGGCACCTGGAGGCAGTGTTTCCCGGGCAGGTAGAGACCTGCGCCTACTGCAACACTCTGGACGGCGATCCCCTGGTGGTAATGGAACAGGCCATCCAGGAGGGGTACCAGGTGCTCTTCACTACCTCCCCCCGCCTGCTCCCCTCCAGCCTGCGGGCGGCGGTGGACCATCCGGAGGCGCTCATCCTGAACTGCTCGCTGAACACCTCCCACCGCTACATCCGCACCTACTACGCCCGGATGTACGAGGTAAAGTTCATCAGCGGCGCCATCGCGGGGGCGCTGGCCGGCGGAGACAACATCGGCTATGTGGGGGACTACCCCATTTTCGGCCAGGTGGCCTCCATCAATGCCTTCGCTCTGGGGGTCCAGCTGACCAATCCCCGCACCCGGGTCTATCTGGAGTGGTCCTCCGTGTCCAGCGGGGAGTCGGCGGTCCAGCGTCTGACCGACCGGGGCATCCGCCTCATCTCCGCCCAGGACCTCACCAAGCTGGGGGGCTGGAAGGACAGCAGCTTCGGCCTCTCTTTGGTGGGGGAGGACGGCCAGGTAAACCTGGCCATGCCGGTCTGGCGGTGGGGTGTGTACTACGAGGAGCTGCTGCGGCGCATCCGAAACAAATCCTTCCAGTCGGAGTACCAGGAGAGCCGGAAGGCCCTGAACTACTACTGGGGCATGTCCGCCGGCGTGGTGGAGCTGTGCTGCTCGGATAAGCTGCCGGACAGCGCCCAGAAGCTGGCCGCCATCCTCCGGGACGGCATCTGCAGCGGGAACTGCCACCCCTTCCGCGGTCCCCTGTACGCACAGGGCGGCCGGCAGATCATTGGAGCGTCCGACACCCTGAGCACAGAGGACATCATCAACATGGACTGGCTGGTGGACAACATCGTGGGCTCCATTCCCGCCTATGAGGAGCTGAGCGAGGCCGCCAAGGCCACGGTGGGCATTGTGGGGGTCCCCTCCACCAAGGAAAAACAGACTGACACTTAACACCGGATGGGGGAACACCGCCCGCTGTCTGGACAGGAGGGCGGATACATGAGAGTATTGGCTGTTGCGGACAAGGAGTCCGCCTATTACTACGACTTCTACACCCCGGGCAAGCTGAGCGAGTTCGACCTGATTCTGGCCTGCGGGGATCTGCGGCGGGAGTACCTGGAATTTCTCGCCACCCTGGCCCGCTGCCCGGTGGTATACGTCCGGGGCAACCACAACGACAGCTTCCTGGATTCGCCGCCTGAGGGCTGCATCTGTGCGGAGGACCGCATCGTAGTCTGCGGCGGCGTGCGGATTCTGGGGCTGGGCGGCTCCCACCGCTATCAGAACGGCCGCAATATGTACACCGAGGGGCAGATGAGCCGCCGCATCCGGAAAATGCAGTTCCAGCTGTGGAAAAACAAGGGGTTCGATATCCTGCTCACCCACGCCCCCGCCCGGCACATTAACGACTTTGACACCCTCTCCCACCAGGGATTTCAGTGCTTCGTGTGGCTTCTGGACCGGTACCAGCCCAAATACTTCGTCCACGGCCACATCCACCGAAATTACGGGGTCAACATTCCCCAGTGGACGGTGCGGGGGGCGACCAACATCATCAACGCCTACGACTACTGCAAATTTGACTACTGACGAAATGACATGCAAAAACATCCCGGCTTCGGCGGACCGCCGAAGCCGGGATGTTCTCTTTTCTCTTGGAACTCAGCCGTTTACACCTGCTGGATAAAGCGCAGGAAAGCCGCCTGTCCCTCCGGGGTGCGCTTATAGACGCCGGCGCACTCCAGCACCTGGGCAAAGACCAGGCCGGTCTCCTTGCGCACGATGTCCATGGCGTTGTCCGCCGTGAAGGTGTAGTTGGGGGCAAAGCCCTCCGCCCAGTCGGCGTGGGCCGCCGTCAGGGGGTCCTCCCGCAGATCGCCGCCGGAGACCAGCTTGTCCGCCACCGCGGCCAGCTCCGCCTTCAGGCGGGCGGGGAGGACGGCCAGCCCCATCACCTCGATGAGGCCGATGTTCTCCTTTTTGATGTGGTGGAGCTCGGCGTGGGGGTGGTAGAGGCCCAGCGGGTGCTCCGGCGTGGTCAGGTTGTTGCGCAGCACCAGGTCCAGCTCGTAGTCCTCCCCCCGCCGGCGGGCGATGGGGGTGATGGTGTTGTGGGGCTCTCCGTCGGTCTCGGCCAGAATCATGGCGCTCTCGTCGGTATAGCCCCGCCAGGAGGCGAGGATGCGGTCGGCCAGGTCCACCAGCCGGTCGGGCTGAGCCGCAGTGAGGCGGATGACCGACATGGGCCACTTGACGATGCCCGCCCGGACGTCCTCATATCCCGGGAAGGAGATGGCCGTCTCCACCGGGGCCTTCTCCATGGCGAAGGTGTACCGCCCGCCCTGGAAGTGATCGTGGGCCAGGATGGAGCCGCCCACGATGGGCAGGTCCGCGTTGGAGCCCACGAAGTAGTGGGGGAACTGCCCCACAAAGTCCAGCAGCTTGGCAAAGCAGGCCCGGTCGATCTTCATGGGCACGTGCTCCCGGTTCAGGCAGATGCAGTGCTCGTTGTAGTACACATAGGGGGAGTACTGCAAAAACCAGGGGGAGCCGTTGATGGTGATGGGCACGATGCGGTGGTTCTGCCGGGCAGGGTGGTTCACCCGACCGGCGTAGCCCTCGTTCTCGGCGCACAGCTGGCACCGGGGGTAGTTGGAGGCGGGCAGGTTCCGGGCGGCGGCGATGGCCTTGGGGTCCTTCTCCGGCTTGGACAGGTTGATGGTGATGTCCAGCTCCCCGTACTGGGTGTCCGTCTTCCACTGCACGTCCTTGGCAATGCGGTCCCGGCGGATATAGTTGGTGTCCTGGCTGAACCGGTAGTACCAGTCGGTTGCCTTCTTCGGGTCCTGCTCCCGCAGGGCCTGGAACTTCCCGATGACCTGGGCGGGCCGGGGAGTGAGCGCCCCCATCAGCTTGGTGTCAAACAGGTCCCGGTAGACGATGGAGTTCTCCTTGAGCACCCCGCGGGCATAGGCGTCGTCCAGCAGGGCGTCCAGCACCTGGGGCAGCTCCTCCGCGCCGCAGGCAGCCTCCTCAGGCAGAGTGCAGCCGTCCAGCTCCAGGGCCTCCAGCAGGGCGTTCACCGCCCAGATCTTCTCCTCCGGCTGGATCAGCTCCTTGTCCAGGGCGTAGGAGATCAGCTTGGCAATGGCCTGATCGCGTTCCATGGTCATCCCTCCTCAAAGCCATGGGGGTGGCTCTTGTGCCAAGCCCAGGCGGAGGCCACGATGGTGTTCAGGTCGTTGTACTGAGGCTTCCAGCCCAGCACCTGGATGGCCTTCTCGGAGGAGGCGATGAGCTGGGCCGGGTCGCCCGCCCGGCGGGGGGCGATCTTGGCCGGGATGGGGTGTCCGGTGACCGCCCGGGCCACGTCCACCACTTCCTTCACCGTGAAGCCCACGCCGTTGCCCAGGTTGAACACGTTGTTGTCCCCGCCATTGAGCAGGTAGTCCAGGGCCAGGATATGGGCCTGGGCCAGGTCGGTGACGTGGATATAGTCCCGGATGCAGGTGCCGTCCTTGGTGGGGTAGTCGTCGCCGAAGATGGACACCGCCTCCCGCTGGCCCAGGGGCACTTGGAGGATGATGGGGATGAGGTGGGTCTCCGGGTTGTGGGCCTCGCCGATGGCCCCGGAGGGGTGAGCGCCGCAGGCGTTGAAGTACCGCAGAGCCACATACCGAAGGCCGTGGGCCTTGGACACCCAGCCCATCATGTGCTCCATGGCCAGCTTAGTCTGGCCGTAGCAGTTGGTGGGGACGGTCTTGTCGTCCTCCAGGATGGGCACCCGCTCGGGCTCGCCGTAGGTGGCGGCGGTGGAGGAGAAGACGATCTTATCCACCCCGTGCTCTACCATGGACTTCAGGAGCACCATGGTGCCGTGGAGGTTGTTGTCGTAATACTTCAAAGGGTCGGACATGGACTCCCCCACCTGGGAGGAGGCGGCAAAGTGGATCACGCCCTCGATGTGCTCCGCCTGGAACAGGGTGTCCAGGGCGCCCTTGTCCCGGATGTCCAGCTGATAGAATTTCGCCTTGGGGTGGACGGCGGCCCGGAAGCCGGTCTGAAGGTTGTCGGCCACCACCACCTCGCGGCCCGCGTCGATGAGTTCATATACCGTGTGGGAGCCGATGTAGCCGGCTCCGCCCAATACTAAGATCGCCATAGTTCTATGCGCTCCTTTCTTCGATTCCGATCGAAAATCAGCCCCAGAGGACGGTGCCGCCCACGGGGCGAATGCTCAGCACGTGGCAGCTGCCCGCGCCCAGCGCGCTCTCCACCTGGGATTTGAAGGACTCCAGCAGGTCCAGGGGGACAAAGGCCTGGATGGTGCCGGCGAAGCCGCCGCCGTGCACCCGGCAGGCGCCCCGGCCGTTCAGGGCCCGCTCGGCCACCGTCAGGGCCACGGCCATGGCCTGCTCCTGGACCGCCCCGGTGGGGGTGATATCCTGGAGCAGCTCCCAGGAGGAGCGGCCCGACTGCTCTACCAGGGCCAGGAAGGCGTCCATGTCGCCCCGCTCCAGAGCGTCGGCTTCCTGCTCCGCGCGCCGGTCGTCGGCAAAGAAGTGGAGGGCCCGGAGGACCGCCCGGTCCCCGGCCGCCTCCCGCAGCTGGGGCAGATGGCTCAGCACCTGGGCCTCGTCCACCTCCCGCAGCACGTTCTTGCCGAAGAAGGCGGCCACCGCCCGCATCTCCTTGGGGATGGAGTCGTACTCGCCGGTGAGGGCGGCGTGGCTGGCCCCCGAGTCCACGATGCACAGTGCGTAGCCCAGGGCGTTCAGGTCCACCGCCACCGACCGCACCACGGGGGCGGCGGGGTCGGCGAAGTCGATGGCCACGGCCCCTCCCACGGAGGAGGCGGTCTGGTCCATGAGGCCGCTCTGCTTGCCGAAGTAGAGGTTCTCCGCCTTCTGCCCCATCTGGGCGATCTCCACCGCCGTCAGCTCATCCCGGCAGAACAGGTGATTTTCAATGACTCCCAGCAGCACCTCGCAGGCCGCCGAGGAGGACAGGCCGGAGCCGGGCAGCACGTCGGAGAGGGCGTAGGCGTCAAAGCCCGCCACAGGGTAGCCCCGCCGGGCGGCCTGGGCAGCCATCCCCCGCACCAGGGCGGCGGTGGACTCCTTCTCCTCCTCCTTGGGGTCCAGGGTGTCCAGCTCCACCTCCACCAGGGGCCAGCCCTCCGACTGGAAGCGGATGGTGTTGGTGCCGTTGGGGGCGGCGCAGGCGGAAAAATCCAGGTTCACCGCCGCGGCCAGCACCCGGCCGTGCTGGTGGTCGGTGTGGTTGCCGCAGATCTCCGTGCGGCCCGGTGCGGAACACAGCGTCACAGGGGTGTCTTCCCCCCCGCCGAAGGTCCGCTGAAAGCTGTCCAGCAGCTGAGTCACCCGCTGCCGGCCGGGCGCGGGGTCCCCGCACATCAGGCGGGCCAGAGCCTCGTCCAGCTCGCCGGCCGCCAGCGCAGTGCGTACTTCGCCCAAATTATGCATGGTCATCCGAACTCCTTTTTTCTCCGGGCAGCCGTTCTGTTGCTTCCGGCCGGCCCGGTCTTCTGTCTTTTTATCATAGCACGGCCCGCCTGCTTTTCCAAGCATTCTATGGGGCCGCCTGACACGGCGCTGCCCCGGCCGGATAGCCGGGGAAAAGCCGCCGCAAAGCAGACGGATTCTTATGTCTGCCTTGCAGCGGCTTTCTGCACAGATGAGAAGAATTACTTCTTCTGGACGTACTTGAGGCAGTCCAGCGTGACAGCCACAAGGATGATGATGCCGGAGAACACGAACTGCAGGTTGGTGTCAATGCCCAGCACGGTCAGGGAGTAGGTCAGAGCGGTGAAGATGAACACGCCCACGACCACGCCCGAGATCTTACCGATGCCGCCGGTGAAGGAGATACCGCCCACCACGCAGGCGGCGATGGCGTCCATCTCCCAGCCCTGGCCGTAAGCGGCGGAGCCGGAACCCACCATGCGGATACACTCCAGCCAGGAGCCGAAGCCGTACAGGATGCCGGCCAGCACGAAGGCGCCCACGGTGACCCAGAACACGGAGATACCGGAGACCGACGCGGCCTCAGGGTTGCCGCCCACGGCGAACAGGTTCTTGCCGAAGGTGGTCTTGTTCCAGATGAACCAAACCACGACCACCGCGGCCACAGCCCACAGAATGATGGTGGGGAAGCCGTTGAACCGGGGAATGATCATGCCGGGGATGCTGGGATCAATGGCGCCGAAGGACACGCCCTTGGTGGAGTAGGTCACCAGTCCGAAAATGACCAGCATATTGGCCATGGTGGAAATAAAGGGGTGCATTTTAAACTTGGCCGTAAAGAATCCGGCGATGGTGGTAAACACGGTGCACAGAACGATACACACCACCAGGGCCAGAAGGACCCGCACCAGCACCGGCATGGTGCTGAAGTCGAAGATGTGTCCAAAGACGCCGCCGGTGTTGGGTCCCTGGTGCATCACGATGGTGGCGGCGGTCATGCCCATGCCCACCATACGGCCGATGGACAGGTCGGTACCGGCCAGCAGAATCAGGCCGGCCACGCCCAGAGCCAGGAACATTCTGGGGGACGCCTGCTGGAGAATGTTCAGGATGTTGTTCATCGTCAGCAGCTGAGTGCCGCCCTTGAGGATGGGGGTGGCAATACAAAGGCCGATGAAGATGATAATGATGGCGATATACAGGCCGTTCTTCAGCAGGAAGTCCCGGCGGTTGAAGGTGTACTTGTAGTTCTCCCAGCGCTGGGCCATCGTCTCAGCAAAGGTGAACTTGGACATGCGCAGCATGTCGATCAGGTGGTACTTGTGATCAAAGGCGGCATGCTGGCGGTCCTTGATCTCCTGGAGGTCCTTATTCAGGTCCATCTTCGCGTCAAACAGGCGGTTCTTATAGACGTACTTCTCGTCCTTGATCTCCTGCTGGTCGCTGAGCTTGGCCATGGTCTCCTGGTGCTCCTTGTTGAGCTGGGCCACGGCGGCCTGGTACTTCTCCTGAGCCTGGACCTTTTCCGCCTTTCCGCTCTCCACCACGGCCTGGTAGTACTCGCCGAAGTGGCTGTTCAGATAGCTCTCCGCCTCGGCGATGAGCTTGTCCACCTCGGCCTTGTTCTGGCTCTCCACGGCCTTGGCCTTCTCCAGCTCGGCCTTGTACTGGGCCAGCTTGGCCTCTTTCTCCTGCTGGGTGTAGATGCGGTCGCGCTTCAGACTGTCCATGCTGCTCTGGATCTCGACCACCTGATCGGTGCCGTCCTTGCGCAGGGCGTCAATCTTTGCTTGGATGCCGCCGACATACTCGTCGATCGGCTGGCGGAGCTGCTGTTCCTGTTCCGCCGTGAGAATCTTTGTGTTTTCCGTTGCCATATGCAATTTCTCCCATTATAGGTATTTTGCACTCAGTCGCAAAAGTTCTTCCTGATCGGTCTCCTTGGTATTCACAATCCCGGAGAGGCGTCCGTTGGACATGACGCCGATGCGGTTGGTGATGCCCAGGATCTCGGGCATCTCAGAGGAGACGACAATGATCGTCTTGCCCTGCTTTGCCATCTGAATGATCAGCTCATAGATCTCATACTTGGCGCCCACGTCGATGCCGCGGGTGGGCTCGTCCATCATAAAGACCTGGGGCTCCCGCTCCAGCCATTTGCCGAAGATGACCTTCTGCTGGTTGCCGCCGGACAGGCTGGTGATCATGTCGTCCGGCCCCATGCACTTGGTGTGCATGATCTTGATCTCCTTGTTGGTGGCCTTCACCATCTTGGCGTCGGACAGGGCCAGGCCCGTCTTGTACTGCTCCAGACTGGCGATGGTGGTGTTGAAGGTCAGGTCACATTTGAGGAACAGGCCGTTGGCCTTGCGCTCCTCGGTGATCAGGGCGAAGCCGTGCTCGATGGCCTCCTTGGCGTTGTTGAAGTTCATCAGCCGGTTTTTAAAGTAGACGCGGCCTGCGGCTCTGGTGCGCACGCCGAAGATGGTCTCCAGCAGCTCGGTCCGCCCGGCGCCCACCAGGCCGTACAGGCCGAAGATCTCGCCCTCTCTCACGTCGAAGGAGATGTCCTGAAGATGGGGGGCGTATTTGGTGGAGAGGTGCTGGACAGAGAAAATGGTGTCGCCAGGTGTGTTGTCCACCGGAGGGAAGCGGCTCTCCAGAGAGCGGCCCACCATGGCGGTAATCAGCTCGTTCATGTTGGTGTCCTTGGCGGCCTTTGTCATGACCAGATTGCCGTCCCGCAGGACCGAGATCTCGTCGCAGATCTCAAAGATCTCGTCCATTTTATGGGAGATGTAGATCAGAGCGATGCCCTGCTCCTTCAGCATCCGCATCATTTCAAAGAGCTTGTCCACCTCCTGGACTGTCAGAGAGGAGGTGGGCTCGTCCAGGACGATTACCTGGGAATTGTAGGAGATTGCCTTAGCGATCTCGCACATCTGCCGCTGGGAAACGGACATGTTCCGCATCGGCTGGGTCAGGTTCACGGTCATACCGAGCTTACGGAACAGCTCGGAGGCCTTCTTTTTCATGCCACCTTCATCCACGACCCCCATGGAATTGGTGGGGTAACGTCCAAGGAACAGGTTGTCGATGACGTTCCGCTCCAGGCACTGGTTCAGCTCCTGGTGGACCATGGCGATCCCGTTTTCCAGGGCGTCTTTCGGACCGGAAAAGCTGATTTCCTTTCCGTTCAAATAGATCTTTCCCTCGTCCTTCTGGTAGGTGCCGAACAGGCACTTCATCATGGTAGACTTACCGGCGCCGTTTTCGCCCATCAGTCCCATGACCGTTCCACGCTTTACGTCCAGGTTGATATGGTCAAGCACCCGGTTGCGGCCGAAAGACTTGCACATACCGCGAATCGACAGGACGATATCGTCTTTCGTATCTGCCATTCTCGTTACTCCCGTTTATGTAGTAGTAGTTTCCGTAAAAAGTCCGATTCTGCCGGATCTTTCCCTCAAAAAAGCGCTATTAGGGAGAATTCCTTCTGCCGAAGGGAGATCTATTTCTCCCGAACGAAGAATTCCTTCTCCCTAATAGCGTGTCATATTACCTGATTCAGCCGCCGGTAAAACCGGCCGCGGGTCCGATTACTGGCTCAGCAGGCCGGTGTAGGAGGCAGCATTGTCGGTCTTCACCATGTTGATAGCGAAGGCGTCATAGGCGCTGGGGTTGCCCAGACGGTTGGTGATGTTGGCCTCGGTCTGGCCGTCGCCGGCGATGTACTCCACGTTCAGGTTCAGCAGATCGTCATACTTCTGCAGCAGGGGCTGATAGGTGGAGCCCAGGAAGTTGTCGGCGGAGTTGTAGATGTTCAGCCACACGTTCTTGGTGGGGTGAGCCTCGGCGTCCAGCTGGTTGGACACGGGGGCGTAGGTCACGGTGGAGTCCAGGAAGTCCTCATAGTTCTCCGCGGTGACGGCCACGTTCAGAGCGTAGTAGGAGCGGGAGGCCTCATCGTAGCGGTACACGTCCTCGCTGAGCACGTTGCCCGCGTCATCGGCGGTGCCGATGCCGGTGTCGATGTCCACGCCGTCCAGAGCGTTGCGCAGCACGCGCAGGGGCAGGTAGGCCTGCACGTCGGCGTGCTGGCTGATGGTGCCGCCGTAGCCGTTGGCGATGGCGGCCACGGCGTCGGAGTTGGCGTCATAGCCGAAGGTGGGCACGCCCTGAGCCTGGGACCAGCCGTTGAACATGGCCATGCCCATGCCGTCGTTGTTGGAGACCACAACGTCGATCTGATCGCCGAAGGAGGCGGACCAGGTGGTGATGGCGTTGCCGGCGGTGGCGGCGTCCCAGGTGGCGCCGGCGGAGTTCTTCATCTCCTGAGAGGCCAGCTCACGGACGGTGTAGGTGGTGCCGCCCACATCAATGGAGCCATCCTGCACGATGGTGGAGGAACCGTCGGTGTTGGTGCCCACGGGGTTGGAATCGATGGCGCCGTTGGCATCAACGCCGGTGCCCAGAGCGGAGCGGACGCCGCGGGTACGGGCGATGGAGTCGTTGTGGCCGATGTCGCCGATGGCCAGGACGTAGCCGATGATGCCGTCGCCGTTGCGGTCGATGGTGTCAATGTTGTCGGTGATGTACTTCAGGACCATCTCGCCCTGCAGCTCGGCGCCCTGGTTGGCGTCGAAGCCCACGTAGTAGGTGTTGTCGTTGAAGGACAGGGCGTTCATGTCCAGCTCGCCGGTGGAGCTGTTGGAGGGCTGGCGGTTGAACCAGACCAGGGGCTTGTCCTTGTTGGCGACCTCGGTGGCGGCGTTGGAGCCGCTGGTGCTGCCGGAGCCGGAGCTGGCGTCGGAGCCGGAAGTCCCGCCGCCGTTGCCGCAGGCGGCCAGGCCCAGGGCCATAGCGGCGGCCAGGGTCAGTGCAAGAGCTTTTTTCATAGCAATTCTCCTTTTCTCATGTTTTAAATAGAGCACAAAAACTCTATTTAAGATAAGTTTATAGTAGAGGAAAATGCACAAAAAAGCAAGGGAAAAAACCACTGAAAAAAAGTTAAAATTTTATCCAGGGCAAATAATATGCAAAAAATTTTCACTTCATTTTTGTGGAAAACGTCTAATCCAGGTGCTCTTCAAAGGAAAACAGGGCCTTCTGGCTGTCTAATGTGAACAAGTTGTCCCGATCCACGACCCGGGTGGAGGTATCCACCGTCTCATCCAGAGCCCCGCCCTGCCCAGCAAGCAGCTGATAGGCGCTCTCCACCCCCAGATAGCCCATGGCGTAGGGGTTCTGCACCACAAGGGCGTCCACACACCCGTCCTGCAGCCCGTCCACGGTGACCACATTGGAGTCAAACCCCACAAAAAACACATCCTCTGAGCGGCCCAGCGCTTTCACGGCCTGGGCCGCGCCCACGCTGGTGGGCTCATTCAGAGCCAGCAGCACGTTGATCTCCGGGTGTTCGGTCAGGAGGGCGGCGGTATCCGCCTGGGCCCGGCCGGCCTCCGTCAGGGTGTTGACCACCGCGGTGATCTCCGCCCGGCCGCTGGCAGCGAAGGCGTCGGACGCTCCCCGCTCCCGCTCCTGCCCGTTGGCGGTGCTCACGTCGTAATTGACCACTCCCACATACAGGGGGCCGGATACCCGATCCAGAACGGCGTCGGCCGCCATCTGTCCGGCGGCGTAGTTGTCGGTGCCGATGTAGGTGCTCACCTGGTCGGAGTCCACGCTGCTGTCGATGGTTACGATCTGGAGCCCGGCCTGGGCGGCGGCGTCAATGGCAGCGGCATTTTCTTCCTGGTCAATGGCGGAAAACACAATGGCCTCCGCCCCGGCCCGCACCGCCTCCGCAATCAGCCGGTTCTGGGTCTCGTAGTCCTCCTCCGTCTCCGGACCGGCGATGCTCAGCTCTAAATTGTACTCCGCGGCCGCGGCCTCCGCCCCGGCAAAGACGGAGCGGAAAAATTCCGACTGGGTGGATTTGACCACCAGAGCCACCGAGTGCCGCTGGGACGCGTCCTGCTCTCCGCCGCAGCCGCACAGAAGGGCGAGGGCCAGCGCCCCCCACAGAACGGCACGCCTATTTCGCCTCATATTCTCCCTCCCTCACCTTGGGCATCCGGATCTCCACACAGGTGCCCACATCCAGTTCGCTGGTGATGTTCAGACCATAGGGCGCTCCGAAATAGATCCGAAGCCGGTCGTTTACATTCCGAATGCCGATGCCGGTTCGGTCCTCCGGGTCCTGCTCCAAAATGGCGTCCACCTGCTCCTGGCTCATACCCACGCCGTTGTCCCGGACCCGGAACAGGATGTCCTCCCCGTCCTGGAGCACCTCCACCTGGATGCGCCCCTCCTCCACCAGAAGATCCAGGCCGTGGTTGATGGAATTTTCAATGATGGGCTGCAGGGTGATTTTGTTGCAGTAGTAATCCAGGCACCCCGGGTCCACGTCAAATTCATAGGTGAACTGGTTTTTGTAGCGGTACTTCTGGATCTGGAGATAGCTCTCAGCGTGCTCGATCTCCTTGGCGATGGGGATGAGCTCGTGGCCGCGGCTGATGCTGATGCGGAACAGCCGGGCCAGGGCGTGCACCATATTCACCGCGTCGGCGTTCCGCCCCCGCTCGCACATCCAAGCGATGGAATCCAAGGTATTGTACAGAAAATGGGGGTTGATCTGGGCCTGGAGGGCCTTCAGCTCAGTCTTGCGCAGATTGATCTCCTCCTGCCGCACAGTGGACATGAGCTGCTGAATCCGCAGCACCATGTGTCCAAAGGACTGGGAGAGCTCCCGCACCTCCCGGGTGCCCCCCACCGGGCGGTAGGAAAAGTGGTCGGCGTCCCGCTCAAAGCGCTCCATGGCGGAGGCCAGCCCCCACAGGGGACGGCTCAGCATCCGGGACAGAATCCAGCTGGTCAGCAGGGCAGCCGCCAGCACCAGACCCGCCAGGCCGGCGGAGATCCCGATCATCTCCCGCACGCTGCGGTTGACCAGCTCGTCCACAAAGCTGACGCCCACCACCCGCCAGCTGCTGTCCTCCACGCTGGTGACGGCATAGATCACGGTATCCTCCACATAGGTGCCGTCCTTCAGGGCGGCCAGGGCCGCGGTGTCCTCCGACTTCAGCCCCGCATACAGCAGCTGCTGCTGGGGGTGGTACATAATGTGCCCCATGCGGTCCATCAAAAAGCAGTAGCCCCGCTGGCCGATGCCAACATTGTTGATGTGGTTGGAGATATTGGAGAAGCTCAGATCCAGGGACACCCAGGCGGCCTCGCCCCCCTGTTCCAGCGGTGCGGTCATGGTGACCACCCAGGGGTAGTAGCTCTCAAAGATGGTCTCCACATGGGGGGTGCTCATATAGGGGCCGTCGGAGGCCCGGGCCGTATTCAAGTCAAAGGAGAGATTTTGGAAGATCTCCTTCCGGGGTTCCCGGCCCAGAGACCAGCACTCCACCAGCTCCCCCTCCTCCGAGTAGCTGGTGACGGCCACCACGTCGGGCCGGAACTGTAAAAAGGCGGACAGCAGCTCATCCCGGCTCTGCTGCGGCTCCGACATGGAACGCACCACAAGTTCCATGGCCTGGTCCATGTCCCGCAGGTAGTTTCCCACCGTGCTGGACACCTGGGAGACTGTCTGTGCGCTGCCGGTCCGGGCGCTCTGCACCATGGCGCTGCGGTAGCGGTCCAGGAACAGCACAATGCAGCAGCACAGAATAATGGCCACTACCCCTACCACCATAGCGACCAGAATGGTGGTCGTCCGGGGCCCCGGCCGGGAAATATCCCTCTTCACGCCGCCTCACCCTTTCCTTTCCTGCTCCGTCCTGCGGCGCAGGGCGTTGGGCGATTCGCCGCAGTATTTTTTGAAACAGTAGCTGAAATAGTGCTGATCGGTATAACCGCACCGGCCGGCAACCTCCTGCACCTTGAGCGGGGTGGTGGACAGCAGTTCCCTGGCCGCCTCCATCCGCTTGCGGATCAGGATGTTCATAAAGGTCTCGCCGGCGTACTTTTTGATGCAGGCGCTGAGGTAGTTGGGGCTCACGTCCAGCCGCTCGCTCAGGGAGACCAGGGACAGGTCCGCATCCATATAGAGCTGATCCAAGGCGTCCAGGGCCCGCTGGCACAACAGTGAGCCCCCCTTGGCGGCGGGGGCCAGGTCCCGGCTGAAGTGCGTCCCTCCCTCCGCGCCGTCCCCCTGGCGCAGGGCGTCCATCGCCTCCCGGTAGGCGTCGTGGAGGGCGGTCAGGGTGTGCACCATGCGGCTGACGCCGATGCGGCACTGACTGCCCAAAACCCGCTCCGCCATCTGCGGAATCTCGTCGGCCAGGATATGCAGGTACTCGCTGAAATCCGAGGGGCTGCCCATCAGAACCGAAACCACCTTCCCGGAGGTGTAGAAGCTGACGCAGCGCAGGTATTTGGCGGCCAGCTGGTCCACCGACGCCACAAAGGCGGGGGTGGTGCAGTTGGCCCCGCCCTCATTCAGCAGGACTGACACCATCACTGTACAGCACGGCCGGTCGTCCAGGTCCCGGAGCAGGCCGCACTGCCGCACGTACTCCTCCGCCTGTCCCGCTCCCTCCGGGTCGGCGTAGTCGTCCAGCACCAGGGGCATCAGCATGGCGGCCTGCAGATCCATCCCATGCATCTTGGAGGGCGCCTGCCGGAACCGGGCAAACTGGGCGTCGATTTTCTCCCGAATCAGCCGCAGCTCTGAGGCCAGCCCCTCCATGGTCAGCGGCTTGAGCATATAGCTGATGATGTTGTACTGGATCGCCTGCTGGGCGTACTCAAAGTCGTCGTAACCGCTTAGAAAGGCAATGTTGGTGGCGGGGCGGATCTCCCGCACCTGCCGGGCCAGTTCGATTCCAGAGATGAAGGGCATCCGGATATCGGTGAGCAGCAGGTCCGGCTCCAGCTTCTCCACCAGCTGGAGGGCATCCAGGCCGTTGCTGGCGCTCCCCACCAGACAGAAGCCAAAGTCCTGCCAGGGCGTCATCATGCAGACCGCCTCCCGCAGTTCGTCCTCGTCATCCGCCACAATCACCGTGTACGGCGTTTTTCCAGCCATGGCGTATCCGTCCTTTCCAACATAAGAGTGCACCCTGCGGAAACCGCCTCGGCGCAGATCCGGCTCAAGGCCGGAATCTCCCATCTGTTTTCTGCGTTTATATTAGAAATATTATAGCAGATGATTCCATGGGGCTCAAATATTTCTTGCCGCGGAACCCCCGCCATTTTGGGCAGGGACAAGGAAAGGGCGGACACAAACGTGTCCGCCCAAGGCTGTTAAAAATTGCAAATAAAAGCACGGGCCGGGAAAGCAGCGGCGTTTTCAGAACCGCGCGCCATCCAAGACCCGGCGGTAGTTCTTCCGGTCGGTGTCCCCCTCGGTGCTGATGCACAGCACCCGGGAGTTCTCATTGAGCCCCAGGGTCCAGCGCAGGTCCTCCAGCCCCTCCTCGCACAGGATGGCGGCCAGCACCCCCACGCCCACCGCTCCGGACTCCCCGGAGACGATGGCCGGGTCCCCCGGCTCGGGCCGGCCCAGCAGGCGCATGCCCCGGGCGGCGTACTCGTCCCCGCAGGACACAAAGGCGGCCGCCCCCCTCTGGAGGATGGGCCAGCTGACGGTGCAGGGCTCGCCGCAGCACAGGCCGGCCATCATGCTGTCCAGGTCACCGGTCACCGGTGTGATGGTCCCCGCCTTTGCGCTGCGGTAGAGGCAGTCCGCCCGGTCCGGCTCCACGATGCAGGTGACGGGACAGTCCTTGCCCCACCGGGCGGCAAAGCTGCCCAGCATAGCCCCCGCGAAGCTGCCCACCCCCGCCTGGAGAAACAGGTGGGTGGGCTTCTCCCAGCCGTGCTCCTCCAGTTGGTCCGCGATCTCCTGGGCGATGGTGGTGTAGCCCTGGATGATCCAGGCGGGGATCTCCTCATACCCCGGCCAGGCGGTGTCCTGGATCAGGGTCCAGCCGCGCTCCCGGCCCATCCGGTCAGCCAGGCGCACCGCGTCGTCATAGTTCAGGTCGGTGATCTCCGCCTGGGCCCCCTGGGCCCGGATATTCTCCAGCCGCTCCCGGGCGCTCCCCTTGGGCATGTACACCACCGCCCGGTGGCCCAGCTGACGGGCGGCCCAGGCCACCCCCCGGCCGTGGTTGCCGTCGGTGGCGGTGACGAAGGTCCGCTCCCCCAGCTTCTCCCGGGCCTCCGGCGTCCCCAGCGCCTCAAAGGTGAGCTGGTCCTGGGACAGCCCCAGCTGTTCCCCCAGATGCCGGGCCATGGCATAGCTGCCCCCCAGGGCCTTGAAGGCGTTCAGGCCGAAGCGCTTGGACTCGTCCTTCACCAGCACCTGGGCCACCCCCAGCCGACGGGCCAGGTGGTCCAGAGCGGTGAGAGGAGTGGCCTCATAGCCCGGGATGGTGCTGTGGAAGGCCTGGGCCGCCTTCTGCACCTCCAGGCCGGTGAGGGCCAGCTTCTCCGGGGGAATGGTCCCCGTCCGGTTCACACAGTATTGAAGCTTCACGGTATGCCTCCTTTGTCTTTTGTTAGATGCCTGGATTATAGCATAGGGGTATGTTCCGCACAAGTCCCGGATTCGGTTCGTCTCCTCACTATACAGAGAGGGCCGCGGCAGACCGCGGCCCTCTATATTTCCTATTTTCCATTGGCCCGCCGCTCCAGCTCCTTGAGCAGCTGGTTTTGCACCGGCAGACGGCGGCGGCGGGGGTACGTTTTATTGTACCAGGCGGCCAGTTCCCGGGCCGTCTCCGGCTCCAAGAGGGGAACCAAGGTTCGGGCGTGTCCCTGGACGGCCTCCCGCATGGGCTGGGTCAGGTCGAAATACCGCTCCTCCTGAGCCAAGGTGACCAAAAACCGTACGGTATCTTCCGCCTCCGCCGGGTTGAGGCCCTCCTGGACCATCCGGCCCACCGCCTCCCCTACGGCCTCGTAAAACTCCATGTGGCAGGGGTCCCGTTTAGGGTCCCGGCCAAAGCCCAGCAGTCCGTCCCCCGGCCGCAGCTTGGCGGTCATCTTTTTCACCGCCTCGTTGTAGTTCTCCATACAGGCCAACAGGGTGTTTACCGCAGTCCCTTCCATGGTCACTCCTCCTTCTCTATGGGCGCCCGCCAGGGCACGTCCTGAAACCGTTCGCCGCAAACCATACCCTCCACCGTCCCGGCGGTGATGTCCAGCATGTGAGCCAGGTAGTCCTCCCAGCGCTCCTCGGGCAGCAGGACGGTGAGGGCGATGTCCGCCCCGTAGTCCGCCTCGGCGATGACGCCGCCGAAGCCCTCGGTCTCCAGCTTCACCCGCTCGTACTGGGCGTAGGAGCAGGGCAGCAGAATCTCCACCCACCGGCGGACCACCGAGATCCCCGCCGCATCCAGGGCGTCCTTGGCGCTCTGGGTATAGGCCCGGACCAGGCCGCCCGCCCCCAGCAGGATACCGCCGAAGTACCGGGTGACCACGCACACCACATTGACCACGCCCTCCCGCTGAAACACGTTGAGCATGGGCTGCCCCGCCGTGCCCTGGGGCTCTCCGTCGTCGGAGTAGCGCACCGGGCCGTCCTTGATCAGGTAGCACCAGCAGTTGTGCCGGGCGTCGTAGTAGCGCTTCTTCATCTCCTCAATGCGGGCGCGGGCCTCCTCCTCGCTGTCCACCCGCCACACGTGGCCGATGAATCGGGAGCGTTTCTCCACAAATTCCGTCTCACTGGCCTGGGTGGGGATGTAATACTCCGTCATGGGGTCACCTCGCTGGTCGGTTTTCTCCGCCCCTCGCCGCTGGTGCAGCTTATCGGGCGCTGTTTCTCTTAATCCTACACCCATCAGGCCGGACAATGCAAGTTATTTTCTCCCGAACTGCCGTGGGCTTTCCAAACCGCTCCGCCGCTGGAAAACATTTGGCCTTGCACCGGGCAGAAAAACCCGTATACTGTTCGTGTATATTCCTACTCACACACTATGTTAAGGAGTCTTTCATGCGAGTTCAACGACGGCTTTTCCCCCTGCTCTGCACCGCCCTGCTGCTGGCCGCCCTCCTCACCCCCACGGCGGCCGCCCGGCGGTTCAGCATGTCCTATGTCTACTTCGGCAGCCCCTCCTCCTATGTGGAGCGAGTAGACGGGACCCAGGGCTCTCTGGACGAGATCTCCCCCAACTACTTCAACTTAAATTCCGACGGCACCCTGAACTTTACCGGCGGGAGCGGCGTCACCGCCTTCGTGGAGCAGATGCACCGGCGCGGGGTTCGAGTGGTCCCCTTTCTCAGCAACCACTGGGACCGGGAGCTGGGGCGGAAGGCCCTGAGCAATCGAAAAAAGCTGGCGGAGCAGATCGCTCGGGCGGTGGTCCAGTACGGCCTGGACGGGGTGAATGTGGACATTGAGAACGTGACCCATCAGGACCGGAACGCCTACTCGGAATTTGTGGAGCTTCTGCGCCAAAAGCTGCCGGAGGACAAAATTGTGGCGGTGTCGGTGGCCGCCAACCCCTACGGCTACACCCAGGGCTGGCACGGCTCCTACGACTACCGGCGGCTGGGGGCGGCGGCCGACTACCTGATGCTCATGACCTACGATGAGCACTACCAGGGGGGCACCCCCGGACCGGTGGCCAGCCGGGCCTTTCAGGAGCAGTCCATCCAGTACGCCCTCAGGTACGTCTCGGCGGACAAGCTGGTGCTGGGCCTCCCCTTCTTCGGCCGCATCTGGAGCGACAGCGGCTCCCTCATGCAGGGCCACGGGATCAGCGAGAGCCAGATCCAGGCCCTGATTGCCAACTACCGGGGCCAGGTGACCCAGGACGCCGCTTCCGGCTCCGCATACGCCCGGATCACCGTAACCGCCGCCGACCTCAAGCCGGTGATCAACGGGGTGGCCCTTACCGTCGGTACTTACACCATCTGGTACGAGTCGGAGATTTCAAAGAAAAACCAGCTCTCCCTGGTGGAGGAGTACGGCCTGCTGGGGGCGGGGAGCTGGAGCCTGGGCCAGGAGGACACCCGGGTGTGGAACTACTACTCCCTGTGGCTCAACGGCTGGACCTTTGAGGACAGCCAGGGCCACTGGGCGGTCCCCTACATCATTGACGCGGCGGACCAGGGGAAGATGACCGGACTGTCCGCCACCGCCTTCGGCCCCGACCGCACCCTCACCCGGGGCGAGGCGGCGGTGGTCCTGTGCCGCCTGGCGGAACTGAGCCCCAGGGGCTCCGGCTCCGCCTTCTCCGACCTGAGGGGCCACTGGTCTGCCGGGTATGTCCAGGCCGCCTATGAGGCCGGCCTAGCCGCCGGGGTGGGCGGCGGCCGGTACGCTCCCGACGAGCCGGTCACCCGGCAGGAGATCGCCGTCATGCTGGACCGGGTCCGGCCCGGCCTCGGGGGGACCGCGCTGAAAAATCCCTTTCCGGATCTGAGCCCCGGGGGCAACGCCTGGTCCTATGAGGCCGTTCTGCGGCTATATGCCGCAGGCGTGGTGACCGGCATGCCCGACGGCACCTTCCGGCCCGGGGCCCCGGTGTCCCGGGCGGAGCTGGCGGTGATGCTCTCCAAACTGCCGGAGGGTGGAAAGGGCGCCGAAATCCCATAAATATTCCGCCGTTTTTTGGGAAATACTGCTTGCATTCCACCGAAACCTGTGGTATACTACCAGGGCATTATGCCTGGGAGTGCTGATTTTCCGCCCGGTGCTGGGGCAGAACCGCTCCGGTTGGCGGGGAATATGACGCGCCCAGAAAGATCAAACTGAATTTTAGGAGGAAACAAATCATGGCAGTCGTATCTATGAAGCAGCTGCTGGAGGCCGGCGTGCACTTCGGCCACCAGACC
>JABLTR010041122.1_pt1 | contig 31822 bp, 23 predicted proteins | sample 7160071 | NCBI WGS metagenome assembly JABLTR01 (sample SAMN14651230, study PRJNA627086) | human gut metagenome | isolation source: feces | host: Homo sapiens | reverse complement strand
CCTTAAAGGGAAATCCTTGCAAGACTTTGTCGTCGGAAGTCTTTAGAATATGCAGGTTTCCCGTCTGTGCGGCGTTGACAAAGCCCTTTCCGGCTTCGGTTTCCACGATAACGGTTTTACCGTTTTCGGAAATAGCAAAGGAATAGGCGTTTTCATCAAGCCGGAAGCCCTGCGGGGCTTTGGTTTCTTTCAGGAAGTAGCCGCCGTAGGGTAGCCCGTCCATTTCATATACGCCGGGGCTTGTTTCCGTAAGCGTTCCCATTTCCTCGTCAGCGTCGGTCAATTTGCCGTTGCTGTCTGTATCGCGGTACACGGTAAAGGCTGCACCCGTCAATTTGTTTTCGGGATAGTCCTTGTCGGTTTTGGTGGCCTGTACGTTGCCGCGTATCTGGATATTCACGATTTCAAGCGCAATGACCGCGCCGCTTTCATCAACGGAAACAGGGTGCGGCTTATCACAAAGCACATAGCCCGTGGGGGTTGCAATTTCCTGTACTACCCAATTTCCAAAAGGAACGTCTGTAAAAGAAAAACCGCCGTTTTCGTCCGATATATCGGTCAAAATAGCGGTATTCTCGTTAAATTCGGTTTCGTCGGGACGGAATAAGCCGATTTTCGCCCCGGCAAGCCCGTTGCCATTCTCGTCGGTTTTCCTGCCGTGGATTTCACCGCGAATAAGCGTATTTTCAATAGGCTGCCCGTCGTTTGCTTTGATCTCCACAAGGGCGGTGTCCTGTCCGGCATACTCAAAAACAACCGGATAGATAGCGTCGGACAACAAATAATACCCGTCGGTGGTAAGCTCCTTTAGGTAATAGCTTCCAAAGGGCAAGTCAGTTTCTACCTGCGCGGCTCCGTTTTCATTGACCGAAATAATTTCAAGCAGCGCGTCGGCGGGGATTTGCGTACCGTCTGCTGCTGTCAGCGTTTCGGCTGCGAACAGTCCAAAGGTAACGGCGGTGACTTCTCCATTGCCGCCAATCGAAAAACGGTCGTCCTGTTCCAGCACCTTATCAAGCGTAACCTTTGCCTTTTGACGCTCGTTATACATGCCCGCGCTGGTTTCAGTGATTGTAATTTCCTGTCCGGCATAAGTAAGCTCTATAAAGCTGCTTTCCTCACAAAGCGTCATGCCATAGGGGGCGGCAACCTCTTTGACTTCATATTTCCCCAAATATAAGGGTTTGCTTTTTGCAAGCCCTGTTTCGTCGGTGGTTATGGTGTCAACGACTTCACCCGCAAAATAGCGGCATGTACCGTCTGCGGTAGTCACATCTTCGGCGGCGATAATCTCAAATGTCGCGCCGGGTAAGCCCATAATCGAATAGACGGGCTGATAAAGGTTGTCCGTCTGCACGACGGAAGAAAATACCTCGCCGGATTTTTCGATTTGGATAATACCCTTTTGCGGTGTATTTTCCTTTGTTACCTCAATCACGATAAGCCCGTTTTCGTCGGCTGCGCTCTCCGGCGTTACGTCAAAATACACCGGGTCGCTGTCAAGCACATACCCATAGGGGGCAGACACTTCTACAATGGAATAGCCCGTACCGTATTCCAGCTTTTCAGGCGTATAGAGTACACCGTCGGCGTTGGTATAAAAGGTATCAATTTCCGTCGGCTCCGGGTAGGTAAAACTCTGCGTAATCAAGCTACCGTCCGGGCGGTATATCTGAAAGCCTGTACCGCTTGCAGGAATGGTTTTCCCGGTTTCCGCGTCCACCTTTACAATTTTGAGATAGCTTTGAAATCTTGCGTTGTTGGCAAGATAGCGGTAAATCTGCCCGTCCTCCTGAATGAAAACATCAAAATCGGGCAATAGCTCGCTGCCCTCGATACCCTTTACCTGATGAACGGTATATATGCCGTAGGGTAAAGGCTTCGTTTCTGCGTACCCGTTCTCGTCGCAAATGAGATAGTCGCGCTCGGTGTCCTTTGCCGCGTCATAGGAGCCGGATTGTTTGAGATAAACGGAAAACTCCGCGCCTGCTTCCGGTGTTTCAAGCCCTGTGTCCCCATGATCGGCATGTTTAATAAGGGCGATTTTTCCCTTTGCTATGGTTTCCAAAACCGAAAGGGAGATAGAATTGTATTCAAGCTCATATTGCTTTGCGTCCGCGCCTACCGGATAAACCGTATTATCCAAAAGATAACCCGGTGACGGGGCAATTTCCCGTATCGTCCAATCGTCGCCGCACACATAGTAGTCAGTAGTAAACTGCCCGTTTGCGTCGGTGGTATAGCGGTCTATTAGCTGATTGCCCTTGAATACGCCGTAAACCGCGCCGGAAAGCTCACCGCTGCCCTGTGCTGTACCTGTTTCACTATCGCTTTTTGTAATAGTGGCGTTCCACTTTTTCAAAATATTGTGGAAACTCTTTTGCGTGACGGTATTCCATTCCACTGCCGCGCTCTGTTCTTCCGGTATGACATAACGATAGGGGGTATCGACTTCTTCCAGTGTGTAACCGTTGCCGATCAGCACATTTTCAAAACGCGCGATACCGTTGCTGTCGGTTACGGCGTATTCGTCCACCGCAAGCCCTGAAAGGGACGTGCCGGAAAGGTGAAAGGTCATGCCCTCATTTAGCCCGTCCTCACTGGTTTTAACAACCTCCAAGCTGCCGCGTTTCAAGGTGTTATTAAAAGTTACGGTTGTGGTTTGTCCGGCGATTACCGTTACACGCTGTACCTGTTGCGGCTCGTAGCGGTCATAGCTCTGCTCGGTTACGGTATATACGCCCGGCGAAAGATTATCAATCTGGAATTCGCCTTTACTGTCCGTTTTTACCGTTTGATTGATACCGTTGCCCTCAATAGTAAAGGAGATACCCTCAATTTTTCCGTCCTCACTGGTCTTGACGATTTTTGCGCTGCCGTAATCGACTTTGACATTCAGATACCCATAAAGGGTGTCGCTGACGGTTTCGGAAAAGGTTACAAGGTCTTGAATACCTCCGTCCGGCCCATAGGTTCCGTCTGTCCATGTGATAATGCCGCGTCGCTGTGAATTTCGTTTTTCGGCGGTAATGCCGACGTTTCCTGTTGGCGGCTCGGTGGCGGTGATAATGAGCTTGTCCCCGTCTACCGATAGGCGAACATCTGAATTGTCTGCGGAAAAGGAATAGTCTGAAAGGATATTGTTTGTATCGGTAAGGGTAGTGGTGTATTTGCTCCCGTCCCATGTAAGGGTAGTAGTCTGCGCGCTGTCCTTGCTGTCCGATAAGAAGCTCGGCAATGTAACATGGTTTTGTACGCTTTGCTCGATACGGTGATAGTAAGACATGATTTTGTCATGCAAGGGGTGTGCGCTGCTGATCTGGTCGGCAATCGCGTCTTTGCCGCCTGTGCTAACCTTATTGAAATCCGCGTCGCGTTCTCCGACAACGGTTTCCCATATTAAAAGCTGTGTGGCGACAGCATGGGAAAGATTTTCCGCGCCCTCGTTCTGTGAACGCCACGAAGCCGAAACCGTACCCGTATAGCCGTACTGAAAAATCCGGCCTATCATTTGTTTAATGGTTTCAGGGGGAATGGTCTTGTTGTAATCGGACGGGTACTGCTCCCAAAAGTTTTCGCCCCATTTTGAAAGGGTATTACCTGTTTCGAGAGGTACGCCCGGCTCAATACAATAGCAGATATTCCCGGTATATGAGTTCATTACAAATACGGTTGTATATCTGCTTTTATCTGTATTCCACCCGTTCATATATGTTTGTGCGTCATGTCCCCATTCGCCGTTATATGCTTCGTCCCCGGCGCGGGGAAAAGAAATGAGGTAAACCGTCCCTTGCTCGGCTGCTGCGTATGCCGTAGTCGCTGCCCCTGCTATGGTGGTAAAGCAAAGAACGGCGGTAAGCAGTACCGACAACGCTTTTTTGATTTTCTGCGTCATTACAAAAACCTCCAATTCTAAATTTTGAAATGAAATAAAAAAAGCCGTAGATTTTGAAAACCTACGGCTTAAACAAATTTCCACTTAAAAACGCCATATCAAGGCTTGTCCAACCTTGCTACGGCGTTTTAGGTGTAATTATAGGGGCTGTTTAATTGTCTTTAAGATAGCTGAAAGCCGCATGGTTACGGCATTTTCTTTTGTTGTGCATATATTCACGGAGCAGTTGGGCCTGTTGCGCCGGTTGGTCCGGTTGGTCCAGTCGGACCGGTCGGACCTGTTAGACCGATAGCTCCTATAGCTCCAGTTGGACCAGTTGGACCGGTCGGGCCGGTATTTCCTTGTACACCTTGTGGACCTTGTGGGCCTTGCGCTCCAGTTGGGCCTGTTGGACCGATTGGACCGGTTGGACCTGTCGGGCCAGTTGGGCCTCTTGAAGGACAACAATCACAGCAATTACAACAATTACAGCAATTATCATTCCTATTATGACATCTATTTGAATAAATATCATTATTATATGGCATATTTTATATTCTCCTTTGTAATATGATAAGGCAAAAGCCTATATACCATATTATTCTTGTTGTCTCAACATGGAAACTATAAATATGCACTACCAGAAAAAATCTTTATAGCCTAATCTATACTATTTATGATCTGCTTATGTTCATCACAGCCTAATAAGCTTTCATCCGCTGTAATATCCTTTTCAAATAAATTATATTTACATTTTAATTTTAAAATACGCAATACGGATTCATTAATACGTTCTTCTGAGATCTCATTATTTTTTACCGCTTCAATTAATGAATTATATGCTTTAATTGGATCATTAGGCATTAATATCATATCCATTCCAGCTTTTACAGCCATTACAGTTGCATCTGATGTACTATAATTTTCTGTAATCGCACCCATAGACATACTATCTGTTATAGCTACTCCATCAAAACCTAAATCATCCCTTAATAAATCTGTTACTATTTTAGATGATAATGTAGCCGGAGTTTTATCTCCATTTATTTCAGGCAAACTAATATGTGCTACCATTATCATATCCGCTCCATTTTCTATTTGTGCTTTAAATGGAATGAGTTCAGTTTCATAAAGCTCGTCCAATGTTTTATTTGATACTGCAAATCCTACATGAGTATCAGATATAGTATCTCCATGTCCTGGAAAATGCTTGCATACTGGTATTAATCCGCTTTGTTTTATACCTTCGCTTAATGCTATTGACATATCCGCTACAATATTAGGATCATCAGAAAAAGATCTATGTCCGATTACAGTATTTTTAGGATTTGAAAATACATCACAATCTGGTGCAAAATCCATATTAAATCCAAAAACAGATAATTCTGTACCAATTACATTTCCAACTTGTTTTGCTAAGTCTGTATCCCCTGTTTTACCTATATCAAACATTTGGGGTATATTAGTTGCATTAATTTTAGACGTCTTTTTTATTCTTTGTACAACTCCACCTTCTTGATCAATTGATATAAACGGAGATAGATTACTTTCAGCTTGTACAGTATCTATAAATGATCGTATTTGTTCGACTGTATCTATATTTTCTCCAAATAATACAACGCCGCCTGGTTGAATTGATTCTATTTGCTTTATAGCACTATCATCCAGTTCTAATAATTTATCTGTATCATCTCCTCCACGAAAGGTTAGAAAGAACATTTGTCCGATTTTTTCTTCTAATGTCATATCTTCTAATATTTGTTCTGCTTTATCTTCATCAGTTAAAGGCTTTTGCGAAGATATTTCTGATGATGAAGATGATATCTTTGAACTTTGTTGAGATGATGATATACTAGTTTGTGTATCAGATGATTCTATTAATACTGATGAATTATTTGTATTTGCCTGTTTTGCACAGCCAGAAAACAATAATATAACCAATACTAATAAAGCTGCTATAAACCTATTTTTCATATGCTACCTCTTTCCATAAATTTATGTTATAATAATAAAAAATAAAAGGAGAAAATAAAATATGAGAAGAAAAGATCGTGAAATGTCAGAAGATTTTGCAATAATGGTCTTGGATAAATGCGAGTGGGCGGTTATATCTATGATAGATCCATCAGGTAATCCATATTGTATTCCAATAACAGTTGTCCGTGAAAATGATAATATTTATTTTCATTCGGCTAAACAGGGATTTAAAATTGATTGTCTAAATAATAATCCTAATGTTTGTATAGCTTGTGTCGGCCATACATATCGTTTGCCTGATAAATTTACTACTGAATATGAATCTGCAATTATACGGGGCAATGCTGTTGAAATTACAGATAATGCAGAAAAAATTCATGCATTGGAACTTCTTTGTAAGCGCCATACTCCTACAAATATGCATGAATTTGATAAGGCAATTGAGAGAAGCTTAAATATCACTGGAATATGGAAAATTAAAATAAATAATATTACTGGAAAATGTAAAAAATAGTATTATTAATAATATACTAATATAAGATTTTTAAGCTTTTCATTTTTTTATTTGATAAACAAATTATAGTTTGAGAAATAATTAAGGTTAAAGTTAATGCGAAAATCAATTGTATCATGCTATTATTCATAAGTCGCTCAATAATTTGATTGCCTGTAGCTGAATAAATTGTCTGTAATATAATTGAATAAACTGATACAAACCAAAAATGTGATAAATATATGAGTGTACTGGAACTTCTCAAATTTCTATATATTTTTCTGTTTTTCAGCTCTATATGAGTCGCTAAATAAAACAGATAACATACGGCTGGAATAGAGAACACATACATGTCATAACCTCTTGCTATTCCTAAATTTTCTGTAATTAATGCTTCACAAAATAAAAGTGCATAACAGATAATAAATCCTAATATTGTTTTGTTTTTAGTAAATTTAATTTTTGCAACAGTAAAATACATTACAATTGCAACAAAGAAAAAGCCAAAAAATATACCATTTCTTGTTGTTTCAAAAACTTTATCATATAATTCTATTATATTTTTTATTATTGGTGTTTCTATTAGAACTTTATAAAATTGTTGATAAATATAACCCATGAAATATAATATCCCGGAAATTAGTAATATTGTTTTAGGCTTTAATTTTATATATAAACAAAATGCTATTATAATAAAAGCTACAATTGTTCCAAGTAAATACCATAAATGTGAATATGAGCCAACAAATAATAAATTTCTTGTATATAATTATAAATATTAAGTGGAAGATATATCAGCGACCATATTAAATACATTTTACACATTCGCAATATATATTTTCTTATCTTTTTGAAATCTGGTTTATTTAAATCCATACTTTTAAACAAGAAATAACCTGAACATATTAAAAAGAAAGGAACGATAATGCGAACTAGAAAACTAATTATAAAAAAATCCAAATATGGCATTTTATCAACAGCAAGTATTCTTATATGAGCAATTAAAACTAATAAACTCATTATAAATATTACTATATCAATGCAGTTATAATCTTTCTTTTTTAAACAATTAGGATGAGATAATAAATATTGATTAAAGTCAATTATTTTATAACTTCCAAATTTTATATTTAATATTTATTATACTAAAAACATTTAATTTTCTCAACAATGTTACAAATATTAATCAAAGATTAAGTTTAAGCTTTTTCTATGTTTATTTAATTATTATTGTATTTAAAAAATCAATATTTATAAACAACTAGTATTCAGACTATTAAAATTTATACAAAAAAACAACTTTAGAATAAAATCTCTTACAAATGGTGAAACTGTTTGTAAGAGATTTTTTTATTTATAGAATTTTATCATAGATTATTTATATCAATACAAATTATAAATTATTTTTAATTCACATTTAAATCAAATAACACAAAATACAAAAGTACCGCTGATAAGGGGGGCGCCTGCGCAGCGCATCTTTTTAGATGCGCTGGGATGCAAAATAATAGTTGATTAAATAACCAATAAAAAAGCAAAAACAAACATTATCATAATAAGCATGTATTTATATTGAAAATTATTTTGCATAAAGCAGCCATATTTCATATGGCTGCCCGCAGGCGCCCCCCTTCTTATAATGTATCCGGAAATTTTCCATTAAATTTGTTTATTTTTATCGCTTAAATTTTATTTTATGATTTTATTAATATAGCATTTAAATTCTATATTAGAAAAATCAAACTTATATGCAGAGAAATGCTGCTTCATAAATGCTTTAAAGCGTTCAAAGTAAACTTACGATTTTACTTTGTTTTATTCTCATAGATTGGGGGATTTATACTAATCATGGAGAAGCATATCTTAATTATTACAACAACAAATGATTTTCTCTGCAAGTTTGAACAGGAAAATGTAAAGATTTTGCAGCGTTTAGGATTCATTGTACATTATGCTACAAATATAAATGAGCCTCAATATATATCTGATAAAGAAAAAATATTAAAAATGGGTGTGCAAATACATCATATTGAAATAGCTAGATCACCATTTATGTTTAATGATAATCAAAAAGCATTGCGCCAGTTATTACTGATTATTAAAAATTATCATATACAGGTTATCCATTGTCATACTCCTGTAGGCGGAGTTTTAGGACGTTTAGCAGGGAAATTATTTAAAGAAAGAAAACTTATTGTTATATATACAGCACATGGATTTCATTTTTATAAAGGAGCGCCGTTTATAAATCATCTTATTTATTATCAAGTTGAAAGAAAGCTTGCTAGATATACAGATATTTTAATCGTTATAAATGAAGAAGATTATAGAAATGCTTTAAGATTTCATCTAAAAAAGAATGGACATGTTTATAAAATACCAGGAGTTGGTTTAAATAGAAATAAATTTAAGCCATTATCACATGAAAAGAAAATAATATATAGAGCACAGCTTGGAATAAAAGAAGATGAATTTTTTCTTGTTTCAGTTGGAGAATTAAATGAAAATAAAAATCATCGAATCGTATTAGAAGCTTTAGTAAAAATGAGAGAAACTCATAAAGATATCTCTAAAATCAAATATATAATCTGTGGAGATGGATTTTATCATGAACGCATACAACAATGGATTACTGAAATGAAACTGGATAATATTGTAACATTATATGGATATTGTACTAATATACCTCAAATAGTCGGATGTGCAGATGCTATGATATTCCCATCAAAAAGAGAAGGTTTAGGTATGGCAGGACTTGAAGCTTTATCAATGGGTATACCTGTAATAGCATCAGATAACCGCGGCACACGTGAATATATGGAACATGGTAAAAACGGTTTTATATATAGTTTTGATGATGTAGACGGTTTTATTGAAGGTATTAAGTTAATAATGCAACTTAGTCCTCAAAAACGTAAAGAGATGCAAATAAGCTGTATAGATTCTGTAAAACCATTTGATAAATTATACGCTCATGCTTTAATGAAGAGGATTTATTTAGGTGTAGATAATAGAATAGGACGTGAATCTCATGAAAAGTGAAGTTAAAATCAGCGTCATAATGGGTGTATTTAATCCAGCAAAAAAGAAACTATTTTATCGTGCTGTTAAATCTATTATAAAACAAAATTTTAAATATTGGGAATTCATTATATATGATGATGGTTCTAAAGAAGAATATATAAAAAGGATACAACAGGCAGTTCAATTAGATGAACGCATCATTTATATAAGAAGTGATCAAAATCATGGTCTGGCTTATGCCTTAAATGAATGTATAAATCATGCATCTGGTAATTATATTGCAAGAATGGATGACGATGATATTTCTAAACCAGACCGTCTTAGAAAACAATATGAATTTTTAGAAACACATCCTCAATATCAATGGGTAGGATCAAATGCAGAACTTATTGATTCACAAGGCGTATGGGGATATCAAAAAATGCCGGAAATTCCTTATGAAAAAGATTTTCTGTTTAATTCGCCTTTTATTCATCCATCTGTGATGTTCAGAAAAGAAATATTACTACAAAACGGCGGATACCGTTGCTGTAAAAACTACTTATACTGTGAAGATTATGAACTATTCATCAGGCTTTATAAAAATGGCGGCCGTGGATATAATATGCAGGAACCTTTATTACAATATTGGGAAGATTATGAATCTCATAGAAAAAGAACTTATAAACGAAGAATACGTGAAATGAAACTTAGATATCATGGTTTTAAAGAATTAAATATCCTTAACAGGTCAACTTTTTATTATGTTGTCAAACCTTTATTAGTAGGAGCTGTACCAGCACCAGTTCATCATTATATCAGACGAAAATTAAAACGGCAGAAAAAATATAAGCATAATGCATACAGGGAGAAATTATGAAAAATAGTGATAGCCAATTTGATAAAAGGCTACAGTTGTATAAAAATTATATAAAAGAAAATAATTTAATATATCAAGTAATACAGCAAATGGAAATAGTAAAAAATGATACGCTTTCGCTTGTAAGCAGTTATGTATTAGCCCCTGCTTTAGGGGGATTTGTTATCTGGCTATTAAAAAGCGCTATGGAAAACAATATAAAACGCCTTTATTTTTTAGCTAGAGACGGTTATTTTATGTATCACGCATCGCTTATATTATGTAATACTCTTCATCTGCCTATTGAATGCCGGTACTTAAGCTGTTCAAGATATTCATTGCGTATACCTATGTTTCATTTAGATCATAATACAGCTTTAGATTATATATGCCGTGGAGGTATAGACGTTACTTTAACAAAAATTTTAAGTCGTGCAGGTCTTACTAAAAATGAAAGCGAAAAAATTATAAAGCATCTGGGTTTATCCTCTATAAAAAACAACATTATACCTTATCAAAAACTATCTGAAATACGTAAACAGCTTAGTCAATGCGAAATATTTTTTGAGTATATGGATACCCATTCTAAACAAGCGTTTCCAAATTTAGCTGGATATTTAAAACAGGAAGGATTATTAGAAAATATCTCTTATGCTATTGTAGACAGCGGCTGGGTTGGTTCTATGCAAAAAACTTTATATGATATTTTAAAATATATGGGCTATACAAATAAGCTTCAAGGATATTACTGGGGTTTATATGAACTTGCACCCAATACAAATAAAGAGCATTATCATTGTTATTATTTTGATCCCAATAATCATATTAAAGAAAAAGTTTATTTTAATAACTGTTTATTTGAAGCAATATATACCGCTCCTCATGGTATGACGTTATATTATCAAAAAGATAGAGAAAAATATATACCATACTATGGAATAATAGATGAAGATAGAAAAAAATTTATAAATAAAATAGAGATATATTTAATGAAATATATCTCTATTTTAGCAAAAGAATTAAAACTAATAGATTTATATAATTATAACCTTCAAAATGATAAAAATATAATTAAAAAGCTTTTAAAAGCATTTATGGCATTTCCATCAAAAGAAGAAGCTGAAATATTTGGAAGCCTCCCCTTTTCTGACGATGTATTAGAAGGAAATGATAATCAAATTGCAGCTTATTTATCTGAACAGGAATTTAAATCAAACCATGTTATTAATAAAGCGCTAAATATGTCTGGAATAAGAAATAATTATATAAAAGAAAGCGCATGGTATGAAGGAAGCGTAGTCAGGTATGCAAAACATATAAAGCGTCACCTTATGCAGTATACCATTTATAAATACCTGCGCTATATAAAAAAGTCTTATATTTATAAAAAACAAAGCGGTGAAAAAATATGACAACTTCACAGCAGCATAAACAATATACATTTGTTGTAAAACAGCTTACATCAAGAGAATTAAAACGCAAATATTCCCGGTCTTATCTTGGAATAATATGGAGCGTATTAAATCCATTGCTGTCCATGGCTGTCCTTTCCCTTATATTTTCTCAGTTATTTAGACGATCTATTGAGAATTATCCCATTTATTATTTAACCGGATATATATTGTGGCAAACATTTACCGGCGCTACAAATTCAGCTATGACAACTTTAGTAGATAATAAAATGCTGCTTTTAAAAGTAAAATTCCCTATGGATTTATTTATACTTACAAGGGTATATACAGCTTTAATCAATCTTTGTTATTCACTTGTAGCATATGTAGTTATGCTAGTTGTATTTAAAATAAGCCTTAAATGGACAATGCTGCTAGCTCCGTTTATTATATTATGCCTGTTTTTATTTTCTCTCGGTATATCTTATATATTAGCAACAGCATATGTATTTTTTGGAGATGTAAAACATCTTTATACAGTAATATTAACTCTATGGATGTATTGTTCGGCAATATTTTATCCAGTTGAACAATTACAGGGTTTTATAAGAATAATAATCTGGAACAATCCTCTTTTTACCTATATAAATTGTTTAAGAAAAGCTGTAATGTATGGAACAATACCAGAATACATTGAATTTTTGCAAATGATATTATGGGGAGTAGGTATGTATTTAATAGGTTATTTTATATTTAAAAAAAGTAAGAATAAAATTATGCAGAAAATATAATGGAGGCAAATATGGGATTATCTGCACAGCGAAGACGTGAAATCAGGAAATGGCAGCCTCAGGAATTAGAATGGCAGGATATAGTAGTAAAAAATGTAACAATGCAGTTTAAACGAGTAAAAGATGAAGCTACCAGTATAAAAGAATTAATTGTACGTACAATACGCGGCCAGCAAAAATATGAAATGTTCACAGCTCTTAATGATATAAGCTTTACAATTGAAAAAGGTGAAGTTGCCGGTATCATTGGTACAAATGGTTCCGGTAAAAGTACGATATTAAAAATAATTTCCGGAGCATTAATTCCTACAAGAGGTACAGTATGGGTAGATAGAAAAAAAGTACAATTATTAACATTAGGTACAGGATTTGATCCTGAACTTACAGGACGTGAAAACGTATATTTAAACGGAGCTATAATCGGATATACAAAAGAATATATAGATAAAAAATATAATGATATTGTAAAATTTGCAGAACTTGAAGGATTTATGGAAGAAAAAGTACGGAATTATTCTTCCGGTATGGTATCAAGATTAGGATTTGCTATTGCAACAGCACGTGATACTCCAGAAATCCTAATATTAGATGAAGTCTTAAGCGTAGGCGATATGTTTTTCAGAAAAAAAAGTGAAGCTAAAATCCGTGAAATGATTCATGGCGGTTCTACTGTATTAATTGTGTCTCATTCCACATCTGTTATACGAAATAATTGTACAAAAGCAATATGGATAGAAAAAGGACGTTTAAGATTAGTAGGCGATCCAAATGAAGTGTGCGATGCATATGAAAAATTAAAGGATGTGTAATAAAATGAAAGACCGGATTTATGGGCTTTTGGTCAACCGGGTACCAGGAATCCGAGAAAGATATTTAAATAAACGCAACCAGAATCATGGTATGAACCGTTATAAAGCATTATTTTATCTGCTTTGGTTGAATATTCAGTATTATTTGTTATTTCAGCGCAATATTGGACAGTCCCAACGTTGTCCATTTTATGAAGAAAAAATTCTTTATAATAAAGATAGTGAATCATCCTTATCAAAATTGGATAATCCTGAAGTATTTGCCCAAAAGCTTATGAAATATGACGTCATCTCTTTTGATGTATTTGATACTCTTATATTGCGTTCAATATCTAATCCTACCGATGTATTTTTCTTTGTTGGGATGAAATTACAATACCCTGATTTTAAACGTATACGGATAGAAGCTGAACAAAAAGCAAGACAAATAAAATATAATAAAAAAGGTACATGGGAAATATCCCTTGAAGAAATATGGGATGTAATTGAAAATGAAACTGGTATTTCAAAACAAACTGGAATTAAAACTGAATTAGAATATGAAAAGATTTTTTGTAAAGCCAATCCATATATGCTTAAGGTTATAAAAGAACTTCAAAAAGCTAATAAAAAAATTATTATTACATCTGATATGTATCTTGGCAAAGATTTTATTAAAGAATTATTATCACAATGCGGCTATGATACATTTTATAAATATTATGTTTCCTGTGATTATAATAAATCTAAACACGATGGCAGTCTTTATGAAATTATTAAACAGGAAATCGGTGGACAACTGACATATGTTCATATAGGCGACCATGAATTTTCAGATAAAGAACAAGCTTTGATGCATAATATAAAAGCTTATTTATATAACAATGTTAACCATATTGGGAACAAATACCGCACTGAAGATATGTCTGCAATAACCGGGAGCATTTATCGTGCAATTATAAATAATCATATTCATAACGGTCTTTCCTGTTTTTCAAGGGAATATGAGTATGGTTTTATATACGGTGGATTATTTGTCACAGGATACTGCCGGTTTATTCATGATTATATAAAATCACATAATACTGATAAAATATTATTTTTATCTAGAGATGGCGCAGTTTTAGTAAAAGCATATAATTTGATGTATCCTGAAGAAAATAAAAATACTGAATATGTGTATTGGTCTCGCTTAGCGGCTATAAAATTATCTGCTCAGTATTATAAAAATGATTATTTTCGCAGATTTCTTTATCATAAAGTAAATCAAAAATATACTATCCGTCAGATTATGCAAAGTATGGAACTTACATCTATGCTTGAATCCTTATGTTCTGCAATAAAAATACATCCTGAAATGGAATTAACGTATAAAAATGTAGAAAAAATAAAAAAATATTTAATAGATTCCTGGCAACAGGTACTTAAATGTTATGAAGAACAAATTAATGCTGGTAAGCAATATTACAGCGTAATATTAAATGGATGCAAAACCGTTGCCGCAGTCGATATAGGATGGGCTGGAAGCGGCGCTGTGATGCTAAATTATATTGTAAATAATATTTGGAATATCTCATGTACAATAACAGGAATTATTGCCGGTACAAATACCTGTTTAAGCCTGGAAACAGATGCAATGGAACAATTCTTATTAAATGGACAGCTTGTGAGTTATATGTATTCACAATATAAAAACCGTGATCTTTGGAAACTTCATGATCCCGCAAAAAATCATAATTTATATTGGGAATTGCTTTTAGGTGATAGTAATGGTAGTTTAAAAGGTTTTTATTTTGATCATGACGGGAATTATGAATTAAAGTTTAAAGAAGATAATGCAAATAAAGAAAGTATTTATGAAATTCATAGAGGTATTCTGGATTTTGTCCAACAATTCTTACAATTAGAAAAATGTATAGGCCATATTATACCAATCAGCGGAAGAGATGCATATGCGCCTATGATCAATATAGAAAATAAAAAGAACAAAAAGTTTTTGAAGGATTTGGAGGGGCTTATGGATGAAATTCATATCGGATAATATTCCTGATAAGCCTATAGTTTTATACCATGCAATAAGTTCATATCAGCTCATTGAAGTAATACTTCACCGTATGATATATCACGAAAAAGATAAAGCTGTTCTTATTTTGCCGGATTTTATTATTCAAAAATATCCCAATTATAAAAACTTAATTTCAAAAAAGTTATTTGATGAAGTATATCTATTCCCTTATCTTTATATTCCACATCATAATGAAAAACAGATAAAAGAAGATGTAAGCCGCTATTATAATCAAATTATTCCATATGATATAAAACAATTTTCAAAAATTTATGTATCTGGAGCACATTTTTATTTTTCTTTATATTTAATAGAAAATCAAATACCTTTTATATTTTTTGAAGATGCCGCAGGTATGTTAAGCCGTGCTCAAGAACTATATAAAAATCTTACTGTAAATTTCCCATTGCATGCTCATATTGCAAACAAATATGGATTATTTGATGGAAATAATAAATATATTACAAAAATTATTTGCTTAAAAGATGCTCAAACTATAAATGTTGAAGGACAAAAATTTATAAATTTTTCCGTAGAAGATGCATTACAAAAATTATCTCCACACAAACGAAATAAATTTTTACATTTTTTTATAAAGCATCGTATAAAAACAAAAGCAGAGATTATTTTATTAACTCAACATTTTGCAAATTTAGGAATGATGAGTATAAAAGAACAAAAGCATTTATATGAGCAGTTAAGAGATGATATTCTTTCAGATAAAAACATTATTATAAAAAAGCATCCGGATGATACATTGGATTATAAAGAAATATTTCCACATGCAGATATTATAAAAGAAATATTTCCATCTGAATTATTAGCTTATGTATTTTGGAAAAAACCGCAATTTATATATACATTTAATTCTACTGGATGCGAAAATTTAAAAAATCATTTTATTATAAAAAAAATAAGAAGGGAAAAATATGCAGGACAAAAAAATTTTGATAATAGCTAATTCCATATATCAGCTTTTAACTGCTGTTCATATGAAATTATCAATTCTTAAAGATAATAAAGCAGATTTAATTATTACTGATATAACACCTCAGCTTAAAGAATGTTTACCTAGAATTAAAGATACAGGCTTATTTGATAAAGTTATTTTTGCAGCTACAAACGAAATAAATAAAAAATATGCTGCGGCTAAACCTGATATACTTACAGAAGGTTTTCGTAATATCAATAGTATTTTTCGCTGGATACTTGATGAAGAGCTTGTGTATTATTCAGAAATTTATTTTTCTAATTTTGATCCGTTTACTAGAATGCTTGCATGTTATTTTTATACTTTACCTTGCGAATTTATTTGTTATGAAGATGGCTTTTCTTCATATGTTATAGATTATTTAAGAGAAGACCGTGCAGCTATTAATCGGCATCCGGATGGAAAAAAAATTAAGGATAAAGTAAAAAGTATTTTTCTTTATGAACCTCATCTTGCTATGCGCAAAGATAATCTTATGAACCGGCCTCTTCCTAAAATAAATCAAAATGATAATAGATTAAAAGAAATATTAAATTATATTTTTGATTATAAAAATCCGGATTATAATGCAGATTTTATATTTTTAGAACAATCATTTCGTGCAGAAGGTATTAAAACCAATGATATTGAATTGATGAAAATATGCCAGCAAATAGTTCCACAAGGTAAATTTATTGTAAAACCACATCCAAGAAATCCTGAAAATATTCCATTTAATTTAGGAATAACCAGAAAATATTCAAATAACACTCCATGGGAATTATTTTTATTAAATGAAGATATAAAAAATAAAACAATAATAACAGTCTGTTCCAACGCTGCTCTTACTGGAAGAATTGTATTTGGCATGGATATTAATACAGTTATGCTGTATGAATTATTTCAGGGTAAAGTGCTTTGGAAGGAAGATGATATTTTAAAACAATATTTGCGTAGATTTTACAGACAATTTGCAGGAAATAATTATTATGTACCAAAAACAATATATGAGCTTAAAAATATTCTACAATATTTAGGAGGTCATAATGAACAATCAAATAAAAGTTTCAGTCATTATACCAGTATATCAAGTTGAAAATTATCTTGAACGAGCTATAGATTCTGTACTTGCCCAGACGCTTGAAGAAAAAGAAATTATACTTGTCGATGATGGAAGTTATGATGCATCGCCACAAATTTGCGACCGTTATGCACAACAATATCCCGGCTTAATCCATGTTATTCATAAAGAAAATAATGGTCTTGGTATGGCGCGTAATACAGGCGTCAAAATGGCTACAGGTGAATATATAGCTTTTTTAGATTCTGACGATACAGTAGAACCGGAAATGTATGAAGAAATGTATCAAAAAGCAAAAGAAGAAGATTATGATATTGTAATGTGCGATGTAAAAATAATATATGTAGAAGAAAACAGAACAACTGTTGTTTCTACCTATTCCAGTGAAATTATTGATTTGCCTGATTATATTGCAAATGGCAATAATATTACCTATAGTGTCAATAAATTATATAAAAGAAGTATATGGGAAGAAAATCAATATGAAAAAATGCTTTTTGAAGATATTGCGCTTATTCCATCAATTATGACACGATATTTTAATATTGGTTATATTAGAAAACCATTTTATAACTATTTTAGAAGAGCAAATACTATATCTACTACATTTGCAGGAAATATGGTAGATATTATTCAATCATTTCGAAATTTTATTAATACAAGCAATCCTGATTTTAGAGATGAAGTTATTTATAATACTGCAAAACAAATATATTGGAATATGTTTCAGTCCAGAGTATTATTTCAAGCAGATTTTATTGAACTATTAAAAGAATATAAAAAAGATTTTCTCATGAACCCATATATTGCAAAAGATAAAAAAATTAAAGTACTTTTGGATTATATTGATAAAGAAGTTATACCGGAAAAATTTATCTGTGTTCATTTTTATAGGCCAATACCAGAAAGTTATCTTGCGCAAATACGAACAGATTTTCCTAAAGCAATATTAATAGATGTCGACGAAAATTATTATCCTATAGAAAAACTCCCTATAAATATACAAACCGCATTAGAACAGGGAGAAATATCTTATGTAGAAGAATATATAGCATTAAGAATATTATGCGAACAAGGCGGTATTGTTTTATCTCCAGAAATGCATGCAAATCTGTATTTGAAAAAGCTTCGTCTTAATAGAATATTTTTTGGATTCGAAGATGAAAATGAATTGTTGACGGGATGCTTTGGAGCAACAAAAAAACATTATGTAATACAGGCCTTACTTGATACCTATGAGGCAAATAATATATATAATAAAGCATATTTACCATTAAAAGAACGGCTTCGTGACTTTTTGATTATTCATTTTAAATTAAATGTAAATGGCCGAAATCAATTATTAAAAAATGAAATACAAATATATCTTCCAAGCGTTCTTGCTTATGATATGAAAGATGGTGAAAATTGCTGTAAAAAATCTGATATTCAGGTTCCGGAAGGATATGAATTAATCAGTGACAATGTATTAAAAATGTGGTCGGACCGTCTTATGTCAAATTGGAATTTATATAAACACGAATTAAATAAAAAGACTCAGCCAAGCAACAAAAAAAGCCCAGTTCAAAATAATTTGCCTAATCCTGATGTTTTCAATTATGAATTGGACAAGCGTATAAGAGAAGTTATGAATAATTACGAAAATTCTACCAGTTGGAAAATAACAAAGCCAGTAAGAGCAATTGGAAAATTATTCGGAAGGCAGTGAAATAATTAATGCATACAATCGCTATTATACCTGCACGATATAATTCAAGCCGTTTTAAAGGAAAACCTTTAGCGGATATATGTTCAAGGCCAATGATATGGTGGGTATATACACAGGTCAAAAAATCAAAAAAAATAGACGAAGTTTATGTAGCTACAGATAATGATATGATAAAACAAGTCTGTGATCAATATAATATTGCTTGTATAATGACGTCACAAGATCATAAAACAAGTACTCAGCGTATTTATGAAGCTGCTCAAACAATAAAATCTGACGTTTATATATGTATAAATGGAGACGAGCCTTTAATTGATCCTAAAATAATTGAACAAATTATTCCTAAAAAGCTTGATTCATTTTTTGCTTCAAATCTTATGACAAAAATCCATTCCCCTGTACAAGCTATTGATGATACAAATATTAAAGTAGTTACCGATGATGAGGATAATGCATTATTTATGTCAAGAAGCCCTATACCCCATCCCAAATCAAGTATAAATTTTGATTATTATAAGCATCTTGGCGTACTGGCTTATTCTATGGAAGCTTTACGTTTTTTTGCAAATACTCCTAAAGGAAAAATTGAAGAAATAGAAGATATAAATGAACTGCGGTTTATAGAGCATGGTAAAAAACTAAAAATGATTGCTGTTGATGCTAATACTTTATCGGTTGATACGCCAAAAGATCTTGAATATGTAAGAGGAATTATAAAAAACAAATTGGAAAGCGGTGAAATTAAGCTGTGAGTATTCAAATATTAGATTGTACGCTTCGTGATGGAGGATATATAAATGATTGGAAGTTTGGACGTAAAACTATCAAATCAATTTTAGATAAACTTGAAAAAGCAAAAATTGATATAATCGAATGCGGATTTTTAACCGGTATGGTACAAGATAAAGATTGCTCGCTATTTAATAATACTGCTGAAATTGAATCAATATTGCCAAAGCATGACAGACAATCTATGTATGTTGCAATGATCGCTATAGGCGAAAAAGAATTGCATCCGTCAAAACTAACGCCTTATGATGGAAAAAGTATAGAAGGTATCCGTTTAACTTTCCATAAAGATGAAATAGAACAATCTATTGAATGGGCAAAAATTATTATGGAAAAAGGATATAAGGTATTTATGCAGCCTGTAGGGACTGTATTTTACAGCGATATGGAGCTTTTGCAATTGGTTGAGAAAATGAATAAGCTTAACCCATATGCATTCTATATTGTGGATACCTTAGGCAGTATGTACCGCAATGAAGTATCCCATAGGTTTTATCTAATTGATGAAAATATGAATCATAATATTCATTTAGGCTTTCATGCACATAATAATCTTCAGCTTGCCTTTTCCAATGCACAAGTACTTGGTAAAATACAAACAAAAAGAACTCTTATCCTCGATTCTTCTGTTTATGGTATGGGAAGAGGCGCTGGTAATCTTCCAACTGAATTGATTGCGCAATATATAAATAGAAATATAGCGTCGAGATATGATGTAACTATGGTTATGGACATTTATGATGAATATATATCAGCTATTCGTAAAGAGTATGAATGGGGATATACTGTACCATATCATATAGCAGCAAGCAGCGTATGCCATCCAAATTATGCCGCATATCTAATTAATAAGCAAACTCTTACTATGAAGGATATTAAAAAAATTATACAATCCATTCCAGAAGAATATAAAGTTTTATATGATAGAAGATTAATTGAACAGCTTTATTCTCAATTTCAGAGTAAAAAAATTGATGACACTGAATCGGTCGAAAAAATAACAGAAATGATACGCAAAAGAAAGATTCTTCTTTTAGCTCCAGGAAAAAGCCTGGTATCTGAATATGATAAGATTATGGAATTTATAGAAAAAGAAATCCCATATGTAATTTCCGTAAACTTTGTCGATTCTAAATATCATATGGATGCATGTTTTGTAAGCAATCATAAAAGAATGGATATAATAGAACAAGAAATTGAACCATTAAAACATGTTCGTACTATTTTAACATCTAATATTCCAGGATTTAATTGTCAAGATTGCTTGTTTGTTGATTATGATTGTTATACAATAGATGATGAAATGATATCTGATAATGCAGGATTAATGCTTTTAAAGCTTTTGAAAAGATGTGGAGCTGAAAATATATTTCTAGCTGGATTTGATGGGTTTCATCATAAGCATAATGAAAATTATTATAGTGAAGAATTAAATTTTAAAGTAAACGATTCTGAAATTTATGAAAAACAAAAACGTATTAGAAAACAGTTAAAAGAATTTTCAAATGATATGAACATCACTTTTTTAACAAGATCTGTATATGAACAGGTGGAATAAGAAATGTATAAATGTGTTTTATTTGATATGGATGGTACTTTAGTAAATTCTTATGAAGGTATTTTTAATTCATATCAATATACAATGGAAAAAATGGGTATTAATTTTGAAGGGCATGAATTTGTACGCAATGCAATAGGCGCTCCCCTATTATTTGTATTTGAAAAGCTATGTGAAATGGATAAGGAAAAAGCATTACAGGCGGTTGATTATTATAGGTCATACTATGCTAAAATAGGCAAATATCAGGTAAAAGCTTATGATGGAATAAAAGAAACATTAGAAAAGTTAAAAAAATCAGGATATATTATAGGAACCGCTACACTAAAAAACGAAGCCTTTGCCAAAGAAATATTAAAAGAATTAGCTTTGTTCCCTTATTTCGATATAGTATTTGGTATGGATAAAGACAATCGTCTTACAAAGGCTGCAATAATTAGGTTATGTATGAAACATGCAAACACCAGCCATAACGAAACAATTTTAGTTGGAGACAGTGAGTTTGACGCTATAGGAGCTAAAGAAGCAGGAATAGATTTTTTAGCTGTCACATATGGATTTGGATTTAAAGATCAAAAATTATTAAAGGATTATAATGTTACAATGGTTGCAGAAAATGCTTATGATATTGCAAAATTGTTATGCGAAAAAGAAACTGTAAAAAATTAATATATAAATTTAAATTATATAAATAATAAGCTGTGATATGAAATAAGAAATATTTCATATCACAGCATTTTTATTTTTTATGATAATTCCAGTTTACCTGTATAAAGCTGATAATAAGTACCTTTTTCTTTAATTAAATCTTCATGGGTACCGCGTTCTATAATACGCCCATGCTCTAATACAATAATAGCATCGCTGTTACGTATAGTAGATAATCTATGAGCAATAACAAATACAGTTCTGCCTTTCATTAAATTATCCATACCTTTTTGTACTATGCTTTCTGTACGTGTATCTATGCTTGAAGTAGCTTCATCCAATATTAAAACCGGCGGGTTAGCAACTGCTGCTCTGGCAATAGCTAAAAGCTGTCTTTGTCCCTGAGATAATTCTTCTCCATCGCCAGTTAACATTGTATTGTATCCATCAGGTAATCTTTGAATAAACTGATCAGCATAAGCTAATCTTGCTGCTTCATATACTTCTTCATCTGTAGCGTCTAATTTACCATATCGGATATTTTCCATAATAGTACCTGTAAACAGATGGGTATCCTGAAGAACAATTCCTAATGATCTACGTAAATCAGCTTTTTTAATTTTATTGATATTAATACCATCATAACGGATTTTACCATCTTGTACATCATAAAAACGGTTTATTAAATTAGTAATTGTTGTTTTACCAGCGCCTGTTGACCCAACAAAAGCTAATTTCTGGCCAGGTTTTGCATATAAAGTAATATCATGCAATACCATTTTATCATCTGTATATCCAAATGACATATCATAGAACCTTACATCGCCTTTTAATTGTGTATAAGAAACAGAACCATCCGCTTGATGAGGATGTTTCCAAGCCCACATACCTGTTCTTTCTTTGCATTCTATGATATTTCCGTTTTTATCTTTTTTAGCGTTTACTAAAGTAACATATCCATCATCTACTTCAGGTTGTTCATCAATCATTTTAAATATACGTTCTGCACCGGCTAATGCCATTATAATAGAGTTAAACTGTTGAGCAACCTGCATAAATGGCTGAGTAAAGCTCTTTGTAAACTGTAAATATGAAGCGATTGTACCAATAGTTATACCGCCTACCCCAGTTATTAATAATACACCGCCTAATACAGCTGTTAAAACAAACTGTACATTTCCGATATTACCCATAACAGGTCCCATTATACTTGCAAATGTATGTGCTTTTGAAGAACTAGTATAAAGTTTTTCATTTAATTCATCAAATTCTTCTTCAGATTTTTTCTCATGATTAAATACTTTTATGACACGCTGGCCATTCATACGTTCTTCAACAAAACCTGTTACATCCGCTAAATCCAATTGCTGCCTAATAAAATACTTTCCGCTGTTGCCACCTAATTTTTGAGCGACTAAAAACATTACAAATATCATTATAACAGCTAAAATAGTAAGCAGTGGGCTTAATATTAACATAGCAATAAATGTAACAATTATTGTAATTGCAGACATTAAAACCTGTGGTATTGACTGGTTAATCATTTGTCTTAACGTATCAGTATCATTAGTATAAAGACTCATGATAGAACCATTAGTATTCTGGTCAAAATATCTTATAGGCAATGTTTGCATATGTTCAAACATTTCATCTCTTACACGTTTTAATACGCCCTGTCCTATTTTTACCATCAATCTGCTGTAAAGGAAGGAAGCTATTACACCTAGAATGAAAATGCTTGCTAAAACTGCAAGAGCTTTATATAATTCCGCAAAATTAGGATTTGCATTACCAATTAACGGCATAATATAATCATCTAATAAAAATTTCATTGAAAGCGATACAGAGATTGTAGCTATAGAACTTACAATAATACAAACAAAAACAATGATAAACTCCAGTTTATAAGTTCCTGTTACATATTTCAATAATCGTTTAGCTGTTTTTAATGTATTTTTTGAACCGTTTCCTTGCTTCTTATTCATCCTCTGACCTCCCTTTCACCTGTGATTCATATACTTCACGGTAAATCTGGTTGGATTTGATCAGTTCTTCAGATGTACCTACTCCATTAATTTCACCATTATCAATTACTATAATCTGGTCTGCATCTTCAATAGAAGAAATTCTCTGTGAAATAATAATCTTAGTCGTATCAGGTATCTCTTCCCTAAACGCTTTTCTGATTAATGCATCAGTTTTAGTATCAACTGCACTGGTAGAGTCATCCAAAATCAAAATTTTAGGTTTCTTTAAAAGCGCTCTTGCAATACAAAGCCTTTGCTTTTGTCCGCCTGATACGTTATTACCGCCTTGTACAATCATTGTATTATATCCATTAGGGAATTCCTGTACAAAGCTATCTGCCTGGGCAAGTTTACATACTCTTTGTACTTCTTCATCGCTGGCATTTTCATTACCCCAACGGATATTATCATAAATACTACCAGTAAAAAGTACATTTTTTTGTAATACCATTGCAACTTGATCGCGTAATGATTCTAGATCATATTCCCTTACATCTATATCTCCAACCTTAACCGAACCATTAGTTACATCATAAAGCCTTGGTATTAATTGTACTAAAGTTGATTTTGAACTACCAGTACCACCGAAGATACCAATCATTTGTCCAGCTTTAATATGCAAATTTACATTTTTTAATGATAATTTGCCATCTTTACCTGAATAACTAAAGCTTACATTGTCAAAATCAATATCGCCGTTCGGAACGCTTTTAACAGCTCCTTCTTTATTCTGCATTTCTGGTACTTCCTTAAGTACTTCGGTAATGCGGTCAGTTGAAGCTTCAGCAATCATTATTAATACAAATACAAAAGATGCCATCATCAATGACATAAGTATCTGCATTGCATATACTAATACACTGGTTAACTGGCCGGCTTCCATATTGCCAAATACTATAGCTTCTCCGCCAATTAATACCATTATTAATATTACTGAATACATAACAAACATCATAACCGGATTATTAAATGCTACGATTTTTTCCGCTTTAGTAAATAAATTAAATACTACTTTTGATATTCCATGAAACTTTTCAATTTCATGATCTTCTCTAACATATGCTTTTACTACTCTCGCAGCATTTACATTTTCCTGGACTTCATTATTTAATACATCATATTCATCAAAAACTTTAACAAAATATTTATGTGCTTTTTTTGCAATAAAGATTAATAAAAATCCTAATACCGGTATAGCACATAAAAATAAAATAGCAATTTTTGTATTAATGGCTAATGTCATAAACCATGATAATATTATCATGATCGGAGCTCTTGCTAAAAGACGTATTGTCATCATATATGCCATTTGAACATTAGTTATATCTGTTGTCATTCTTGTTACAAGACTTGGAGTGGAAAAATGGTCGATATTCTTAAAAGAAAACTGCTGTATTTTATAAAAAATATCATGCCTTAAATTTTTAGCATAACCAGCGCCTGCTTGGGCAGCAAATTTTCCTGCTAAAGCGCCAAATAACAAAGCTAATAATGCAAGTACTACTAATACAAGTCCAACCTTGATTACGTATGTAAGATTTTCTCCACGGATACCTACATCAATAATCTTTGCCATTTGAAATGGTATTAATACTTCCATTAAAACTTCTAATACAACAAACAGCGGCGCTAATATTGACTGTTTCTTATATTCTCGTATGGATTTAAATAATATCCTATTCATACTTCTCTCCTTCTGTTTAATATTTTCTAATCTTATTAATCATAAATACCCCAAAACATGTTTTAACAGATTTAAGTAATATTTTCATATAATTTGTGAAGATACCGCCGTAAATCCGCTTGTTCTTTTTCTGATAAACCTTTTACTAACTGTTTTTCCATTTGTTCTCTTTCCGTTATTACTTGTTTTACAAAACCCTCTTCCTGACCAGTCAATTTTACTATTCGCATGCGTTTGTCTTCCTGACTAGTAGAAATCTCAATAAAACCCTTTTCTTTCATAAGCCGTAAGATATTCACAACCGTAGGATGTGATATTCTCATAAAATCCTGAATATCTTTTTGGCTGGATTCTTTTTTACCTTCATTCATCTTTAAATAATAAAGGATTTTCATCTGCTGCATAGTCAAATTGAATTCTTTACAATTCTTATTAACCTGTTGACCAATGGTTTCACTTAAAATTTTAATCATTGATCCTATACTTTGAGTTTGCATGCATTTACCAACCTCTTTTTTTGTAGTATGCTACACAATTCTCGTAGCATACTACATATTATAAAAAGGAATTCTTTAACTGTCAACAGAATTTAAATATATTATTCATATATTTCCTTACGAAAAAAAGCTTATTACTTTGAATATAATTTGTATAAATTTTCGTATAAAAGCGATTATATATCATGATTACAAATAAAAAAGCCAAATTATAAAACAAAAATGTTGAATGTTTTATATTTCAGCTTTTTATTTTTTATTAAATTTGTATTTATATTCTATTAATATTAAGCAGTTATTCTACGCTTTTTAAGGCTTTAACCGGATCTATACGGTCTAATACTCTATTTGTAATTATATTTACAATTAGTGCAAAAGCAAAAGCAATTATAGCTGAAATTAAATAACTGATCGGATGTATAGAAACTGCAAAATAAATTGACGGTATATTTAATACATATGTTAGGCTTATACCTAAAAGATAACCTAACGGCATACCTAATATAATCCCTATTATTGTTAAAATTAAAGTCTCTTTATTAACATAAAGATGCACTTCTCTATCATAAAATCCCAGTACTTTTATTGTTGCAAGTTCTCTTTGCCGCTCAGAAATATTTGTAGTAGATAATGTAAATAAAACTACAAGAGCTAAAACAGCTGCCATAAGAATAATTATATATACTACCATATTAATCATAGAAAACGCTGTAGAAAATTCATTCTTCATAGTTTCTGTACTAATACATGATATAACGCCGTCTTTTAAGCGTAAATTCTCCGCATATTCCGGTTGGTTAGTACAAATTTCTGATAGATTAACTAAAACCCCATTTGGTTTATATTCACCAAAATATGTTTCATATACATCTTCTGTCATAAATACCATATTTCCCAGGTAATTATGCACTAATTCACTAACCTTTACATCTTTTTGTGTTAATTGCAGATCTTGTAATAATACTGTACTGCCTTTTTTAAAGTTTAATACATTAGCAGCATTTTGAGTAACAAATATTCCGTCATTATTTAATTGTACAATATCATCATTCAAATCTTCCAAACAAATGTATCCTTCTAAAGTGTTTCCATTTGGTACAACTATCATTTGTACTGTTTCTTCTTCACCCTGAGAATTTTTTAACTGTACTGATTCAATTTGAACATTGATATAATCAGCTACATTTTCATCATTATTAAGATAAGACAATAATTTTTCATTATCTTCTGAAGAGGCAACAGCCATTATATCATATTGATTTATATGTTCATATTGAAGAGGCATTAAATCAGTAACAGAATCTTTAATAGCAAATCCATAGAGTAACAAAGCAGTACATCCCATAATGCCCATTATTGTCATAAGCAAACGCTTTTTATAACGAAACAGGTTTCTTGCCGTTACTTTATTTAAAAAAGATAATCTTTTCCATAAAGGTTTAATATGCTCTAAAAAAATACGGGAACCTATTCCTGGAGATTTTGGCCGCATTAATACAGCCGGCATTTGTTTTAATTCAGATTTACATGCAAGTATTGTTGCAACTATAATTCCAACTGCAAATAATAATATGCCTCCTATACCATATAGAAAATCAAATTTTATAAAATAATCCGGCAATAAATACATTGTTTTAAATATACTGATAATTATTTTAGGTAATATAATAAATCCGCATAAATCCCCTAAAAGCCCGCCGATTAAGCTGGCAGAAGATACATATAACAAATATTTTGCACGGATTTCCCTATCTTTAAATCCCAATGCTTTATAAGTACCAATAAGCCCTCTATCTTCTTCAACCATACGTGTAATTGTTGTCAGACTTATTAATATTGCTACTATAAAAAACACAATTGGAAATGCAGTTCCAACTGCTTCAATAGATCCGGCATCACTTTCAATATTTGCATATCCGCTTAATGATTTTCTATCCTGGACATACCATTGAGCCATATCAATATTAAGGATTTCTTCACGAGCATCTGATAATTGTTGTTCAGCTTCTTTTTTTGTTTCTTCATATTCCTGTTTGCTATCATTCCATTGCTGCTGTCCTTCAATTAATTGCTCTCGTCCAGAATCTAATTCCTGTTTACCATCATCAATTTGTTGTTTTGCGTTTTCTTCCTGAATAGATAACTGTGATGCAGCTTCATCCAATTGCAAACGATTTCTTTCAATTTCCGCATAACCTTCTGAGATTTGTTTTTTGCCTTGAGAAATCTGCAGTTCTCTTTCTGAAATTTCCTGCCAAGCTGCATTAAACTGATTATCTGCCTGAGCCTGTTGCTGGTCAAGTGCTGATAATTGTTCATCCAAAGCTATATTTGTAGCTTTTAACTGTCCTATCCCCACGCCAAGACTTAATAAATTATCAGGTAATGCATTAAGCTGTTGCTTTTGTTCTTGTAGTTTAGTTAACTGTTCATCATAATCAGGCGCATTAGGATCTAAAGCCGTAATCTGCGCATCAATCATTTTGTTTATATTATCCAATATAGGGGATAATATATTTAAAAAAGTATCCTTTGCTTTTTCTATATTTTCGTTTGCTAACATCTGTTCTTTTTGCATTTGTTCTTTAGCTGAGGATAATTTAAGATTTAATTGTTCATATTCTGGTGAAGATGAATCAATTGAAGATAATTGTTGTTCTAACTGCGATATTTGCATTTGTATATTAACTGCCGGCAAATATGCTCCCTCAACTGAACTTATAAAATTATCCCATTCAGATTTAGGCCATACATTTCCTAAAAGAGCAGATGCATGTTCTGCTTGTTCAGATAACATAGATAAGGTTGTGCTTGTTTGCGATTTTGTATCATTTAATTGAGAACGCGCCTGTGAAATCTGGACATTAACTTGATCTTGCTGTTGAGCTAATTGATTTTTTGCTATAATAAGCTGTTGTTGCCCCTGATTAAGTTGAGCTTCAGATTGTTCCAACTGTACCTGGCCATCTTTAATCGCTGCATATCCATCTTGTATCTGCTTATAAGCTTTAGAAAATTCTTCATCAGCCTGTTTTGTCTGTTCATCAAGTTCTTTTTGTCCGTTATCAAGCTCTTGTTGCGCATCTATCAGTTCTTTTTGTGCATCTGATAATTCCTTATCAGCCTCATTAAATCTATCGTCCATTTCGCGCTGTGCATCTGATAACTTATCATTTGCCTGTTTGAGTATTTCATCATAACGAGCCTGTTCTCTTTTTTCTTTTACAGTTGTTTCTATTTCATTAATTATCTCATCAACTTTATTATCATATTCATCAGAATAGCATAACATATCCTTACTATTTGATAATGATAAATATATTGATGTATAAACATCGCTGTCTATTGCCTCAGGAAGTACAAAAAAAGTATAATCTGTATTACTGGTAGATCTAAAAGATATTGACCCATATGGACTATTAATATCCATTGGATCGGTAATAATACCTGTAATTATATATTCTGTATTAATAAAATTAGGAGTTTCTTCCTCTAGAATATCAACAGAAGTATTTATATCACTTGAATCTGTAGCAGTCTCTTCAGTTTTTTGAATATCTTCCTCTATTATTAATGTATCACCTAATGATTTCCCGCTATCAAGCATATATTCTTCCGTTACAGCAATTTCATTTGTTTTTTCCGGGAGAGAACCCTCTAATAAATACGGAATATTTAATCCATTTTTTTGAAAGGTTTTTACTTCTGCTGTTAATTCTTTATCTTCTATTTGCGTATAAACAGTTTCACTATAATCTCCTTGTACAACGCTTATTCCTTCTATATTTGTTAAAGCCTTAATATCGTCGTCTGTCAAACCTAAAGTAGAAACTATATTTATATCAAATAAATTTTGAGCATCAAAAAACTGATCAGCGGAATAACGCAAATCTACACACGCAGCTTTTATTCCTGTAAGCATAGTTACGCCTAAAGCTGTAATTAACAAAATAGAAACAAAACGCTTTTTTCCTTTTATTATTGATCTCCATATATCTTTAATATAAGCTTTCGCCATATTTATCACCACTCTATCTTTGCAATAGGTGTAGGATTGTCATTACAAGTCATTTCTATAACTTTACCATTTTTAAAACGTATTAAACGGTCTGCCATTGGTGCAAGTGCGGAATTATGCGTAATCAATAAAACTGTAACATTATCTTTACGGCATGTATCCTGTAATAATTGCAAAATCTGTTTGCCTGTATCATAATCCAATGCGCCTGTAGGCTCGTCGCATAACAAAAGTTTTGGATTCTTTGCAAGCGCACGTGCTATAGATACCCTTTGCTGTTCTCCACCCGAAAGCTGGGATGGAAAATTATTTTTTCGTTCAGCAAGCCCTACTTTATTCAATATTTCATCAGCATCTAAAGAATCATTGCAAACCTGTGCGGACAGCTCTACATTTTCCAAAGCAGTTAAATTTGGAACCAGATTATAAAACTGAAAAACAAATCCAATATCCGCCCGCCTATAACCTACCAATTGCTTTTTATTATATTTTGTAATATCATTTCCATCTACTATAATTTGGCCGGAAGTAGGAATATCCATTCCTCCTAATATATTTAACGCCGTAGTTTTTCCAGCTCCTGATGATCCCAGGATAACGGCAAGTTCTCCTTTTTCTACAATAAAGCTGGCATCATCAAGCGCTTTAATAGAAGTATCTCCATTTGTATATTCTTTTGTTATATGATTAAATTCTATATATGACATTTTTATTATTCTCCTATATTCATAAAACAACTTGTTGACTAATTATAGTATAATAATATTTGCACATTCTATCAATAAACAATCCATTTAAAATTGTTGAGCAATTGAAAACAACATGTTGTTGTGTTATAATTATAATAAGGTGGTGTAAGATATTATGAAAAAACAACCTCAAATAACCGAACAAACTAAATTAGCTTTAAAAACTGCCTTTTGGGAATTATATACTCAAAAGCCTCTTGAAAAAATTACTATTAAAGATATAACAGATACTGCAGGATATAATCGTGGTACATTTTATTTATACTATAAAGATGTATATGATATCTTTACCCAAGTAAAAGATGAATTATTAAATAAAATTGAAGATGTTATTCAAGAATCACTCCGTAATAATGATAGATTTGATCTTTCTGAACAAATGGCTGTTTTAGTAGAACTTATGCATACTTATAAACATTATGGTATCGTTTTATTAAGCGATCGTGGCGATCCCCGTTTTACAGCCCGTTTAAAAGAAATAATATGGCCATTATTAGACCGGTATTTTATAACATCTCAAGGATGCAATGAATATCAAATGAAGATATTGTCTGAATTTTATTTGTCTGGTATCATTGCCGCAGTAACAAAATGGAATGCAGATCCGCAAATGTCCATTGATCAATTTATTTCATTCCTTGTAGAAAAGGTCTTTTCAGGTGTTTCTCATTAAAACAGTTTATAATGAATAACAAATATATTTCTATATTTTCTAAGATAATTTAAATCATCCAAAATAAAAGAATAAATAATAAAGCTAAAATAAAAAAGCAACAGATAATGTAAAAGTACCGTTTAGGGGGGCGCCTGCGCAGCGCATCCTTTGGATGCGCTTTACGCAAAATAATTTCT